>Ga0157372_10000294_pt1 | contig 55599 bp, 43 predicted proteins | sample C55metaG_FD_115307 | JGI IMG/M metagenome (GOLD analysis project Ga0157372, IMG submission 115307) | Corn rhizosphere microbial communities from Kellogg Biological Station, Michigan, USA - C5-5 metaG | ecosystem: Host-associated > Plants > Roots > Rhizosphere > Soil | place: USA: Michigan... | reverse complement strand
GCTGTTTCTACAGGTGACGCCTTAAAAGGATAAGGTTTAAAAGGGCAGCCTATGTCTATAGGGTGCCCCTTTTTTGTGCTTAGACTATTGCTGAGACTTTTTCGAGGAGGCCGGACCTGACGGTCCGGGGCCTTTACACGGACTCTGTTTTATTGCCCTTCGGGCAGTCGGCCTGTGGCCAACTTTGCGGACTCGGTTTTATTGCCGTCCTTCGGACGGCGAAGCGCCTGTGGCGCTTCTTGGTGGCCGTCTTTAGAGCATCATTCTCAAGGGTTCTTCCAACAACGATTTTACAGTCTGCAGGAATGCAGAGCCAACGGCTCCATCTACTACGCGGTGGTCACAGCTCAATGTCAGCTTCATGATATTGCCCGGAACAACGGCGCCATTCTTAACCACCGGCACCTGCTGAATGGCGCTTACCGCCAGGATACAGGCATCGGGCGTATTGATGATGGCTGTAAATTCATCCACTCCAAACATACCCATATTGGAGATAGTGAAAGTGCTGCCTTCCCAGTCGGCGGGCTGCAGCTTTCTGGCCTTGGCGCGTTGCGCAAGGTCTTTTACTTCAGCTGCTATCTGTGACAGGGTCTTGGTGTCCGCAAATCTTACCACAGGCACTACGAGACCGTCCTCGATGGCTACCGCCACACCAATATTGACATGATGATTGACTCGGATCTTATCTCCCATCCAGCTGCTGTTGATAGCGGGGTGCTGCTTGAGGGCCGTAGCTACTGCTTTGAGCACGAGGTCGTTGAAGGAGATCTTTACAGGGGATACTTCATTCAGCCGGGTCCTGCTTTCTATGGCCTTGTCCATATCGATGGCCATGGTGACATAGAAGTGGGGGGCGGTGAACTTGCTTTCAGACAGGCGTTTGGCAATGGCCTTGCGCATTTGGGATACCGGAACATCTTCGAAGCTCACCTGGCCGGCAGGAGCGGAGGGTACAGCGCCTTTAGCGGCAGCGGGTTGGGATGCAGAAGCTGCCGCATGTCCCGGAACAAAGTTGTCGATATCCTTTTTTACGATCCTGCCATTGTCTCCGCTGCCAGTGACCTGTGAAATATCGATACCCTTTTCAGCGGCTATTTTCTTTGCCAGGGGAGAAGCTTTTATACGGCCGTCGGCAGTGACAGAAAGTGTGCCGGTGGCGGGGGCTGCCCCATTTGCAGCGGGTGCGGAAGCCTGAGCTGATCCGGCCGGCTGGGTTCCACCTGTAGCAACAGGACCGGGAACGCCTTTGTTCTTAGCGGCTGCCAGTATCCTGGGCAGGTCGATCCTGGATTCATCTCCGATGACGGCCAGAAGATCGTTGACAGCGATCTTTTCCCCTTTCTGGGCGCCTATATGTAATAACTTACCATCTTTATAGCTTTCCAGCTCCATAGTTGCTTTATCGGTCTCGATATCGGCCAGGATCTCGCCTTTTTTGACGGGATCCCCTACTTTCTTATGCCAGTCTGCAATGACGCCTTCCGTCATGGTATCGCTGAGGCGGGGCATCAGGATCACGCCTTCCAGCCTGGAAATATCTTCTCCCTGGGCTGCTGCGGGGGCCGCGGTAGCAGCAGGAGCGCTGGCGGGGGCTGTGGAAGCGGCTTTTTGATCTGGAGAAGCAGGGGCGGGGGCAGCCGCGGATGCGCCACCTCCTTTCACCAGGGAAGAGATGTCTTCCCCCGGGGCGCCTATAATGGCCAGCAGTTCATTTACTTGTACCTTTCCCCCTTTGTCTGTGCCTACATATAACAAAGTGCCGTCCTTATAACTTTCCAGATCCATCGTAGCCTTATCCGTCTCCACCTCTGCCAAAAGATCGCCTTTTTTGACGGTGTCGCCCACTTTCTTATGCCAGGAGGCAATTACTCCTTCTGTCATGGTATCGCTCAACCGGGGCATTAAAATAACTTCAGCCATATATTGCAGTTCTTATGATTTAAAAACGAGCCGTGAAATTACGGAATTTTTGGTTCCGACAGGTGGATAAACGTACCGGTCAGGGAGGCCTGTCATCAGGCTGCCTTTACATTTCCTGTCCTTTTGAGGACGCCCCAATGTTGCAGCTCGCCTTTCAGCGCCCGGCGGACGGCCCGGAACAATACGTACCAGGTGAGCCAGCGCCAGATCAGGCGTTGCGGGATCAACCAGACGAGCTTGATTAATTTCTCCCGCTCGAAGGAGAAGGCCAGCAGGGCTACCAGGAGGTCTACCAGCATGAACACGAGATAATAGCCGGCGATCTTGGACGCATTGCCTGTCAATAATCCCACCAGCATAAAGAAGTCGGCCAGGGGAATCACAAAAGGTATGATATATTGAAAGATGAGGATGTTGGGTAAGGCGACATAGCCAAGCCATCTGTATTTCCAGTTCAGCAGGGCATCTCTGTTCTTCCAGAAGGTCTGCATGACCCCATAGCTCCAGCGGAACCGCTGTTTCAGGAACATTTTCAGGCTCTCGGGCGCTTCCGTCATGGCGATGGCCCTGTTGTCGTTGTCGATGATATAGCCGCAGCGAAGGATACGCACCGTGAGATCACAGTCTTCCGCCAGCGTGTCGGTGGTAAAGCCTCCTGCGTCTTCAATAGCCTTTTTGCGGAAGGCCCCGATAGCGCCGGGCACTACGGTAATGGCATTGAGATATGCAAACGCTTTCCTGTCAAAATTCTGGCTGCTGATGTATTCGATGGATTGCCACCGGGTCAAAAGGTTCACCTCATTACCTACCTTCACATTTCCAGCTACCGCGCCCACAACGCCTTTGCCCGACATACCCTCTTCCGTCATATGACGCAGTTTTTTCCCTTCATTGTTCTTGTTCTCTCCAAAATGCTCCATAAGCCGGGATACGGCATCCTTTTTCAGCTTGGTGTCCGCGTCGATGCAAATGACGAAGTCAGCCTTGGACTGCAGAATTCCGTAGTTCAGGGCGGAAGCTTTTCCTCCATTTGGTTTTGTAAAGACCCTGACCTTGGGGTTGCCGTCAAAGGCGGCACAGACCCGCTGATAGGTTTGATCAATGCTGCCATCGTCCACAAATATGATCTCGAAATTAGGGTAATCACCTTTCAGCAGGCTTTGGACAGAGCCTACGGCATTGACCTCTTCATTATAGGCGGGAACGACAATGCTCACCAGGGGAGCGTCCTGGCCATCGGGGGACCAAAAAGGCTGTAAAGAATATTTCCTTTCCCGAAAGAATTCTCTTGTTGCGATAAAAGCCATAAAGACCACCCGGCTGACAGAGAGGATCATGAACACGATGAAGAGCGAAAAAAGGATATGTCCACTCCAATAGCCCAGCTCGGCGAAATAATAATTTATCTGCAGCAGATAGTAGCCGCTGCCTTTTGGCACGGGCGGCATCATCTCTTCCCGGCTTTTGCCCAGTATATCCGCCACCGTGGTGAACTGGAATTTCCGGGCCTGGAAATATTCGATGATCCTCGGAAGGGCTTCTACCGTAGCGCTCCTGTCTTCGCCGCCCGCATCGTGTAGCAAAATTATGTTCCCGCTGAGGCCGGCAGCCGTCATTTCATTCTTACGCCGGACCACCCTATCAAAAATACTATCGGGGGGCGTGCCGGGCTCCCAGTCCAGGGGATCGATGGATTCCCCGATGTCCAGGTAATTCTTTGTACGGGCAATAGCCACGGGGATCAGCTCCTCCCATTTCTCCGGCTCGAAGTCAGCATTGTAAGGGGCCCTGAACATAATGGTGGAATGGCCTGTGATACATTCGATGAGCAGCCGGGTGGATTCCATTTCCAGGATGGCCCTTCGCTGGCTGACCTTGGCGATATTCGGGTGAGTGAAGGTATGGTTGCCAATCTCATGTCCCTCCTTGAACTCCCGCTTGACAATGGGAATATTGTTCTCTGCATTGATGCCTACGACAAAGAAGGTGGCGGGTACATGGTATTTGGACAGGATATCCAATATCTTCGGCGTATAGTTGGGATCGGGACCATCATCGAAGGTCAGTACCAGCTTCATGGAGTCGTCGGTGCCATATTTCCGGGCTACGAACCGTGACGGCAGGCTGTCGTAAGACTCTTCGCTGATGAGCATCTCTCCTGTGTTCACCTCCGGTGTAATGCGTCCGTTGGTAGGGGTAGCGATGACATCCAGCACTTCCCCGGAGCCTTCGTAGTCGACAAAGTCGGCGTTGGCCATGGCATCTACCTTGCTGAACTCGGAAAAGTTGAAATGCCCCATGGCTGATTTCTGCATGTCCTTGTCATAGAAATACCAGACCCTGGGATCCTCATCCCCCAATCGCCAGATGGCCGTACCTGCGAGCCCATATTCGGTGGCAAAGCGCAGGGCATTGAAGATGGTGGCCGCGTCAGTGAACTGGACCTGGTGATGAGTGCTGTCGTCGTCGTCGTATTCGTAGTGAAGATTGTAAGAGTCGTTGTCAAAGTCGATATGGGCCTCGTTGTCCTTGGCTGTGAAGAGCGCCTGCTGATAGCTGACGGTGCGCGCCGACACTTCCTTGCCCATTTTCCAGTCATACCCATAGGCGGCCAGACTGAGGATGAGCTTTTGCATAGGTATGTTCTTGACGGCCTCATCCACGGCGCCTTCGATCCATTTCTGATGGGAGATGGGGCCAGGACCTGTATTGTCGGAATACTGATCATAGGCCATCAGAAAAATATAATCGTTGTATTTGGAGAGCTCTTTGAAGTTGTAATCCTCGTTGAAGGGGATTACGTCTTGTGTAACAAGAAAATGTTTGGCGTGCAGCTGGGTATAGAGATCGCGCTGGAAATTTACCAGGGCCTCGTTCTTTTTTTCCTGCAGCTCTTCAAAGTCCACGTTCACTCCGACGAAATCGTTCTTTTCCAGAATTTTTATCACGTCATTGATCAGGCGCTGTTTTTTTACCGGGTCGTTGATGATACGGTGGACACCATCCCCTCGAAAGACTTCCTTATAGTTATTGGAGAGGATGGGCATGATCTTGACCCCGGAGCTCTTCATCACTTTCCAGGCGCGGTCGTCGATGGTGGTGAATACGGTGTCTCCCGTGGGATCGACAAAAATCCATTCGGGTATGACGAGGTTCATTTTGGAAATATACTCCTGGAGGGACAGGAAGCTTTGGGCGTCCCAATCCACATAGAAGGCGGCCCGTACGCCTGAAGGGAATTTTGTAAAGGACCGGAAGCTGGTGTCAGCCTTTGAGGCGGCCTGCGAGGCTGAATCTTTCCTTGCCTGTCCCGGAAAAGCTCCTGACCTGTATGGAACCTTTTCGTTGATGTATTTACGAAAGCCTCCATATTGCTTCAAAAGATTGTTGTCCTTGAACAGAATGCGATTGGTGTCCAGCACTTTTTTATACAGCTGGCTTTGTTCCTTGATCCTTGGGAGGTCGGGGGTATACTCGCGATTGACGGCAATGGAGAAAATGACGACGCCCAGGACAAGCACCAGCAGTATCACTCTTCCTCCCCATTTAAATCGTTGCCACCTGCCGGGTGAGCTGGTTTGAAATATCTGCTGTGTGGAATGAGGTTTCGAATTGCCTGTCATAGATTAGGTATTGGCAAAGTTCCCGCCAACCAGGTATTTATCAAAAATCTGCCGTTTGATTTAACTGGGATTTATAAAATCCAACGTCTGTGGCCTTCGTCGGAAGAACTTCGTCGGAGCTCCACGTATTCGCTCCTTCTCGTTCGTACCCTTCGTGCCTCGGGTACTTCGTAAGGAGCTTCGCTCATAACCTTCGTAGGAGCTGCTTTGACACGCTCCATCCTCGGTTACCTCGGTCGTAACCTTCGTACCTCGGTTACAGACAATGAACCTTTGGTTCGTTTGGGGCACAATTGGCTCCATCAATAGTCCAGCTCCAGCTTTAGACGATCCTTCAGCTCTTTCACCAGGGGGTATTGCTCAATGATCTGCAAGAACTGTTCCCGGGTATTCAGCGGTCTTTCAACGGCTTCCTCCGTATCAGGCCTTTCTTCTACGATGACGGTAAAGGAGATCGCCCTGTTGGCAAATTCTTTTTGCAGGAATTCCGAAAGGGTGCGTTTCTCCTGCTCGATGAACTTTTGTTCAAGATTGTTGGCGGTGACGACTTCAAAATTACTTGCATCCATGATCCTCAGAACAGCCAGTTCCAGGCTTTGTACAGCCGGGTTTTTGTTTTCCCGCAATTGCTGGGCATAGGCAGCCCAGGCTTTTGCCAGTGCGTCTGTCTCCAGCGGCCGGACCTGCGTTTCATTGTTTTGCAGGCGGGAAGAGAATTGTTGTCTGATCTTCGATAAGGAGCCCAGCGAAGCGCCTCCTGAGGGCCTTACGCCCGCCTCGACCATTAATTTGGCGCCCTGGTCGGAGGGCTTGCCCTGGCCGGCTGGCGAAGCAGGAAGAGCGGGACTGATCACCGGTTGCTTTGAAGTCGACGGTGATGTTGTCGGGACTCCCGGAGGAGTGCTCGCGGAAACCATTGGCTCCATGGCCGGGATGTTCCGGAAGGATACGGGTCTTACGGATTCAAGCGCTTTTTTTTTGCCGGTGGGCTCTGCTGTCATCTGAAGGGCCTGTCCCAAATAGGACAGCTTGATCAATGCCAGCTCCACATGCAGCCGTTTGTTACGGGCGCCTTTATAGTTGATCTCGGCTTCATTCAATACATTGAGGGCGCTGATAAGCCAGGCCGCGTCTACCGCCCGTCCAGCGGCGATATATTTATCCCGGAAGCTTTCCACTACTTCCAGCAGGGCTGCCACTTTCTCGTCCTTGCATACCAGAAGGTTCCGGATGAACTCTGCCAGCCCATTCAATACAAGGTCGCCTTCGAATCCTTTCCGGTTGATATCGTCATAAACAAGAAGGGCGTCCGATAGCTGCTGTTGCTGCATGGCGTCCAGAAGCTTGAAATAATAGTCCGCATCCAGTATGTTCAGGTGCTCCAATGTGTTCTTGTAGCTGAGCTCACCATTGGTAAAGCTGACGATCTTATCCAGTATGCTCAACGCATCGCGCATACAACCTTCGCTCTTCTGTGCGATGACCTGCAGGGCCGCCTTCTCGGCTGTTATGTCCTCTTTATTGCAGATGTCCTGTAAGTGCTCCACGGTATCAGCCGTGGTAATGCGTTTGAAATCGAAAATCTGGCATCGGGATAGAATGGTGGGAAGTATCTTGTGCTTTTCTGTAGTGGCCAGGATGAAAATGGCATAAGAAGGCGGTTCCTCCAGGGTCTTAAGGAATGCATTGAAGGCGGAAGAGCTTAGCATGTGCACCTCATCGATGATATACACTTTGTATTTACCTGCCTGCGGTGCAAACCGTACCTGTTCCACCAGGGTCCGGATATCGTCCACCGAGTTGTTGCTGGCGGCGTCCAGCTCATGGATATTTAAAGAAGTACCTTCGTTGAATGATACACAGGAATGGCATTTATTGCAGGCCTCGCCGTATTGATCGGGATTTTCGCAGTTGATCGTTTTCGCCAGAATACGGGCGCAGGTCGTCTTGCCGACACCCCTGGGACCACAAAACAGGAATGCATGCGCTAACTGATTGTTTTTGATGGCATTCTTAAGTGTAGTGGTAATATGGGACTGCCCCACTACCGTCGAAAAATCCTGGGGCCTGTATTTTCTTGCCGAGACAATGAATTTATCCATGGTATACTTCTATAGCAAACCTACCACAAATACCAGTAACGGGCAAAAGCCAAAAAAAAGTTAGAAAAAAATTTGGAATATTTACACTGTTAAGTAAATTTGTACTGTTAATATCGAAATATGGGAATTGCAGAAAGAAAAGAAAAGCAGAAGCTGGAGATCCGCAAGCAGATACTGGAGGCCTCCATGAAGCTCTTCGTGGAAGAGGGGTTCAGCAATGTATCCATACGCCGTATAGCCGACATCATCGAGTACAGCCCTACCACGATCTATCTCTATTTTAAAGATAAGGATGAAATATTCTACAACCTGCATGAAATGGGTTTTCAGAAATTGCAGGAAATGAATAAGAACCTGGATGATATCCATAATCCGCTGCTTCGGCTTCATAAGATGGGAGAGAACTATATCCAGTTCGGTATCGAAAATCCTGAGTTTTATGACCTTATGTTCATTCAGCCTGAGCCTATGGATAAGCTGACGGAGATGGGCTGTCAGTGGGAGAACGGGAACGCAGCGCTGACGCGTCTGAGAGATACGCTGATCGAATGTATGGAGAAGGGGTATATCGCCAAGGCGGACCCCACGGTGCTCAGCCTTTCCGTCTGGAGCATGGTGCATGGACTGGTATCGCTGGCGACGAGACAGCGGCTGGAAAAGCTGGTGCCGCAGAAGGAAAACGTGCTGCCGATGATCCGGCAATCCGTCACCTGGCTGATCAATACCCTGGATATTTCAGGGAAGGGATAGCGCTAATGTCTGAGGACTTCGTCGGGGAACTTCGCAGACCTGCTTCGTCACGGTCTGTCTCGTCCGTACCCTTCGTTCCTCGGGTACTTCGAAAGGAGCTTCGCTCATAACCTTCGTAGGAGCTGTTTTGACACGCTCCATCCTCGGTTACCTCGTTCGTAACCTTCGCCGAAGGCTCGGTTATGGACGAACCGCTTCCAGCGGTTCCTGATGTAGCGCAGAGAATTGCCTATGAGCCCGAGAGGGCCTTTTTTTCAGTCGATTACTTAACATTGTTAATAAAATTCACGATATCAATAAATAGAACAATGAAACCGAAACTAAAGCTTATCACCTTTCTGAGCGGAATGATGCTCGCCTTTGGTCTGGCAGCACAAGATCCTTCTCCCATGACCAGCGGGGCCAGATCTGCAGCCTCTTCGGCCTTGCCCGGTCCCGTCAACTCTTCCGCTATCCTGGAAGAATATATCCGGATGGGGCTGGACAGTAACCTGGCCCTGCGTCAGCGGAGCTTCGACCTGCAAAAGGCCCTGCTTGACCTGAAAAGAGCGCAGTCCCTTTTCTATCCGCAGGCTGCGTTCAGCTCCCAATATACGCTGGCTCATGGCGGTCGCACGCAGGACATACCGCTAGGCGACCTGCTCAATGGGGTCTATTCCACCCTCAACCAGCTCACGGCTTCCAATAAGTTCCCGCAGGTGGCCAATCAATCCATCCAATTTCTCCCCAACGATTATCACGACACAAAAATGGAAGTCACGCTGCCGCTGATCAATATGGACCTGCAACACAATCGCCAGATCAGCAGTGAAATGATCAATACACGGCGCGCCGACCTGGATGTCTACAAGAGGGAACTGGTCCAGCATATCCGGCAGGCTTATTATGAATATTTGCAAGCCGGCCGGGCGGTAGAGATATATACCAACGCGCTGGGATTGGTAAAGGAGAATAAAAGGGTCAGCGAAAAATTTGTAGAGAACAGAATGGCCACCAAGGAGATCGTGCTGCGTGCCCAGGCGCAGGTCAGCCAGGTGGAATCATCGCTCATTGAAGCCAGGAACGGTCAGCGTAATGCCGCGGCCTATTTCAATTTCTTACTGAACAGGCCATTGGATTCGGATATACGGACAGATGAAAGACTTTTTGCTTTGCAGACAGATACGGCCGCCGGCACGTCGTTGGGGTTGGAAGCGGCTTCGCTTCGCCTGGCTCCCGGAGTGCCCGCCGGAAGGGAAGAGCTGGCCAAACTGGGCAGCGTTCAGAAAATTTATGCCTCCAATCTGAAATACAGCCGCCAGTATCTCGTCCCCAAGCTCAATGCCTTCTACGATATCGGGTTCCAGGGCTTTGGCTTCAAATTCAACAGCGATCAGTTCTATCAGCTGGCAGGCGTACAGCTGGTATGGCCTCTTTTCAAGGCAAACGATAGCAGGTATAAGATCCGCCAGTCGGAAATAGACGTGAAGGCCGTTGGCGAGCAGTACCGCGAGCTGACCCAGCAACTGACCCTGCAGGTGCAGACCAGCGCCAATGACTACTCTTCAGCTGTCGAAGCATTGCAGTCCCTCACGGATGAAGTGACCAGCGCGCGGGAGACCTATCGCCTGGCGGAAAGACGATTTAAGGAAGGCAATGCCATTCAGATAGAGCTTATCGATGCCCGGACACAGATGACGAGCGCGGAACTCCGCTATTCACTGGGCTGTCTCACGGTATTGAACAGGGCCGCAGATCTGGAACGAGCGACGGCATCCTATAAATTCTGATCTCCGATGTACATAATCAAGAAACTATAAACTAAAAGTCATGAACGCCAAATTACTTGCAGCGCTACGCTTCCCCATCGCGGCGATACTCGCCTTTGCCCTGGTAAAATGCAGCGATAACAAAGCCGCCACGCATCCCCGGGCGGGCGAAGATCCCATCCTGGTAAAACTGCAGCCGGTGACGATGGGTAACTACAGTCGTAATCTTCAATATTCCGGATTGATAGCATCCAACGAGGAAGCCCGTCTTTCTTTCAAGATAGGCGGTGTCATCTCCAGGATATATGTAAAGGAAGGAGACCATGTCTCCGCCGGCCAGCTGCTGGCGACACTGGATCTCACGGAGATAGACGCACAGGTACAACAGGCCTCTCAAAACCTGGAAAAGAATCGGCGGGATGAAGCGCGCATCAGCAATCTTTACCGGGATACGGTGGCCTCGCTGGAGCAGCTGCAGAATACGCATACGCAGGTCAACGTGGCGACGGAAGCGTTGCGCATTGCCAAATTCAATCAGCAATATGCCCAGATACATGCTCCGGCGGGTGGCGTCATCCTGCAGAAACTGATGAACGAGGGAGAAGTGGCTTCTGTCGGAAAAGATGTTTTTTTATTCAATGGTACGGAAAAGAATGCATGGGTAGTACGTTTTGGCGTATCGGATCGCGACTGGGTGATCCTTAAGAAAGGGGATAAGGCTACTGTCTCTATCGAAGCGTATCCCGGCCAGACCTTCGCCGGCACTATCACCAAGATGGCGGAGGGTGCGGACCCTGTCAATGGGACCTATCCGATAGACGTCACGATATTCCCTGCGGGTCACAAACTGGCTACCGGCCTCTTTTGTTCTCTTCAGCTGCAACCCTCTTCCCGGCAATCGCTCACTATCATTCCCATCGAGGCAATGGTAGAAGGCGACGGCAAAATGGGATATGTATATACGCTGAATGCGGATCAGCGAACGGTGAAGAAGAACCCTGTGCAAATCGCCTTTCTGACCAAGGATAAAGTAGCCGTTAGTGGTGGGCTGGATAGTGTGGGGCAGGTGATCACCGACGGCGCAGGCTATTTGACGGAGACCTCCGTTGTGAAGGTTGTCAGTAATGAAATCCAGGATGCACCGGAGGTTCATCGTCCGAAAGACAGGCATTAAATCTCAAAATAACTGTTTATATGAAGATCACAGATTTTTCAGTAAAGAATTACCAGTTCACGCTCATTGTATTTGTGATGCTGGCTGCCATTGGTGTGAACTCTCTCCTGAACATGCCCCGGGGTGAAGACCCGGATATACAGGCCCCGCAATTTTCCACCATCGTTATTTATCCCGGAACGAGTCCCAAGGATATGGAAGAGCTGGTCGTGAACCCGATAGAAAAGAGGTTCAATGAGATGGATGACGTCAAACGTATCCGTTCGCAGATAGACGATGGCCTGGCCGTGATCAACATCGAATTCAAGTACGAGATGGACCCGGAGAAGAAATACCAGGATGTGGTCCGCGAGCTGGATGCTATCCGCCCCGACCTCCCGGCTGACGTGCAAAGCATCAAAGTGCAGAAGTTCACGCCTTCCGATGTCAACATTCTGCAGGTGGCCCTTACCAGCGAGACGACCCCTTATAAAGATATGGAGGAGTGGAGCAAAAAGTTGAAAGAAAGGCTGGAGAAGATCAAATCCCTTAAGAATGTAGAGAACTGGGCCTTTCCCAAGCAGCAAGTACGCGTATCGCTGAACCTGGAGAAGCTGGCCCAGAACAAGATACCGTTGAACGCCCTGCTTCGGGCCATACAGAGCGAAAATGTGAATATCCCTGCCGGCAGCGTCGAGATGGGCACTAAAAAATTCAATGTAAAGACCAGCGGCGACTATAAGAATGTGGATGAGATTAGAAATACCATCGTCAGCAGCGCGGGTGGCAAGATCATCTATGTAAAGGACGTAGCGGATGTGGAGCTCAACTACGAGGAGCAGAATTATATCGGCAGGCTCAACGGCAAGCGAGCTGTCTTTGTCACTGCAAGCCGCAAATCCGGTACCAATATTTTCGCGGTTGAAAAAGAGATGGAGCCTGTCCTGCAGCAGTTTCAGAAGGAGCTGCCCGCCAGTATTGCATATGAGAAGAGCTTCAACAATGCGGAGAGCGTACGTACGCGTCTGGGACATTTCGGTATGGATTTCGCTATCGCCATCTTTCTGGTTTTGCTGACCCTGCTGCCACTGGGCCCCCGGGCTTCCATCGTGGTGATGATCTCCATTCCTCTTTCGCTGGCCATAGGGCTCTTTTTGCTGGACCTTTTTCATATCACCATCAATCAGCTGAGCATCGTGGGTATGGTTGTGGCGCTGGGGTTGCTGGTGGATGACAGTATCGTGGTCGTGGAGAATATCGAGCGCTATTTACGTATGGGCTATGGACGAAAGGAAGCCGCCATGGCCGCTACCCGGCAGATCGGTTTGGCCGTGCTGGGCTGTACCGCCACGCTGATATTCGCATTTCTGCCGTTGATGTTCCTTCCGGAAGGAGCGGGGGATTTTATCCGCAGTCTCCCCGCAGCGGTGGTCACTACTGTGCTGGCGTCTCTTTTTGTATCGCTGACCATCGTGCCTTTTCTCTCCAGCCGCATTCTCAGCGGGCATGAGCATCCGGAAGGTAATTTTTTTCTCCGTGGGCTGAAGCGATTTATCAATGGTTCTTACCGCCGTCTGCTGCATGCGGCCATCGCCCGCCCTGTAGTCACGCTGCTGGTGGCGCTGGTGATCTTTGTCGGCGCCCTGTTCCTGGTGCCCGTGGTAGGTTTCAGCGTCTTTCCCGCCAGCGAGAAACCCATGTTCCTTGTCAATATCGAGACCCCGCTGGGAACCAGCCTGCCTGCGACGGACTCCGTCGCCAAATGGGTGGAGCAGGAGGTCCGGCAGCTGCCCGATCTGAAGAATTATGCTACCAATGTCGGCCGGGGCAATCCTCGTATCTATTACAATGTCATTCCGCAGAATGAGGTCAGCAACTATGCACAGATCTTTATACAATTGAAGGAAACGCCTCCCGTGAAAAAGAGACAGCTTATCGATATGCTGCGCCGGAAATTTTCCGCCTATCCCGGTGCACGTATCGAGGTGAAAGATTTCGAGCAGGGTCCACCGATAGAGGCGCCGATAGCCATCCGCATCTTTTGCGAGGACCTGGATACCTTGCGCAGCCTTGCCTTCCGGGTAGAGGATCTGGAAAAGCGGACACCGGGCACCTTGTATGTAAAGAATGAGCTTACTACGCTGAAGACCGATATAAAGGTAAAGGTGAACAAGGAGAAGGCGGGGATCCTGGGCGTGCCGGTAAATGAGATAGACCGTACGGTCAGGCTGGCCATTGCGGGTCTGGATATCGGGAAGTTCAGAAAGGACAATGCGAATGACGATGACTACAGCATCAATGTATGTCTGCCCAGGGGTCAGCGTCAATCCCTGGATGCATTGGATAAAGTGTATGTGGGGGCGTACAATGGCAATTCCATTCCGTTGAGTCAGCTGGCGGAAGTGCAATTCCAAAGCAGCCCTACGAGCATTCATCATTATGATAAGGATAGGTATACGACTGTCACCGCATTTGTACAAAATGGATATAACACTACCCGTGTGACGGATGAGCTGCTGAAGCAGCTGGATAAGATTAGCTTTCCGAAAGGAGCTTATTACAAGGCTGCCGGCGAGGTGGAGAGCAAGCAGGAGAGCTTCGGAGGTCTTGGCACCATCATCCTGATCACCATCTTTGGGATACTCGGGATCCTGATCCTGGAGTTCAAGACTTTCCGGGGAACGCTGATCGTGCTGTCCGTCGTGCCGCTGGGTATCATCGGCGCCGTGCTGGCGCTGCTTTTCTCCGGGAATACCTTTTCGTTTGTGGCTGTCATCGGGATTATTGCACTGGTAGGGATCGAGGTGAAGAATTCCATATTGCTGGTGGATTATACGGACCAGCTGCGGAGGGATGGAAAGGGGTTGGATGAAGCGATACAGGAGGCGGGCGAGACGCGTTTCGTGCCGATCATACTGACGACATTGACGGCTATTGGAGGACTGATCCCGTTGGTGGCGGAGAATAATCCGTTGTATTCGCCGCTGGCGCTGGTGATCATTGGGGGGCTGCTGAGCTCGACGATATTGACGAGGGTGGTGACGCCGGTGTTGTATAAGCTACTGGCGCCGAAGATCGTGGGGACAACTCAACCCGGAAAATAATCCCCTGAAAGGCTATTCAGAGCATCCTTAAGCAGACAGGGATGCCCTTTCTTTTCAGTAACTTCCCTTACTGTCTGGATATCGCATCGGGCAGAGTGGCGTGGAAATTTTCTACGACGGGACCTGTAAGGTCGGGTGTGAGCGTTGATGAGGATCGCCTGTTCCTCATCGGCGGGGACAGCGGCCTGTATTGCCTGAATAAGACCAATGGCCGCGTAAACCGGGTCTTCCACACAGAAGGCGAGCACATGTATGATCAATTAGATTACTATCAATCAATCTTGTGATCAGGGGCGATACCGTCTTCTTCGGGTCGGGTGACGGTCATGTATACGCGGTGCGCCAACGCACGGGAAAGCTTATCTGGAAGTTCAAGACGGGGAATATCGTACACAGCAAACCTGCCCTGTATAATGGGCATCTCTTTGCCGGCTCTTTTGACGGCTATATTTATGCGCTGAATACCAGTGACGGCAGCCTGGTCTGGAAAATGAAATCATTGGGACAGCGGTTTTTTCCAAAAGGGGAGATGCAGTTTTCGCCGGTGGTAGCCGGCGGCATCGTCCTGACCGGCAGCCGTGATTTCAACCTCTATGCCATCGATGCGGAAAAGGGCTATTGCCGGTGGAATAAACAATACCCCAGGGGATGGGCGCCGGTGATTACGGCTACACACCATGATTCGGCCGTGCTGGCAGGCACTTCAGACGACAAGGTATTGCTACTCCTCTCCCACCCTTTATAAAGACCATATTGTATTCAGCAGCACAGACGGAACGGTGTATTGTTTGAAGAAAGCCCGGGGCGTTACACCATAGGATGCCGTTTGAATTCCTTACCCCTGTCGAAAAGGTAGCGGTAGGTAGTAAGTTTACGACTGACAAAGGTCTCTCCGAGGCTCTTGGCTATATTGACCATCTTGGGGTTGAAATCCCCGATCCACTGCATCTCGTAGCGGGTATACGGAGTCCTGGGCTGGATGATCTTCGCGGCCTCCTCAATGATATAGGCGTCCACTCCTTTCCCCTGGAACTCAGGAATAATGGCAAAGACCAGCCCCGTGAAATGATGACAGGCTCCTGTGAACTTCAGCCAGAGGAACCGGAGCTTTTGCAGAAGTCCGAACCTGCCATTGAAGTGTTTGAAGTATTGGTTCAGGTCGGGAATATTGATAAAAAAGGCGATGGGTCTGCCCTTGTAATAGGCGAACCATACTATTCTCTCATCCATCAGGGGTTTCATCTTTTTAAAGAGGACCATAACCTGCTCTTTTTTCATTTCCTTCATCCCTCCGTGGCCTGCATAGGCGCCGTTGTAAATAGCGACAAAGTCGTCCGCATATTTCTCCAGCCGGGACTTTTCAATGGTGTGGGTGCTATAGTCGGGATCGGCCTCCAGGGCGGCATGTCGCTGTTTGATCTTGTCGCTGACCGGCCTCTTGGGATCGAGCCCAAAGCATAATTGATTATAAAAGGGTTTGAACCCATAGTTTTCCAGCAATTCCTTATAATAAGGCGGATTGAAATTCATCCCATAGGGAGGCTCCTCAAAACCTTCCACCAGGCAACCCCACCATTTGTCCCGTTCGCCAAAATTGATGGGACCGTCCATGGCTTCCATGCCCCTTTGGGCGAGCCAGTGGCGGGCTACGTCGAAAAGCATATCCGCTGCCTGCTGATCATTGATGCAGTCGAAAAATCCGATGCCTCCTACGGGCACATCATCTCCTTTATTTTTGTAGCGTTTGTTCACAAAAGCCGCGATCCGGCCAATAAGCCTGCCTTCATCGTCCTTTAGCACCCAGCGGGTGAGCTCGCCATGCCGGAAAGATTTGTTCCTTTTAGGGTCGAAGACCTCCCGGATCTCGTCATCGATGGGACGAATATAACCGGGTACTTTACGATTGAGCTCCACGTTCACCCGTATGAAATCCTTTTCAAGCCCGGGTGTATTGACAGATAGTAGTTGCATGCGAATGCAAATTTAGCCCTTGGGAGCAAACTAAAAGTTCAAACAGTTTTTTGGACTTTGGGCTCCTGCCCTTACCTTTGCAGCCAAAATTAAAAGCTCCTTAATATGGCAAGTACCGGTAAGATCAAACAAATCATCGGCGCTGTAATCGATGTGCAGTTCGAGGGGAAACTCCCTGAAATATATAATGCATTGGAACTGAAGCGTTCCAATGGGGAAAAGCTGGTGTTGGAAGTCCAGCAGCACCTGGGAGAGGACAGCGTTCGTTGTATTGCCATGGACGGTACGGAAGGTCTGGTACGGGGACTGCCTGTGGAGGACACCGGAGCCGCTATTGCCATGCCTACAGGGGATGCTATTAAAGGACGTCTGTTCAATGTAACGGGCGATGCCATCGATGGGCTGCCTGCCGTCTCCAAGGTAAACGGCCGTCCGATCCACAGCAAGCCCCCTGCCTTCGAAAATCTGAGCACCAGCACCGAGGTTTTATATACAGGTATCAAGGTAATCGACCTGATCGAGCCATATGCGAAAGGGGGTAAGATCGGTCTGTTCGGTGGCGCCGGGGTCGGTAAGACAGTACTTATCCAGGAGCTGATCAACAACATCGCCAAGGCATATTCCGGATTGTCCGTGTTTGCGGGTGTAGGAGAACGTACCCGTGAAGGAAATGACCTGATGCGTGAAATGATCGAAGCCGGCATCATGAAGTACGGCGACGATTTCAAACATAGCATGGAACATGGCGGATGGGACCTGAGCAAGGTCAATATGAAAGAGCTGTCCGACTCGAAGGCGACCTTTGTGTTCGGGCAGATGAACGAACCCCCCGGAGCGCGTGCCCGTGTGGCGCTCAGCGGTCTGACCATTGCCGAGTACTATCGGGATGGGGATGGCAAGGGACAGGGACGTGATATCCTCTTCTTTGTAGACAACATCTTCCGTTTCACCCAGGCAGGTTCCGAAGTATCGGCCCTGTTGGGACGTATGCCTTCCGCGGTGGGTTATCAGCCGACCCTGGCTACGGAAATGGGTCTCATGCAGGAAAGGATCACTTCCACCAAGAATGGTTCCATCACTTCCGTACAGGCGGTATACGTTCCTGCGGATGACCTGACCGACCCTGCTCCTGCTACGACCTTTGCCCACCTGGATGCTACCACTGTACTTAGCCGTAAGATCGCCGACCTTGGTATCTATCCGGCTGTTGACCCGCTGGATTCCACCTCCCGTATCCTCACGCCTCTCATCGTTGGGGATGCGCACTATAATACTGCCAACAGGGTTAAGCTGATCCTGCAGCGTTATAAGGAATTGCAGGACATCATTGCGATCCTGGGCCTGGATGAGTTGAGCGACGAAGACAAGATGACCGTTGCCCGCGCCCGTAAAGTACAGCGTTTCCTGTCCCAGCCCTTCCATGTGGCTGAACAGTTCACCGGTCTGAAGGGTGTGCTGGTTCCCATCGACGAGACTATCCGTGGTTTCAACATGATCATGGATGGTGAAGTGGATGAATATCCTGAGGCGGCCTTTAACCTGGTAGGTACTATCGATGATGCCATCGAGAAAGGTAAGAAGCTGCTGGCACAGGCTCAAGGTTAATTGGAGCCGGCGGCCAATGGATAGGACAAAGTTTAAACCGTAAATACTAATGAATCTCGAGATATTAACACCCGAAAAGAAGTTATTCAGCGGCGACGTGTACGGTGTACAACTGCCGGGCGTGTCGGGGCTTTTTGAAGTATTGGAGCAGCATGCTCCCCTGGTCAGCGCGCTGAAGGCGGGAAAGGTGAAGGTATTAAAGGATAATAAAAGCCACCTCGCGTACTTTACGATCCAAGGTGGATTCGTAGAGGTCATCCACAATAAAGTGACCGTTTTGGTTGAAGGCGCTGTACCTGTTGAAGCGAAGTAAGCCCTCGCGCGGTCCAACACCCGAGGAAAATGTTAGTTGTATATGCCCCCAGTTACCACTGGGGGCTTTTGTTAGCTCTCTGTTAAAGGCTTGACGGGCCTTAAACCAGGGCATCCTATTTGCATCTATAGTGCTGTATCGTAATAAATTCCACAAATCTAAAACAGCACCGATCATGAGAACAACAGGATGGTTGACGGGAGGAGCGCTGCTGACAATACTTGCCTTTGGAAGCTGCCGCAAAGATCCCCTGAACAACCTTACCAACGATGAGTCGCGTATCTATATCACCAATTATGATACGACGGTCAATTTTTCCAGCTACAAAACTTTCAGCGTCAACGATTCGGTAGACGTTATCCAGGACAACCAGCTAAATGGACGGGAGCTGTCGCCCTATGACAGCTCGTTGCTGGCTGCCATTGGCAGCAGTCTGCAGCAGCGGGGTTATCAATTGGTGACAAAGGAATCCTCACCCGACCTGGCCGTGAATGTCGCCCGGGTCTACAATACTTCCACGGGCATCTTTAGCTATGGAGATTACTGGGATTCCTACGGCAGCTTCTGGGACCCCTATTACTGGGGGTATGGGGGATATGGCTATTATCCGCCTTATTACGCGGTAGGCATTTATTCCATTACCAATGGCGGTCTGGAGATCGATCTGCTGGACCTGAAGAACGCGGCCGCCCATAACAATAAGATCACCACGATCTGGACGGGGCTGGCAAGGGGCGAGCAGGTCTTCAACCAGGCCAATGCAGCATCGGAAGTGCAGGCCCTGGTGGGTCAGTCACCCTATCTTAAACAATAATCATGCAAGCAAGGAGGTATAACATGCGCACATTATTAAAATACGGAGGAGTGGCAGCGCTGGTCGTGTTGTTGAGCTGCCCGGTCCTCCACGCTCAAAATTACCTGAACGTGACCGTGGGATATGGCGTGAATTTCCCTACGGGCGCCTTTAAGAATTATATCACCCACCCGGGTTACAAGGGATTTAATGCAAGCCTGGCTTATCCCCTGAATGATCAGCTGAGCCTGGGGTTGAGCTTTGGGTACAATGACTATTATCAGAAATATCCCCGCCAGACCTATAATGATGGGGAAGGGACCACCGTATCGGCGGTCCTGACGAATTCTGTTCAGCAGATACCGGTATTGGTGACAGCAAATTATACACTGATCAAAAAAGGATTTATCCGGCCTTATGTAGAAGGGGGTGCGGGCGTGAATTTCGCTACGTTCGACCAGTACCTGGGAGAATTCGATGCCCCGCATTCCAAGGCGAATTGGGCACTGAAGGGAGGAGCTGGCTTTTATATTCCATTGAGCAGCTATTCACCGACGGCAATCAAGATCGGTGGCAGCTACAATTATGCGCCATTCAACAGCGATGGAGTCAAGAATCTGGATACCTGGGGTATCGAGGCGGGGATCAGGTTTGCCATTCATTAGTGGACGCTGACTGGTATGGATTACGACAGTGCCCTCGCGCTTCGCGCGGGGGCATTCTTTCAAAGACCCTGAAAGGAACTCGCTGCGCACCTTATTTGAGCGAAGCTCCGACGAAGGACAGACATTTAGTTGAGCTGGGGATCGATAGGGAAATTGATCATGATCTCATATTCTCCGCCAAGATGGCGAAGGGCCTCTTTCCATATCTCATCCGTCTGTTTATGGAATACCAGCTTGCGGCTGGCCTGTACCGTTAGCCATGATTTTTCTTTCAATTCATCGGCCAGCTGACCGCTGCCCCAGCCGGAATAACCAATATAGAAGCGTATCCTGGAGGGGTCTATTTCGCCGGCCCGTATCAGATCGATGGCTGTTTCGAAGTTGCCCCCCCAAAAGACGCCGTCGATGATCTCATATCCACCCATGATCTTATCGGGATACTGATGCAGAAAATGGATGGTATCCATCTGAACGGGTCCTCCCAGATAAACGGGTAATTTCAGATCGTCCAATCCACTGACCAATTCATTCAATGTGTAGTCGTAGTTTTTGTTCAAAACAAATCCAAAGCTTCCTTCGTCCTGGTGTTCGCAAAGGAACACGACGGTCCGCATGAAATTCGGATCTTTAAGGAAAGGATCTGCGATCAACAATATACCAGGTGCCGGGCTCTCCATAGAATCTAAATTAAGTATTTATGGGAGATAACAAAATCCGATTATTTTTATGGGATATCCAAAGCGGAAAATGCCGGAAAACGGACCTCCGGGAGTAGTGGACTCCTGCCGGATGGAGGACCGGCGAATCTGTGGTTTTTAGCACGAAATCCCTTTTCTTTGTGAAACCTTCGTTAAATAGGTGACCCGGCGGGGGCTGGAAGGAGCCTATCCTTTGACCTTTTGAATATCTTTATAGTTGGGCTCGAAGACCGGGCCAGTAAGTAAAAAGCAATTTGGTTTGAAAAAAATTTTTCCCATTATTTTTCTTCTGATCTCCCTGTCTCTCATTGGTATTATATATATCCAGATCAACTGGTTGTTTACCATGGTGGAGAACAGGAGGGAGCTGTTGAAGCACAGGCTTATCGAGGCGATGAATGACGTGGGACACCAGCTGGTGGAGCAAAGAGGCTCTTCTCCCAATTTCAAGACGTTGCGGCTAAAACCCGGCCTAACCTGGCGGCCTTCCGACCAGTTCATGCTGGAGCTGATGCGTCCACCTACGATAGCTGAGAAATTTACACCCGAGGATATCGCTGACAAACTGAGGAAATCCTTCAATATCCATGGTTTGAAGGATACTAAGTTCGAGTTTGCTGTCTCGGCCACCCTGGGTAACACGATGTCTTTCCAGCCTCCGGAGATCCGATCACCGAATTACTTTAAAGAGCTGGAGGACTCCGTGCACAATTGGGCGGCCTATTATCCGCTTCAGGCTCCCGAGAACCTGGGAGTAGGAGAAACCGTACCCGACGAGCTGCTTGTGGTCGTCATTCCCGACTTCCGGGACATTGTTCTGAGCCAGATGCGGTGGATGATCTTTGGAGCCATATTCTTTACTATTATTATCATTGCCGCCTTTTATGTGACGGTGAGGGCGCTGCTCCGGCAGAAAAAGCTGAGCGAAATAAAGAACGACTTTATCAACAACATGACCCATGAGTTCAAGACGCCCCTGGCCACCATTTCCCTGGCGGTGGATGCGCTAAAGAACGAAAAGGTGATACAGGATAGACAGAAGTCGGAATATTTCACCGGCATCATCAAGGAGGAGAATCGACGGATGAACAAGCAGGTGGAAACGATATTGCAGGCGTCGCTGCTCGACCGGCAGGAGCAACAGCTGAATCTGACGCCTATTCATGCGCATATTGTCATCCAGGAGGCCATGGAAAATTTCCAGCTGCAGCTGGATGGGAAGGGAGGACGTTCGGAGTTGCAGCTCAACGCAAAGGACGACCTGATCAGCGCGGATGAGGTGCATTTTACCAACCTGGTATCCAATCTTATCGACAACGCCATAAAATATTCAAAAGACAATCTTCTCATACGGATAACTACCCATAGCACGGCCAGGAGCCTTATCATACGCATCGAGGACAATGGCATTGGGATGAGCAAGGAGACGCAACGGCGTATCTTCGAGAAATTCTATAGGGCTCATACAGGTAATATTCACAATGTCAAGGGGTTTGGCCTGGGACTGAGCTATGTCAAGACCATCGTGGAAGCCCACCGGGGTAAGATCAAGGTGGACAGTATGGTTGGAAAGGGTACGACCTTTACATTGGAATTTCCGCTGAAGGCGGAAGAATAGGGGCGGGATCCGGCAACAGCAAGCTTCCATCTCCATAGCTGAGGAATCGAAAGTCATGGCTCAGGGCGTAATCGTATACTTTTTTCCAATCCTCCCCGATCAGCGAGGCTACCAGGAGCAGCAGCGTCGACTCCGGCTGGTGAAAATTGGTGACAAGCCCTTTTGCAATGCGCCATTTATATCCCGGTGTGATCAGCAATTGGGTAGGTGTGATCAGCTGGTTGAGACCCTGTTGCTGCATCCAATCCAGTAAGGCGGTGAGCGCAGTCCCGGGGCTTATGGTTTGTGCCGGGAGCTCATACGCGTCCCATTGATGTATAATTAGATCATCAGGGGAGATGGATGCATCTTGCGCGGCTTTCAATCCCAGCCAGTAAAGACTTTCGATGGTGCGTGCAGAAGTAGTGCCTACCGGGATGATGGGTTTGTCCAGCGCTTTCAACAAGGTAGATATGGTCTCTTTTGTGACGGCGATCCATTCCACGTGCATGGTATGATCCGAGAGCGTGGCTGATTTTACAGGAAGAAAAGTTCCCGCTCCTACATGCAGGGTGACGAAAGCGTGTTGAATATGTCTGGCCGCCAGGGCTTCAAATACTGTGTCCGTAAAATGCAGACCTGCCGTGGGCGCCGCTACGGAGCCATCGTATCTGGCATAGATGGTTTGATACCTTTCTGCATCCGAGCTTTCGGCGGGACGGCGGATATAAGGGGGGAGAGGGATCAGTCCTGCCTGGTGAAGAAGTTCTGCGAAGGTTAGTTCAGCCGGGGTCCATGACAGCTGGATGAGAAAGGCATCATCCTCTTTACCAAGATAGTGGGCCTCCAGTGTTACCGGGGGTGGGGCCTCTTTGTCAGTGGATGTCAGCGTTATTGTCTTGTGCAGTACCTGGCCGGGCTTCCATTTGCCGGCTCCCCCGATGAGACATTTCCAGCGCACCGCGCCCTTTTGCGTCATTGCCGCCGCGATGCCTCCATATTCTGCCGGCGGCTCCAGGCAGAAGAGCTCTATCTGACCTCCTGTGGGCTTGCGGAACAGGATCCTTGCCTCGACGACCTTTGTGTTGTTGAATACGAGCAGTGATCCTTCAGGAATATATTCCACAATATGTTTATAAATGTCCTCTGAGATATTGCCTTTATTATAGACAAGCAATTTGCTTGCATCCCGTTGGGCTAGTGGAAAGTGTGCGATCAGTTCTGTCGGGAGCGTATAAGTGTAGTCGGCGATTGAGATATTTCTTGGATCATTCATGCAATAATTTTTCGCGTGCTGTCGGTAAAAAGTAGCCCGCTCAAAATTGTATTTTATGTCGGACCTTCGGTCAGTGGACCACAGGTCCACTTTGCAAAATTATCGATATTTGATGGAACGTATGACAGATAGTCAACTGGAACAAGCTGTTGCTCATAACCACGCGCAATTATTCTTCCATAATGCCATTGCCCGGGGCGGAGAGGTCCGGACTGCCGGGAATATCACCTATACTTATGATGGCAGGGATTTTCAGTCGATGATCGCATTTCCAAGCCTGGATGAAGCAAGTGCCGACGAGCAGCTGGATGAAATGATGGCATGGTATCGTGAACATCCTACGAGGGGACTGGGATGCTGGTCGCTTGCTCCTCCGCGACCGGCTGATCTGGGTGCGAGGCTGCTTGCAAGAGGTTTTCAGAATGGCTGGCGTCCCTGCTGGATGGCTATGGACCTTGCAGGCATGGAACAGGAGATACCTGCACAGCTACAGATCGTAGCTGACAATTATTTATCTCTCCATCATTTAAAGGACATCCCTTATACGGGGGAGCATGGCGCTGTAAGTCCTATGTTGATGAAGGCGCATCCCGAGCTGACACAACAGTTTATCGCCCTGGTGAACGGGAAGATCGTGGGGCATTCGTCCGTATTTTTTGCGACAGGCGAATATGGGGTGGCTGGGCTTTACGATGTGGCGGTGACGCCTTCGATGCGGGGGAAGGGTATAGGGAAGGCGTTGGTGAAAGCTGCCTGCTTTTATGGAAGGGCCCGAGGGTATCGCTATGCGGTGCTGAATGCGACGGGGCGCCGTATGTATGAGCAGGTGGGGTTCCGGCATATCGGGGATGGAATGACGTGGTGGTGGTTTCCCCAGTGAAGGGTTAGCGGAGGACGCCAGCCTACCGGTTTTTGACAGGGACCACCAGCTTGAGTCCGCTCCACTGTTCGCTGACTGCACATACTTTTATGTCTACCAATCCATTCTGCAGGGCATAATCCCAATTGTCAGGTGGGTGGAGGAGGAGCACTTTGAGCGCGGGGCTGAGTCCCAGTTTTTTTGCAAAGGGTGTTCCGGAATAACCTGCTGTAGCCATTTTACAAGGGAAGTTTTTCGTTATTCACACGTTATCCACCGCAATTCACACTCAACTCACACGTCGGTATTACGCCCGGGAGGGCTAATTCCACCTCACTTCCTCTGCTTCAAGGTAATACACTGCTGTGGAAAAATTAAATTTTTCAAATTTCCCGGATTTGGTGGGAAAAAGTGTTATTTTGTGTTAGTTTCAATATAATTTGATTCAACTCCTCATAAATGATTGGTTTTCTGGGCGAATACGAAGCTACGCTGGACTCTAAAGGTCGCTTCTTGCTCCCGGTGGGCTTTAAAAAGCAGCTGCCGGAAGAGGGAACCACGCAGTTTGTTGTGAACAGAGGGTTTGAAAAGTGTCTAAGCCTCTATCCCATGAAAAGCTGGGAGCCCATTTTCGCTAAGATCAGCCAATTGAATGATTTTGACCCCGAAGTTCGGCAATTCAGGAGATATTTCCTGAATGGCGCCACGATGGCGGAATTGGATACTGCGGGAAGGTTATTGATCCCGCAAAACCTGAAAGAGCATGCCGGCCTTGAGAAAGATATCGTGCTGGTAGCCGCCGTAGACAAAATTGAAATCTGGGATAAAAGTAAGTACCAACAGTTCTTTGAATCTTTTTCACCGGAGGCATTCAGCAGCCTGGCTAAGCAGGTTATGAACCCGGGAGGGCTCACACAATGACAAAGAAGGGCAAGGTGAAGTCGGAGGATGAATCCAGGGATGGGGTCAGCGGGCCAGGTGCGGGAAGTGGCTATCATGTTCCCGTCCTTTATCACGAGTCCCTGGATGGACTGGCGATACGGCCTGAAGGGGTCTATGTCGACTGTACTTTTGGCGGTGGTGGTCATTCCCGGGGTATTTTGGAAAGGCTTGGTCCGTCGGGCCGATTGTACGCCTTTGATCAGGACAGCGATGCCCGGCAAAACCTGCCGGATGACGCCCGGGTCACCTTTCTTCCGCACAACTTCCGCCATCTCAGCCGGATGCTCCGTCTGCATCATGTCCAGCAGGTCAATGGCATATTGGCCGACCTGGGTGTCAGCAGTCACCAGTTCGACCAGCCTGAGCGAGGGTTTTCCACGCGCTATACGGGCGACCTGGATATGAGGATGGATAAGCGCCAAACGCTGACGGCCTTTGATATTGTCAGCACCTATTCGGAACAGCAGTTGCATAAGCTTTTCGAGCAGTATGGAGAAGTGACCAATGCAAAGACACTGGCCCGGACAATTGTAGACGTTCGCCGTCAAGTGCCCCTGAAATCCACTCAAAATTTCAAGACTGCCTTGAGCGGCGTGGTGAAAGGAAATCCCAACAGGTATTTCTCCCAGGTTTTTCAAGCCTTACGCATCGAAGTCAACGATGAATTGGGAGCGTTAAAGGAGCTGCTGCAACAAATACCCACCCTGCTTCTGCCAGGTGGCCGTGCAGCCGTCATCACCTTCCATTCGCTGGAGGATCGAATTGTCAAGAGCTTTTTTAAACGAGGCTCTTTTGAAGATGAAGACGATCTTTTGGACCCTTACGGGCGATCCAGGACCAATCCCCTCTTGAAAGTCATCACCCGCAAGCCGATAACACCCGGTGAAAAAGAATTAAAGCTGAATCCAAGAGCTCGCAGCGCCAAACTGCGCATAGCCGAGCGCGAATAATGAGCGATAAAGATCAACATACCAAACCTCGCTGGAAGCCTTCCATGAGCTACCATTGGATCATGAAGAACATCGGTTTCTTCCTGTTCCTGGCAGCGCTGGCGGTGGTCTATATCTACAACGGTCATTATGCCGACAAGATCGTCCGGGATATCAACCGGACCAATAAAGAATTGAAAGAATTACAATACGAATACAAAACCTTGAAAAGCGAAGTGATGTTCCGCAGCAAACAAAGCGAACTTGCCAAAGCCGTCGAGCCTTTTGGATTAAAAGAGCTGACACAGCCGCCTGTCGTTTTGATTGACTCGACCGCCACCGCTCATAACTGAGATGGAAGTCAAACGCGACATATTGTGGAGGGTGTATTTGTGCTTCATCGGCATCACGGTCCTGTGCCTGGTGGTGTTGGGTAAGGCGTTCTATATCCAGCGTGTTCAGGGTGCTTACTGGAGGGGTCTCAGTGACAGTCTGCACCAGAAGTTCATTGAAATGGATGCTGAAAGGGGGACGATCTACAGCGAGGACAGCAGCATGCTGAGCACTTCCATACCCTACTTTTCTATCTACATCGATTTTGGCGCGGATGGTCTGCGGGAGAAGAATGGGAAGCGTTTTTTTGAGAACCTCGACAGTTTATCCCTCTGTCTTGCCTCGCTGTTTGGAGATCAATCGATGGCGGCCTATAAAAAAGAATTGCAGCGGGGGTATCGTGCTGCCGACCGGTATTATCTTTTGCATGGCAATCTGAGCTTCGACCAGTATAAAAAATTGAGAACCTTTCCGCTGGTGCGGCAGGGGAGGAATAAAAGCGGCTTCATCGCAGAAGTCGAGCAAAAGAGGTTAAATCCGTTCGGCCTCCTGGCTAATCGTACCATTGGCCTGGCCAGAGCCAATGCCCAGAACGTAGGGCTCGAACGTACTTATGATACGCTGCTGAAAGGGCAGAGCGGGCGCCGGCTGGTCCGCTATATTGCCGGCGGCACCTACATCCCGGTGGAAGGGTATGAGATCGAGTCCGAAAATGGAAAGGACGTCGTCACCACCCTCGACGTGAATATCCAGGATATTGCGGAAAATGCGCTTCTGAAAGAAATGATCGCCAACGAGGCCGAGCACGGCACGTGCATCGTCATGGAAGTCGCTACGGGAAAGATCAAGGCCATTGCTAACCTGGGACGTCAGACAGACGGCAGCTATTGGGAGGACCTCAACTACGCCATCCGTGCTACAGAGCCTGGTTCCACTTTCAAGCTGGCCACGCTGATGTCCCTGCTGGAAGACCACAAGGTGCACCTGACGGATAATGTCAACCTGGAAGGAGGCGTATGGAAGGTTGCCGGCAGGACGGTGTACGACTCGGAGCCGCATGACAACAACCGTACCTTCACGGTGAAGGAAGCATTCGAGATCAGCTCCAACGTTGGCATGGCCAAGCTGGCCTGGGCCAATTACTCGGGCAATCCCGGCGCTTTTGTGGATCACCTGAAGAAGCTACGGCTCAATCAGCCTACGGGTATTGACCTGGTGGGGGAGACGACCCCTGTCGTAAAGAGTCCCAGGTCCCGTACCTGGAGCAATACGACGCTGCCCTGGATGGCTTTTGGCTATGAAGTGCTGGTAAGTCCTCTCCAGACCCTGGTGCTGTACAACGCGGTGGCCAATAACGGCAGGATGATGAAGCCCTACCTGGTCAGCTCCGTACAGGAGTCGGGGATCACGATCAAAGAAAATGAGCCGCAGACGCTGATCGAAAAGATTTGCAGCGACGGCACCCTCCAGCAATTGAAAGAATGTCTTAGAGGCGTCTGCTCGGATAAGGAAGGAACGGCCCGGAAGATATTTGCAACGGCCTGGTATAAGGTAGCCGGCAAGACGGGTACGGCGCTGGTAGCGAATGGCAGCCGCGGCTATGCGGACCATATCTATCAGTCCTCTTTTGCGGGTTACTTTCCTGCGGAGAATCCGAAGTACTCTTGTATCGTGGTGATCAAGAACAAGCCTTTTGCAAAAAACTATTTAGGCGCCCTGGTAGCCGGACCTGTGTTCAGGGAGCTGGCCGACAAGCTGATGAGCGAAGAGGTCGCGCCGATGGAAGCTTTTGCGCAGCCTTTTAAAAGAGATAGCGCTCAATTCTTTTATGCAGGCTCGACCCATGACATGCAGGAGGTAGTGCGTACGCTCGGTGTGAATTATATCGACTCCGCCGGCAGGAATGAATGGGGACGTCTCTATGCTTCCAATTATCAGCCTGTGATGAACAGGGCGATCGTTTCCAAACAAGCCATGCCCGATGTAAAGGGGATGGGGCTGAAGGATGCGCTCTATCTCCTGGAAAGCATGGACCTGAGGGTGGCGGTAAGGGGACGTGGGAAAGTGAGGATGCAAAGTATTGTGCCGGGGTCGGCGCTTAGAAAAAATGAATCGGTATCTATAGAATTGAATTGAGAAATGGCAAATCTGCAGGACATATTGTATAAGGTGAGCATTCGCTCCTTCTATGGGGACATGGGCAGGGATGTACATGATCTGCAGACGGATTCGCGGAAGGTAGGACCGGGCTCGCTGTTCATAGCGCAGAAAGGAACTCATACGGACAGTCATCAATATATTCCCCAGGTGGCGGCGGCGGGCGCGACCGTGATCATCTGCGAGGACGTCCCTGCTGCGCGTGCGGAGAATGTCACCTATATACAGGTGGAGAACAGCGCGGCCGCGGCCGGCTATATAGCACATAACTTTTATGGCCAGCCTTCCGAAAAGCTGAGACTGGTAGGTGTTACGGGAACCAATGGCAAGACGACGATAGCTACCCTGTTATATAAGCTCTTTACTTCTTTGGGACACAAGTGCGGATTGCTGAGCACGGTGCAAAATCATATAGGCGAGCGGGTAGTGGCGGCCACCCATACTACTCCCGATGTGCTGGCGCTCAACAGCCTGTTAAAGGATATGGTGGATGATGGCTGTACTTATGCGTTCATGGAGACCAGCTCCCATGCCATTCATCAGCACCGCATCGCGGGACTTCATTACGCAGGAGGATTGTTCAGCAATATCACACATGACCACCTGGACTACCATAAGACCTTTGATGAGTACATACGTGTGAAAAAGTCTTTTTTCGACTCGCTGCCTTCCGATGCTTTTGCCATTTCCAATGCGGATGATAAAAGAGGTGGTGTCATGCTGCAGAATACCAATGCTAAAAAGTATTTCTATAGCCTGAAGACAGTGGCGGACTTTAAGGGGAAGATACTGGAGAACAACCTCACGGGACTGGTGATGACCATCAACGACCAGGAAGTGCATTTCCGTCTCATCGGGGAGTTCAATGCCTATAATCTGCTGGCCGTCTATGGCGCCGCCATTTGTTTGGGACAGGATAGGAGCGAAGTGCTACGCACGCTGAGCACCCTTAGCGGAGCGGAGGGAAGGTTCGACTACGTCATCTCTTCCAACGATAGGATCATCGGCATCGTAGACTACGCCCATACGCCCGATGCGCTGATCAATGTGCTGGCTACAATACAGAAGCTGCGGAAGGGACATGAGCAGATCATTACGGTGGTGGGCTGTGGAGGTGACCGCGACAAGACCAAGCGGCCGCTGATGGGCGCCGCGGCCTGTGAGTACAGCGATAAGGCCATCTTTACTTCGGACAATCCCCGGAGCGAAGACCCTGAGCAGATATTGTTGGATATGGAGGCCGGGCTCAATACCGCGGCCAAAAGAAAGTACACCAAGATCGCGGACAGGAAAGAGGCCATACGTACGGCGATCAACCTTGCCAGGCCAGAGGATATTGTCCTCATTGCCGGGAAGGGACATGAGAAATACCAGGAAATAAAGGGCGTAAAATACCCTTTTGACGACAAACAAGTATTACTGGAGATGTTCGGGCTGCTGGAGAAATAATCCGGACCAGGAACCGCGGGAAGCGGTTCGTCCGAAGGACAGACATTAGCGAAATGTGGGAATTGGGCTACTTTTTAGATAAGACCAATTCTCGCACTTTAAACGAAGGACCAATATGCTGTATCATTTGTTCGAATGGCTTAAGAGCGCCGGTATCAAGGTACCGGGTAGCGCCCTGTTCCAATTCATCACGTTCCGCGTGTTGCTGGCCGTTCTGTTCTCTTTGATCATCAGCATGATCTTTGGCAAGCGGCTGATCAACTTCCTGCTGAGGAAGCAGGTGGGCGAGACGGTGCGTGATCTGGGGCTGGAAGGTCAGCAGAAAAAGGCGGGGACTCCCACGATGGGTGGTTTTATCATCATCCTGGCGATACTGATCCCTACTCTTTTGCTGGCGGATCTGCATAAGGTTTATATACGGCTGATGCTTTTTGCCACCGTCTGGCTGGGTCTGATAGGATTTATCGACGACTATTTGAAGCTGAGGGCCAAGCGTATCGCAAAGGAACAAGGCATTCCTTATAAAAAAGGAGATAAGGATGGGCTGGCGGGATGGTTCAAGGTATTGGGGCAGGTCGTGCTGGGTGTCGTAGTAGGGGCTACATTGTATTTCAGCAGCAACACAACCGTATACAGGGAATATGTAGGCCAGACATTGCCGGCGGATACGACGGGTTGGAAGACCGTGCAGCTGGGGAAAGAGAAAAAGCTGTTTGTTCCGGCCAAGGAGCCCATTACGTCCATTCCCTTTGTAAAAAACCATGAGTTCAATTATTCCAAGCTGCTGCCGCAGGCTCTGCGGGATCTGACCTGGATACTTTATATCATCGTCGTCATCTTTATTGTCACGGCGGTGTCGAATGGGGCGAACCTTACGGATGGATTGGATGGGCTGGCCACGGGTGTCAGCGCCATCATCGGGGCCTGTCTGGGCATTTTTGCCTATGCCAGCGGCAATATCCGATTTGCCGAATACCTGAACATCATGTATATCCCCAACCTGGGTGAGCTGTCCATCTTTATAGGAGCGCTGATCGGGGCCTGTGTCGGATTTCTCTGGTACAATGCGTTCCCGGCGCAGGTGTTTATGGGTGATACCGGCAGCCTTACGCTGGGGGGTATCATTGCCGCCCTGGCGATCATTGTCAGAAAAGAATGGTTAATACCTATATTCTGCGCTGTATTCCTTGTGGAAAGTCTCAGCGTGGTCATACAGGTGACTTACTTCAAATACACTAAGAAAAAACACGGAGAGGGAAGGAGGGTCTTTTTAATGAGCCCCTTACATCATCATTACCAGAAACTCGGCTATCATGAAAGCAAGATCGTAACCAGGTTTTGGATCGTGACGATATTGTGTGTGGCATTTGCCATAGCTACGTTGAAGATCAGGTAACTGAGTATGAAAAACCAACCCCAATCTGCGGAACCGGCCTTTAGGCCGATCCTGAGCTGAAGAAATTGTGGTGCAGTAAGAGTTCATACTTGTGAAAAAACCCCCAACTCGGGTGGCAACCGAATCATCGAGGCCATTGAGAAGACATTATGGATCGAGATAAACCCGGGGAACCGGAGACATTTAACAATGAACAAGCGACTCGTCATATTAGGGGGAGGTGAGAGTGGCGTCGGCGCGGCAGTGCTCGCTTCCAAAGAGGGTTATGAGGTATTTCTTTCCGACGGAGGGCCGTTGAAGGACAATTACAGGAAAGATCTTCAGCAGCAGGGTATCGACTTCGAGGAAGGGGGACATACGGAAGAGAAGATACTGAAGGCCGACGAGGTTATGAAGAGTCCGGGGATACCCGAGAAGAATGAGATGGTAAAGAAGATCAGGGCCAGGGGGATACCGGTGATCAGCGAGATAGAGTTGGCTTACCGGCATAAAGGGGATAGCAGGATCATCGGCATAACGGGGAGCAATGGAAAGACGACCACTACTTCCATGATCTATCATATCTGCCGTCATGGAGGACTGGATTGTGCGCTGGTAGGCAATATTGGATACTCTTTTGCAAGGCAGGTAGCGGAGAGCCCGAAGCAATGGTATGTGGCGGAGATCAGCAGCTTTCAATTGGACGACATCGTCAGCTTCAGGCCTGATGTTGCCGTTCTGACCAATATCACGGAAGACCATCTGGATCGTTACGACTATAAATTCGAAAACTATATCCGAAGCAAATTCCGTATCGCGATGAACCAGACGAAAGACGATTATTTTATTTACAACGATGACGACCCTGTGATCAAGGAATATTTAAACCGGGAACCCATTCATTCTAACCCATTACCATTTACTATGCAACACGAAACCAACAAAGGCGGATTTATCAATAAGGGACAAATGAACATCGAGACAGGCAACGAGAAATGGCAAATGAGCATTTATGACTTTGCGTTGAAAGGTATTCACAATCAATACAACACTATGGCAGCAGGCATCGCGTCAGCCACCGTCGGCATCCGCAAGCAAAAGATCCGTGAGGCGATACAGAGCTTCGAGGCCCTGGAACACCGGATGGAATATGTCAGTACGGTGCGGGGAGTGGAGTTCATCAATGACTCCAAGGCCACCAATGTGAACAGCACCTGGTATGCGTTGGAGAGCATGGAAAAGCCCACGATACTTATCCTGGGCGGGGTGGATAAAGGAAATGATTATGGCCTTATCAGGGACCTGGTGAAGGAGAAAGTTAAAGCCATCGTTTGCATGGGCGTGGACAATCGGAAGATACACGAAGCATTCCAGCATGACGTGGCTTTGATGGTCAATACCGGCAGCGCGGAAGAGGCTGTAAAGGCGGCTTTCCACTTTGCTACGAAGGGGGATGTAGTGCTGCTAAGTCCAGCCTGCGCCAGCTTCGATCTTTTTAAAAATTATGAGGACAGGGGCCGGCAGTTCAAAGAAGCTGTGCGGGATCTGTGACGGCGGCCGGGCGACCGGCTGAAGGGACAAAAACAATATGAGTAACACGACGACGATAGAAAAAGCTCCTTTTGGGAGCCTGGGGTCCAGGACCAAGGGCGACAAGGTGATCTGGACCATGGTGGTATTGCTGGCAGTGGTGTCCCTTCTCGTCGTGTACAGCTCTACCGGACTGCTGGCATACAAGATGTACAAGGGCAATACGGAAGTATATCTCTTCAAGCAGTCGGCCTTTATCCTGGTAGGCGTCCTGGTGATCTATTTCGCCCACCAGGTGAACTATACGGTGTATTCCAGGGTGGCGAGGATATTATTCCTGATATCCATCCCACTGTTGTTCTACACTTTGTTCTTTGGGGTCAAGCTGAATGAGGGCAGCCGCTGGATACGATTGCCCATCATCAATATGACCTTCCAGACCTCTGATCTGGCCAAGCTGGCGCTCTTCATGTATCTGAGCCGGCTGTTGAGCAGGAAGCAGGATGTGATCAAGGACTTTAAAAAGGGATTCCTTCCCGTGATCATACCTGTCGCTGTCGTTTGCGTGCTGATCGCGCCGGCGAATTTATCGACGGCCCTGCTGATTGGAGCTACGAGCCTGATGCTGCTGTTTATCGGCAGGGTAAGCGCGAAGCATCTGCTGATGACCATTGGGGTGGCGCTGGTGCCGGTGGTGATCCTGGTGATGGCGGCAGTGATAAAGCATAAGTCGGATGGAGGTGTTGCGGAGAAGCCTCGCACGGAGAGCGGGTCACGTCTTACTGTGCGGGTTGGCACCTGGGTCAGCCGTGTGGAGGCTTTTATGTATGGGAGCAAAGAGGATGTCGACGATAACAATTACCAGGTGAACCAGGCAAAGATCGCCATTGCCAAGGGGGGCATTCTGGGAAAAGGACCGGGTAATAGCGAGCAGCGCAATTTCCTGCCTCATCCTTATTCGGACTTTATATACGCCATCATAATAGAAGAGTATGGGCTGGTGGGAGGAGCTTTTATCGTATTTATTTATCTAATATTCCTTCTGCGCAGCATTCGCATCTTCCGGAAATGTCCCTATGCTTTTGGGGCATTCCTTGCGTTGGGGCTGAGCTTTACGCTGGTGATACAAGCGCTGGCCAATATGGCGGTGAATGTAAATCTGTTTCCCGTCACGGGAGTGACGCTGCCATTGGTGAGCATGGGGGGCAGCTCGTTCCTGTTCACCTGTCTGGCCATCGGTATCATACTCAGCGTGGCGCGGAACGTGGAGAAGGAGGCTAAACAAATAAAAGAGGAGGAGCCGGCATGAACAAAAGGATCATCATAGCCGGCGGAGGCACCGGAGGTCATATATTCCCTGCGATAGCCATTGCAGGAGCGTTGAAAAAGCAGGCGCCCGATGTGGAGCTGCTCTTTGTGGGGGCCAGGGGAAAGATGGAGATGGAGAAAGTGCCGCAGGCTGGCTACAGAATAGAGGGGATCGATATTGCGGGTCTCAACAGAAGCTCTTTGATAAAGAACATCGGTCTTCCAATGAAGCTGATCAAAAGCTTTTTTCAGGTGCGGCACATCATCCAGGAGTTCATGCCCGATGCGGTGGTGGGAGTAGGAGGATATTCCAGCTACCCTGTGCTGCGTGCGGCGCAGGCAAAGGGGATACCCACTTTTATCCATGAGTCGAACTCTTTTGCCGGCAAGGCGAATCAGTGGTTGGCGAAGAAGGCGAGGGCCATCTTTGTGGCCAGCGATGGGATGGAGAAGTTCTTTCCGGCGGAGAAGATACTAATCACGGGCAATCCGGTGAGAGCCAATATCACCGGGAATAAGATCAGCCGTGAGGACGCTATAAAGTTCTTTGGACTGGACCCGGCCAGGCCTACATTGCTTTCCACGGGGGGCAGCCTGGGGGCAAAGGGTATCAATGAGGCTATTGCCGTGCACCTGGATGAGTTTGAGCGTAACGGTATCCAACTGATATGGCAGACCGGCAAACCCTTTGCAGAGCAGGCGGCGGCGCTTTGTAAGGGCAGGTCAAATATCTGGACACGGGACTTTATCACGCAGATGGAATATGCGTTCGCAGCGGGTGATGTGGTGATCTCGCGCAGTGGCGCCATGTCCATTGCCGAGCTGTGTGTCCAGCGGAAAGCAGTAGTATTTGTGCCCTTTCCGTTTGCAGCGGAAGACCATCAGACGGTGAATGCACAGAGTCTTGTAAAGAAGGGAGCGGGATTGCTGGTAAAGGACAGCGAGGCAAACGACAAGCTGGTTGCTACGATCATCGCCTTGTTAAAGGACGATTCTAAGAGACGACAATTGGAGGAAAATATTGGAAGACTGGCGGTGACCAATGCGGATGAAGTGATAGCGAGGGAGATCCTGGCAAAGATATAATGGGGCTAATGATGGTCCTTGGAACAAAGGGCACCCGGCCCAAGGGCCCTGGTAAGAGGATTCTTGCCGGGCCCGCCCGGGTCAATTGGGGAGGTGCGACCAGGTCAAGGCCGGAGGACTGCGGCAGGTATGGAAAGTCAGGGCCAAAATGAACAAGCGGAAAGCAATGCTCGAACTAAAGGATATAAAGAAGATCTATTTTATAGGTATCGGTGGCATCGGGATGAGTGCGCTGGCCCGGTATTTCAAAGGGCAGGGAAAAGAGGTCAGCGGGTATGACAGGACATCCACCACCCTTACCCGACAGCTGGAAAATGAAGGTATACCCGTCCACTATGAAGACGACCCGGAGCAGGCTCCCAAAGATGCGGACCTGGTAGTATATACTCCGGCTGTACCAAAAGATCATAAGGAATTGTTGTACTATCAGCGACATTCCTATGCTATTTTGAAGCGGAGCGATGTGTTGGGTGTGATCACCAGAAGTTCTTTTAATATCTGTGTAGCGGGTACGCATGGCAAGACCACCATTACTACCATGATCGCGCATATTCTCCGGCACAGCGGGTATGGCTGCAACGCTTTTTTAGGAGGCATTGCCGTCAACTACAACAGCAATTTCTGGAGCGATAAGCGCGATGTCTGTGTGGTGGAGGCGGATGAATATGATCGCAGCTTCCTGAAGCTAAGTCCGGACATCGCTGTCATTACGGCCATGGATGCGGATCATCTGGATATTTATGGTACAGCGGGAGAGGTGGAGCAGGCCTTTATCGACTTCTCGGGGAAGATCAAGCCGGGCGGAACGCTGCTGAGCAAATGGGGGTTGAAAAGGACGGGGGATCTAAGGGGAGCCCGGCACCTGACGTATGGACTTGAGGACGGAGGGTTTTCAGCGATGGATATTCACATCCAGGACGGCAGCTATCATTTCCGGGTGGAAAGTAAGGATTGGACGCTGAATGATGTCGTGCTCAATATGGGGGGGCTTCACAATGTGGAAAATGCAACGGCGGCTATCACTGTGGCGTACCAGCTGGGCATAGAGGATGACAGAATACGGGCGGCTGTAGCGGCCTTCCGGGGTGTGAAGAGAAGGTTCGAGTATATATTCCGGAATAAGGGTGTTGTGTTCATCGACGACTATGCGCATCATCCCGAGGAGCTGAGGGCTTTGATCAGCGGCGCCAGGGGTCTTTATCCGGGCCGAAAGTGTACGGTGATCTTTCAGCCGCACCTGTTCACGAGGACCCGCGACTTTGTGGAGGGGTTTGCGGAAAGCCTGGATCTGGCGGATGAAGTGTTTCTGTTACCTATTTATCCGGCGAGGGAGCTGCCTATCGAAGGGGTGACGAGCCAAATGATAGTGGAGAGGATGACACCGGACAAGGCGAGGGTAGTGAGTAAAGAAGAATTGTTGACAGTGCTGAGCGATAAGCAGGACCTGGAACTAGTGATAACGGCAGGGGCGGGCGATATCGATGCGTTGGTGGGGCCGATACGAGAAATATTGGAGAAGAAAAATAAATAGCAACTGATCGTGCACGGGGAAATTAAGCGTCCCGGACACTGTTGTACCCGTCTGACGGTCCCCATCCGGCTGTCGGGCGGGTCTCAATGGTCCTTCGGAGCAGACCAGGGCACAATGGAATTAAATAATGGCCATTAAAGTAAATATCAGAAAGATCGTCTCTTTGACGCTGTGGTGCACATTGGCCGCCGGAGTGCTGGTATTGCTCGTGGCGGCCATTGGTTATCGGAATAATAAGACCTGCAAAGGGTACAGGATCGAGATTGCGGGGGCTTCAGGAACGCAGTTCATCGACAAAAAGCAGATCCTGGATCTGCTGGCTGGCACGGGCGTTGGGAAGATCCAGAATACTCCTATTGCCCATTTCGACCTGCGGCGTATGGAAGCTGTGCTGGAAAAGAATGTCTGGATCAAGGATGCAGAGCTGTTCTTTGACAACAATGAAGTGCTGCGGGTAAATGTGACTGAACGGGAACCTGTGGCCAGGGTCTTTACCCATGAAGGGAACAGCTTTTATATGGACAGCAGCGGTGTCCAGCTGCCTCTGTCCGACAGGCTCACCGCTAAATTGCCTGTATTCACGAATTATCCGGAGGCAAAGATCAGCGTCCATGGGAGAGATAGCCTGCTTATCGTACAGATGCGACAGATGAGCACATTCCTGCGCAAAGACTCGTTCTGGATGGCGCAGATAGCCCAGCTGGACGTCACGCCTGACAAGAGATTTGAGCTGATCCCAACCGTTGGCAACCATATTATAGCCTTTGGCGATGGCAGCGACTACCCGGCGAAGTTCCACCGGCTGTTTGTCTTTTATAAGGAAGTATTGAGCAAGACTGGTTTTGATAAATATTCCCGTATCGATGTCGCTTATGCAGGGCAGGTCATCGGAACACATAAGGGCAGTGAAGGTACGCGTATGGATTCTTTGCAGGGAATGAGGAATATACAACAGATGATCCGTTCGGCACAACTATTGCAATCCGATACCATCCATCAACGTGACATGCGACCACTGGAAAGGCCTACCCAAACGGAACAAACGCTTACCAATTATGATCTGATCCCTGCCAGTGGAGACAGCGTGCATACTACCTCTCCTGCCACGATCAACCATTCACCTAATCCACTTGCCAGACCAAGAGCAATAATGCCAAAAAATAAACCCCATAATAACCATTAACCCATTAAAAAAACAACTGAAAAAATAAACTAAACTTATGAATCACGAGCAACCAATAATTGTCGGCCTGGACATAGGAACGACCAAGATCGCTGCCATTGCAGGCCGTAAGAACGAATACGGCAAGCTGGAGATATTGGGATTCGGCCGCGCCAACTCCAATGGGGTGAAGCATGGACAGGTACTGAATATAGACGAAACGATCAAAGCCATCCAGGTAGCATTGGACAACTGTTATGCCTCCAATCCCAACCTGGAAATATCCGAGGTGTATGTGGGTATTGCCGGTCACCATATCAAAAGTCTGCAGACCAGGGGTGATATTGTACGGCAGAACACCGAAGACGAGATCACCCGCCGGGAGATCGATCAGCTGATCGCCGATCAATACAAGACCTATATTCCCGCCGGCGACCAGATCATCGATGTGATCCCGCAGGAGTTCACCGTAGACAATTTTCAGAACATCCCCAACCCCATCGGGTATGGCGGGGTAAAGGTGGGGGCCAACTTCCATATCATCACGGGAGATAAGAATGCCATCCGCAACATCAACCGTGCCGTGGAGAAAAGCAACCTGCATACCAAGGATCTTGTGCTGCAGCCGCTGGCTTCGGCAGCTGCCGTCATGGGGCAAGAAGATCTGGAGGCGGGTGTAGCCATTGTGGACATTGGCGGTGGCACTACCGATCTTGCCGTGTTTTACGAAGGGATCCTGAAGCATACGGCCGTCATTCCTTTTGGCGGTGAGAATATCACCAACGACATAAAGACCGGGCTGGGTGTATTGAAGACGCAGGCCGAGCAGATGAAGGTCCAGTTCGGCTCCGCCCTTTCCAATGAAGCCAAGGCCAATGCCTATATCACCATTCCCGGTCTCAGGGGAATGCCGGCGAAAGAGATCAGCGTAAAGAACCTGGCGAACATCATCCAGGCGCGTATGAGCGAGATCATGGATTTCGTTACCTATCATCTCAAGCAGGTGGGGCTCGACAACAGGGCGCTGAATGGCGGGATCGTCATGACGGGTGGAGGTTCGCAGCTGCGGCATCTTATCCAGCTGACGGAATATGTCACGGGATTGAATGCCCGTATCGGCTATCCCACGGAGCACCTGGCGGCGGGGCATATAGAAGAGCTGGCCAAGCCCACGTATTCGACTTGTATCGGCCTTATCCTGAAAGGTTACAGCGATTATGAGCACAATCGCAAGCAATTCGACAAGGGCTTCCTGAAAATGGATGTGCCCGACAACCTGAGGAAGAGCAATATGCAACAAGAGGAGGAACCTATGCAGGACAGCGAGCTTGCCCAGCAGGCAAGGGTTCGCAGCCGGAAAGGGATGAAGGATTTCTGGGGAAAATTCAAGGATGGCATCATCGACCTCTTCAAGGAGGAGGAAGATCATGCTCTTTAAATGTCCAGAAAACGGCCTCACGGGAAATTTAGCCCGTTTTCCGGAAAGGTCCGATGTCTGTCCTTCGGACAAGGAAAAGGAGCCGTGTCCGCGCGGTCCGTCATATATAATGTTCAATTTGTTATTGAAGTAAATTTTTATAGTCATGATCCATTTTGATCTACCGAAAGAGAAATCGTCCATCATCAAGGTCATTGGTGTGGGTGGTGGTGGCAGCAATGCTGTAAATCACATGTTCAGCCAGAACATCGAGGGGGTGAATTTCATCATTTGCAATACCGATGCCCAGGCCATTGCAACGAGCCGGGTGCCGAATAAGGTGCAGCTGGGGCCTCACCTGACACAGGGATTGGGCGCCGGCGCCAATCCTGACATCGGCAGGCAAGCGACGGAAGAGAGCCTGGAGGAGATCAAGAACATCCTGGAAGTGAATACCAAGATGGCCTTTATCACGGCCGGCATGGGTGGTGGTACGGGTACCGGCGGCGCTCCCATCATTTCCAAGATCTGTAAGGACCTGGGTATTCTTACGGTGGGGATCATCACTACGCCTTTTGCCTATGAGGGAAAAAAGAGGCAGCTGCAGGCGGAGGAAGGCATCCGGATAATGAAACAGTATGTGGACACCTTGCTGGTCATCAGCAATGACAAGCTGCGTCATCAGTTTGGCAACCTGAAGATGAAAGAAGCATTTGCCAAGGCGGATAATGTGCTGGCTACTGCCGCCAAGTGTATCACGGATGTGATCAACAGCACGGGTCAGATCAATGTCGACTTTGCCGACGTATGTACTGTCATGCGTAATGGCGGTGTAGCTATTTTGGGTAGCGCCACTGCAAAGGGCGACAACCGGGCGCAGAAGGCCATCGAGGAGGCGCTGAATTCACCGCTGCTGAATGACAATGACATACGGGGCGCCAAATGGATCCTTATCAATATCAATTCTTCCGAGGGTGAGCATGAGTTTACCATGGATGAGGTGGAGATCATCCAAAATCATCTGCTCAGCCAGGCAGGCGAACATTCGGATGTGATCATGGGCCTCGGCTATGACAATACACTCGGCGCAAGCCTTGGCATAACCCTTATCGCCACCGGCTTCGAACATAAAGATCCCTTTACAAAGGCCGCCGAAACAAAACCTGCACCTAAGAAAGAAGAAAAGATCCTAATGACCCTAGGTCAGCCCGAGGAAGCACCAAAGCCCGAACAGCGGCCTGTCCTTACCACTGTCAAGGATCCGTCAGTAGAGGAGCAAACTGCCCATGCTCCTCTACCGGATACTTTGCTCCCCAAGCTGGTTGAAAGCGCTCCATCGGAGCCTGCTATCAATCTTTTCAGCATGGATGGTATGAAATCCCCCTCCTCCGAGGTACACACACCTGTGGATAATAACGACCGGAGTCCCAGGATAGAATGGGTGCTTGCGCCCGAGCCGGAGCCTGTGACACGGGTAGATATCAAGTCTGTGAATCCGAACACTGGAAAAAGCTCTCCGGCGTCTGCAGCGTCCGGAGGATACCTTGCAAGACCATCCAATATCTATGCGGAAGACCCATGGACAGAAAAACAATCCAACCCCTCGGCAGCCGAAGGTTCTCCCAAGGCGATGCCTGAACACAACCCACTTAGTAAGGAACCTATCCTGAACACAACCGATCCGTCCAAAGATGAGGACAGTTCAGCCGAGATGCAACTGGTGTTCAGAGATGGCAGTCCAGCGGCGGATGAGCCTGGGGCCCACCAAACTCACTCGCTTTCGGTGCCGAACTCACCCGCAGAGGAGCCTGCCGCGCAGGACGATACGGATGATCCCAAACGCAGGGCGGCCGAACGGATCAACAAGTTGCGCAACTTGTCGTTCAACATCAATGCTGCCGATCCGAATAATGAGTTTGAAACAGTGCCGGCTTACATCCGCCGTAATTTAGAGCTGTACAATACCATTTCCAATGTGGAGAATTTCTACAGCAATTATGAAGTGAAGACGGATGAAAATAACAATACGGAGATCAGCACGATCAATACTTTCCTGGATGGAAAAAGACCTGATTGAGCCGTCAGAACGAACCACAGGTTCGTTGTCCGTAACCGAGGTACGAAGGTTACGACCGAGGAGGACCGTGACGAAGCAGGTCCGACGAAGGCCACAGACATTAGCTCTTTGGCACAATTGGGCTAAATTTTCAACAGACCAATTGTGCCCCAAATAAACATAGTTTGTTTTTAGTTGTTTTATTCCCCCTGGTTCTCCGGGGGGATTTTGTTTGGGATTAAGTAAATTACACTTTTATAAACAATCCGCCAATGTCTACTATACTTATCACCGGTGGGACGGGGCTGATCGGGAGTGCGCTTAGCCGAATGCTGGTAGCAAGGGGCCACCGGGTCATTATTTTGTCGCGCGGTGAAAAGGGAGGTGCGATGGGTGCTGCTTCGGAGACGCCAGCTATGGCCCACTGGGACCCTTATAAGGAGGTCATCGATCCGGAGGCTATCCGGAGCGCGGACTTTATCGTTCATCTGGCCGGGGCGGGAGTGGCTGATAAAAGATGGACTGACCGGAGGAAAAAAGAAATTGTCGAAAGCCGTACGCGAAGCAGCGCCCTGCTGGTAAAAGCATTGAAAGAAATACCGAACAAGGTGCAGGCTGTCATCAGCGCCTCCGGCATCGGCTGGTATGGGCCGGACCCTGCCATTCCCAATCCCCGCCCCTTTGTGGAGACAGATCCTGTGGATGATGATTTTTTGGGAGAGACCTGCCGGCTATGGGAGGAGTCCATCGCACCCGTGGCGGCTTTGGGGCGGCGGCTGGTGATATTGCGTACCGGCCTTGTCCTCAGCAATGAAGGGGGCGCTCTGTCGGAGTTCAAAAAACCTGTAAAGCTCGGTGTGGCGGCTATCCTGGGCAGCGGTCGCCAGGTGATGAGCTGGATACATATCGAGGATCAATGCCGGCTGTTCCTGCATGCTATTGAAGACGGAAGCTGGTCGGGGGTATACAATGCCGCGGCGCCGCAGCCGGTGAATAACAGGACCCTCACGCTGGAGCTGGCCCGTCGTATCAAGGGGCGTTACTTCGTGCCTGTCTATGTGCCTTCCCTGCTGCTGAAAATAATCGTGGGCGAGCTAAGCATAGAAGTATTGAAAAGCACTACTGTCAGCATAGAGAAAATACACAAGGGCGGGTTCCAGTTCCTCTACCCTTCTATCCAAAGCGCGTTGGACAACCTTACAGGTCGACCTTTACAAAGCGCCGGCTAGTGATCAGGCAATATAGGATCAGATAAAGTGCGGAAATGGCAAGATACACCGGGATGTGGTGTTCCCAGTCTGTGGCGTTGCGTTGGAATAGCGCTTTTGCATAAGGTTGTGGCAGCAGCATGTCCGTCACCTCCTCCGGCAGATAGTTCACCCATTTCATATGATGGCCTTTGCCAAAAAAGCCCACGACTATCTGTTCAGCCAGCATATAGATAAAGAAGACACCGATGGCCAGGCCGGAGCGCCGGATAAGGATGCTTATTAAAAGAGCGATCATCGAATAGGAGACCATCTCCACGAAATAGAAAAAGACCATCCGGCTGTCGTGTACTATGGAGATGCCCGGTCCTGGCTTATTGGCTATGAAGCCGAATCCAAGGACAGTCAATAGAACGACCAGCGTACACAGGATGGATATCAGCAGAATCTCTATCAGCTTGACACTGATAAAGCGCTGACGGCTCCAGCCATCGATGACATTCTGCCGATGAGTTTTAAATGTAAATTCATTGGTGGTCAATGTGATGATCAGAAGGGCAGGGAGGATGAACAGAATAGAAGCATTCCAGGGGACGGTGTTCCAGACATCGGGAAAGCTAAAGGGGCTGCCCAGGAAGGGAGTCTGGCCATTTTTCCCTTTGGGAAAGCTGTTGTCCATAATATTATACAACATATAGTTGATCCCAGGAATGCTTATGAGAGTGATGCCGAGCAGGATCCAGAATGTGCGGTAGTTCTTTACCTTCATCCATTCTATTTTCAGCGCTGAGAGCATAAGGTGTTAATTTGTCAATTCCATGAATTTTGATTCCAGGCTTTTTTTACGGAGCTGCAGGTGGTTCAGGACCACTCCCTGATCGAAACAATATTTGTTGATCTCACCCAGGTCCATGGGCGCGTCCTTTTCAAAGACCAGCTGAATATAACCATTAAGGTCTTTTAACTGACGGACGCCTCGCAATCCAGCGAGCGTCGTGCGGAGCCGTTCCAGGTCTTGCGCCCCCAGCTCGACAAAGTCCTCGTTGGTCAGCACCACGTTGACATCTCCCGCCATCAGCAGCTGTCCTTTCTGGAGGATGGCTACGTGTGTACAGACCTTTTCCACTTCATCCAGCAGGTGGCTGGCCAGGACGATGGTCTTACCTTCTTTGGCAAGGTCCCGGATGAGCTCCCTCGTATAGGCAATACCCACAGGGTCCAGGCCATTTGTAGGCTCGTCGAAGACAAGCACGGACGGATCGCCCAGGAGGCAGGAGGCGATGGCCAGACGTTGTTTCATACCCAGTGAGTAGGTGCTGAACCGGGAGTCCTTTCTTTCGGTGAGCTTCACGACCTCCAGTACCCGGCCAATGTCATCCCTACCCCTTCCTTTGATGGCGGCGGCTATCTGCAAATTCTTTTCGCCGGACAGGTAATGATAGAAGTTGGGTGTCTCCAGCAATGTCCCGATCTTTTGACGCTGCCGTTCGGACGGAGGCTCGCCAAACCAGGAATAGGTCCCGCTGCTGGCGCGAAGGACGTCCATGATAATGCCCAGCAGGGTGGTCTTGCCGCTGCCATTAGGGCCAAGTACCCCAAATACGGACCCTGGAGGTACGTCGAAGGACACTTCGTGCAATGCCCGGATGGGGCCATAGAATTTTGTGATACTTTGAATGGAGAGGATATTGCTCACGATCGGAGGGTTATGCGGTTCTTGTATAGACAAGTAAGTTAGACATTCCCATCAACTTTCCAAATGCTTCTGATGATATAAGGATGAAAATTCACCAAGAACGGAAAAGGATTGGTGATCAAAGGTCAGACGGGATAGTTTCAGCGCCTGTATGTCGCTGTCCAATACTTTACGGGTAAAAGGGTTTAATGTGCCGCCTTTGGCTCCGGGGGCTGCGGCAGGGTCATATTGAAAGGCGGGATCGCACAAGGTTCCCCGGGGATACATGATACCCGGCTGGCCTTTGCCCCGGATATCGAGGACCTTTGGATGATCCAGCCCCAGCGTGTGACCATATTCGTGTGCGCCTGTGGTGGAGCGGCTCTGCAGGTTGGCCCGTTTGAAATAGCCCGTGTTGGAGCCCAGTCCGTCGACAAATGAGATATCGTGCAGGGAGAACTCTTCTATGCGGAAGTAATTGTATCTCGGATTGGTATTGTGCCAGACCGTGGCAGGGGCGAGATCGGGTGTGTAGATGCCCTCGATGTCGAATTGTACTTCATACCATTCTTTCCGGACCCTGACCATCGACCGGGGTTCGTTCCAGGAAAAGGCGATCTCATCGGCCACCTGTATGGCGAGCGATTGATCCGCGGCTTCGCCATAGAAGAAGATAGTGCTGCGTATGACAAGCCTGTGGTTAGAGGTATACAATTCAACTTCACCCATGATCTTTATTTCATCAATTCATCCAGCTTTTTTTCCAGGTCCTCTCCCCTCAGTCCTTTAGCGATGATCTTTCCTTCCTTATCCAGCAAGTAGTTCATGGGGATGCCTTTTACCCCATAGAGGTCTGCTACTTTATTCTGCCAGCCTTGCAGGTCAGAGACCTGTGTCCAGGCCAGCTGATCTTTTTTTACGGCGGCCAGCCATTTGTCCTTGTTGTTATCCAGCGAAATGCCCAGGATGGTGAAACCTTTGGGTGAATATTTCTGATAAGCTGCTACGACATTGGGATTTTCGGCCCGGCAGGGTCCGCACCAGCTGGCCCAGAAATCCAGCAGTACATATTTTCCTTTGAAGGAGGCCAGGGATATGGGCTTGCCGCTGGGATCATTTTGTACAAAGGCCGGGGCCGGCTGGCCTATTTCCGTCAGCTCCGCTGCATCCAGGCTGGCTTTGACCTGTCGTCCGAAATAACTGGATTGTATGACCGGGTCGAGCTCTTTGTACAATGGTCTCAGCTCGGATGCCTGGGGGTTATAAACGAAGGTCGTATAGACGGCATACGCTGTGACATAGCTGGCGGGATGTGCCGCTGCATAGTCTTTTACATATGCCCGGCGATGTTTATCCAGGTCATCGAAAGCCTTTTCTATGCTGTCCATCTGTGGCCTGTCGTTCTTTGCCCTGGCCTGGTCATACAATTTATCCAGTTTTGACTCAGTGGCGTCCAGATCTTTCTGGCCGGCCTTGAATTGCAGGGATTCATCCTGTGTGGGCGAGCCGGTGATGACGGCATTTTCGATAGAGTCCTTTTTACCGATGAGATTCAGTTCCCCCGGCTGCAACCAGAACCCGAGGCGAAATTCTTTTCCCTGCCTGCCTTGTATGCCAAGGAGGCAACGTTCAGGGGTGGACGAATGGCCTTTTATGAGAAAGGTTCCGTTCTTCACCCGGGCGGAGTCCATGTCCTTTTCCGTCTGGCTGTGATAGAGCCAGACCCAGCCGTCGGGGAGGCCTTCGACCTTGCCCGTCAGGGTGTAGGTGGTGTCAATTGGATTACTCTTTGCCTGTGACAGAGGGCATAAGAAAATCAGAAATATTAGATACTTCATGTCCCAATTTACATTAATTTCTCAACGGTTTGCCTCCCTTCAGCACGCTCTGAATCCTTTCCAACGTTTTTTTCTCGCCGCAGAGGCTGAGGAAGGCTTCTCTTTCCAGGTCCAGGATATATTGCTCGCTGACGAGGGTAGGTTCGCTGAGATCGCCGCCGCACATAACATAGGCCAGCTTTTTGGCAACTTTTACATCATGGTCTGTCGCATAATTGCCCCGCCACATGCCGTTGATGCCGGCATAGAGGGCGCCCAGGGCGCTGCGGCCAAGCACTTTTACATCCGTCCTGACCACAGGCTGCACGTATCCGTCGTCATACAGCTCGATGACCGAGGCTTTGGCTTCGGCAATGCGGCGGCCCTGGTTGAGGCTGACGAGGTCCCGGCCCTTGCGCAAGATACCCAGCTCATAAGCCTCCATGGCGGACGTGGATACCTTGGCTGTGGCGATGGTGAAAAAGCGATTTTTTAATGTAATGGTTTCCGGTTCGTCCTCATGCATTTCATCGGCTGCCCTCAAAGTAAATTCCTTTGTACCGCCGCCACCAGGTATCAGTCCGACACCCAGCTCCACCAGCCCAATATAAGACTCGGCTGCGGCCACCACACGGTCGGCATGCAGACTCATCTCACAGGCCCCACCCAATGTCAATCCATGCGGAGCGATCACCACGGGTACGGCTGAGTAACGGACACGCATCATCGTAGACTGGAACTGGCGGATGGCCATATCCAGCTCATCGAAGTCCTGTTCGATGGCCAGCATAAAGATCAAACCTACATTGGCGCCGGCGCTGAAGTTCGGTCCTTCGCCCGCGATGACCACCCCTTTATATTTCTCTTCCGCCAGGGCAATACTTTTTTGGACGCCTTCCAATACTTCCCCTCCGATGCTGCCCATTTTCGTATACCATTCGAGACCAAGCACGGCGTCGTCGAGATGATAGAGACGACAGGCGCTGTTCTTCCATACCGTCTGCCCTTCGAAGTTGCGCATGACAAGGAATGCTTCGCCGCCTGGGAGAGGTTTATAAGACCTGGATGGGACATCGTAATAGAGTTTCCGGCCCTGCTCTACCTTGTAGAAAGTGCGTGCGCCGGAGGCCAGCATTTCTTCTACCCAGGGGGCTACTGTATAGCCTGTCTCTTTCATTTTTTTAACGGTGGCCTCCACGCTCAGCACGTCCCAGCTTTCGAAGGCGCCTATCTCCCAGCCAAACCCTGCCATCATGGCGTCGTCCACACGGTAAAGCTCATCCGAAATTTCGGGTATGCGGTGAGAGATATAAGAAAAGAGACCGTAATGGAACTGGCGGTAGAACTCACCAGCCTTGTCTGTGCCCTGAAGAAGAAGTTTCAGACGTGTCTTCAGGTCGTCGATGGGTTTGGCTGCTTCGAGGGTGGCGAATTTCGGCTTCTGCCGGGGGCCATATTCCAATGTTTTGAGGTCCAGGGTCAGGATCTCTTTTTCGCCGCCCGCCCCTTTGGTCTTTTTGAAAAAGCCCTGTCCCGTCTTGTCTCCCAGCCATTTATTGGCTACTATCTTATCCAGCCAGGCTGGTATGTTGAAGACGGCCTTTTGCTCATCCTTCGGGCAATTTTCGGCCACTCCTTTTGCCACTTTTACCAGGGTGTCGATGCCCACCACATCCGCTGTACGAAAGGTTGCCGACTTGGGCCGGCCGATGACAGGGCCGGTCAGGGCATCCACCTCATCGATGGTCAGCCCCAGCTTTTCCACCAGTCCAAAAATGGCCATGATCCCGTAGACGCCGATGCGATTGGCGATGAAGGCGGGAGTGTCCTTTGCGAGCACGGTTGTTTTGCCAAGATAAAGGTCTCCATAGTGCAAAAGGAATTCCACCACTGCCGGATCGGTGTCGGGTGTGGGAATGATCTCCAGGAGCCGGAGGTAGCGGGGAGGATTAAAGAAGTGTGTGCCGCAGAAATGTTTTTTAAAATCATCGCTGCGTCCTTCAGTCATCAGATGGACAGGGATACCGGATGTATTCGAGGTGATGAGCGTTCCTGGTTTACGGTATTTCTCCACCTCCGTGAATACCTGCTGCTTGATATCGAGGCGCTCGATCACCACTTCTATGACCCAGTCGCAGCCGGCGATATCTTTCATATTGTCCGTGAAATTACCTGTCTTTATCCTTTTGACTACTTCCCTGGTATAGATGGGAGAGGGATTGGATTTGAGGGCCGCTGCCAATGCTTCGTTCACGATCCGGTTTTTTACGGCCGGATGGTCCAGGGTGAGCTTTTTTGCCGCTTCTGCCTCATTCAGCGCTGTAGGAGCGATGTCCATTAGCAGCGTTTGAATGCCAATGCCTGCGAAATGGCAGGCGATCCTCGATCCCATTACACCACTTCCCAATACGGCTACTTTTTTGATGATCCGGTTCATGGCTTGAAATTAGTTAGTTAAACAACTATTTACTTTAAAGGTAGGGAAAATTGAAATAAAAAAGAGGCCATCCCTTGAGAAAAAAAATTGGTCTGGCCTCTTTTTTAGCATTATGTCCTGACTGGTGAAACCGGTCAGGGGAGAGGCCTGACAGCCTCTTTTTAAAATTATGAAGTATAATATGTTAGAGGATCTTACTCAGGCGATCGATCTCGTAATTATCGGCCTTGCTGGTCTGATCCATACGAACCTGCATCTGGTCCTGCATGAGCTTTCTCGGATGGCTGTCGCCGCAGATATAGCTAACAGTGAGATAGACGCCCTTCTCGATGATCATTTTATTGCCGCATATATCTGTCAGGTATACTTTCTCCTCATTCTCAAAGGAGCCTGAACACTGATATTTGTCCTTTATAGAATTTACGAGTATTTCATTCGTCTTTTCCGTAAAAGAAAGGAAGCTCAGCTGCGAGTAATAGAAATACCCCTGGATGAAATGGAACTGGATCAATACCTTCTGACGTAGCAGCTTGGTGCGGTAGAAAAGGATCTTGTGGTCCTTAAAGTCATTGATATCCTTTAACTGGAAAGAAGGCATGCCTGTTTTCCAGATGACCCTTCTGGGGCTGGCGCCGAATGGTATTTCCTGAGGGGCAATGATCGTATTGGTCAGATAAGGGGAAAGATGCTCCTGTGACAGCATCTGATGTGCAAAATCAAGGTAATACTGATTGATGAAGCTCCTGTAAAAATTTTCCTTCTCGTGGTAATAATTATTGTACCGCTGATAAGGTAGTATTTTGTATTGCAGGTTTTGTTTCATAGCACAATAGGAACGTGTTTGATATTAGATTTACCGCTGCACACAAACCTGAAAACGGATTAATATAAGGCTGACAGGTGTGAGCAGAATGGGTCGTTACTACAACGCAATTATGATTTGCTAAGTATGAAACTGCCAAAATCTAAGGGTTAAACCTTATTTTTTTGTCCTTTATAGTATGACAGCGGCTATTTTTCCACAATACATTGAAGGAGAATGACATTTTGCAGGCGGCCGGCGCAGTTACCCAGGATCGTGCAGCTGTCCCCAGGCTGGAGTTCTGGCAGGTGGGTATAGAGGGTATCCAGGCTGCAGCTAACTGCTTCAGGCAGGGCATGTTGCCCTTCCAGCAGGACGATGATCCCATTCCTTGTCTTTCTCACTTCCCGGACGACGCCGCGGACGGAGAGGACTTTATAGAGATATTTCCGGTTGAAGAGGGCTTCATTTTTATCGGAGAGACTGATCAGGTCTGCGGCGCTGATGGGGATGGATGTTGTAGTGATCCCGTGTGGCGCCTGGTCCGTCCTATGATAAAAATACCCATATAAGAGCAGGCCTGCGATAAGAAGCAGCAGCAGTGTCCAGCCGTATTTGACTCGTCGATCCATGGGATGCCCATATGTACGAGAAATAACGGGGCCGGGATTTCTCAGGCGCCGGCTGAGCATTTTCAGCTTACGCCGGACCCTGCATCGATCTTGTCTCCGGGGCTCACGAAATGGAGCCTGCCGCTCTTGTCTTCGGCCATGAGGATCATTCCATTGCTTTCGATGCCGCGCATTTTTCTCGGGGCCAGGTTGGCCACTACGACCACCTGTCTGCCGATGATATCGGCGGCGCTGAAATGCAGGGCGATGCCGGAGACGATGGTCCGTTGTTCCGTGCCCATGTCGACGGTGAGCTTTAGCAGTTTGTCCGCCTTTTCCACTTTTTCGGCTTGAAGGATGGTTCCTACCTTCAAGTCCAGTTTGGCAAAATCATCGTATACGATGGTCGGTTTGGAGGGCGTTTCGGAGGGGACGGGCACTGGAACGCCAGGGGCTGGCGTTTCAACGGGGGCAGAAGCGGCAGGCTCGGTCTGTGCGGCCTTGGCGGCGGACGCGGCCTTGAGCTTTTCGACCTGGGCCGTTACTTCCCCGTCCTCGATCTTACGGAACAGCAGCTCGGGGGCGCGGAGGCTATAACCTACGCTCAGCAGGTTCATTCTACCGGCATTTTCCCAGTCCAGTATTCTTTCCACCACCTTCATCATGTGCAGCATTTTCTTTGCCGTAAAGGGAAGGAATGGATTGATCAGGATGGCGAGATTAGCCGTCAATTGCAGGCATACATGGAGGCAGTTGTCGATGGTGCCCTGATTGGCCGGTATTTCTGCGAGGGTCCTGGCCACGATCCAGGGTTCCTTTTCCTGCATATATCGATTGCCTTTCCGGGATAGATCAACGACCTCGAACAATGCCTCCCGGAACTTATATTGTTCCAGCAGGGCTTCCACCCTGGATTTGGCGCTTTCTATTTCCCGGATCATGGTCCTGTCGACATCGTCCAGAAGAGTATTGTGCAATGGGGGCACCTTGCCGCCGCACAGCTTGTGCATGAGGACGAATGTGCGGTTGACAAAATTGCCAAATATGCTGACCAGCTCGCTGTTATTGGCGTCCTGAAAACCCTTCCATGTGAACTCGCTGTCCTTGGTCTCGGGGGCTATGGTCGTCAGGTAGTAGCGCAGGCTGTCTGCCAGCTGGCTGCCGCCGTTGTCCTTCTTTATAAAGTCATCGATATAATCCTGCATTTCCAGCTTCCAGTTCCGGCTGGTGCTCATCTTGTCCCCTTCCAGGTTCATGAACTCATTGGCGGGGACATTATCAGGTAAGATATTCCCATGCAATTTCAGCATGATGGGAAAGATGATACAGTGGAATACGATATTGTCCTTTCCAATGAAATGGACCAGCTTGGTATCTTTGTCATACCAGTAAGGTTTCCAGTCTTTACCTGTGTCCAGTCCCCACTGGCGGGTAGCGCTGATATAGCCGATGGGAGCGTCGAACCAAACATAGAGCACTTTTCCTTCCGCCTCGGGCAGGGGTACTTTTACGCCCCAGTCCAGGTCGCGGGTCACGGCCCTGGGCTGCAGTCCGCCGTCGATCCAGCTCTTACACTGGCCCACTACACTGGCGCGCCAGTCATCCTTATGCTCCTGCAGGATCCATTCCCGGAGGAACGCCTCATGTCTATCCAGCGGAAGGTACCAATGGGCGGTGCTCTTTTTTATAGGAGGCTTGCCGCTGAGGGTGCTATGAGGATTGATAAGCATGTCGGGACTTAATGACGAGCCGCAATTCTCACATTGATCGCCATACGCTCGTTGGTAGCCGCAGACGGGGCAGGTGCCCATAATATAGCGGTCCGCCAGGAATGTTTTTGCCTCTTCATCGTAATATTGCTCGCTTTCTTTTACCTCCAGCTCACCACGGCTGTTCAGGTCCAGGAAAAATTCCTGGGAGGTCTCATGATGGATGGGCTCGCTGGTCCGGTGGTAGATATCGAAAGAGATACCGAGGTCGGCAAAGTTTTGTTTGATCAGCTCGTGGTATTTATCGATGATGGCGCGTGGTGTAGTGCCTTCTTTCATGGCCTGAATGGGAATGGCTGTCCCGTGTTCGTCGCTGCCGCAAATAAATGCCACATCCCGGCGCTGGGCCCTTAAATATCGTACGTATATATCCGCAGGCAGATAAGCCCCCGCCAGATGGCCGATATGTTTCAGTCCATTGGCATAAGGCAAGGCTGCCGTGATCAGGTATCTTTTTGGTTGATTCATCCGTTGGTCCTATTTACACTAAGGACGGCAAATTTACGGAATTTCGGGGTCCCAACTATGGGGAGGGCGCGCTCATTCCTGCAGATTGAATTCAACGGAGGCATTGCGTTTATAGTCAGTGGATAGGAATAGATTATAGGTCCTGCCATGCACCGTGACTTCCATCAGCGCCGTATTGGGCGGCAGCTTGCCCAGATTTTCCGCGAACAGCACCAGCTTGTTCACGGGCAGGCTTTTGTCGACGGGAAGGATGAGCGTTTTTGCCTGTGCGGTGAGCCTGAGATGTGAAATGACCAATTCATTGTTCAGGTACAGGCTGACGGAGTCGCCGTCTATTTCGCCGTTGTCATACAGATCCACACGGATGGAATCGATGCCCGGGACGGGGATAGTCGCTGCTACGACGGTGTTCCTGCCCAGGAAGGCGCCCATCTGCCGTAATTGTGTGGAATCTTTTTTCTTATGGGTAGTAATGGCCACCGGGATGAAGGGAGGCGCTTTTTTCTCCAGGCGGATGGACAGCCCGGGTAGTTTCCCGGTGCTGTTATGTGCGGTGCTTTGCCAGTGTCCTTCCAGGATATCCTTATGATTGATGCGTTTGTAATAAAGAACATAGAAGCCGCCCGGAGGACGTCCCATTGCTTTTTGCTGGTCTGCCACGTCGCTGGGTGTCTGTTCGCCGGACAGACCTGCAATGATGATATTGTTCTTTCCTCCTTCCGGTCTGTTGACAGTGACGCTATCCTCCCGGATAGTGAGAATGGAGTCACGTCCGTAGTAACGTCCGCTGACGACAAGATGCCTGATATAATGAGATTCCGGAAAATACCAGTGCAGCATGCCTCCGAAGCTGGAGTCCGCAGAGGTGATCGTCAGCACCAGCTTCTGCCGCTGGTCGGATAATGAGCTGGTGACGTCTCCTGTCCATTGGCCCGTGAGATCCTGCGCCTGCCCTGTAAGTCCCCATCCACACAATAAGATCACCAATAACCAACGCATTCTTTGAGGTGAACACCGGGTATGGTTTACGCGAAAAATAACCCATCCCCGGTGCATGGCTAATGATGGTGTTACCTCGTTAATTAATGTCTTTTTCATAGGTCTCGGTGAATGCTTCGCATTTCGGCCGGCGAACCTGTGGTCCGTCAGGTTGCTTTTTTAAAGCGGCAAGTTAGGCTCAAAATTCAGATGATCCGAAAAAAGTTTAGTTAACTTCGGAGCCATGAAGCGTAAACATTTTCTTTCTTCCCTCCTTACCCTGGGCGCGGGAGCTACCCTTCCCGTATTGGGCGCTCCACGGCGGCAGACCGTGCAGGGACCAAAGGTTGTGAAGCCCGTACCATCCCGTGTACCCGACTATCTTTCAACCGGCGATACCATCGGCATCACCTGCCCTGCGGGATTTATTACATTGATGGAGATCGAACCGGCCATTCAACAGATAGAAAGCTGGGGGTTTAAGATAAAGATCGGCGACACAGTGGGTAAAAAAGATTTTAGCTTTGGCGGCACCGATGACGAAAGAGCCGCGGATCTGCAGCAAATGATAGACGACCCCAATCTGAAGGCCATCCTCTGCGCCAGAGGGGGATATGGAGCTGTCCGCATTGTCGACCGGCTGGATCTCAGCGGCCTTTCGAATTATCCCAAATGGGTCATCGGCTTTAGCGACATTACGGTCCTGCTTTGTCATATCCACCGCAATCTGAATATGGCTGCCATACATTCCAAGATGTGCAACAGCTTCCCGGACGACTGGTCAAAGGCGGAACCCGTACAGATAGATTCTATTTTGTCCATACGTCAGGCTCTTACAGGCCAACCCATTCAATATCCCACCTGTATACATGAAAAGAACAAGACGGGCGTTGGGGAAGGGCTGCTGGTGGGCGGTAATCTGAAGACGATAGAGACGCTGTCCGGCACGCGATCCGATATCGATACAGTAGGAAAGATCCTCTTCGTGGAAGACACGGGTGAATATCTATACAGCATCGATCGTATGTTCTGGAACCTGGAACGTACCGGCAAACTGGGGGGACTGCAAGGCCTTATAGTAGGCGGGTTTAAAATAAAGCCTGACGATCCGGGCGAAGAGTTTGGCCGCACCTTATACGACATCGTGCTGGAAAGGGTCCGGGCCTATAATTTCCCTGTGGCATTCGACTTCCCCGTAGGGCATCAAAAAAATAATTATGCTTTAAAATATGGGATGTCCCACCGGCTCACCGTCACTACTGAAAATGTTACCCTGGAGGACCATATATGATGCACATCCCGCCAGCCCTGCAACCCGGTGATACCATTGCCCTTGTCTGCCCTGCCGGCTATATGGCGCCGGAGAGGGCGCAGACCTGTATCGAGACCCTGCGCAGCTGGGGGTATGCCGTACAGGTGGGAAAGACAATGAACAGCCATTCGGCGAACTATTTTTCCGGATCGGATGAGGAAAGGCTGGCGGACCTTCAGCAGGCGCTGGACAATCCTGCCATAAAAGCCATCCTCTGTGGGCGTGGCGGTTATGGCCTTAGCCGTATCGTCGACAAAATAGACTTCACGGCCTTCGAGAAAAATCCCAAATGGGTCATCGGCTTCAGCGATATTACGATCCTGCATGCGCATATTTACACCAACTATAAAACCGCCAGCCTGCATGCGCCTATGGCGGGCGCTTTCAACGAAGGTGGTGCGGAAGGGGCACATGTCGCTTCGCTGCGTGCGGCCATGGAAGGAAGGAAAACCCGCTATAGCTGTGCCGTGCATCCATTCAACAGAACGGGCCAGGCTACGGCGCCGCTGGTAGGAGGAAACCTTTCCCTGCTGGCGCATCTGTGCGGTACTACCTCTGAAATAAAGACAAAGGGAAGGATACTATTCCTGGAGGATGTGGGAGAATACCTGTACAATGTGGACCGGATGTTGTATCAGCTGAAACGCAATGGCCGTCTCGACAAGCTGGCGGGTCTTGTTATTGGAGGCTTTACGGAAATGAAGGATACCACACGGCCTTTTGGGCAGACGGTCCAGGAGATCATCCGCGATATTGTTCAGCAATACGACTATCCTGTCTGCTATGAATTTCCCGTCAGCCATGGCGGCGACAATTATGCGCTGAAGCACGGGATGGAATATACCCTTAGTGTGGAGGTAGAAAGGGTCACATTGGAAGAATGAGTGGAGATGGGGTTGCATATCCCAATGTCTTTGCCTATTTTAGGCCTGTAGTTAGATAAGCAATAAAACCAACGACCATGTCCTTTAAACCCATACCGCTGCAGGCATCTGCCCGTTGTGCATTTATTATACTTCTATTTTCTTCCTGTAGTCACCACAATGATGCGGGCGGCGGCAATCCGG
>Ga0157372_10000293_pt1 | contig 55642 bp, 47 predicted proteins | sample C55metaG_FD_115307 | JGI IMG/M metagenome (GOLD analysis project Ga0157372, IMG submission 115307) | Corn rhizosphere microbial communities from Kellogg Biological Station, Michigan, USA - C5-5 metaG | ecosystem: Host-associated > Plants > Roots > Rhizosphere > Soil | place: USA: Michigan... | reverse complement strand
TCGACGAGAAACCAGTCGCGCTTCACCGTTTCAGCTTTGGCGCTGATCGTTTTCATGGGAATTCCTGTGGCCGCGTGCGGCGCGAAACGAACCGAAAGAACTGACAAGTATATGGGAACGCTGGAAAAGCCGCAAGGGTTGCTTGACTCTACGGCACAACGATCGGACAGTGCCGCGGCGATGCGGACAGTCCTTGTATTCGGTGCCAGTGGCGCGGTTGGCGGATTCCTGCTGCCACGGTTGCGCACTCATTATAAGGTGTTGCCGGTCAGCCGCGGTGAACACACCGGCTGGATGCGCGGCGATCTCACTGAGGCCGGCAAAGATTGGCCAAAAGCCGACATCGTCATCAGTCTCGGGCCTCTGGACGCGTTCGCCGCATGGTTGCAGCGCCAGGTCGATCCGCCGCGCCGCGTGATCGCGCTCAGTTCGATGAGCGCCGAATCCAAGCGCGAATCGCCCGATCCGGGCGAGCGCGAGCTGGCCGCGCGCCTGCGCGCCGCCGAAGCCAGCGTATTGGCAACCGGCACGGAACATGGCCTCGCCTGCACGCTATTCAGGCCGACGCTTATATATGGTGCGGGCACCGATCGCAGCCTGGCACCGATCGCGCGCTTCGCGCGCCGCTGGCATGTGCTGCCGATCCCGCTCGGCGCTACGGGTCTGCGCCAACCCGTGCATGCGGCCGATTTGGCCGATGCCTGCTTTACGGTAATCGACAGCGCCACGACGCACGGCAAGACTTACGCGCTCGGCGGCGGCGAGCGTCTCGGCTTTGCCACCCTGCTGGCGCGGCTGCGCGCCGCGCAACCGGGATTCGTCGTTCCCATTCCGGTGCCTTTGTTTGCGTTGCGCTGCTGCGCGCGCCTGGTTCGCGCACAGATCACCTCCGCCGCGCTCGCGCGCTTGCGCGAACCACTGGTTGCCGACATTACGCACGCACAGCGCGATTTCGGCTATGCGCCACGTCGTTTTGGCGGCGAACTAGTATTGCCGATTCAACGCTGAGTACACTTTTACACTCGCCCTGGACCGAGGGACTGAGTGACGCGCGCAACTGCTGCATTGCAGCAGCAGGAATCCGCGGAATCCCGGTTAAATTGTCGTTGCCAACGCTCGTTTGAACTGCCTATGATAGGGCGTCGTTGCGCTCCCAATTCACTATCAGGAATTCCCTATGCAGGCCCGATTGAGTTTGTTCCTGGCGCTGTCGTCGTCTCTGCTGCTTTCAGCATGCGGTGGCGGCAGCAACAGTTCACGCGCGGTATCCACCGCGCCGGCCACCAACAGCAATGGTCAGCCGACCACCGGGGTCATCACCGCCCGCTTCGATCCCACCAACGCGGTCGTGCCGTTCCCGACCAACCTGCTGCTTTCGGGCACGACGGACCTGACCTTGAATATTCCGGTCGCCGATCCGACCAACTTCGGTGATCCGCGTGTGGCAATGAATGCGCTCGATGGGTTCAGCACCACCGCGCCGTGGAGCACCACGTTCAGCACGCCGCCGAAGGCGTCGACCATCGTGCCCGGTCAGACCGTGCGCATGTTCGAAGTCACCTTGACCGGTCCCGGCGGCGGCGTCACCAGTATCGTGCGCGAACTGCAAGCGCCGCAGGAATTCGTCGCCGTGCTGGCGCCGTCGGATACGACCGGACGCACGCTCGCCATCGTGCCGACCGCGCCGCTGCAGCAGCTGACCTCCTACATGGTCGTGCTCGAAGGCAATGGCGGACATTTGAATCCAGGTCAGACCCCCAGCATTACCGATGCCGCCGGCAACGATGTAACCGCCGACACCACCTACTTCCTGGCCAAGCGCCCCACGGCACTGTGCACTGGCGGGCATTCGACGGATCCACTGCTGCCAGACGCGACCGCCTGCGCGCTGGAACCGCTGCGCCAGCTCGTCAATTCGCAGGAACACGCGGTCGACCAGTTCGATGGCGGCGCGACCGACCAGCGCATCGTGCTGTCGTGGGTCGCGACGACGCAGAGCATCACGCCGGTGATGCAGGCCGTGCAGAGCCGTGTCGAACAAACCCCGGCGCCGACCGCGCACGTGGTGCCGACGGGCCTTAATCTTTCGCAGATCAATGCGCAGCTGCCGCCCGTGGCGGACGTGTTGGTCGGCGTGCTGGCCGTGCCCTATTACCTGGACGCGCCTTCGCAGCAGAACCCGATCGCGGCGCTGCAGACGTTCTGGCAGGCGGCGCCGGGAGCTTACGTGCCGCCGTTCAATCAGTATGGTCTGGATCCGACCTCGACCAACGTGACGTTCCTCAATCCGTTCCCGGTAGCGAAGTCCACGCAGGTGATTCCGCTGCTGATGACGGTGCCCAACGCCAATTCCGGCAAGACCAAGCCGGCCGCAGGCTGGCCGGTCGTGATTTTCCAGCACGGCATCACGCGTGTGCGCACCGACATGTTCGCGGTCGCCGGCGCCTTGGCCGCGCAGGGTTTCGCGGTCGTCGCCATCGACGCGCCGTTGCACGGCATCACCGATCCGACCAGTCCGCTGTACCGCAACCAGCTGCTGACGGGTTCACCCGCCGCCGCCTTGATCACCGGTGAACGCACCTTCGACATGGATTTCGAAAACAACAGCACGGGCGCGCAAGGTCCGGATGGCAAGATCGATCCGTCCGGCATCTACTTCATCAATCTGTCTTCGTTGCTGACCTCGCGCGACAACCTGCGCCAGGCCAGTTCCGATCTGATGGAACTCACGCGCGCGATTCCGACGATCAGCTACAGCGGCAATCCGACCGGGGATTTCGACGGCTCGCGCATCGAGTTCGTCGGCCAGTCGCTCGGCTCGATCATCGGTACCGCGTTCGTGGCGATGGAGCCGCACGTCAACGTCGCCGTGCTCAATGTGCCGGGCGGCGGCATCGCGCGTTTGCTCGATGCGTCGCCGGCGTTCGGTCCATCGATCCACGCCGGATTGGCGGCCGCCGGACTGCACCAGGGCACTCCCGATTACGATGCCTATTTCGTTGCCGCGCAGACCGTGGCCGATTCGGGTGATTCGATCAACTTCGCGTTCGCCACCGCGGGCAAGAGCATTCTTGCGCAGGAAGTCGTCGGCGACGATACGCATCCGTCGGATCAGGTGATTCCGAACAATGTGCCGGGCGCACCGCTGTCCGGCACCGATCCGCTGATTGCCGCGCTTGGGCTGAGCACGATCACCCAGACCACACAGGCGCCCTCGATTCGCGGCGTGGTGCGCTTCACGCAAGGCGCGCACGGTTCGCTGCTCGATCCGAGCAGCTCAGCGGCGGTCACCGTGGAAATGCAGACCGAAATGGCCAGCATGATCGCCAGCGGCGGTCAGGTCGTGGTCGTCGCCAATCCTTCCGTCATCCGCACGCAGTAATCGGGGAACCCACATGACCACGCAAAATAAAACCAACACTGCGCGCGTCCTGGTGCCGCACTATCTCGCGGCCGCCATCGCTTTCGCCCTGGCCGGCGCCGCCGCACAAAAAGCCCACGCGCTGGAATTCGGTGATCAGGATGGCTGGCACGGCACGCTGAACACGACGCTTTCGTACGGCGCTGCGGTGCGCGTATCCGACCAGAGCAATGAGCAGATCGCCAAGGCCTATTTCAATCCATTGATCGGGCTGGCGCCGAACGCGGCGCAACGCGCGGCCAAAGGAGCATTCTCGGCCAACCACGACGACGGCGACCTCAACTACGACTCCGGCGACCTGTTCTCGAATGCGGTCAAGGGCACCACCGAGTTCCACCTGGATTACCGCTCGAACGTCGGCGCGTTCGTGCGTGCCAGCGCGTTCTACGATTTCGCCAACGTCAACAACGACGATCTGACGCGCATTGCGCGCGACCAGGTCGGCAAACGTTTCCGCATTCTCGACTCGTTCGTCTACGGCAACTTCGACGTCGCTGGCCACAGCGGGACGGTGCGCTTCGGCAAGCAGGTGCTGAACTGGGGCGAAAGCACGTTCATCCAGGGCGGCATCAATGCGCTCAACCCGTACGACGTCTCGCAATTGCATGTCGCCGGCGCCGAGTTGAAGGAAGCGTACCTGCCGGTGAACCAGCTGTGGGGTTCGTTCAGCGTCACGCAGAACTTTTCGGTGGAAGCCACGTATCTGCTCGAATTCGCTCAGACCAAACCGGATCCGGCCGGAACGTATTTTTCGGCGAATGATTTCGCCACGCTCGGCGGCACGTACGCCTCGCTGCCATTCGGCCTCGTGCCGCAGCCGGTGAAGAATGCCGATAACTATTACAACGTGTGCTTCGGCGGCGCGGCCAGTGACAATCCGGCGTTCGGCGGCGCGAGTATTTTCCAGGCTGGCAGCAATCCGCTTGCGGCACTGCTCGCCGAATCGTGCCAGCAGACGGTGCGCCGCCTGCCCGACCGTTTCGCTTCGGAAACGGGGCAGTTCGGCGTAGCTGCGCATTACGTCGCCGATAGTCTCAACGGCACCGAGTTCGGTTTCTACTACATGAATTACCACAGCCGCCTGCCGTTGATCAGCGGCGTTGCCGTGAGTTCGACGATTCCGAACAGTGCCGGCTATTTCGACGAATATCCGAAGGACATTCACCTGTACGGGCTGAGCTTCAGCACTCAGCTGGAAGGCCCCGGCATCGCTTTGCAGGGTGAGTTGAGCTATCGCCCGAACCAGCCATTGCAGATCGATGCCGTAGAACTGCTGTACGCCGGCCTGACTCCGCTCAACGAGCTGATTCCGGCCCCGTACAACCGCTTCCTGAGTCAGCTCGGCACGTACAACGTCGGCGACTACATCCAGGGCTACGAGCGCCACAAGGTCTCGCAGCTGCAGTTCACGGCGACCAAGATCATCGGACCGGAAAACTGGTTCCGTGCCGATCAGTTGCTGCTCATCGGCGAAGCCGGCGGCACCAAGGTGTGGAATCTGCCGGCGCAGAACGTGCTGCGGTATAACAGCGACGGCACCGATACCGGCGGCGGGCCGGACGTCAACACCGGCAACGCGAATAACCCGGAAACCCAGGTCAACGGTTTTCCGACGCCGTTCTCGTGGGGTTACCGCGTTGCCGCGCGCGCCGACTACAACAATGCATTCGGCACCGCGTTCACGATATCGCCGCGCGTCGCGTTCAATCACGACGTCAACGGCACCTCGCCGGGACCGGGCGGCAACTTTATCGACGGGCGCAAATCGCTTACGGTCGGGGTCGAGGCAAACTATCTGAATCGCTGGGCGCTGGACCTGAGCTACACCAACTATTTCGGCGCCGGCCAGTTCAACCTGATCAGCGACCGTGATTTCGTCGCCTTCGTCGCCAAATACTCGTTCTGAAAAGCCCGTGGGAGGGATTTCAATGACACTGTTCAAACATGCAAGGCTCGCGGCGCTGATTGCCGGAGCGGTGTTCGCCACTGGCGCGCTGGGCAAGTCCGCGGACGCCGACAAGCTCGGCAAGAGTCTCACGCCCGTCGGCGCCGAACGCGCCGGCAACAAGGACGGCACGATTCCGGAATGGACGGGCGGCATTACCCAGCCGCCGGCGGGTTACAAGGTCGGCATGCACCATCCCGACCCCTTTCCGGGCGACAAGCCGCTGTTCACGATCACTGCACAGAACTACAAGCAGTACGCGGAAAAGCTCGGCGCCGGCCAGATCGCGATGTTCGAGAAGTATCCGGACTGGAAGATGATCGTCTATCCGACGCGCCGCAGCGCCTCGTTCCCGCAGCGCACCTACGAGATGACGATCAAGAACGCCTCGACCGGCGAACTGGTCGATGAAGGCGAAGGCGTGGCGAACGTGGCCGAAGGCTTCCCGTTCCCGATTCTGGATTCGGATCCGGCCAAGGCCGGCATGGAAGCGATCTGGAACCACAAGCTCAAGTTCAAGGGCGTCTCGTTCGAGCGCTGGAACAACCAGGCGGTGCCAACCGCTTCGGGCCAGTTCACGCTCGAGCGCTTCCACGAGGAAGGCCTGGGTCTGTACTACAAGCAGGGCAACACGCTCAAGGACATCAACAACATCCTGCTGTACTTCTTCGAAGACGTGGTCTCGCCACCGCGCCTGGCGGGCCAGGTGCTGCTCGTGCATGAAACGCTGAACTCGAAGAAGGAACCGCGCGAAGCGTGGATCTACAACCCCGGCCAGCGCCGCGTGCGGCGCGCACCGAACGTGGCCTACGACAACCCGGGCACGGCGTCCGATGGCATGCGCACGAACGACATGACCGACATGTTCAACGGCGCGCTCGATCGCTACAACTGGAAGCTGGTCGGCAAGAAGGAAATGTATGTGCCGTACAACTCGTACAAGGCGCACAGCGACAAGACCAAGGTCGAAGACCTGATCAAGGCGCATTTCATCAATCCGGACCTGCTGCGCTACGAGTTGCATCGCGTGTATATCGTCGAGGCGAACCTCAAGCCCGGCATGCGCCACATCAACCCGCGGCGCACGTTCTATCTTGACGAGGACAGCTGGCAAATCCTCGAGATCGATCATTACGACAACCAGGGCAAGCTGTGGCGCTATTCCGAAGCGCCGAGCGTGAACTACTACGAAGTGCCGGTGTTCTGGTCGACGCTGGAAATCCACAACGACCTGAAAGCCGGCCGCTATCTGGTGCAGGGTCTGGACAACCAGGATCCGGAATACAACTTCTCGTTCGTCACCAAACCGGAAATGTTTTCGCCGCAAAGCCTGCGTGAACGCGGCATCCAGTAAATTCGCAAGATCGCATCACAACAGCCGCTGACGCGGCTGTTGTGATTTTGGAGTAAGGTAAAACTCCGAAGACTTCTCACAAGCGTCGTGCCGCGCGGCACTTGTGAGAGAACTTCGAAGCGCGTTTCGGGAGGGGTGCCGATGAGGCTTTGCGAATTGCGTCGAGGGTTCGCCGTACTGGCCGCCGTCGCCGGCGCCTGCGCGTACGCCGACAACTGGGTCGATCCGGTCGCCGCTCCCGCTGAAATCATGCCGCTGGCCGAGCATTCGCTGCTACTCGACGTCGCGCGGGCGGGCGAACGTTTCGTCGCCGTCGGCGCGCGCGGCGACGTGCTGCTCTCGCAGGACGGTCACGAGTGGCGCCAGGCAACCGTGCCGACGCGGGCGACGTTCACCGCGGTCAGCGCTATCGATGCGAACATCTGGGCAGTGGGTCACGACGGCGTGATCGCACACAGCGCCGACGGCGGTGACCACTGGACCCTGCAACGGCAGGATGCCTGGAAACCAGCCGCGGAAGGCAGCGACGCCCTGCACGACTCGCGGCAGGGTGTGCCGTTGCTCGACGTGCTGTTCACCGACGCAACCCACGGCTATGCCGTTGGCGCGTACAGCCTCGCGCTGCGCACCGAGGACGGTGGCGCAACGTGGAACCCCATGAGCGTGAACTCGCCCAAGCCGGCGAGCGCACCCGAGGCCGCGCCGGTCGCGGCCGAACACGGTCAGACGTTCAACAAGGAAGAACTTACGGTCGGCCAGGAAGCCACGCCACACTTCAATGCAATCGCCCGTACCGGCAGCGGCGGACTGCTGATCGTCGGCGAGCGCGGCAGCGCGTTTCGCTCACGCGATGCCGGCGCGACTTGGCAGCGCCAGCAGCTGCCGTATGACGGTTCGATGTTCGGCGTGATCGGCTACGCCGGCGAGCACGTGCTTGCGTTCGGCTTGCGCGGCCATGTGTTCGAATCCAACGATCTCGGCGAGCACTGGAACCTGCTCGATACCGGCACGCAACTCAGTCTCATGGGCGGCACGGCATTGCCGAACGACGGCGCGGCAATCGTCGGCGCCAACGGCATCGTGCTCGTGCGCGACAGGGCCGGCGCGCCGCTGAAAAGTTTCGTCGACCAGCCGGCCGGCACCATCGCTTCGGTGTTGCCGCTCGGCAACGACCGCGACCTGCTCATCGCCGGCGAAAACGGCGTGAGTGTCTACAACCCGCAATAAGCGAGATCCTTCCGTGGCGGCTCCGACCAATCCCAACGCCGAACCGACTGCCTTCCAGCGCTTTGCCGAAACCCTGGTATTCGGCAATCGCTACATCGTGCTGATCCTGTTCGCGGCGATCACGGCGGCGATGGCGTATTTCGCCCTGCAGCTCAAGGTCGAGGCCGGGTTCAAGAAGCTCGTGCCGCTGCAGCACGAATACATGCGCACATTTCTCGACTACGAGAAAAACTTCGGCGGCGCCAACCGCGTGCTGATCGCGGTGATGGACAAGAGCGGCAACATGTTCAATCAGCCGTTCTTCCAGACCATGGAGAACATCACCGCCGACGCCGCGCGCATCGATCATGCCGATCCTTCGCGCGAGAGCTCGATCTTCACGCCGAACGTGCGCTTCGTCGAAGTGGTCGAAGACGGCTTTGCCGGCGGCAACGTGATCCCGCAGACGTTCACACCCAACGTCGAAGGCTTCCAGGCCACGCCCGACCAATTCGCCACGATCAAGGCGAACATCGAAAAAGCCGGCATCGTCGGCCGCCTGGTCGCCAAGGATTTTTCCGGCGCGATGGTGTGGGTGGATCTCGTGCCGGAGGATCCCGAGCACGGCGTGACGATCGACTACAACAAGATCGACGAACAGCTCGAGTCGATCCGCAAGAAATACGAGAACGAGCACACGACGGTCGCGATCATCGGTTTTGCCAAGATGATCGGCGACATCAGCACCGGCGCCAAATCCGTGATCGTGTTCTTCTTTGTCACGATCGCGTTCACCTGGCTGCTGCTGTTCGCGTATTCGGCGTCGGTCAAACTCGCGTCGCTGACGGTGTTCTGCGCACTCGTCGCCGTGGTCTGGATGCTCGGCGCGCTGCGCCTGCTCGGCTTTGGCTTGGACCCTCTGAACATGCTCACGCCGTTCCTGATCTTCGCCATCGCGGTCAGCCACGGCGAGCAGATGATCAACCGTTTCCGCGGCGAGTTGTTCTTCGGCGGCCTCGAAGACGGCAGTGCCGACGAGCTGCGTGCGCGCCAGGGCGTGGATGCGCGCACGGCCGCACGTCTCGCGTTCCGCATGTTGCTCGTACCCGGCACCGTCGCGCTGATCGCCGGCTGCATCGGCTTCGCCACGATCCTGATCATTCCGGTACGCATTATCTTCGAGCTTGCGGTGACGGCGACGGTCGGCGTGGCTCTGATCATCCTCACCGACCTGATTCTGCTGCCGGTACTGTTGTCGTTCTGCCAGCTGCGCAATCTGGAAGGCAAACGCAACTGGCGCCTGCGCCAGCTCACCCAATTCGACAAGCTGTGGTCGGTACTCGCCAATTTGAGCCGGCCGGTGCCGGCGGCCATCGTGATCCTGTTGGGGGTTGCGACGTGGGTTGCGGCTGCGCAGTACGGCAGCCGCGTGATGATCGGCGATGCGCAGAAAGGCGTGGCGGAACTCAAGCCCGATGCTCGTTACAACCGCGATGCGGCGCTGATCAGCGATAAATTCGCGCTCGGCGTCGATATTGCCACCGTGATCGCCGAAGGCGCGCCGAATGCGTGCACCACCAGTTATCCGGTGATGGAAACGATCGATCGTTTCGCCTGGCACATGCGCAATGTCGAGGGCGTCGCGCAGGTGATCACGTTGCCGACCGTGGCGAAGATCGTCAACGCCGGCTGGAACGAAGGCAACATCCGCTGGCGCGTGCTGCCACGTGACAACGACGCGCTGCGCCAGGACACGCAAGGTTTCGAAACCGACTCGGGGCTGCTCAACGAAGATTGCAGCGCGATGCCGGTGATGATGTTCCTGACCGATCATCGCGCGACGACGATCGATGCCGTGATCGCCGCGGTGAAGAAATTCCGCGACGACAATCATGTCTTCAGCGGGCCGAAGGCGAACCTGCGCGCTGATCTGGCCAAGCAGTTCGCGAACGCCAGTGCCGAGGGCAAGCCGTTCGTCAGCGATCAGCTCAACCTGCGCCTGGCTACCGGCAACGTCGGCGTCATGGCCGCGATCAACGATGAGGTGCGCGCGGTCGACCACACCATGCTGTACCTGCTGTATGCCGCCGTGTTCCTGATGTGCCTCATCAGCTTCCGCAATCCGCTCGCCGCGCTGTGCATCGTGCTGCCACTCGTGCTCGTGACGGAACTCGGCCACTCGCTGATGGTCCAGCTCGACATCGGCAAGAAAGTCAACACGCTCACCGTGCTCGCGCTCGGCGTCGGCATCGGCGTCGACTACGCGATCTACATTTTCGCCCGCATGCGCGAGGCACTGCGCGCAGGCAAGACGCTGACCGAAAGCTACTTCATCGCGCTCAAGACCACCGGCATCGCGATCTTCTACACCGCACTGACGCTCGCCGTCGGCGTCGGCCTTTGGATTTTCTCGGATCTGAAATTCCAGGCCGACATGGGCGTGCTGCTCACCTTCATGTTCGTGGTCAACATGATCGCCGCGATCGTGTTTCTGCCGGCGCTGTGCCGCTGGCTGCTCAAACCACGCGAAAAAGCCGCGCAATGACGTTCGGTTTGGCCGCCATTGCGCATTTAGGTTGTTGTTACTTGTCGGAACTTCAGGCGCAGGACGCGCGTTGTTAGCCAACCACCATCGGGGAGTACTGTAATGGAAGTCATTTTGTACGGATTAATCGCGTTCGTCGTTGCCGTCGCCATTGGCGCAGCCATCATCATGTTGGCGACCCGGCTCGTCGCCGGTTTTACGCCGAAGTTCCTGATCGCCGCAATTGCTGCGCTGGTCGCCTCCATCGCCGGAGCCGTGGTCAGTTTTGGCCTGCAAATGGTGCTCGGCGCTGGCGGTTTGAGCTCGCTGCTGGTGGTGGTGATTTACTTCCTGCTCAACTCCGCGATCATCAACGCACTGATCAAGCGGCCTGACGGCTCGCAAATGGGTTTTGGCAAAGCCGCACTCGTGACCCTGCTCGAGATCATCATCGAAATCGTGCTCGGCATTATTCTGGTGTTCGTCTTCGGCGCCGGCATCATGGCAATGATCGGCATGGGCGCCGCGGGCGCCATGCACTGATCGAAATGACGTTCTGCCCTGGACAAGGCGCCTGCGGGCGCCTTGTTTTTTTATGGCCAGCGGTGGCCCGGGGAGGACTCCGGCGGGCGTACGTTCAGCAGGCGAGGCCGAATTTGCGCATCAGCTTCGCCGTGATCCAGGCCGGACCGATCAGCAGATAGGCGATATCCGTCAGGAACGATGGCCGCTTACCCTCGATCCTGTGACCGACGAATTGTGCGATCCAGGCCAGCACGAACACGCCGATCGCTAGCCACATCAGCTGCACCGGACCCAGTATTCGATACAGCCCTTCCGTAATCAGCCCGAGCAGCACGAACACCGCGAGCATGCCGAACGCGAGCGTGCGCGACAGACGCAGGTAAAACATCATCGCGGCAAACATGGCAACTCCCGCCCACAAGCCCGGGCGCCCGATCGCTGGCGGCACCGGCACGACCCACAACAACGCAATCACCGTCCACAGGATCAGCGGCACGCAGATCCAGTGGATCAGGATGTTGGTCGGATTGCGATGATCTTCGCTGTAGTTGCCGAGCCAGCGGTCGACTTCACGGCGGCTATCGGTCGGTTGATCCGGAATGGCGTTCATCGGTGCACTCGAAAGTGACTGTGCCGAGTATACGCCTCAGGCCAGTTCAATTCCGGCAAGCCGTTTCAGGGCTTCCGCGTATTTCGTCGCCGTGCCTGCGATCACGCTGGCGGGCAAGGTCGGACCCGGCGCGGTCTTGTTCCAGTCCAGAGTTTCCAGGTAATCGCGCACGAACTGCTTGTCGTAGCTCGGCGGGCTGGTGCCGACGCGGTACTGGTCGGCCGGCCAAAAGCGCGAGGAGTCGGGCGTCAACATCTCGTCCATCACGTACAGCGTGCCATGCTCGTCGGTGCCGAATTCGAACTTGGTGTCGGCGATGAGGATGCCGCGCGCGCGCGCAAAATCCGCCGCATACGCGTAGATTTTCAGCGTCGCCTCGCGCACGCGTTCGGCCATTTCCGCACCGACCGTGGCAACGACGGCATCGAACGAGACGTTCTCGTCGTGCTGGCCGGCGGCCGCCTTGGTCGACGGTGTGAAAATCGGCTGCGGCAATTGCTCGGCCTGGCGCAGTCCGGGCGGCAGCTGGATTCCGCACAGCGCGCCGCTGGCCTGGTAATCCTTCCAGCCCGAGCCGATCAGGTAACCGCGCGCGATCGCCTCGATCGGCACGGGTTTCAGGCGCTTGGTGATGACACTGCGCTTCTCGTACAGATCCGGCGCGATACCGGCCGGCAGCACGCTTTTCAGCGACTTGCCGGTCAGGTGATTGGGCACGATGTGGCGGGTTTTGTCGAACCAGAAGTTGGAAATCTGGCACAGCATCTCGCCCTTGCCCGGAATCGGATCGGGCAGCACGACGTCGAACGCGCTGAGCCGGTCGCTGGCCACGATCAGCAACTCGCGCTCGGACAGCGCGTAGACATCGCGCACCTTGCCGCGATGGATCAGGTCCAAGCCGGGCAGATTCGATTCGGAGAGTGTCGTGGGCATGAACGGCTCGCTATCTCACCTCTGCCGCTGGCCGGAGAGGTCGGCGCGCATCGCGCGCTGGGTGAGGGCGGCGCACGTGACGGCACAACGTCTTCGGCTGTGCCACCCGCATCGCCTCCGGGCACCTTCTCCCGCCAGCGGGAGAAGGAAAATCGTATTTTACCGAATCGAAGCCCGGTCTTGGCGGCTGCTAGAATCGCCGCCCCATGAGCCATTCCCCCGCCTGCGTTCGTTGGATTGCCGCAACCGCGCTTGCCGCGACCTTGCTGATGTGCGGCGCAAACGCCGCCGAGAAACCAGCGCGTCTGGGTCTGTGCGCGAGCTGCCATGGCGAAGAAGGTCGTGCCGTCGCGCCGCTCACGCCGAATCTGGCCGGACAAAACCTCGACTACTTGCGCAGCGCGCTCAAGCAGTACCAGTCCGGCGCGCGCGACGTGCCGGCGATGCGCGCCGCGGCCGGCATGCTCAGTCCGGCCGAACTCGAACGCGTGCTCGCGTGGTACGCGCAAGCGCGTCCCGGCTCGGCGCCATGAATTTCGTCGGCAAACTGATCGGCGCATTGCTTGGCTGGCTGCTGCTGCGCCACCCGATCGGCGTCGTCATCGGCGCGTTGTTTGGGCACTTGTTTGATATCGGTGCGCTCGGCGGCATAGCGCCGGTGCCCGCACGCGCTTCGCGCGGCTTCATCGGGCCGCTGTTCGGTCTCGCCGGTGCGATCGCCAAATCCGATGGCCGCGTTTCCGAGCAGGAGATCGCCGCAACCGAAACGCTGATGTCGCGCCTGCAGCTCGCGCCAGACCAGCGCGCGATCGCGATCGAGCGTTTCACCGCGGGCAAGGCCGCGGAATTTCCCGTGCATCTGGCGATCGCGGACCTGAAAACCTGGTGCGGCGGCCGGCGCGATCTTGCGTTCCTGCTGCTCGACATGTTGCTCGACGTCGTCTATGCCGAGGGCCCGCTCGTGGCCGGAAAGCTCGCGATCGTGCGCAAGCTGTGCTGGTCGCTTGGTGTCCACGAACGCGAGCTGGCCGCCCTCGCGGCGATGCGCGGCTACGCGTATGCAGGCCCGGGCGGCGCGTACGAACAGCCGCAGGCCGAACCGCGCACGGTCGGCAAGGACCCGTACGCGGTGCTCGGCCTCGAGCCGAACGCCGGCGAACGCGAGATCAAGAATGCTTATCGGCGTCTGATCAGCCAGCATCATCCGGACAAGCTCGGCGACGTGCCCGAAGAACTCAAGCGCCGCGCCGAAGAGCGTGCACGCGAGATCAATGCGGCGTATGAGAAGATACGCGAGGCACGAGGGATCAAATGAAACAGACCGCCGTCATCGCACCTTCGATTCTGTCCGCGGACTTCGCGCGCCTCGGCGAAGAAGTCGACAACGTGCTTGCCGCGGGCGCCGACTGGATTCACTTCGACGTGATGGACAACCATTACGTGCCGAATCTCACGATCGGTCCGCTCGTGTGCGCGGCGCTGCGCAAGCACGGCGTGACCGCGCCGGTCGACGTGCACCTCATGGTGAAACCGGTCGACCGCATCGTGCCGGATTTCGCCGAGGCCGGCGCGAGCCTGATCAGCTTCCATCCGGAAGCCAGTGAACACATCGACCGCACACTGCAACTGATCAAGAGCCACGGCTGTCAGGCCGGTCTCGTGTTCAATCCGGCCACGTCGCTGTCGTATCTGGATTACGTGCTCGACAAGGTCGACCTGGTCCTGATCATGTCGGTCAATCCGGGCTTCGGTGGCCAGAGCTTCATACCTGCCGCGCTGGAGAAAGTGCGTCGCGCGCGCGAGCTGATCGACCGCAGCGGCCGCACGATCCGCCTCGAAGTGGACGGCGGCGTAAAAGCGGACAACATCGGCGAAATTGCCAAGGCCGGCGCCGACACGTTCGTTGCCGGCTCAGCGATCTTCGGGCACCAGGACTACCGCGGCATCATTGCGGCGATGCGGGCCGCGATTGCGTAGTTCCGTGTTCCTTTGCCTCAGGAAGGAAGAACCGCGCCGGGGAACCACGGAGGTTGGGGAGGGGCCTGAAGCTTCCCCGGCGCGGCGGGGAAAATCAGAAGACTTTCCAGAGCGGATCGGCGCTGTCGTCGCGCGCTCGCGCGCACGCAGATGCGTCCTGTTCGTCGCGAACCGGCGTGGAATCGCGCCAATCCGGCAGATCGTCGCGCAGCTGGTAGAAATCGTTCGGCAGATAGACGTCCACGGTTTCTCCTTCAGAAGTGCGCGCTGGCGATGATGCCCAGCAGCAGCGCGCTGATGGCAAATACCAGGCGCAGGGGTTCGAAAGTCTGGTTGAGTTCGGCGTTCGGCGCGGGGCGTTCGGTCTTCATGACGGTCTCCTGTGCTGCGAGCCTAGATTCAACCCGCCGCCTGCATCCGTGCGGTCGCGCATGCGGCGCGTCAGCGATGAGTTGTGGCGAAGTTCTGACGTTGCGCCCGGCACCGTTGCCGCGGACGCCGCGCGCCCGTAAGCTCGACATTCGAGTCACATCGGGAACCGCCATGGGCCGCAGCATCGCCATCGTCGAAGACGAGCCCTCGATCCGCGCCAACTACGTCGAGGCACTCACGCGGTTTGGCTATCAGGTGCAGGGCTACGCCTCGCGTCCGGAAGCCAGCCGCGCGTTCGGACTGCGCCTGCCGGAACTGGTGATCATCGATGTCGGCCTTGGCGACGAACCCGAAGGCGGCTTCGAGCTGTGCCGCGAATTGCGCGCGAAGTCGCCGGCATTGCCCATCATCTTCCTCACCGCACGCGATTCGGATCTGGACATCATCTCCGGCCTGCGCCTCGGCGCCGACGATTACCTGACCAAGGACGTCAGCCTGCATCATCTCGCTGCACGCATCAGCGCATTGTTTCGACGCATGGACGCACTGGCCAAGCCAAGCTCGAAGGAGACCATCGTCGAACACGGCCCGCTCAAGCTGGAAGCCGAACGCATGCGCATCACCTGGAACGGCGCCGAAGTGCCGCTGACCGTCACCGAGTTCTGGATGGTGCACACGCTCGTGCGCTTTCCGGGTCACGTGAAAAATCGCGACCAGCTCATGCGCGAAGCACAAGTCGTCGTCGACGATGCGACGATCACCTCGCACATCAAGCGCATCCGCAAGAAATTCATCGCCATCGATCCGGCGTTCGATGCGGTGGAAACCGTGCACGGCGTCGGCTACCGGTGGAAACCATGAGACCCGTTCTGATCGTGTTCGCTGCGCTCGCGCTCGGCGCGGCCGTGCAAGCGAAAGAGGCAAAAGAAGAAAGCACGATGGTTTACGGCGGTGGTACGGACGGCAATGGCTGGGCCTTCGCGGTGACGGCGCCGAGCGGCTGGAAATTCGACTGTTGTGACCTGGCGACCAAGCATCATGCCAATTTGCTGGTATTTCCCGACGGCTGGGATGCCGGCGATCCCGACCGCGTGATGGTGCTCGTCGTCTGGAAGAAAGATCGCGCCAGCGTGGACGGCGATTGGGAAGCCGACGCGCACGCGTACACGAGTAGATTTCCCGAGGTCAAGACCGAGGCATTCGACGTGCAGGCCAAGAACCTGTCGTGCCGCTCCTCGGTCTACATTGGCGCCGACCGGCTGCGCGACTACGTGGTGTTTTGCGATCCCGGCGCCGAGTGGCGGTACCGGTTCGGCTGGTCGATGACGGTGCGCGGCGACCCTGCCGACCGGTCAGGGATTGAAGCGCGATTTCGCCGTACGATCGGCAGTACGACGCCGATGAGTCTGGCGATCAAGCAATCCGACCCCTAGAACTGGCTCGCTGCGCGGCACGGCAAGAATGTCTCTGCGCTTCAAACTCCTGCTGATTGCCCTGTCTACGCTGGCTCTGCCGCTGGCCGGCTGGCTCTTCGTGCGACAGATGGAAGAACTGCTGCGCCAGGGTCAGGAACAAACCCTGATCGCCGCGGCGAAAGGCTTGGCGCGCAGCCTCGATGCGCTGAAGGCGACTTTGCCGCCGGCGGGCACGGCGTTGTACGTGCATGCGGCGCCAAGAAAAATCACGATCGACGGCTACGCCGACGATTGGTCGCAGCTGGCCCCGTACACGCAGAACCTGGGTCCGCCGAGTGAGGTGCAGAAGCTCACGGTGCTGCTGTGCGCCGATGCAAACTGGTTTTACCTGCTCGCCAGCGCGCGTGACGCGACGCGCACGCGCGTGGACGCGAGTGACGCACGTGCGCCGACGAGCGATCATTTGACCTTGACCTTGCAGCGCGGCGAACTCACGCGACGCTATCTGCTCGCGAGCACCGCACCGGGCCGCTTCGATGCGTTGACTCTCAGCGATGCGAGCGACAACGCATTACCGACCGTCCTCGAAGGTCAATGGCAGGAAGATGGCTCCGGCTATCGCGTGGAACTGCGCCTGCCGCGTGCACAGATGCCCGACAAACTTGCGCTCAGCGCGTTCGACGCGGCCGCGCCGGCCGCCGAATCCGCGGACGTACTGCCATTGCTCAACCTGTCGCCCGATTCGTCCGCAGCGCTGGCGCTGGTCGCGCCGGAGGGCATGCGCGCGCGCCTGCTCAGCAGCGAAGGCTGGGTGGTCGCGCAGGCCGGTTCGATTGCGCAGGCCGGTCCCGCCGCGAATGCGAAACGGCGCTGGCTCGAGAATTTCGTTTATCGCAGCCTGATCGCGCCGCAAGTCGGCGCCGCCGAGAATTTTTCGACGACGTTGCCGCGCCTGGGCGCGACCGAAATCTGGCAGGCGCTGTCCGGCGTGCCGGCCACGGCCTGGCATCGCGCGGCCACCGATGCCAACGTCGTGCTCGCCGCCGCGGTACCACTGAACATGGCCGGTGAGACGCGCGGCGTGCTGCTGCTCGAACAAGCCAGCGCGACGCTGCCGCTGCTGACCAACCGCGCCGTGCTGGGCCTGGCCGCGGCGAGCCTCGCCGCGCTGTTGATCGCCGGCGGCGTGCTGTTCGCGTTCGCCAGCGTGCTGAGCTTGCGCATTCGCGCGCTGCGCAACGCGGCCGAGCGCGCGCTGCGCGCCGGCGGCAAGGTTGACGAAGCGCTGCCGTTGATACACACGCGCGACGAACTGGGTGATCTCGCGCGCAGCTTCTCGCGCCTGCTCGAGGAAGCGGCCGCCTACACCGACTATCTGCGCACGCTGGCGAGCAAACTCTCGCACGAATTGCAGACGCCGTTGGCCATCGTCAAATCCTCGCTCGATAATCTCGAACATCAGGCGCTGCCCGCCGCCGCCCACCCGTACGTCGCACGCGCGCGCGATGGCGCCGACCGCCTCGGCGTCATCGTGCGTGCAATGAGCCAGGCCAGCCGCATGGAGCGCGCGATCGCCTCGGCCGAGGGCGAAGACTTCGATCTTGCCGCGGTCGTGCGCGGCTGCGTCGACGGCTATCGGCCGCTCGTCGCGCCACGCGAATTGCGCAGCGAACTGCCGGCCGAGCCGTTGCTGATGCACGGCGCGCCGGAACTGATCGCACAAGCCCTGGACAAGCTCATCGACAACGCGCGCAGCTTCACCAGCGAGGACGGCTGGATTCGCATTGCGCTGACGCGGAACGACGACAGCGCGGACATCGCGGTCGCCAACAGCGGCCCGCCGCTGCCGCCGGCGCTGCAGGATCGGCTGTTTGATTCGCTCGTCAGCTTGCGTCCCTCTGGCACAGCGGGTGCCGGGGCGCCGCACCTGGGCTTGGGTCTGCACGTCGTGCGCCTGATTGCGCAAGCGCACCGCGGCAGCGCCGAAGCGCACAATCTTGCCGACGGCAGCGGCGTTGAATTTCATTTGCGTCTTGTCGGCATGCCGCGCAAACCGCTGGCGGGCTGAAACTCCCGGCTGCACAAGGCACTCGCGTCACCTGTCCGCAGCGCGTGGCGCGCGCAGCGACGACTTGCTATCGTGCGCAGCCCATTGGCTCAAACCCGCCGCATGATCTCGTCCGACGAATTCACCGCGCTCAGCGCGCAAGGCCACAATCGTATTCCGGTCGTGCGCGAGGTGTTTTCCGACCTCGATACGCCGCTGTCGGTTTACCTCAAGCTCGCCGACGGGCCGTACACCTATCTGCTCGAATCGGTGGAAGGCGGCGAGACCTGGGGGCGCTATTCGATCATCGGCCTGCCTTGCCGCAAAGTATACAAGCTGCACGGCACGCGACTCAGCGTCGAGGAACTCGGCACGACGACCGAACAGCGCGACGTTGCCGACCCGCTCGCCGAAATCGAAAAAATCCGCGCGCAATTCAACGTGCCGCAGCTGCCGAATCTACCGGAGTTCAGCGGCGGCCTGGTCGGCTATTTCGGCTTCGAGACGATCGGCTACATCGAACCGAAGCTCGCGCGTTGGGATCGCCCGGATCAGCTCGGCATCCCCGACGTGCTGCTGATGCTCAGCGAAGAAGTCGCGGTGTTCGACAATCTCAAGGGCCGCTTGTATCTGATCGTGCACGCCGATCCGGCGCTGCCGCAGGCGTACGCACGCGCGCAGCGGCGCCTCGACGAGCTCGCGTTCCGCTTGCGCCGCTCGGGCCCGAGCTACCCGGAAGTGCTAGATCCGAAGTCGCTCGAGGAAGCGGATTTCCGCTCCAGCTTCACGCGCGAGGAATATTGCGCACTTGTGGAAAAGGCGAAAGAGTATATTCGCGCCGGCGACATCTTCCAGGTCGTGCCGTCGCAGCGCCTGTCGGTGCCGTTCCGCGCGCGGCCGGTCGACGTCTATCGTGCGCTGCGCGCGCTCAATCCCTCGCCGTACATGTATTTCCTCGACCTCGGCGGCACCCAGATCGTCGGTTCATCGCCGGAAATCCTCGCGCGCCTGAAAGCCGGCAACGTGGTCGTGCGTCCGATCGCCGGCACGCGCCCGCGCGGACACACGCGCGACGAAGATGCGGCGCTGGAAACCGAACTGCTCGCCGATCCAAAGGAACGCGCCGAGCATCTGATGCTGATCGACCTCGGCCGCAACGACGTCGGCCGCGTGGCCAGGACCGGCAGCGTGAAACTGACCGAGAGTTTCGTCATCGAACGTTACTCGCACGTCATGCACATCGTCAGCGAAGTGCAGGGCGAACTGCGCCCGGGCGCCAGTTACATGGACGTGCTCAAGGCCACATTCCCCGCCGGCACGGTATCCGGCGCGCCGAAGATCCGTGCGCTGGAAATCATCCAGGAACTCGAACCCCACAAACGCAACATCTATGCCGGCGCGATCGGCTACATCGGCTGGTGGGGCGACGCCGACACCGCGATCGCGATCCGCACCGCCGTGATCCAGGACGGCCGCCTGCACGTACAGGCCGGCGGCGGCATCGTCTACGACTCCGATCCGGTCAAGGAATGGGAGGAGACGATGAACAAGGGCCGCGCGCTGTTCCGCGCCGTCGCGCAGGCGGCGGGTGGGTTGTGAATGCGTTGCACGTCATTTTGCCTTGCTCCAGAATGGCGCCAAACGGAGGGGAGATGATGGTCGATAAAGAACGCCGACGTCCTTTGACGCCACAGCAAGCCGCGCTGCGACGCGAGCTCAACGAAGCGCAAATCCTGACTCTGGTCGGGCTGGAGAATTTCGGCTGGGAATTGAAGTTCGTGCGCCGGCCGATGTTCCAGTCCTCGGTTCCGGTCGTGTTCGACAGCGATCGCAAGAAATACGCCGTGCTCGAAGCCGACGGCACATTGAACGAGAATCCGGGATTCAAGATTCGCGACTGAACACGGCGCCCGCCCATGCTGCTGATGATCGATAAGTACGATGTGCGTTTACCGGAGTTCACCGGCGAGTACGAAGTCCTCTAAAAACCGCATGAATTAAGTGACTTTCGTCTACCAGCGTCGATCACGATGAACTGGTAGCGACGAATTTTGCGGGTATGCTTGCGGGTACGGAGGATATACCCGCATGCCACGCCTGTCGAAACAGCTCACTGACATCCAAGTCCGCAACGCTAAACCCAAAGCTGCACAGTACAAGCTCGCGGACAGCCGAGGTCTGCATCTGCTGGTGCTGCCCTCTGGCAGCAAGCATTGGCGATTTCGCTATCGCCTTGCCGGCAGGGAAAATATGTTTGCGATCGGGGCCTACCCCAAGGTCAATCTCGCGATAGCACGCCAAGAGTGCGAGCGCGCCCGACAATTGGTGAACGAAGGGATTCACCCTTCGCACGCTCGCCGGATCGAACGCAAAGCGAACGCGACAGCAGCAGGAAATACGTTCCAAGCTATCGCCGCAAAATGGATCGACGAGAACAAGGCAAAAGAGAACCGGCCCGGCTGGACTCCATACTACTGCTCCCAGGTCGAAGGTACTCTTGCGAAAGACGTCTATCCCGAAATCGGCAACCTGCCAATAAGACAAGTCACGGCCGCGCACATCCTCGGCATCATCAAACGCGTGTCGACGCGCAAGACGCGAGGTGGGAAGGTTGGCGCCCCAACCGTGGCCTTGCTCATCCGACAATGGTGTTCGGCCATATTTCGACATGCGGTCGCCAACCTTCAATCAGATGGTGATCCCGCAGCCGCGTTGAAGGGCGCCGTAAGCCGCCCGAAGGTGCAGCATAAGAACGCACTCGAAGGCAAAGGGCTCGCAGAGTTCGTGCGGAAGCTCGAGACAGCGCCAGGAATTCCGCAGACGCATATTGCGTTGCGGTTGCTGCTGCTCACCTTCGTACGGCCCAGCGAACTTCGTTGCGCGCTCTGGGAGGAGTTTGATTTTGCGAATAGTCTGTGGATCGTGCCTGCAGAGCGCATGAAGATGCGAGAGAAACATCTCGTGCCATTGTCGGCCCAGGCCATCGCACTGTTGAAACGATTGCGTGCAATCGATGGGAGCCGCCCGCTTCTGTTTCCGAACACGCGAGCACCGACACGGCCAATGTCTCCCACCACGCTCAATCGATGCCTGGAGCGTATGGGCTACGCGGGATACTTTTCAGCGCACGGGTTTCGCGCGACAGCATCGACAAATCTCAACGAACTCGGATTTGACGGAAAAATCGTCGAGGTTCAACTTGCTCATCAAGAACGCAACAAGAGCCGGAAAGCCTACAACCATGCCAAGTATCTCCCAGAACGCTGCTCAATGATGCAGGAGTGGGCTGACTACATCGATGCGGTTGTGGCGGACGGAAACGTTGTTCCATTCGGCATCGCAAAGAATCGTAGCGATAGGCGGCTGGCTCGCGCGCGTTCTTTGGGGGCAGCATCGAATGAATGATGATCCATACGCTATTGCCGAAAATGATATCGAAGCTGCGATAGCACACTATGCCGACTGGGAAGGCTTTCCACGATTTGTACTGCACCCGTCGGACCTTGTTCATCAAGACCTCGGCTTTATGAGCTTGGTTGTGCATGAGATGGCGGAACGAGCCGTACGGCTGCTCGGCCATGAACACAAGCAGCTCGAACGTCTAATCTGTGATGGTGGTTGTCCAACTACCATCGTGTCGATTCTCGATGATGCTTCGAGAATAGTCGAGTCGGCTATTGAGCAATGCCCTTATGACTTTGAGATTACTTTTGGCTCGCTCCCCACGAAGCGATTGCACTCACCCTGGGAGGAAGTGCGAGGACCCTGCGACACATTCAGCTGGTCCGTCGCCCACAAAAATCTCACCGATAAGAGCCAGCTCCAGCATCTCTGCGCCGCGCTAGCCATTTGGGCAATCTATCGAGCCCGACGCCTAGCAAGCGAGGATTCTCTGGATGCTGAACCATACCTTCGAGAAGCGAATAAATTCTTGACCATAGCTGAGCGGGTCGATGCCATTGGAGCGCAGACTGGTGCAGCGTCGAAGCGTGGGCTAGATGTCCGCCATGCTACGCCGAGAGAACTGATGCGCTACGCGTACGAGAACATATGGAAGAGAAAGTTGCCAGACGAAAAATACACAGTGGTGATCGATCGCATCGCTGAGTGGCTGGATTCTCTTCCCGAAGAAATACGAACCAAGGGGCTGAAGAAGAGTCGCAACGCAGCTGATACACCGGATTCAAACAGCAGAGCAACCGAGTGGAAAAAAGCGTGGAGGAAACGCGAGATCAAAGGTCTCCCTGGCATGGAACCAGAGTAATTTTTTGGGGGGCTACGCCGTAGCTCTCTATATCAGACAGAACCGGCTCTGCAATATCGCTCTCGACCCCCAGCATCAATGGCGGAACAGGAGCGATGATGAAAGACAACGAAAGCACCGACGAAATAGAAATGTTGCGTTTGCCACGCGTGGTTCAGCGCGTTGGCCTCTGCAAGGGTGAAATCTACAAGCTTGAGGCCCATGGCCTCTTCCCAAAGCGCATCAAGCTGACCTCGCGCGCGTCGGCATGGATTTCCCATGAGGTCACAGATTGGCTGCTCAAGCGCGTCCAACTGTCGCGGGGAGAGCCAGATGCCTAAGTCGCAAACGCGAACCCCCGCTGGCAGGCGGGGGTTCGGCAGATCAAAAAACGCATCTAACTTGGCTAAGTATACACCTCGATCCGCATCTTTGAAAGCCGATCGAGCAAACGCGTGGTCTCCTGATTGGCGCAATCTCCCATTTCCGCTCGACTATTACTTGCGCGTGCTCCAACACCTCTCGCACGTCAATCGTGCAGGGTGGGCCAAAACACGTTGCCCGTTTCATGAAGATCGTCACGCAAGCCTCAGCGTGCGGCTATCCGGCAACGGAGCTTGGAGATGCTTTGCCGGGTGCGGTGGTGGCGATCTGATTTCGTTCCACATGAAGCGGACGGGCTTGGGCTTCTCGGCCGCTCTGCGCGACCTCACTCGGAGGTAGCAATGGCAGTCAACATCGAAACTGCCGCTGCAACCGCAGCGGCCAGAAGACTTGCTGCGCCTGCCCTGCAACAGGGCTATATCCCTGCGGGGCTTCACGTCTATCGAGACGCTGCAGGGCACCCGCAATTCTGGCGTATTCGGTGTCGCAATCCTCTGACCGGCGACAAATGGATTCGGCCGATGCACCAGAGGAGCGGAAAGTTCTTTCTCGGCGAGCCGCCGGCTCCCAAGTCGGGCAAGCTGCTTTATCGCTTGCCCGAGATCCTTCAGCCTAGCCTTGGCTCCGCCATTGTTGTCGTCGAAGGAGAAACCTGCGCCGATGCGCTCGCGCGGATCGGCGTCGAGGCTACTACAAGCGGCGGCGCTGACAGTTGTTCCGCGGCAGATTGGAGTCCACTTCGGGGCAGGCGCTGCATCATCTGGCCCGACAATGATGTTGCTGGAAAGCGTTACGGCGACGATGTCGCTCAGACGCTGTCGTCACTCGATTGCGACGTCAGCATCATCGACGTCGATCGTCTCGATTTGCCTGATAAGGGCGACTGCGTCGACTGGCTGGCGGGACATCCCGACGCCACGATCGAAAAGGTCTTTGCGCTACCAGCTCGTGCTGGCGATACCGGCGATCAGTTCGATTCGCTTGAACTGATTTGTGCGTCCGATGTTACGTGCACGCCGATTCGTTGGATCTGGCCCGGATGGGTGGCCGCCGGAAAGCTGCACATCATTGCAGGCGCTCCTGGAACAGGCAAAACAACAATTGCGCTGGCAGTTTCAGCTGCAATTTCGGCAGCTACCGCGTTTCCGGACGGATCCTGCCCGCCGCGCGGTCGCGTTGTCATCTGGTCCGGTGAAGACGGATTCGATGACACGCTCGCTCCTCGTCTTAAGTTTGGTGGCGCCGACATGTCGGCGATCTTCTTCGTCGGGAAGATGCTCAGCGACGGCGAACGCCGACCATTCGATCCGGCCACTGACATGTTTGCTCTCGAGCAGAAAATTCGCGCGCTCGGCGGCGTGTCCCTGCTTGTGATCGATCCGGTGGTTTCCGCCGTCTCGGGAGACAGCCACCGAAACACAGAAGTCCGGCGAGCATTGCAACCGCTTGTCGATCTGGCGTCAAACCTCGGAGTAGCTGTACTGGGCATTTCGCATTTTTCGAAATCATCCGCGGGCCGAGATCCCATTGAGCGCGTAACTGGTTCCATTGCTTTTGGAGCGCTGGCGCGCGTGGTGATGGTGACGGCTTCTTCGAATGACGATGACGACTGCAAGGGCTGGCGCCTGCTTACACGCGCGAAAAACAACATTGGTCTCGACGGCGGCGGTTTTGAATATCGCCTCGACCGCTGCGAGCAAGATCTCGTGGAAGCTGCTCGCGTCGTCTGGGGCACCGCCGTCGATGGGTCGGCTCGACAACTTCTAGCCCGCACCGAGTGTGACCCGTCGGAGCAGAAGAATGCACGCGAGCGCGCGATAGATTGGCTCGTTGGGCAACTCTCTGCAGGTCCGAAAGCAACGAATGACCTGAAAGAGGCGGCGGAAGAATCTGGTGTGGCTTGGCGGACCGTGGAACGAGCGAAGGGTGCGCTAAAAATCTCTGCTACCAGAACCAGCGAGGACGGGGGCTGGGTATGGTCGATGCCGATCCAGAATTCCGCCCTTGAAGACCGCCAAGACCGCCAAACAAGCGAGTCACCTGAAGATGGCGGCCTTGGCGGTCTTGATCCTTGAATTGCGCAGAGGAGAAGCAGACGCCATGAAAGTCCTTGCGCTCGTTTCGGCCAAAGGTGGTGCCGGGAAATCGACGATTTCGGTGAACCTGGCGGCACTGTGCGCGCGCAAACGCATCCCGGTGGGCCTCATCGACCTCGATCCCCAAGCCACGGCTTCAACATGGCATGCCATGAGAAACCTTCTGGACATCGGCCTCGTTGTCGCACACCCACCTACTCTTGATCGTGCGCTAGAACAACTGCGGCATGCAGGAATGCAGATCGCGATCATCGACACACCGCCGCAACATTCGACCGCGGCGGCGGCAGCGGTGCGATCGGCGACATTGGCAATCGTTCCGACACGACCGTCCGCATTTGATCTCGCCGCTATTCGGGAAACTGCTCTTTTGGTCCGTCAGTCCGGCCGCCTGGCCGTGTCCGTGCTCAATGCGGTGCCACCGTCTTCTTCGGTAGCTGGTCAGGCTGAACTCGTTCTGGGTGAACTGGCGCTGCCGGTCATCGGGCGGCTTGGGCAGCGAATCGGCTGGCAACATGCTGCCGCAAGGGGACGAGGGGTTTGTGAGACTGAACCACAAGGCTCCAGCACAGAGGAACTGGCTGCGATGTGGTCGCGGTTGCATGAAATCATGAACTCATGAAATGAGGAAATACATAATGAAGGCGAAACCCAATTTTGCTGCTTTCGCTTCCGCTTCTCGGAAGACGTCGCCGCAGCGCGGTGAATACGATCAGCGGCGGGTGGACGTGAAACACCTCCAGGTTCGTCTGTTGAAGGCTGACGCGATTCGATTGCGCCGCGTGGCAGAACAGCGTGACAAAACAATTCAAGCAGCATTGGTCGAGGCGATCAATTTGTATTTTCGTGACGAAAATGAGCCACCTGCCCCAGATCCAGGAACAGGGTCCGGGGAATAGGCGCGCTCACGGCGAGCGCTCGTTGCACTCCTCTGCTAATGTGAATATGACTTCAAAGAGGGGTCCTTTACAGGTGTCCAATCGAATTCGAGCGATGCGCGAAGTGCGCGGTATGACACTGGAATCACTGGCTCAACGCGTTGGTGCTACCAATCAGCAGATCAGCCATCTCGAGGTGGGCCGGCGGCGCCTGACCGTGGACTGGTTGCGGCGCTTAGGCGAGGCGTTGGGATGCCATCCTTGGTTGCTGGTATCCGACAATATTCCGGATCCACTAAGAGCGCCGGAAATTCGCTTGCTTGAGGCATTCCGGGATCTGGGTTCCGCTCAACGTGACGCGCTGGTTTTGCTGGCTACCTCGATGGGAGGGCCGAAGTCCCGCTCGGGCAAGCGAGGTCAGATTAAGTAGGTTTTTTGCGAAGAGTAGGAATGTATTGACCTTTTCATACGTTTTGTATGAAGATGTGCGCTCCCTGCCTGGTCAGCATGGTGCACGTGATGGATGCGCGGCATGAGAGCCTCGCCAATACCGGTCGACCGACCCCGGTCGCGCAGTATGTGCGCATGTCGACGGACCACCAGCGCTACTCGACCGAAAATCAGTCTGACGCCATCCAGAAATACGCGGATGAGCACGGGATGGTCATCGTTCGCACCTATGCGGACGAGGGCAAGAGCGGCCTGAGCCTGGAAGGCCGCAATGCCCTGAAAACCCTGATTGCCGACGTACAAGCCAAGAAGCCGTCTTTCGAAGCCATCCTGGTCTACGACATCAGCCGATGGGGCCGCTTTCAGGATGCAGACGAAAGCGCGTACTACGAATATCTGTGCCGCCGCGCTGGCATTCGAGTGATCTATTGCGCCGAGCCTTTCGACAATGACGGGAGCCCCATGACCGTCATCGTCAAGAGCGTCAAGCGCGTCATGGCTGGGGAGTACAGCCGGGAGCTCTCCACCAAAGTCTTCATGGGACAGTGCCGGCTGGTGGAAATGGGCTTCCGGCAGGGCGGTGTCGCGGGTTTTGGACTTCGCCGCTTGCTGCTCGACGAAAAACGTCAGCCCAAAGGTGAACTACACCTTGGGGAGCGCAAGAGCCTACAAACCGATCGCGTCATCCTCATTCCCGGCCCAAGCGATGAAGTGAAAGTGGTCCGTCGAATCTACGATCGGTTTGTGCGGAACGACAAGACCGAACGGGAGATCGCCGATGAGCTGAATGCATCCGGCATTCTGACGGATCGCGGACGCCCGTGGACGCGTGGCACCGTGCACCAGGTCCTCATCAACGAAAAATACGTCGGCAACAACGTTTACAACCGCACGTCATTCAAGCTGAAGAAGAAGCATGTGCGCAACTCACCGGACATGTGGGTTCGTGCGCAGGGTGCGTTTGAAGGCGTGGTTTCTCCGGATTTGTTTACTCAAGCCAGCGCACGCATCGCCGAGCGCTCCGCTCGTATTGACGATGAGACGATGTTGTCCATGCTTCGCAGTCTCTTCGACCGAACCGGAACGCTGTCGGGTCTGCTCATCGACGAACAGGAATCGCTGCCGTCCAGCAGTGCCTATCGCAGCCGATTCGGCGGTCTGCTGCGTGCGTATTCACTGATCGGCTTCAACCCGGATCGGGACTATCGGTACCTTGAAATCAACCGTGCACTACGGCGCCGATTGCCGGAAATTCTCGGCCGTGTGATTAGCGACATCGAAGGCGTCGGCGCCAACGTATTCCGGGATGATCGGACCGACTTGCTGACGTTGAACGACCGCTTCACCGTGTCAATCATCATCGCGCGATGTCTGCGCACGCCGGCGGGAGCCTATCGATGGCGCATCCGTTTCGATACAAGTCTCCAGCCCGATATCACGGTCGCGGTGCGCATGGACGCGAACCAGACGGACATCCTGGACTACTACATATTCCCGAACATCGATCAGCCGGCGCGACCCGCCCGATTGGCTGAAGACAACAATGATTTCTTCTTCGACGCTTATCGCTTCGACACGCTCGATCCGCTCTATGCACTCGCCGAGCGTGTTGCCTGGTCGAAAGCGGCGTAGATGGAGAGGGCCATGAGACCCGTTGAACTGATTCCGGTCGACCAGGTGCAAGTGCTCAATCCGCGGGTTCGCAACCTGCGGCAGCACCGCGAAATCATCGCCAATATCGGCACGATCGGACTGAAACGGCCGATCACTGTTACGCGAGTCAATGGCAGCGAGAGCGGGCCTTCCTACAATCTTGTTTGCGGTCAGGGGCGCCTCGAAGCTTTCAAGTCGCTGGGCCTGTCAGAGATTCCTGCCTTCGTCGTCGATGCCAACCAGGAAGACTGCATGGTTATGAGCCTGGTAGAGAACATCGCGCGGCGTCAGCATCCGGCGATCGAGTTGATGCGGCAAATCGGCAGCCTGCATGAAAGGAAATACACGCCGATCCAGATCGCGGAGAAAGTAGGAGTGACGACCAGCTGGGTCGACGATGTTGTCAACCTTATAGAGCACGGGGAGGAACGCTTGCTTGCTGCGGTCGAGGCCGGGCTGATTCCGGTCAGTCTCGCGGTCGACATTGCACACTGCAAAGAGACTGAGGTGCAGAACGTTCTCGCTGAAGCCTATACGCAAGGCAAGCTTAAAGGCCGCAAGCTCGCATTGGTCCGGCGGATGGTCGACCAGCGTGCGCGTCGGGGTAAGGTTGGCCGGGTGCACAACGCTAAGAACCGAGGCAGCAGAAAGCTGACGGCAGAGCATCTGAAGCGCGTATATGAACGGGAGGTTGAAAAGAAGGAGTTGTTGGCCAGAAAAGCGGATGTTGCACAGAACCGCCTCTTGTTTGTGGTCGGCGCGCTGCGTGTGCTGCGCGCGGACGAATCTTTTGCTGCACTACTGCGAAGTGAGGGTCTGGACAGTTTGCCCCGCGCGCTCGTCGACCGCATGAAACCGGCCGCTGCCACATGAACAAGATCACTGCATCGTCGGCGCGGATGGCGTTTGAGCGCGAAACGAAAATCGTCGCGTTCGACGCGATAGTGCCGCTCAAGCCGTTCACGTCGGCGATGAAGAAGAGTCGCAAGTATGCGCAGGTTATTGCCTCCGTCCGTGCAATTGGCCTTGTTGAATTGCCTGTCATCACCGCCAACCGATCGCGTCGCGGGACCTATTTGTTATTAGATGGCTTGCTTCGCATCGAAGCGCTTCGAGAACTCGGTGCTCGAGAGGTCGAGTGCATCGTCTCAATCGACGACGAGTCGTACACGTACAACAAGCGCATCAATCGCCTTTCTGCGGTGCAGGAACATCATATGATTGTTCGTGCCATCGAACGCGGCGTATCGGAACAGCGCATTGCCGAGGCGCTCAACCTCGATGTGATCTCTGTGCATCGGCGTTTCCGGTTGTTGGATGGAATTTGTGACGAGGTGGCCGAACTGCTGGCGGACAAACCCTGCCCGATGGTGGTGATCTCCATCCTCAAGCACATGCGGCCGTTGCGACAGATGTTCGCCGCCGAGTTGATCGTCGATCAGCACAACTACTCGTCCCGCTTCGCCAGAACCATCCTTGCGAGCACGCCGCCGGAGGAACTGGTGGAGCCTCCCGCAAAACCCTTGCCGAATGTTTCACGCGAGCAGATTGCGCGACTGGAGCAGGAATTGGACGCGGTGCGGCGCCGGACGAAGTTCGTCGAGGAAACATACGGCGAAGATAACTTGTGCCTCACTGTCGCCAAGACCTACCTCGCGAAGCTGCTGGGAAACGCGAAAATCGTCCGCTGGCTGAAACAGAATTACATGGACTATCTCGCCGAGTTTCAAGCGATTACGGAGATTCGTTCCTTGTCAGGGACGTAGTAGGCAAGATTGGACAATGTGTTCATGAATGCATGAACTCATGAAGTCCTGCGAGGGCGGCGGACTGCGCGACAAGCTCGACGCTGTTATCCTCAAGCCAAAAGTCTTGGGGATGTGGTAGATGGGCTTGAGATTTCGTCGATCCGTTCGCTTATTTCCCGGCGTACGCCTGAACTTCAGCGGCTCTGGAATCAGTACGTCAATCGGCGGGCGTGGTGCGCACGTCACCTACGGCCATGGGCATGTCCGCTCAACAGTCGGCATCCCCGGTACTGGCTTGTCGTGGACCTCGGTATCCAGACGTTCGCCCGGGCAGCATGCCTCCAGCAGGCCGACCAGTCCAACTACCGTAATCATTGTCTGTTTATTCCTGCTTATGATCGTTTCGAGCGCGATGCGATCTAACCGTTCGGGGAACACCGATCAGGCGCCCGCTGCTACATCAACGCGGCCCGAGCTAGCGAAAGTTGCAGCGGTCGCAAAGTTCGACAGGGCGATATCAGCAACGGAACCACACGAACCGTACTTCGTCGCGACAGACGTGCTAAACCAGCGTGACAACCCAAATGGCACCGTTGTCGGCACGTTACACCGCGGCGCCCTCGTCGACGTATTCGAGACAGCGCAAGGATGGGCGCGCATCTCAAGTGGCGGGAATCCCAGTCGCTGGGTGTCCGCTAAATTGCTGTGCAAAGGGGAAGAGTGTGCGACAAAGCGCAACGAAGACGACGCAGCTATTCGTTGATCGCTAGGCACCACCAATTCGAAAGCGATCAGGATCCCATGCCGAATCCCATCTGTTACCTGTGCGGCCAGCCCATCGTTGGAGCCAAAGCGAGTGGCGACCACGTTGTGCCGCAACAGATGATAAGCCGAGCGCAACCTCGTGCTCGCGGCTATGACTACGCCGGAAAAATTCATACTCACGAGATCTGCAACAACCGCTTCGGTCCCGAAGGGTATTTGCGAACCGCAGTGAACATTCTAAGCATCCTGTTTGACCAGGATGCTTACATTGAGTACCAGCATGCGGCGAAGCCCGACGTTAGGTTGATGGTACTCGATGTAAGCAAATTCGATTACCTGAGCGATCGCGACAAGGCTTTTTTCAAACTTATCGATGGGCGAGATCTTCCGATTGGGACGCTGCCGTCCCTTGAGTTCTTCGCCGATAAGGAGCGAACAAATCCGGGTCGCGATGCATTGCATGTAGCCCTTTCGGTGGTCACGAAAAGCGCGGCAGCTTTGCTTGTAACTCGATATCTTTATGCGGTGCCCAAACACTGGCGAGTATTCGCCACCGCCTATTGGGACGAAACAGGGGCGTTCGACATCGACAGTGTTGCCGGGACATCAGTTCCGTTTGATGACGGCGTGAAAGCGTGGATCGATCGCGCGGGGGACGATGCTTGGCAAGTTGCTTACCGATACGGAAAGCTGGTCGTCCTAATGGCATTCAGTTTTTCTGACGACAACGTGTTTCCTCAAATCCGAGCGGCATTCGGCGATATGGAAATTCACGAATTCTCAGGCGCAGCATTGAACGACCTGCTCGTGCAAGGTTGGACAACACATTCATGAATTCATGGGCTCATAAATTCATGAACCCGCTCGCGATTATTCTTTTGGGGGTTTGCGAAGAGCGATTACAAGGATGGCATCATCAGCAGCCCGCGATTTGTCTTCGCCGACGAGCGTCACAATTCGCGCGCGGATCGCATAGCGAAACCATTTGAGCATCGCTGTCCGCAGTTCTTCCTCGGGCAAAAAACTGTCTAGGAAGCCACGCACGTCAATCTCGATGGTGGTCATAGGCAAGAGCTTCAGTCGGCGGCGTTTAGCGTAGTCGACTGCATGCGTGTTGCGTACTTCCACACCCATCCAGTGGCCGGTGCGCCCGCCATCCGTTTGGACGAGGACATCAGGCTGCAGTTTCGATCGAGATCGCTTCGGCCTTATGGAGGCTTCCTCGCACCACGCGATTGCGCGAACAGAAAAGGGCTCACCCGCAGCGTCGCCCGACCGCCGGCGAACGGGCTGGATCAGGAGCGCCTGGTCGGATTCGAGCAGCTCAATGAACGCCGCCTTCGCAACCCTGTGCACCAGCGATTCTGGCGCGGTTTCGCCGCGCCTGAATCCAAAGCTGGGCCATTTTGCAAAGGTGCCGACCGTGGGCTTTGGGTACACACGCTGGCCTGCGACAGCGAACTCCGCATCAGGAAATTCTGCTTTCAATGTAGCCGCTTCGACAGCATCGACTATGCAAGAGTCACCAGATTTTGGATTTGTATACAACGCCTGGCGGTAGGGCCGGAACAGAAAGACGGGAAAATTTTCTGGTTTGACGCGAGTGTCCATGGATCAATCTTTGACACACGCACGATGCGAGCGCAACCTAAGATAGACGCACCTCTTTCCGTGAATCTACTGGCGTCTACTGACGTCTTCTCTACCGGCCACTCTGCTCGATCGAATGGCCTGCCACGAGCAGATTTGCGCAAAATTGCGCGGAAAACCAACGTTGTTTCGATCACCAATGTTTCTGCGTAAGAGTGGTCACGACGTCAACTAGAATTGTTGCGGCATCGTGCGAGTTCGACTGCTCTCTCCCGATTCGCCCCGTTTCGGTCCTGCTCACCGGACACATGACGGACTGTTCGTTCATTGGATTTCTCCGGTCGGCGGGCTAGTCAGCCCATTCTTCGGCTGTGGCGAGAATCTCGGCGCGCTTGCGATTGCGCCCTTCAGCGATTCCGGCTTCGGCCAGGTCGGGGTCGGACATCATGTGCCCAATCATCCCGTCGGCGATGCCGGCGAGATCCAGCGCACGTTTGCCTTTGTCCTGCTGCTTCATCAGCTCTTTCAGCTGATCGAAGGTTTCCTGGCGGATGAGTACCGCCTTCCAGCCCCGGCGTTCCGGAGCTTTCACGACCTTCGTCGTCTTGCCGATGGTCGTTGCTGGGGTTGCTTCCCACTGCGTCTTTGAGATCTGGACGACGTCGTCGTCCTTGTTGGGGAGATTGGTTTCCATCGCTGCTCCGTCATTGACAGTCGAATTGTTGGCTACAGGTCTTCCCTCGCGGCACTTGGCCCCTGCTTGACGAGTCTTGTCCCTTGTCGCGGAACCGTCGGCCCGTAAACCTGGGCTGGGTTTCCAGTTCAAGGCACCGGAGAGCCTGTGCAGATCGGGCATTGCCCTTAGGGTCGTCTGCACTCCACCTCTGAATTCAACTCACCGCTACCTCAGATAGACCTCCGTCACGTCGGTGCGAAAATGACCGAGTTCCTGGCTGACGATGCCGAGTGCCGCCTCGTAGGTGAGCCCTGCCTGCTGCAACGTAGCCAGTCGCGTCTGCGCGTAGGCATGCCGCAATCCGTGCGCGCCTGTGCTGTAGCCGAGCGCTTTTTCCGAAGCAACGGTGAACGACTTCGACCACGCATTTCCGCCGGCGACGTCGTAGTAGCTGGCGTAGTTGATCTCGCGATCGCGCACGGTGATCGGATGTTTACGCCGGCGGTTTTCTAGTTGCGCCGCGACCGCCTCCGGCAACACTACCTCGCGCACGAGGCCGCCCTTTCCATCGACCGTATAGCGGCAGCCCGCCATGCCCAAAAACCGTTGCGGCGACCAATCGCGCGCATCACTCGCCGCGCGTTCGACGACGGGGCGCAGCGTGTGCAGTTCCTGTGCGCGCAAACCCGCGGCTTGTGCGAGTCGTGTGGAGAACGCATTACGCGGCGATTGCAGTGCCACGATCAGGTCGACTTGCTTCGGCGCGTACGCCCGTGACTCGTCTGCGAGATCGCGCTCCGCTTCGTAATTCGATCGAATTCGCGGGAACTCGAAGCCGAGCACTTTGAACACAGCCTGGCGATCGTTGTCCAGACACTTCTGACCAACTTGTTCCGACCGCTCGTACAGCCACCGCGCCGCAATGTCGGAACCGACAGTGCGCATGTCGGTGCCCAACCGCTTTTCACGCAACCAGGTCGCAAACAAGCGCAGCGAGACCCCGTAAGTCCGTTGCGTACCCAAGCTGTGCACGAAAACCGATCCCGATGCTGGCTTCGAATCGCCGATCGCAGTCGACTGACGGACGCAGTGCTGGGCCTGTGCCTTGGCAGACCGGAAGTTAGGCATCGACAAGCTCCGGCAGGGAGCGAACGAAGTTGTGGATTGCCGAAATCGACGCGATCGGCGATCGCATATTGCGCGAGTTGCGGCGCCGCTCGATGAGCCATGCGCGGATCTCGCGGATCGAAGCGCCGGCGCGGCGCAACTGCACGATTTCGGCGCGCAGCCGGGCCAGCTTGCTGATACGATTTCGATACGGACGAGTGCGCGCCGCGCGCTTCTCCCTGTGCGCGGCGAGCCATTCGCTACGGTTGACCAGATCCGTGTCCGCCATGGTTGCCAGAATGGGACGCGGCCATCTCATATCCTGCGACGACAAATTAGTAGTCTCGCCACTGCTGTTCGACGAATCGCTCCAGCTAGTGCCCTGACGAGGGAAAACGGCGGTTTTTCCTGGGTAACACAGCGCGGAGCAAGTATCCTTTACGAGCAGCTACCATCCGAACCCAATATCGGTATCAACGGAATGTCCTCGTTCGATTTTGTCCCGTCACCTGTACGCCTCCAAGTCGCGCAACTCGCGGCGTCGGTAGTCGAGCGTGCTGCTTCGCTCGGGAAGGGTCGCTGGGGACTTACGCCTTCCCTCGGTGCCATCCGCGTAAATGTTGGATGGACAGAGATTCTCACTGCTGATTCGGTCGGAATTCGTCTTATCGTAGATGGCGAGCTGGCGCGTGATGCCGGCCTCTCCGAGAATCTCTTCGAGGCGAGTGAAGACAGTCGGGGTTTCTATCCCACTATTCCTGGTTCTGTGTGTGTGGCAATTCCTTATGAGCCAGCGACGCGACTAGAGAACGCCATAGGCGCCCTTCAAACCGCACTGACGCAATCAATACGTTTGGCCGCGCGCCGGGGAGCTGGCCGCGGAGTGAAAGCGGGTCACCGACAGGAAGCCGTGGCGACGTTAGCCTCTCTTGTTGGAAGGGAACTTCCGAACCCAGGCTATGCTGCACAAGACGAACAAGATTTGTCAGCCAACTCCGCGTTGATGGAGGGTGCGTTGCGACGAGTCGTCAGCTCGGAATACGAGCGCAATCCGGCTGCGCGGCTCGCCTGCATTGAGCACTACGGGGCGTCCTGCGTTGTTTGCGGCTTTTCCTTCGAATCTACGTACGGTGAATTCGGCCGAGGCTTCATTCACGTACATCACCTCACTCCGGTTTCCGCTATCGGAAAAGAATACAGAGTCGATCCGATCGCCGACCTTCGTCCCGTCTGTCCAAATTGCCACGCGATGCTTCACCGGCAGGACCCGCCGTTCACAATAGAGGAACTGAGAGATCTGATGTCCAGCGAAACCGCTGGCTGACCCAAGCCAGCCGCCGGTGGGTTACGTTAGACTGAAACGTGTTGCGGCAACTGCCGCTAGCTCATGAGTTCAAGGATGCATCGAGGGGATAGACGATGGCCGACGCGCACGCGGAACTGATCGCGCAGATGCTGGATTTCGTGCCCGCGGATGGCACGCCGATAGGCAACGGCAAGCTGCGCCAGTTGTTGAGCGTCAAGCGCGGCCGCGAAGTCAGTGAGGCTGCGTACTTCGCCGCGCAGCAGGTGCTGGTCGATCGTGGCCTGCTCATCAAGGGCAAGGGGCGCGGCGGCTCGGTGCAGCGCGTCGATGGCAATCCCGGCGACGGCTTCGAACTGGCCGCGAAGGAAATTCCCGACGGCGCCGATGCGCCGAAACCGAAGCAAGCCGGCATGACGCTCGCGCAGGCGCAGCGCGCGAAGGCCGAGGTCAAATCGCGCAAGGGTGACACTGCCGGCGAGAAGGTGAGCGCTTACCAGCACAAGGACAAGCGCACCAACAATCCCGAAGTCGGCCTGGTCACGCCGGACGACGATGCGGACGAGCGGCAGACGCGCTACGCCTTTGATCCGCATATCGATCCCACGCTGCAATGGGCCGGCAAGGCCGAACGGCTGAGTTTCGCTGTCGACACGGTGTCATTGCATGTGCATGAGCGTATCGATCCGTTGACGATTCTGTCGGCGTTGAAAAAGCGCGTGAAAGGCAAAGTCGCCGAAGCGCATCAAGACGATTGGTTGCAGGCTTGGTTCGATCGCCCGCTGCCGCTGCGCGAGGCGATCGAGTTCTACAAGCACGATCGCGGCTGGGCCAATCGCCTGATTGCCGGCGACTCGCTGCTGGTGATGAATTCACTGATCCAGAAGGAAAGCATGGCCGGGCAGGTGCAGATGATCTACATCGATCCGCCCTACGGCATCAAATACGGCAGCAATTTCCAGCCGTTTACCAACAAGCGCGACGTGAAGGATCGCAGCGACAACGATCTCACGCAAGAACCAGAGATGATCAAGGCGTTCCGCGACACCTGGGAACTCGGCATCCACTCCTACCTGACGTACCTGCGCGACCGCCTGCTGCTGGCGAAGGAACTGCTGCACGAGTCTGGCAGCGTATTTGTCCAGATTTCGGATGAGAACCTGCATCTCGTCCGCAACTTGTTGGATGAAATTTTTGGCTCGGACAACTTCGTTCTTTCGATCGCAGTAAAGAAGACCGTTGGCCTCGGGTCGTCAGGGCTCACTGGAACCATAGACTACGTGGTTTGGTTCGCGGCTCAGAAAGGATCGATGAAGTATCGGCCTGTCTACACGGACCGCGGCCTCGGTGAAGATACCGGCTACGTCTGGATAGATGAGGGAGGCCGGTCTCGCAGGCTTCGTGCTGAAGAAAAATCAGACATGACATCCATCGACGGCGAGGCGGTTTTTTGCGCTGCCCCTTTCCTATCGAGCGGCTACACAGAAACTTGCTTCTATAGCTTTGACCTCAACGGTGAGACCGTCCCAGAAGCCAAGTATTCTTGGAAGACCACCACTGACGGCGTGGAACGGCTAAAGAAGGCGAACCGACTCATCAAGCCGGGCGCTCTGCCAAATTTCAAAATGTTCGCGCGTGACTTCCCAGTGGAACCTATGGGCAACTACTGGGGAGACTGTCGGGCGTCAGACGTCATATATGCTGTTCAAACAGCGAACAAGGTCATTGAGCGCTGCCTGCTAATGACCACCGACCCCGGTGACCTGGTGCTCGATCCCACCTGCGGCTCCGGCACCACCGCGTTCGTCGCCGAGAAATGGGGCCGCCGCTGGATCACCTGCGACACATCGCGCGTGGCAATCACTCTGGCCAAACAGCGCGTGATGACGGCAAGCTACGACTACTACGACCTGAAGTATCCACATGAAGGATTGAAGAGCGGCTTTATCTACAAGACCGTGCCGCACGTGACGCTGAAGTCGATCGCGAACAATCCCGAAATCGACGAAATTCATGCGAAGCTGCATCCGGCGATCGAACAGGCGCTGGCGAAATTGAATGCGGCGCTGCGCGTAAACCCGCCGGCGGCGCCGTTCACTGTGACCGATGGCGGCCGCAAAGGCGAGAAGCTCGATTTCGGCCGTAAAGCGGAGCTGCTGGAATGGGAAGTGCCGTTCGACTTTCCGGATGAGTGGACAAAGGCGGCGCGCCCGCCGTTCGATGCGTTCCATGCTGCGCGCCAGACCATACAGCACGCGATGGACGCTTCCATCGCCGCGCACGCCGATCAGGAAACGCTTTACGACCAGCCGCAGGTAAACCGCGACAAGCTGCGCATCACCGGACCGTTTACCGTCGAGGCAGTGCCCTTCCCGACCGTGCTCGCGCTGAACGAAAGCGAGCAGATCAAGGAAGCCGACGCCAGCATCGCGCGCTCGGGCGAGAGCGCGCGCCAGCACGGATGGCGCGACGAACTGCTGAAAACCGGCATCCGCGGCAAGGGAGGCCAGATGCTGAAATTCGCCTCGCTCGAAACCCTGCCAGCCGACAAGGACATCCGCTATCTGCACTGCATCGGCACGATTGCCGACAGCGGCGAGCGCGTGGTCGTGAGTTTTGGCCCCGAGCACGCGGCGCTGGAACAGCGCCAAGTCGAGATGGTCATGCGCGAGGCCAGCGACTTGTTCCCGCGGCCGAAGATGATCGTGTTTTGCGCGTTCGCATTCGACCCCGAAGCCGCCAAGGACATCGACAACACCAAAGGCATCGTCGCGCTGAAGGCGCAGATGAACACCGACCTGCTCACCGAGGATCTGAAGAAGGCCCGCGCCAGCAACCAGAGTTTCTGGCTGATGGGCCAGCCCGATGTCGAGGTGAAGAAACTCAAGGACGGCCGCTATCAGGTCGAAGTGAACGGCTTCGACTATTTCGATACCGCCAGCGGCGAACTGAAATCCGGCGGCAAGAGCAAGATCGCCGCCTGGGCGCTGGACACCGACTACGACGAACGCAGCCTGTTTCCCCGCCAGGTGTTCTTCCCAATGGCCGGCGCGAAAGATGGCTGGAACAAGCTAAAGCGCGACATCAAGGCGGAACTCGATGAAAGCCTCATGGCGAAGTTCCACGGCACCCTGAGCCTGCCGTTCGAGGCCGGAGAGAACCGCAAGGTCGCGGTGAAGATTGTGGATGATCGGGGGATCGAGTCGTTGAAAGTGATGCCGCTGGATTAACTGATCATGGTGCAGCAACTCGATCTGTTTACCGAACTGTCGGCTTTCGAAGGCACGGACGTCGAATACAAGAGCGCCAAGGGCGGTTTACCCAAAGACTTGTGGGAAACCTACAGCGCATTCGCGAACACCGATGGCGGTGTGATTTATCTCGGCATCGCCCAGCGCAACGGCACCTTCGAAGTGCACGGTCTTGATCAGCCTGAAAAGCTGATCACCGACTTTTGGAACACCATCCACAGCAGGAAGGTCAATCGGAATCTGTTGGCCAACAAGGATGTCACCGTAGTGACGGTGATGGTCGGCGACAGCGAGCGCAAACTGGTTCAAATCACGGTGCCTCGCGCCGATCGGCGCGAGCGTCCTGTATTCGTCGGATCAGATCCTTTCAGCGGAACGTACCGCCGCAACTCGGAAGGCGATTACCACTGCAGCGAGGCGGAAGTGCGGCGCATGTTTGCCGACCAGTCTGACGAGGAACCTGCTGACAGTCGGATCCTCACGTTGTTTTCCCTCGACGACCTGCACGCCGAATCGCTGCGTCAATATCGCAACCGGTTCGCATCGCGCGCACCGGCGCATTCGTGGCTTGCTAAGGACGATGTCGGATTACTGGAACAACTCGGTGGATGGCGGCGTGACAGGAAGGCCGGTATCGAAGGCATCACGCTCGCAGGGTTGCTCATGTTCGGCAAAGCTCAGGCAATTCTCGCGCCAGAAGCTGTTCCGGGGTATCAGGTCGATTATCGTGAGCGTCTTTCCGACGACCCCGCGATTCGGTGGACCGATCGACTGACAGTCGACGGGACGTGGGAAGCAAACCTGTTCCAGTTCTATCAGCAGGTAATGGTGAAGCTGGGCAACGACCCAGGTCTCAAGCGCCCCTTCCAGCGCGATGCTGAAGGTGTCCGCGTCATGGACACCCGGGTGCACGAGGCATTGCAGGAAGCTCTGGTCAATTCCTTGATCCATGCCGACTACAGCGGACAGGGTGGCATCGTCATCGACCGGTATGCGGACCATTTTGAGTTCTCGAATCCGGGTACGTTGTTGGTTTCGCTCGAGCAGATCCTGCGCGGCAGCGTGAGCGAGTGTCGCAACAAGTCGTTGCAGCGCATGTTCCAGATGCTCGGGGTCGGCGACAAGGCAGGGTCCGGAATCGACAAGATTCGCTCCAGTTGGAAAGCGCAGCACTGGCAATCGCCGAATCTGCGCGAAACGCAGCGTCCTGATCGCGTGAGGCTGACACTGCCGATGGTCAGCATGTTGCCGGAGGACGTACTTGCGGGTTTGCAGGAGCGATTCGGCGATCGATTCCGATTGCTCGGCAAGGATGAGGTTCAGACTGTGGTCACTGCCGCCGTTGAGGGTTCCGTATCGAATCAGCGTCTGCAGGAAACTCTTACGCTGCACCGTCGCGATATCACTACTCTGCTTCAGGCGCTTGTTCGCGATGGTTATCTGCTTCCGGATGGGATAGGTCGGGGTACCAGATATACGCTTACGGAGCCAAACCAAGACATCAGGTCGGCGCTTGGGCTGGGGCCGTCCCCTCCCGATTTGGCTCCGAGCTCCCCGAATTCGACGAGAAGCTCCCCGAATTCGGGCTCGAGCTCCCCGAATTCGGCCGGCAGCCCCCCGAATTCGGCGGCTCCCGGCGACCCTGCCAACGATCCAGAACTGATCGCGATCGCTCGCCCTGTGAGTGAGTCGAAATCGGCTCCGCGCGAGCGTGTGCGGGAGACCATTCTTGAACTTTGCCGAGATCGATTCCTAAGTGCCAAGACATTGGCATCACTTCTCAATCGCAAGCAGGACACCCTAAACGGCCAGTACCTGGGACCGATGCTGACGGAAGGGCTGTTGACCTTGCGCTTTCCGGAAACCCCAAGTCATCCCGATCAGTCATACCGGACGCGGGCGGAACCCGTCGAGGCCACTCATCAATGAGCGCCCCGAAATCGCTGATCATCAACTCCCCCTTCGTCTGCCCGACCCGCCACTGGGTCGAATCGTCAGCCAACAGCCGCACCCTGAAGATTGTCGATGGTCGACGTCCTGCCGCCTACGAAGTGTTCGACACGCGCAACAACACACGCCGGTCGGAGCCGCTCGACCAGGTCAACCGCATCCGCGAACGCGTCGATGCCTGGCGCGCTGCCGACTACCCTGGTGTAACCAGCGTCACGCGCGACCTTCTCGCGCACTGGCACGACCGTGCAGCACGTGAGCATCCGTTCTATTTCTGCCAGCTCGAAGCGATGGAGACGCTGACCTGGTGCGTCGAAGCTACGGCGGAATTCACGCAGGGCATCAATATCCCCGGCGATAGCGGTGCGTGGCAGCGCCTGTGCAGCAAAATGGCCACCGGCAGTGGCAAAACCACGGTGATGGCGATGATCATCACCTGGCAGGTTCTGAACGCGCTCACTTACCAAAAGCGCAATAAGGATTTTTCGCGCGCGATTTTCATCGTCGCACCGGGCATTACAGTGCGCGAGCGTTTGCAGGTGCTGTATCCGGGCAACCGCAACAACGTCTACGACGAGTTCGCTCTGTGTCCCAATGACGCGATGCGCCAGCGTCTGAACCAGGCCGAGCTGCTGGTGGAAAACTGGCACACGCTGATGCCGCTTAAAGAGCCAGATCGCTCCGTCGTCAAGAAAGGTGCGGAAAGCGACGAGGCATTCACGCGGCGCGTTCTGGGCAAGGTTTCTGCGTACAAGGACATCGTCGTCATCAACGACGAGGCACACCACGCCTATCGGATGAGCGCGGAAGACAAGCGCGACCGTGACACAAAGAAACGCGCGGAGGAAATGGGCCTGGATCTGGAGGAGGCCACCCGCTGGATCGAAGGCCTTGACCGCATCCACGGCACGCGCCGCGTCCAGCGCTGCTTTGATCTTTCCGCCACGCCGTTCGCTCCGACTGGCCGCGCGAATACCGAGAAGGGCTTGTTCGACTGGATCGTCTCCGACTTCGGACTGAACGATGCGATCGAAGCCGGTCTCGTGAAGACGCCGCGCGTGGTTGTGCGCGACAACGTGATTCCGAACACGAAGGACCTGCGGCCCAAGCTTTATCACCTGTATCGCGAACCGGAAGTCGGCGAGGACCTCAACCGGCGCGGCGCGGAGCCGCACGAAGGTTTGCCGCAACTGGTTCAACAGGCGTACACCTTGCTTGGCGCCGACTGGCGCGAAGCAAAACGCGCGTGGGAGGCGGAAGGCCATTCCTCGCCGCCGGTGATGCTGACGGTGTGCAATCGTACTGAAACCGCCGCGCGCATCGAACACTACTTGGCTAATGACGCGCATTGGCCGGAATTGCGCGAGCGTGACCGCCTGCTGCGTGTGGATTCCAAGGTGCTCGACAAGGCCGAGGTCGGAGAAACTGCGGCTGCCGACAAGGATTACGAGGCGCGCCTGCAGGCGATTGTTCGCGCGACCGGTCTGGCGCCCGACAAGGAAGAGGCGCTGCTCGGCAAGAAAAAAGAAGAGCTGCTGCGCGAGATCGTCGACAATGTGGGCAAGCGCGGCACCGCGGGACAGAACCTGCAAGCGGTCATCTCGGTCGCGATGCTCTCGGAAGGCTGGGACGCGAAGAACGTCACCCACATCATGGGACTGCGCGCATTCACGAGCCAGCTGCTCTGTGAACAGGTGATCGGTCGCGGCCTGCGCCGCGTGGGCTACGACGTGGACGAGAACGGACTGTTCAAGCCGGAGTATGTCAACGTTTTCGGCGTGCCGCTGTCCATCTTCCAGGAAGTCGAGGAAGGCGGCGACGCGCCGCCACCGCCGAAACCCAGCACGCAGATCGAATCGCTCGCCGAACGTGCGGCGCTGGAATTGCGCTGGCCGAACATCTTGCGCATTGATCCGATCGTGCGCGAAATCCTGTCGGTGAAGTGGGACGATGTGGCGCCGATCACACTCAATCCGGCCACAACGCTCGTTTCCGCCGATCTCGCGCCTGCGCTGGGCAGCGCATCGAACCTTGCCCAGGTGCAGAAGATCGACCTCGAGTCACTGCCCGAGGAATTCCGCCTGCAGCGGCTAGTGTTCCAGGCTGCGCGCAAAGCGTTCGAGGGATTGCGCAGCACGTATAAAGGTTCACCCGAATACCTCGTCGCGCAACTGGTGCCGTTGTTCGAGCGCTTCTATAGCTCCGATCGCGTGGTGATTCCGTCCGCGTACCACAGCGATGATCTGCGTCGTCGCATCCTGCTCGCACTGAACAGCGACGTGCTTGTGCAGCACTTCCTGCGATATGTCATTCCGGGAAGCTCGGAGCGCTTCGAGCCGATCTTCGATGAGGAATTCCCGATCGGCTCGACGGCGTGGATGCGCACCTGGTACACGACCAAGCCGGTCGTACCGACGACGAGATCGCAGATCAGCCACGTTGTCGGCGACAGCGCGTGGGAAGGCTACGCAGCCAACCTGTTTGAAACCAGCAAGCGTGTCATCGCCTACGCCAAGAACGATCATCTCGGCTTCCAGGTCTATTACCTGTGGAACGGTGCACGTCGCCGCTTCTTACCGGACTTCTTGGTGCGCCTACGCAATGGCAAGACGCTTGTGCTCGAGATCAAGGGTGTCGATGACCCGCAGAACAAGGCTAAGCGCGCTGCGTTGAGCGCGTGGGTCGAAGGAGTCAATCAGAAGGGCGGGTTCGGCGTGTGGTGTTGCGATGTTGCGTTCGAGCCGGCGGAGATAGTCGACATTCTTGAAAGGCACGCTATCGCTCGACACGAATAACTCGCTTATTGAGTTCCAACTCCGCGTGGTCCGCACCGACGTCATCCTGAGCACCACTATACCCGGTTGAACATAACCGTCCGTGAGAACGACGTAGAACCCGAAAGAGATGCAAAGGTCTTTGTCTCAGGTCGCATGCCGGCACGCAACTAATTGGGGTCGCAGAAATGGTCAAGAGGTTGTTCGGTCGGCTATTGAGGACACTGAGCCACCGACTCGATGCGGAGGAACGCGAATGGAAATCCCTCAACCGGGTTAGGGAAGAGCTAGCGCCTGGCGCATGGCACGCCTTCATGCTTCGCCTCGGTGCCAGATCTACGTTGTGGGCTGCTGCAGCTTTTCTCGTCGTCACCGCATGGGCGGCCTTTGTTGCCTACGTTGATCTGCATTACTGGCTATTTCATTACACAGTCTCAAAGTCCAACACCGATAGTCTTGCCGATCGTGTCGCATACTTCACGGCGGTATGGTCTATCCAGGCTGCATTGATCGGCCTCGTGTATCCGATCGTCATTGGATTTGTCACTCTGCTGCTAGCACGACAACGTTCGTCCTCCGCCGCGTTGCCAATCTACTTGCATGATTCCGCAGCTCAGCTCGCGGGCGCGAGCTCACTCCTCTTGGTTGTCGCGATGGGCATTCAATATGTCCAAATTCCCTACGTCGACAGCACCACGGCCTTCAACTGGACGGTTTTGGACGCGACCTGGTTTCTTGTCAATGGCGCGCTCACATTTCATTTCTTGGTTCGAACATACCAGTTCATCAAGCCCACTACGCGTTTTGAGATCACACGTCGCTATATGGTTGGTGTAGCTTGGCCGAATGAAGTGCGTCGTCATCTCGCAGCACTAATTTTCAGAGCGGCCACTCACGAGAATCTCGTGCCCGGTCCGGCCTACGGTGACAAACACGATGGCGTACGGGCAAGCGTACTCATGGGTTACTCGATCGAGCCTTCAAAGCAGACTCTTACCGTCAGCCTACGTAAGCGTCAGTTCCAGAACGTACGTTTCCGGACCTTAGCATGGGCCATCAAGCTCTGGCAGGCACGAGCCAACGCATTGCACAAGCAAAAAATGAAACCACAAACGAGGCACGGTGGGCGTCAAGGCTCAGCTCCTTACATTGTGTTCCCTCTCCAACCGTTGTCGACGTACGACGGTCTGGTGACTCTGTGCGGAGTCGTTGGCGATCCCGCACCTTCTATGCTTGAGAAAGTTCTCATCAGCTGGTCCTTTGCCTTTGGTGCGCCGCCGAAGATGTCGGTAGTTGATGTCCGATTGAGCGATATTTTGTCTGACACACAAGCCGATGCGATGGAGGCTCTTCGCAATGACGATCTGGAGATGTTTAAGGAACAGATCACACGTCTTGCTCATCTCTACGAAACGCTGATAGCAGCCAGTGAGGTACGTGATAGCTCTGGCGGACAGACCAATCTGCTTCTGATTTCTGATCGCGAAAGTGTGTTTGGCGAGAGCGTCTATCGCTCTTTAACTTTGCGACTACTCGATTTGTTCAAAGGCGCAGCAAGCAAGTTGCCGTCTGAAAACGGGTATGTCGAGGTATTGATGTATCTCCCGAACCGGCTATACGGGAAGGCTTTGGCTTGGCCGGTATCTGAACTGCTGACACACCTTGTCGAGCTAAGCCCGAGACTTTACCGCCTAGTAGAGCGCTGGTGGGAAGGCGCCATAGAACAGGATGGGCAGACTCAGCATGGCCCGTGCAATGGCGTCGTGCTCAGCCCACCATCTCGCGGTGCGCACAATAGGGCGGTCAAAGGGTTCGTCGAGGCATGGGAGTCACTAAGAACAAGGATGTCACCACGAAATGTGGAGAAGGATTCGTGGTCGGAACACGAATTGACGGGGGGGAGACTTGAAAGGCACTTGTTTCACACAGCCGTACTTTTATGTGAGACCGTCCTCCGGGGAGATCGCAACGGCACTAAGTGGCTGACGGACGTATTAATCACGTGGTACACCGCACAACAGAGCTGGTTCTCTGACCCACGCGCGCACACTCTCTTTCGTCCCTACTTCGTTACGTTAGACATTCTTCGATACGGATCGACCGATATTGCAGAACAGGTTCGTTCTGCGAGCATTAGCGTCGCGGGCGAGTTGGTCCCAATGGCAGTCCTATCGTCGGCGCTGCAAAATCTCTGGGCTGACATGTGTTGCATCGTCATCTACGTTCAGATCGGGTGGGGCAAAGCGTGCGGGTGCGATAAATCGCTTTCCGCGTTCGTGGTGCGCGCGCTGGCACTGGGGACCCCACTTCGTGACGATGGTCATTCAATATCAGCCAAGCCGTATCGCGATGCAGAAACGTTGTTCCTCGCCATACTGCGGCAACGCTACGCTGATGCGCGATATACCGCGCGTCTGAACGGCTATGTCGAGCAGCTAACGGAACTCACGCGTCCCGAAGTTATTGCCGGACGTATCTACTCTCAATATGGCGCCAGGGATCTTGAATATCTGGCGGAAGAGCAGCTAATGGCATTGCTGTTGGCAGCACCAAATGGGTGGCAGCCCGGAAACAACATAAGGATGTTGCTCCAAAGCTGGTCGAACGTGCGTGACGATGACCGACGGGCGTTAGAGCGACTGTTAATCGCGTGGAAGGGGAAACTCGAGGAACCCGACTTTTCTCACTGGCAAAATGCATATGACTGTTTGAAGCAAGACAATGCGATGCCGTTTCAAGAAGCCCGAACCAGCCTCGCAACTAGCTTTGGTCAGTTGGCAGATTTTGTGACGTCGATTCATAAGCAAGCAGTCGCCGCCGCGGCCCCGAGTGCGCAGAGACTGCTGCAGATTGGTCAGTGGGCCTCGATGACTGCGTTCCAAAAAGGCAGCGCGGCATTCCCGATCTCTGAGTTTGAGGTACGTGACATCGTAGGCGATCTTGATTCGCCGATGACCCTCACGATCAATCGTGTGAACAAGGGCGAGTTCACAGAGCCGCCCCTATCACAAACTGCCATCAATGAAGGCGATTGGCTGGCCGATGTCGTTCGAGAGCATGCTGCCGCGATGGTGCTATGGAAGGTGATCAGCGATCTCAATCCTGTGGAGCGTGCAGCTAAAACCGCACAGTCCTACTGGCGAGAGTTCAAAAAATATGTGAACGAGGTCCGCGAGGCAGGGCTGCATCCCCTTATCCTGCTGGAAAATCCCACGATCCCTGACTGGCTCTACGAATGGGCAAATCCGTTTCCAAACGAACGCCCGGCGGAGAAACCCGCGGACTTGGTTATCACTCGAGACAACGGAAGCACACCGGATGGATATCAGTTCACCGTGAATGGTGTACCGGTGATCAGCGCACCACTACCGAGCGGCTCTTCCATACTGTTGGTACTTGAGTCGTTGCATGAAGTTACTTTCGGTCGTACGCCTGATGGGTCATTCGTCACAGCAACAGTAGAACCAATTCCCAGCGAGGATGACGTCGTCGATCTGAAGTTGACGTGGCAAGCACGCGTAAAGACCGGCGCCTATCCGGCTGTGCGATTGATTTACAGCCGCGACGATGAGCCGAAATGATCCATCAAAAGCTTGGGCAACCGGGGGAAGACTAAGCGATGCGCGGACCAGAAATTGGAAGTGAGCCGAGCGATTCACCCGGGGCTAAGGCCACTTCGTTATAGTTCTTGATGTCGGGAAAGCGATTCTTGATTTCATCCTTGAATCTTCGCATCACTGTTGTCACTCCATCCGCACCGCCCTCCGGGTGGCGAACCCAATGGATGAAGTCTTGAAGATTGCCGCGAACCATCGCAGCAAACTCCATTTGAAGTTTCTCAGGGGAAATCGGCTGATTGGTTTCCTTGTCCAGCAGGTGAGCAATCGCCTTGTTTCGCAGTGAAACGATTCCCCGAGTGTCGATCTCCTTCATGATGGCCCGCATGCTGGTCTTTGTGTGCTCTTGTGCCAGCTTGCCATAGCGACCCCAGAGTTCCTTTGATTTCGCCAAGCTGAGAATCACCCAGCTGACGGTCATTCGGAAGATGTGAACGAACATCATGTGGTCAAGTCTCCTATCGTTCGCGCTGTCAATAGCTTCGGCGAGCGTGAAGACTGCCCCGTCAATGTTGCCGATGAGTTCCGTCAGGGTATTGAACGCATACTCAGCATCTTCGCGCGTGATCGTAGATTCGTCCGTCATGCGTGTTTATCCCATTCGTAAATAACGTTGAGTAAGTGCGCGCGAAGATTTTTGCAGCACGCCAAGCGTATAAGGCGAACCGGCCTTCGCGTTCGCTGCCGAGCGACACAACATATCAACGCGTTGAGGCGCTCGCTTACCCGTGCCCGCGCAAATCCACTTGGGAGCGCCAGATTCATATAGTGAAGCCGTCGGTCAGCGCCGCGCCTAGCCTCGATCAGTGCCGCTAGGCATCTTCCGTCCATCTTGGATCAAGCGCTCGGGCGGAGACCCTGGCGAAATCGCGGCGAAGAACTTAGCTCGAAGCTCCTGCGGCGAATAGGCTTGCTTGGCCGGGACCGCCAGCAGCGGAAGACTAATCTCGCGGCAAACATTCGCGAGCAAGCTGTCGCGCGCTTGGGTGCGCTGGCTACCGTGTGATTTGTCGTTGAGCTCGACAGCACAGAGAACGGAGAGATCACTGGCCCGGCACACGACGAAGTCAAAGTGTTTTGCCGCAATGCGATTCAACGCGCCCTGGCGCGCAGACCTACTCAGACCAGTTTTCACCACGGCGATGTCCGCTACACGAACCTTACCAAAGACACGATTCTCGGCACCTACTGCTTGATCGAGAACTCCGAGGAACGATCGTTCAGCGGCAGAAAACAGTGTCTTTGCTGGTTGATACGGGAAGTGAGCTGAGCCAGATTCACGGTGCTTGACAGCGATCGCTGCTGCCAGGATAACGATGAACGCAAACAATAAAAATGATATCAGTGCCCATGGAATATGTGACATCCCATCTCCCCCGATTGAACTACAACCTGCTATATCAGCAGTCTATAACACCTACGTTGGGCGGCTTCGCGTTGACACGATGCAACTGAGAAACCCACGTAGTAAGCGCGCTACTCGCCATCAGCGATATGACGAACACTACTACGGACGCGCGAAGAGTCCACACACATTCCTCGTGTGCTTTGCGGTGCATCAGGTAGGCGGTCGCAGCAGCTGCGAGATCCTGCAGATCCGGAGATGGACTAGGAGCGGAAGTGCCCAAATGCGGTTCAGTCGCCATGTTTCACTCCTGCACTTTTTTGCGCGCTTCTGGCAATGGCGAGCAACATCCGATTGTGCGGCTGCTGCGAGACAACTTTCGGATCAAACCCCACGTCACGGACGTTCAAGTTCAGTCGTTCGTAGTCCTCCGCAGTCAAAGGCTTGCCACTGCCGTGCCACGCCCGGGGTAATACCAACGGCTGATTCTTGTAGCGTGAATCCTGAAGGTCCCAGATCCAGCGACCGAACTTTTGAAGTGCGCTCCTCAGCATGATCGTCTCCAGGGAAGATTGATTTAATGATTCTGGCGCCGCTGCAGGGTACCGTCCCGGCGACCTCGCACTTCGAGCAGAAGAAGGAAGATGATTATCAGGCTGTCGGCGGCCCGCTCGTCGCGGATCGGTCGAAACGCGTTCTCCAGCGCATCCGCCAAGATTTCGTGGTCTCGGTAGCCGGTGGCGAGCCATTCCCTATTTGTGGCATTGATCCACTCTTCGTAAACGTTGCGCGCAATTTCGTCGTCTTGCTCGCGCGTCGGCCACCCCGACGCCGTAATCCAGTCGATTGACTGCTTCCACAGCTGATGGGGGGTACGTGATCTGCGCACCGAATTCGTCATGTCGAAATCTCCGTCAAAGGTACGTTCCACCAGTAGCACGAGATTTCCGGTCGAAAAGTTATGCGTGAAAGCTGCGCAAAGGAAACACCCCCTGCGTGGTAAAGTTTCGTGCTGAGCTCGCCCAGGTCCGCTGACGACATTGGGTATTGGGACGGGATCCAGCGATAAATTGTACGGGTATCCTTGCGGGTATAACTGACGATATCTTGGCGGTATAGGTATATAAAACAATAGGTTGTATTCGATATGCTCCTGATGATCGACAACTACGACTCCTTCACGTTCAACCTCGTGCAGTACCTCGGCGAGCTCGGCCAGGACGTGCGCGTGGCGCGCAACGACGAGTTGAGCGTGGAACAGGTGCGCGCGCTCAACCCTGCGCGCATCGTCATTTCGCCGGGACCGGGTACGCCGGACCAGGCCGGAGTATGTTTGCGTCTGATCGAGGAGCTCGGCGGACGGATTCCGATTTTCGGCGTGTGCCTGGGGCTGCAAAGCATCGGCCAGGCGTACGGCGGCAAAGTCGTACGTGCCGCCCAGATCATGCATGGCAAGACCTCGCCGATCCATCACACCGGCAAAGGCGTGTTCGGCGGCTTGCCGAATCCGTTCACCGCGACGCGCTATCACTCGCTCGTCGTCGAGAAGGACTCGTTGCCGAAAAGTCTGGAAATGACCGCGTGGACACAGAACGCGGACGGCAGCGTCGACGAAATCATGGGTCTGCGCCATCGCACGCTGGCCGTCGAAGGCGTGCAATTCCATCCCGAGTCGATCCTGACCGAGCACGGCCACGATCTGCTGCGCAATTTTCTCGTCGAACAGCGTTTGGCCGCCTGAGCGCTTGCGCCGCAACGGCGCGGCAGCGGATGATCGCGCTTCCTTCCGGACAGGCCATGGCCGTGCCCCTAACGCCCCAACAAGCGCTGCAGCGCACGATCGAGCATCGCGAGATTTTTCACGACGAGATGGTCGACTTGATGCGCCAGATCATGCGCGGCGAAGTCTCCGCGCCGATGGTCGCGGCGATCCTGACCGGCTTGCGCGTGAAGAAGGAGACCGTCGGCGAAATCGCCGCAGCCGCCATGGTGATGCGCGAGATGGCCGCGCACGTGCACGTGCCGGCCTACCCGCACTTCGTCGATATTGTCGGCACCGGCGGCGATGGCGCGAATTCGTTCAATATCTCCACCACGGCGATGTTCGTCGCCGCCGCCGCGGGTGCGCGCGTGGCCAAGCACGGCAACCGCAGCGTATCGTCGAAATCCGGCAGCGCCGATGTGCTCGAAGCGCTTGGCGCGATAATCGACCTGGCGCCCGAGCAGGTCGCATTGTGCCTGGAGAAGACCGGCATCGGTTTCATGTTCGCGCCCAATCATCATCCGGCGATGAAAGTCGTCGCGCCGACGCGCCGCGAAATGGGCGTGCGCACGTTGTTCAACATCCTCGGCCCGCTGACAAACCCCGCCGGCGCGCCGAACATTCTCATGGGCGTGTTCCATCCCGATCTCGTCGGCATCCAGGCGCGTGTGTTGCAGCGCCTCGATGCCGGCCACGCGCTCGTCGTCTGGGGCCGCGACGGCATCGACGAGATATCGCTCGGCGACAGCACGTTGATCGGCGAGTTGCGCGACGGCCAAGTGCGCGAATACGAAGTGCATCCGCGCGACTTCGGCATCGACACGGCCGACGCGGCGACACTGCGGGTGGAAAATGCCGCGCAGTCGCGTGCACTGATGCTCGAAGCATTGGACAACAAGCCCGGGCCGGCGCGCGATTCGGTACTGCTCAATGCCGGCGCGGCGCTGTATGCGGCGGATTTGGCCGATTCGATCGCCGCCGGCGTGGGCAAGGCCCGCGAGGCGATTGCCTCGGGCGCGGCGCGCGCGAAACTCGATGGCTTCGTCGCCGCCACGCGGCACGTGAAAGGGGCAGCAGCATGAGTACAGGATTCGCAAAATTGCCGGCACCGCCCTATTACGCGGTGATCTTTTCCTCGCAACGCACGGCGTCCGGCGAGGCCGAGTACGCAGCCACGGCCGAGCACCTGTTCGAACTCGTGCAGGGGCAACCGGGATTTCTCGGCGCCGAATCCACGCGCGGCGCGGACGGCTTCGGCATCACCGTCGCGTACTTCGATACGCCGGAAAACATCGCACGCTGGCGCCAGCACGCCGAACATGCGGCCGCGCGCGAGCGCGGCAAGAGCGAATGGTATGCGCATGTCGAGCTGCGCATTGCCAAGGTCGAGCGTGCCTACACGCCGCCGATCCGGTCGAAGCGCTGACGTGGCGGACATCCTGCAGAAAATCCTGGCGCGCAAAGCCGATGAGCTGCGCGAACGCGGCGCGCGAGCGTCGCTCGCACAGGTGCGTGCACGCGCCGCCGCCGCGCCGCCGGCGCGCGGATTTGCGCGAACGCTGCACGCGCAGGTTGGCGCGGGCCGCCCGGCCGTCATTGCCGAGGTCAAGAAAGCGAGCCCGAGCAAGGGCGTGATGCGCGCCGATTTTCATCCTGCCGAAATCGCGCGCAGCTATGAGCGTGGCGGGGCAGCATGCCTTTCGGTGCTGACCGACGTCGATTTTTTCCAGGGCGCCGACAAGTACCTCGTCGCCGCGCGCGGGGCCTGCGCATTACCGGTACTGCGCAAGGATTTCACGATCGACGCATATCAGGTCTACGAAGCGCGCGCGCTCGGCGCCGATTGCATTTTGCTGATTGTCGCCGCACTCGACGACGCACGGCTGAGCGAGCTGTCGGAACTTGCACACACGCTCGGCATGGATGTGCTCGTCGAAGTGCACGACGGCGCCGAACTCGATCGCGCGTTGCAAACGTCGGCCTCGCTGATCGGCATCAACAATCGCAATCTGCGCACATTTGAAACCGCGCTCGACACGACGTTGCAGTTGCGCGAACGCGTGCCGGGCGAGCGCCTGCTCGTCACTGAAAGCGGCATTCATACGCGAGCGGACGTCGCGCGCATGCGCGGCGCGGGTGTCCACGCGTTTCTGGTCGGCGAAGCGTTCATGCGCGCGCCGGATCCCGGCGCGGAGTTGCGGCGCCTGTTCGACTAGCTCTTTTTCGTTCCGGTGCCGAACACGACGATCGTCTTGCCGGCCACGGAAATCATGCCGTCGGTTTCCAGCTGCTTGAGCACGCGCCCGACCATCTCGCGCGAGCAGCCGACGATGCGGCTGATCTCCTGGCGCGAGATGCGGATCTGCGTGCCTTTCGGGTGCGACATCGCATCGGGTTCTTCGGTGAGATCGATCAGCGTCTTGGCGACGCGATTGGTCACGTCCATGAACGCGAGGCGGCTGACCTTGCGCGAGGTGTGCAGCAGGCGGTTGGCCAGCTGCGAGCCGATCGCGAACAGCACCTTGCCCTGCTCCTCGCGCAGCGGCCCTTCGAACAGCTGGAACAGGCGCTCGTAGCTGATCTCGGCCAGGTCGCACGAGGTGCGCGTGCGCACCATGACTTCGCGCCGCGGCACTTCGACGAACAAGCCCATCTCGCCGATGAATTCGCCGGCGTTGATGTAGGCCAGGATCAATTCGCGGCCTTCCTCGTCCTCGGTGAGCACGGTCACCGAGCCGTCGATGATGAAATATAGGATGTTGGCCGAATCGCCCGGACGGATGATCGCGGTCTTGCCGGGATAGCGGCGGCGATGGCAATGTGCGAGCACGCGTTCCATCGCCGCGCGATCGAGCACGAGCGCCTCGGGCGCCTGCACGCGGTTGATCGCGCGCTGCAATGTGTATCGCAATTCCGCCATGGCGGTCATTCCCTACCCCTTTGTTCAGCAAGCCATATTAGCAAGGTTGTGGCGTTGTTGCCGCATCCGGCTCGGGCCTCTGTCATATTTGTTTTCGGTTGGGGAAAAGTGGTCCATAATCCGCGCCCTCGACGGCATTTCCGCCGTGGTTTTCCGGAGTCCGCAGTGAAACCTCTTCCCCGTCTCAAGCTGCAGGGCTTCAACAACCTGACCAAGGCGCTCAGCTTCAATATCTACGACATCTGCTACGCGGTGACGCCGGAGCAGCGCGACCGCTATATCGAATACATCGACGACACCTACGATTCGGACCGCCTGACCAAGATCCTCACCGACGTGGCCGAGATCATCGGCGCGAACATCTTGAATGTCGCGCGCCAGGATTACGATCCGCAAGGCGCGAGCGTGACGATCCTGATCTCGGAACACCCGGTCGTCGAAAAACTGGGCCGCGACATGATTTCCGACGCGGTCGTGGCGCATCTGGACAAGAGCCACATCACGGTGCACACGTATCCGGAGACGCATCCGCACAACGGCATCGCCACGTTCCGCGCCGACATCGATGTCGCCACCTGCGGCGTGATCTCGCCGCTGAAGGCGTTGAATTACCTGATCGACAGCTTCGAATCCGACATCGTGACGATGGACTACCGCGTGCGCGGCTTCACGCGCGACGTGAAAGGCAAGAAGCACTACATCGATCATCGCATCAATTCGATCCAGGAATACCTGGCCAAGCACATCCGGCAGAAATACGAGATGTTCGACGTCAACGTGTATCAGGAAAACATCTTCCACACGAAGATGCACGTGAAGGAATTCGACCTCGAAACCTATCTGTTCGAAGCGCACGCCGAAGACTTGTCGTTCAAGGATCGCCAGCGCATCGAAGCGCTGCTCAAGCGCGAGATCGAAGAGCTGTTCCACGGGCGCAATCTGACCTGAGCGCGGGCGCGAAAATTGCGCCCTTGAGGACCCCAATACCTTTGGCCCATGCGGCCGCGCCGCGCTGCGGCTAGGGTTTCGCCTCCCATTTTTGTCGGTACCGGAGTCCCTTCATGAAACTTAACGTCCTCAGCCTCGCCTGCGCCGCCGCCGTGCTCGCGGCCTGTTCGCAATCGCCTGCGCCGACGCAAGCCGCCGCGCCGGCTCCGGCCCCCGCGACCGCGCCGGCTGCACCGCCGGCGCCGAAATCCGGCGTTGACCTGCAGTATGTCGACGCGAGCGTGCGCGCGCAGGACGACTTCTATCGCCACGTCAACGGCAAGTGGCTCGATACCACCCAAATCCCGGCGGACAAGTCCGCGTACGGCACCGGCTCGATCGTGTTCGATCTGATCCAGGATCGTCTGCACGGCCTCGTCGACGATGCCGCCGCCGGCAAGCTGACGGGCAGCAATGCCGACACGCGCAAGATCGGCGATTTTTACGCGAGCTTCATGGACGAGGCGGCGCTGGAGACGCTTGACGTCAAGCCGCTCGCGGAACGTTTTGCACGCATCGATGCAGCCAAGGACGCCAAGGAAATTCCGGCGCTGATCGCGCAGCTCAATCGTCAATCCGGCACTGTCACGGCCTTCGGCCTGCAGCCAAATTCGCCGGTGATCGTTGCCATCCACCAGGACAACAAGGACGCGACGAAGTACGTCGCCGACCTGCAGCAAGGCGGCCTCGGCCTGCCCGACCGCGACTATTACCTCAAGGACGACGATGCCAAGCTCAAAGGCATGCGCGCCGAGTACCGCAAGCACATCGAGAACATGCTGGCGATGGCCGGCGACGCGCAGGCGGCGAAGAACGCCGACGCCATCCTCGCACTCGAAACGGCGCTGGCCAAGGCGCAGTGGGACAAGGTCGCGCTGCGCGATCCGATCAAAGCGTACAACAAGGTTGAAGTCAGCAAGCTCGCGACACTCGCGCCGGGTTGCGACTGGGATGCGTTCCTCGAGGCGGCGAGCCTCAAGGGCAAGGTCGACAGCGTGATCGTCGGCCAGCCGACCTATCTGACCGCGTTCGCCAAGCTCGTCAAAGACACGCCGCTGCCGACGTGGAAAGCGTACCTGCGCTGGCGCACGCTCAGCGAGGCCGCGCCGCTGCTGTCCAAGCGTTTCGCCGATGCGGATTTTGCCTTCAACGGCACGGTTCTGACCGGCGTTCCCGAAAACCAGCCGCGCTGGAAACGCGGCATGAACCTCGTCAACGCCGGCATCGGCGAGGAAGTCGGCAAGTTGTACGTCGCGAAGTATTTCCCGGCCGCGAACAAGGCGCGCGCGCAGCAGCTGGTCTCCAACTTGCTCGCCGCGTTCAAGCAGGGCATTGACGGGCTCGAGTGGATGAGCCCCGAAACCAAACAGGCTGCGCAGGCCAAGCTCGCCAAGTTCACGCCGAAGATCGGCTATCCGGATACCTGGCGCGACTACGGCGCGCTGTCGATCGACAAGGCCGACCTCGTCGGCAATGCCATGCGCGCGCAGGAATTCGAGTATCAGCGCAACATCAATAAGCTCGGCAAGCCGGTCGATCGCAGCGAATGGGGCATGACGCCGCAAACGCTCAACGCGTATTACAACCCCGAGCTCAACGAGATCGTGTTCCCGGCCGCGATTCTGCAGCCGCCGTATTTCGACGCGGACGCCGACGATGCGGTCAACTACGGCAGCATCGGCGCCGTGATCGGACACGAGATCAGCCACGGTTTCGACGACCAGGGCGCGCAATACGACGGCGACGGCAACCTGCGCGACTGGTGGACGAAGGAAGACCACGAAAAATTCGCCGCCAAGACCCAGGCGCTCGTC
>Ga0157372_10000292_pt1 | contig 55758 bp, 38 predicted proteins | sample C55metaG_FD_115307 | JGI IMG/M metagenome (GOLD analysis project Ga0157372, IMG submission 115307) | Corn rhizosphere microbial communities from Kellogg Biological Station, Michigan, USA - C5-5 metaG | ecosystem: Host-associated > Plants > Roots > Rhizosphere > Soil | place: USA: Michigan... | reverse complement strand
GGGCGTTAGCGTGAGCCAAGAGGACCTCCTCGGAGCGATGCCTAGACACATCCACTCCGTCAGGAGGTCCTCCCACTTTCAACCAGGCGCGCCGTCAACAACCTCACGGGTTACGACAGCTAGCCGCCACATCGTTGACGATGTCGGCGAACTCCGATTCAGTTAGCTGTCCCATGTGTTATCCCTATCGTTAGCCAGAGTTGTCCTCGACCAAGCCGTTCACGTGCTCGAAGAGCGCTTGATAGTCAGCCTGGTATGGCGGGAAGGTCACGCGCCACGGGACGAGCAGGATGCCGTCGCCCCACACGGAACTCGGCTCCTCGGTGCCTACCGGTCGGATTCGCCCAGGAGCGCGCTGCCGAGCGAGGTCCGCCGATACAACACCTGGCGTCCCACTCGGGTGCCGGTTACCAGGCCTGCGCGGCGCAATACCGCCAGGTGGCCGCCGACCGCGCCGAGGCTCAGAGTCAGCTCGTGGCTGAGCTGGGTCGTGGTCACCGGGCTGCCGGTCGCAAGTAGAACCTGAGCGCGAGCTCGGCCGATCAGCTCGCTCAGTCGGGGCAGTATGTGCTCCGCCTCCGGTTGCCAGAGCGCGGCGATGCCACTGGCCGGGTAGACGATCGCGTTGTGCCAGGGGGGATCCAGGCATACCCACATGGCGTCGAAGGTGTTCGGCACGAAGGTGATTCCATCGGCATGCACCACCCGGTCCTCCGATGGCAGCCCCGGCACATCCATCGTGCACCGGCCGTCCGCCGCCATCGCCCAGCGGATGAGCGGCGTCATCTCGTTCAGGGTCACCTGCCAACCGTGGCTGGTCAGCCGGGCGGCCCGGCGGGCGATCTCGCGGTCCAATACTGCCTGCATCCGCGGCCATTCCGGGGCCAGCAAGGCTTGCCACACCGCTTGGACGCCGTCCGCGAAGTGGTCGGCCGGCCGGTCGCCGGCGAGCACTCGGCCGATCGGGCGAGGCACTGCACCGTCGCCGAAGACCCGCCGGATCTCCCGACGCACCTGCTCCGGGGATGTCGCCCGGATGGCGGCCAATTCCTGCTCCACCGTCGGTGCCGGAATGGTCGGTGGCGGCGTGATGAAGTCGGCGTTGTAGCCGGAGGACCGCAGCAGCATCGCCAGTGCCCGAACCGCCGGGTCGGATCGCCGCAGCAGCTGGAAACGATCGGTGGCCCCGGCCGCCCACGGCTGGGCCACCCAGGAATGCCGTCGGCCGGTCAACACCAGCACCGCGGCGACCGTCTGGGTTATCGGCGAGACGGCGAACCGGGTGGCACCAAGCGCCGCCACGTCCAGCTCGATACGCACACGATCAGCTTGCAACCTTTCGGCTATTTCCGAAACTATGGAGTCCCCCGCCGGCTAGCGGCCAGGCTTGCTGGCGAAGGAGGTGGTGACGTGTCGGTCGACACTGCTACCGGCTATGGGGCGTTGATCCGCCAGCATCCGCAGTTCCGGGTGCTGTGGTTCGGCCACACCATGCTGAACCTGGGTGAGGTGCTGAAGACGCTGGCTCTGGCGGTACTGATCTACAGCCGCACCGGCTCGCCGTTGCTCTCCGCGATCGCCTTCATCTCCGGTTACCTGCCTCAATTGATGGGCAGCGCCACCTTGCTATCGCTCACCGATCGGCTAGCCCCGCGTCGCGTGCTGGTCTGCTACGAGTTGCTGCGAGCCGGGGGCGCGGCGCTGCTGGCCAGCGATTGGCTACCGGTCGGCGGCATGCTTGGCTTGGCGCTGCTGTTCGGCTTCTTCGATCCGGTGCCGGCGGCGATGAAATCCGCCCTGCTGACCGACATCCTCGGCGTCGGCGACCGATATCTGCTTGGCCAGTCGATGTTCAACATCACGATTGGCGGGGTGCAGATCACCGGTTTCGCCGTCGGCGGTGCGTTGCTCGGCTGGCTGTCACCGAGCGACTTGCTCTGGTTTGTGGCCGGTTTGGCCGTTATCTCAGCGGCCGTGCTGGCCCTGGGCATGACCGCGTGGCCGGCTCGGTCGCCGGCCGATCGGACCTGGTCGCCGTGGGCCGGCATCGCGGCGACTTGGACGCAGAACCGGCAGCTGCTCGGCGTACCCCGGTTACGCCGGCTGGTCGCCGCGCTGTGCCTGCCGGCGGGCTGGATCGTCGGCGGCGAGGCGATCATGACGCCGTATGCCGCCGAGGTCGGCAGCGCCCGGATGGCGGGGACGATTCTCGCGGCCAGTGCGCTCGGCATGTTGGTGGGCGATGTGCTTGCCGCGCGGCTCATCCCCGCCCGCTGGCGGCAACGGTTCACCCTGCCGCTGGCGCTGTTGCTGGGTCTGCCCTACCTGCTGTTCCTGACCCGGCCAGGTGAGGCGCCGGCCGCCGTGCTGGCCGGCGTGGCGGCCGTCGGGTTCGGTTACAACTTGTGCCTACAGGTGCCGTTCCTGCACAGCGTGCCGGCAGGTCAGCGGGGCCAGGCGATGGGCTTGTCCACCGCGGCCATGATGTCCTGCCAGGGTATATCGGCGGCGGCTGCCGGCTGGCTGGCCGAAGTGTGGCGACCATCAGCCGCGATCAGCTGCGTCGCCGCCCTGTCGTTGGTGTGCAGCCTGCTGCTGGTCCGCCCGGTAGCGCGCTGGTCCGGGCCCGGCGACCTGACGACCTGATCGGCGGACGACTCGGCAACTCCGGCGGCGAATGAGCAGGCAGGCTAACCGGGCCCCGGCTCAGAGCTTGCCAGCCGATCCGCCTCGTCCAGCCAGTTCCGGTCGTCGAGGCCTTCCCAACGTAGCAGCGCCAACGGCAGATTACCGTTGTTCCATAAGTACGCATGGTAACGGTCCAATCTGAAGCCGGCGCCGTCCCGGCTGCGGACGTCGGCCAGCAACAGCTGTATCTGGGTCTTGCCTGCCTGGTAGGACAGGTCCTGCCCCGGCGTCATCGCGAAGAAGACCGCCTCTGCCGTCGCGGTGGCCCGGTCCAGCGGTATCTGCTCGCTGAGCTGATCCGCTGCCTGCCCGGCATCCCCGACCCTCAGAGAGGCGGGGATGCCGACAGAGCAGTCACGAGCGACGCGGTAGGTCGAACCGAGAGCTACCTTGGCCCGTCCCCTACGCCGAACTCATCGCGAGTCGCTGTAGATCCAGGCTGCTAGGGCTACGGTGTGGTCTTGCAGGCTGTCGTGTTGCGACCGCCCGGGCCGCCGTAGCGGAAGCTGTCCTCTGTCGTGGTGGACTGGCTGTCGTAGAACGAGGGGTTGTCGGCGAAGGGCGTCACAAGCGCAGTCTCGGTCGTGTTGAAGTACCCGATGCTGTTCACAGCCACGGATCCGGGGTCGTGCCCGAAGTAGCCGTTGCCCATGTTGCTGCACGGAGTTGTCTTTGACGACGTGGCGACCTCGCCGAACATCTGCACGAACTCGGCTTTGGTGAACGTGCCGTTCCACAACGAATCGGGGAGATAACCGAACCAGGTGCCGTTGAGGCCGTACCACCAGTTGCCCCCGGAGTGGTCGATCTCGAACTGCGTCGGCGTGCTCATGTTGGTCAGCGCCTGCCCCGGCGTGATGCCCGAGGACCCGTACGGCTTGAAACCACAGCCGTTGTTCTCGTTGTCGTAGCACTTGGGCACACCGTTGACCCAATGGAAGATGAACAGTCGCGGCGTCTGATCCCCCGCAAAAGTGGGATCGGACGGATCGACGCGCCAGCCGATCTCGACGATCTGCTGGCCGTCATCCGATTCGACGGCCAGCTCGGCAAGGCTGTGATCATCGGGAGTGGTGCCGGTGCGGGTGACCCACGGCGACTGCACCACAGTCGACATGTAGGCGCCGTCGCCGTTCGTAAGGTCCTGGTAAGCGCCGGCCCGGCAGTAGAGCGCGCCGGTGGCAACCTTGCCATAGTCCAGCCATTGGCATCCGTTACCCGTCAATGTTGCGGCGGTCGGCAGGGGCGCCGCTGGCGGGGGTTCTTTGGCCTTTTCCCCCGGTGTAGCCACTCCGCGGACGACACCGGCCGGCTGACCGCTCGGGTCCCGGGTGAGCTGAGAATGACCGTTCGCTCGATCTGGGCCTGGTGCCGCCTGCGCACCTACGCCGACCGGCGCTGATGCAAAAGCCATCACAGCCATTGCGAACACTACTGGGATACGTCTCATCACAAGGCCTCCTAGTCACGTGCAGCGGGTCAAATGCCGCCACTGTCTGTTATGCCCTGCAACGGCAGGCCCTAGCCGTGTTCGGGAGAGTGCGCTGACCAGGCGTGCCGATGCCTCAGTCAGCGCAGGCCTGCGTGGGTGGTCCGTCATCGCTCGCGACTGTGGCGCGGCCTGCTGATGCCCTGGGTGTGACTGGAACAGTCCAATAGCGCCGGTGAACCTTAGGTCGGCGGCACAGCATGCTCAGCGGGCGCCGATCGACTAAACACTGGCTGCAGCTTGGCCTAACGTTGTACAAGCCGACACTGGCGACAACATGGTCGTTAGCTATCGAACCGGAGCTTCGAGAAGGAGCGAGTCCTTATGGCGAGGTCGACACTGCACTTCAACGCCTTCATCTGGCCTCATGGTTACCACGAATCGGCGTGGCGGTTGGTCGATGACGATGTGCGGGTCGTGCTCAGCCTGGACTACTACGCAAACATCGCCCGGACGGCCGAGCGCGGGTTGATGGACTCGGTGTTCTTGGCCGACAACATCGCCATGCCTGAGTACCGGGCAACCTATTTGCCACAGACTCAATTCGACCCGGTATCGATGCTGTCGGCGCTGGCCGCCCGCACATCTCGGATCGGGTTGATCGGGACCGGCTCCACGACGTACAGCACGCCGTGGGAGTTGGCGAGACGGTTCGCCACGCTGGATCACCTCAGCGGTGGCCGAGCCGGCTGGAACATCGTCACCACCATCAGCCCGCTGGCGGCAGGCAACTTCGGCCAGGCAACGCACCCTGACCATGCCGATCGCTACGAGCGTGCGCACGAGTTCGTTGAGGCCGCGATGCGGGTCTGGGACGGATGGCAGGCTGATGCAGTCATCGGTGACCGAAAGATCGGTGTGTGGGCCGATCGCAGCAAATTGCACGCACCCCACTTCCACGGCCGGTACTACGACGTGGAGGGCCTATTGCCGTTCCCGCGCTCTCCACAAGGACGCCCAGTGCTGGTCCAGGCGGGGCAGTCATCGGCTGGGATCGCCTTGTCGGCCCGCTACGCCGACATGGTCTTCTCCGGGCCGGCGACCCGGCAGGCAGCGGTGGCGTTCCGGCAGCGGCTGCACGCCGAGGTCGCGGCAGCCGGCCGCGATCCGGGTCTGGTGCCCGTCCTGCCGGCGCTTATGATCACTCTCGGCGGCACCGAAGCCGAGGCGCACGACCGGGCGCAACACCTGGAAGCACTGGCTAATCCGGAATTTCGTTGGCAGAACGCTCTGTTCACCGCCGGGCTGGACCCGGACGCTTACGACCCCGACGCTCCGTTGCCGGCCGAGCTGCTGAGCCACGCCGACACCGCCTCCAGTCGGGCCGAGCAGCTGGTCAGCATCGCCCGTCAGCGCCCCGGGGAGCCGTTGCGGAAGGTTGCGCAACAGGTGACCGGCGGCGCTGGGCAAATCCACTTCGTCGGAACCCCCGAGCAGCTCGCCGACTACGTCATCGATTGGCAGGACGCTGGAGCCAGTGACGGCTTCACCATCATGGGTTCCACGCTCCCGTACGAGCTGAAGGCGTTCGTTGACGAGGTCGTCCCGCTCCTGCAGCGGCGCGGGCGTTACCGGGATGACTACACCGGGTCGACTTTGCGGCAACACCTCGGCAGCGAGCGGCGCGATTAACCAGTCGTAGGAACCCGCGGCTGGCCGTCCTAGGTGCCGCGCTTGCCGACGCCATTGGGTTATATCGGTGGGCGTTTCTCGCCAGATACGTCTGGCGTAAGCAGTCGGGCGCTGGCGTCGAGTTTCGGTCGGTACCCCGCGGCCAAGGTTGCGACGGTCGCTTCAGGGGTCAGGACGGTCACCAGGTCCAGCGCCGCCACCGGTAGGCGGTCTTGGTAACCTGCCGGACTCCAGGCGAGCAGCCAGCCGGCCAGCACCAACCACGCTCTGCCGTCGTGCCTGATCATCGCCGCGTCAGGCAGTTCGGCGGCCGATCCGGTGTAGGTTCGCTTAGTCCGCTGACAGGTCAGTCGATCGGCATGCAGCCTGTGGTCGATAGCCGATGCCCCGGAAGGATCACCGGGAAACGCGCGGCGATAGGCGGCCTGGAAGGCGCGATAGGCACCGTGCCGACACTGCCCGCACGGGCGGTGTCCCGCAGCCAGCGCAGTGGCCTCGTCGAGGAAGAACAATTCGGTTGGCCGGCCTGGTGTGCGCAGGCTGCGCCACCGTCCGTTGAACCGGGTGAGGCAGATGAGCCACCGGGCGCCTTGGAACTGTCGCACCACCGCCCTCGAGTCGTTATGTAGCACCCCTCTGCTGCCCATGAACATGCCTCGATCGCGGACCGCGATCAGCTCGGCCTCCGGCGTGACACGGTTGCGTTCCGGCATAGACGGCAGTCGGTTAGACCCATGCGCCGTCGCGCAGTGGGATAGCCAGGTCCACCTCTGGTGGTGGCAGCGGTTGGCAGAGGTCGGCCGCCGGCTCAGGCGTGCCCGTGACCAGTGCCACCGGAACCACACCGGCCCACACCGCGGCCGTGAGGTCTTCCGGTTCGTCGATCGGCCCTCCAGTTCGGATCTTCACCGAAGCCTCCGTCAGGTCGATGGCGAGAAGCTTGGTGGCGGCCAGCTCCTTGCCCGTGGGGCGGCGCAGCTGGCCGGATCGACCCGGGCTCATCCGATCCACCAGGGCGTCGAGCACCATCTCGATCTCGCGGGGTTCGCTGACATCAAGGCCGACACCGAACACCACGGCCGAGCGGTAGTTCATCGAGTGATTGAACCCGCTTCGAGCCAGTACCAGACCGTCCAGCAGGGTCACCGCCAGACACAGCGGCCGCCCGACGGTGGTGGTCAGAAGTCGTGCGGCACTTGAGCCATGTACGTACGCGCGGTTGCCGATGCGCACGTAGGTGGTGGGAATGACGACGGGCTCACCATCAGCTCCGGTCAGCCCAAGATGTCCGACCCAGCTGGCGTCGAGCACGTCATAGAGGCTCTGCCGGTCGTAGCTGCCACGCTGCGGCCGGCGGCGCACCTGGGTGCGGGAGCTGCGCGGAGCGATGTCGTCTTTCATCACGCGAGTGTTGCAGAGCCGCTCTCGGGCGACGAGGCGCTGATCGGACATTTGCCGCTTAATTTACGACGTGTCACACCTGGTTAATCGGTCCGCCATCGGTCGCGGCAGAACTCGGCAAAGACGCTCGCCCTTCTCGTCAACAGCGCTCCCTCGGCATGCGCGAGCACCACCCGGACCGGCCGCACCCGGCGGTCCAGGGAGCGGATCACGAGCGGCAGCCCCTCATAACTCAGGTCGGTGACGGGGCGCTGGACAAGTAATGAGTAGCCGACTCCTCGTGCCACCAGACAGCGCACCATCTCGAAGTTCATGCTGCTATGCCGAATGATCGGTGCTACACCCAACTCTGCCAGGATCCCGCGGAAGTAGTGCTGCGACGGCGGCACATCCAGCATGACCATGTCTCTGCCGGCCAGATCCGCCGGCCGCACCACATCTTGGCCGGCCAGCCGATCGTCGGCCGGCAACAGCACGTGCGGTTGTGCCTCGTGGAGCAGGTCATACGCCACGCCCGGTTGGATGTCGGTGTCGTAGAGCAGCGCGAGTTCGCATCGTCCTTGGAGCAGGTATTCCTGAAGCTCTTTCAGCGATCCCTCCAGGAAATGCACCACGACCTGCGGAAACACCTTGGTGAAGCTCTCCATCAGCCCCGGCAGCAGGAACGGCGCGATGGTCGTGAAACAGCCCACCCGCAGCTCTCCCGCCGGTTGGGTGCCGACATCGGCCATTCCCAGCCGCAGCTCGTCCGCCCGGGCGAGCAAGGCGTGCGCCGCAGGCAACAAGCGCTGGCCGGCGTAGGTGAGGGTGAGGCCCTTGGCCTTGGTCCGCAGCAGCAACTGCACGCCGAGCTGTCGCTCCAGCCCGGCCAGCCCGGCGGAGATCGCCGACTGCGAAATATGCAAACGCTCGGCCGCGGCGGTCATCGTACCGGTCTCGGCGGCAGCAATGAAGTAATCCAGCTGGCGCAGATTCAGCCGCTCCGTCATCACAAAATCCTATAACGATGTCCGGCAAAATGTGGTTTTCAAACCTGAGGTGCTCCGCCATGCTGGAATCGCCGTGTTAGGAGCTCCAATGACAAGTACCGTAACCACCGGTCAGTGCCCAATTCACCAATCTGGATTCGATCCGCTGTCCGGGCAATACCTGGCCGATCCTTATCCGTACCTGTCGGGGGTTCGAGAAGAAGGCCCGGTGTTCTACAGCCCGGCCGTGGATATGTGGGTCATCACCCGCTACGACGACATACGGAATGTGTTCAAAGACCCGGCCACCTTCTCCGCCTCGGTCGGACAACAGCCGGTCTTTCCGATCACCGAAGAGGCCCGCTCGATACTGCTCGACGGCTTCCATGCCAGCCCGGTGATGTCAGATTGCGATCCGCCGAAACACACCCGGATCCGCGCACACAACATGAAGGGCTTCTCAGCCCGCCGGACCGCGATGCTCGAGCCGCGGGTGTGGGCGAAGGCCACCGAGTTGGTGGATGCTATCGAGCCGGGACGGGTGGATCTGGTCTCCGCCTTGACCTATCCGTTGCCCGCATACATGATCTTCAGCTTCATCGGCTTCCCCGACGAGGACATGGATCAGATCAAACGCTGGTCCGGTAATCGGATGATCTTCAGCTGGGGACGCCCGAGTCCAACGGAACAGCGCCAGATCGCCACGAATATGGCTGCATACTTCCGCTACTGCGAGGCGTTCGTCGCTGAGCGCGCGAAAAGCCCGGTCGATGATTTCACCAGCGACCTGGTGCGGATTCACCAGGAGGATCCGGAAGCATTGTCATTGGACGACATCGTCAATGTCGCCTATGGCCTTAGTTTCGCCGGTCACGAGACCACCACCAACTTCACCAGTAACGTGATTCGGCAACTGCTCGTCCACCGCGAACAGTGGGCGGCGGTATGCGCCGACCGCGCCTTGATCGACGCTGCGGTCGAGGAAACGCTGCGCTTTGATTCGAGCATCATCGCCTGGCGCAGGATCACCACGAGACCGGTAACGGTGGGTGGCGTTGACCTGCCCGCCGGCGCGAAGGTGATGCTGCTGCTGGGGGCCGCCGACCGCGACCCGAGGCAGTTCTCCCGGCCAGAGGAATTCGACATCCACCGGAGTGACGCGCGGACGCATCTGGCGTTCGGCAAGGGCATTCACTTCTGTCTCGGGGCGTCGCTGGCTCGAATGGAAGCGCGGATCGTGCTGGACCTCTTGACCCGGCGGGTGCCCGACCTCCAGCTTGTAGCGGATCAGGAACTGACCTTTCCCGCCAATATCTCCTTCCGCGGGCCGAACCGTCTGCTGGTGGACTGGCCGGCCTGACCTACCGGCCGGCCACCAGCAGCGTCTGCAGGATCCGGCCACAGTCCCCTTCGCGGTCATCCAGGCTGCCGGCGGCCACCCCCGACCCGTCCGGGCTGGCCGCGGTTGCGGATCGGATACACAACCACTCGCCCACCGGATCGCGGTGCAACAACAGCGACACATCGGTGTTGATGACCAGTTGCTGATGGTGGTCCAGCTCGAACGCGACAGCCCAGTTGGAATCAGCCAGCACCAACGCGCGGGTCAACGGGGTGTCTGCGACCGTCGGCAACAACGGGATTCGCTGCCGCGCCCAGACCCTACCGGGCCCTCGACTGTCGAAGTCACCGCCGTCGGGGAAGCGCCACTCGATCGCCGACACATACCCCTCAAGGTGTGCACCGGTCATCCCTGGTCGTGGCTGCGGACCAGGCAGCGATGGCGGCACCTCCGTCGGCCGCAGCACCGGGGTCGTCGCCGGACTGCGAGCCACCCGCCACGCCCGAGCCAACAGCACCGGCTCCCCGGCGCAGTCCAGGCTGCCCTCGAGTAATTCCGTGCGGCGGCCCGCGTGCAACATGCGGACCCGCACCGTCAACTCCGCGACAGGCACCGGCCTCGGCAGCTCGACGGTCATCCGAGCGATCCGCAACTCGGGCCGAGGCTGAAAAGCCTCGAACGCAGCACCGAGCAGGGCAGCCGGCGGACCGCCATGCTGAGTGCGTTCACTCCACGGTCCAGCCGTGGCAGAGGTACTCGCAAAACGATTTTCGTCTATCGGATCATAAAAAGCGTCAGGTAACCTCACGCTACCCACGCACATCCATAATGCGAGTCGGACCGGCCTTCCTAGGCAGGAGATAAGCCAAGGCTGGCGACCCTCCTCTCTCTCCATCTAACGTGTATAGTGCAATCGTGCCCACTATAGCGCTCGCCATTCTTGACGGCATTCCGCTGCTTGAGGTTGCCGCGGCCTGCGATGTTTTCGGAACCGCGCCGGCAGAACTCGATGACGACTGGTACGACTTTTCCGTCTGCGGTCCCGCCACTGCTGAACTCGGCGGCTGGTTCCGCCCGGTCGCCCACTCCTCGTACAAGAATCTCGCTACTGCGGATACCGTAGTGATCCCGGCCTGCGGCAGCACTCTGCAAGCGCCCTCCGACGACCTCATCAACGCGGTGCGAGCGGCGTACGAGGCGGGAGCGCGGATCGTGGCGATCTGCACCGGAGCCTTTGTGCTCGCCGCCGCCGGCCTGCTGGACGGGCGTAGGGCCACCACGCATTGGATGCATGCCGACGCCCTCGCGAGCAGATACCCGCATATCGAGGTGACCCCCGACGTCCTCTGGGTCGAGGACCACAACATCTTCACCTCCGCGGGCAAGACAGCCGGCATCGATCTCTGCATCCACATCGTTCGACTCGACTATGGGGCAGCGGTGGCGAACGCGGTGGCACGCCGACTGGTGATGCCACCACATCGCGACGGTGGCCAGACGCAGTTCATGCTGCCACCCCGGACTATGCCGCGAGACGACGTGGCCGACCGACTGTTGCCCTGGGTCGCCGCGCATATCGACGAGCCGCTCACAGTGGGGGATCTGGCCCGCCAGGTCAGCATGAGCACTCGTCAGCTGACCCGCCGGTTCGCCAGCATCACCGGTCTGACACCGCTGCAATGGCTGCATGCCCAGCGCATCCTCCGCGCCCAGGAGTTGTTGGAAACCACCGACCACACCATCGAGTACATCGCGAGCATGACCGCCATGGGCACGGCCGCGACGCTGCGCCGGCATTTCAGCCGGGCCGTCGGGGTACCGCCCGACACCTACCGCAGAACCTTCCGAACCGGTTCGCGCACACTGACCGGCTCGCCGCGAGCTACCGCACTGCCCACTGAGCGGATCAACCCTGAGCCGGTCGAGCGGATGCGGCTGACATCCCTGCAGAATCAGGAGCAGATCCGCGACGCATCCTGATCGGCAAGGAACCGATCGCATCATGGCGAGGGCCGCTCGATTCACCCGCCGGGGCTCATTTCACCGCCAGCGGAGGTACATCCTCCTCGGCCTGGCCGCGGACGGGGGTGGTGGCACTCGACGCGCAGCGGGTGGTGACGAGCAGCGTCAGCAAGGCCAGCACGGCAACCGCGGAGAGCAGGGTCGTGGCGGGAAAGACCTGCTGCAGTGCGGCGAGTGGATAGGACGCGGCGAAGCCGACGTAGGACAGAGCCTGATAGGTGGCTGTCAGGCCGGCCGTGTGGTCCGGACGCGCCAACCGCTGCGCTTCCAACAGGCCGTATACCTGGCAGCCGCCATATCCTGCCCCGAGCACGAACGATACGACGATGATGCCGGCGGGCCATTGCAGATGCAGGGCGAGCACTGCCAGCAACATGCCGATGACGATCAAGGACATCGCAGAGGCCAGCAGGGTGGGCCGGGTCGGATGGTTGATGCGGCGAGCGACCGGTTGCACGAGGATGCCCGCCGCCGCATTCGTCACCGTGACCGCCGCGGCGAAGAGCAGCGGGTAGCTGCCGACGTGAGTCTTGACCAGGCCGGGCAGATAGGCCACCGCGACGGACACCGGTATGAAGACCCACGGTGCGAGTGGCAGCACTACGGTGAGGAACCGGCGCGAGCGCACTTCATGCAGGCGGAGATGGCGCAACATCCCCACTGAGGCCTTCGGGACGAGCGTCTCCGGAGTGCCGAGGACGGCTGCGAACGCCACGGCCGTGAGTATCAGATGTGGTAGGTAGGGCAGCACCGTCGGCCACGGGGCCCACTGGGCAAGGCTTCCTGAGACTGCCGGGCCCAGCCCGAAGCCGACGCCCATGGCTATCGTGAGCCGGCGTGGACCGTGGTTGCCGCCATCCGGGCTTGCCGCGGTGGAGAGCTCCTTGATCCATGCGGCGCCGGAACTGAAGCCGGCGCCGCTTGCGACACCGGCCATGAAACGTCCCAGGAACAGCCAGCCGACGCCGTGTCCACCGGCTGGCAGCATCAGCAGGGTGGCAAGTGCCGAGACTAGGACGGTGGGGGCGACGACCCAGCGCCTGCCGAAACGGTCGGAGACCGGGCCGCCGAGCAGCAGGCCCGGGGCCAGGCCGATGACGTAGGGCACGAACGTCGCCTGCACCGTGGCGGGTGCCAGGTGCAGTCGGGATTGGTAGAGCAACAGCAGCGGGGTGAACTCCTGGGCCCCCCAGCCGATCGCAGCGACGCCAAGAGCGGCACGCAGCCAGGATCGGGCAACGACCGGCCTGCCGGCCGGGGCATGGCCGGTGATGCTGCGGGCGATGAGGGCATCCCGAACCTGGTTCGTCATGCACCGATGCTCCGACGGCCCTGCGCGGCACACCAGTGTCCGGAACGACGGTTATCGCACAGATTCGGACATGGGCATGCTCTCGCTCGCCCGCAGCTGGCTTGGCGTTGCGTGCCAGACCTCGGCTATCGCACCGGTCGGCAACCGCCAGACCTGGCGTTGAGCACCGGGCCAGGCGCCGTTCTCCACCAGCACGGCGCCGGCCTGCCGACGCAGCTCAGTGATCGAGTCGGTGAGCAGGACGAAATCGATCCGGGCCTGACCGTGCGGGTCGACCGACTCCGGGCCGGCTGCCTCTGCCGTCGTCGTGGCGGTGGATGCTCCGACGACCACCATGTTGCCGATCACGACGAGTTCTGCCTCACCGCCGGCCCTCCATCGCGCTGAGACATCCGTCTCCAGCGCCGCTTGCAGGAAGGTAAGGCGGTTGGGCAAGTGCGCTGGGCGAACCTCATGCCGGGCGAACAGGCGGACGTTCGTCGAGGCTCGTTCGGCCGGCCGCACCGCAGTCTCACCTGGTCGGGGCCGGTGTTCGACCAGCTCCGCCAACGAGCCGTCCGGATAGCGCACCCGGGCTCGCGAACCCGGCATGATGCGTTCCTCAGGCTCGACTATGGCGACGTCAAGTGCCGTCAGTCGTTTCAGTTGGTGTTGCAGCTCAGGCACGATCAGCGAGTAGGACGTCCGGCGCTGGATGGGCGTGAACGCCCGTTCACTGGCGATCAACAACACGTTGCCGACCGCGGCCAGTTCGAGCCCTCCGAAGTCTGGGATCGGCATTCGCAAGTCGGCCGAGACGCCCAGCAGTGCTTCGTAATAGGCGATCTGGTCATCTAGTTGGGGTAGTGGAAGCAGTGACCGGGCTAGCAGACGTGGTCTGTCCAGCGTCGATGAGTCGGGGGTCTTGCGAAACCAGCGGGCGTCCGGGGAAGTCTGCGGGTCAGCTGTCATCGGTTGGTTCCCTCCACGTGTTGACGCTGGCCTGGCACGGCCTGCGAGCTGACCGAGGCAGCCGGCCAGACTGGCCGAGCGGTGAGCCCCCAGCCGGCCAGCTCCGCGATCACCAGTCGCTGCAGGGCTTCCTCGTCGGCGTAGTAATCGGGGATGCCGGTAACGGTCAGCATGATCTGATCGCCGACTTCGAGCAGGCACAGCGAGGCCCGAAGCGCCGCGCGTCCGGGCACCAGGCCGGGCACGTTCATGGTGCGACAACACAGACCGCCCGCATCGCGATCACCGATGTGGAGCAAGGCCTTGGGCGCGAGGCCGAAGTTCGATGCGACCACATCGGTCTGTTGTGCGCCGGGCGTCTTGAGCTTTGTCCGCACACTGGCCGGCAGCAGATGCCACAGCGGCGCGGGCACCAGCGTGCTGCTGTGGTCTCCGGATGCGACGAGTGCCGCCCGGATCAACTCACGGGTTCGCTGCAAGCTGCCGTAGCGGGCGGGGCCGGCCGGCAACGACACCGGCACGACCACCAGTGCGTTCGCGCGGGTATCCGCCGGAGATCTGCGCAGGTCCATCGGGATGCCCACCCGTACGACGTCCCGGTCCGCAGCCGCGTGGCGGATCATGTTGGCCGCGATCTCCACGAACAGGCTGTTCGACGTGCCGTCGTGGGCCACCGCTTGGTCCCGCCACGCCGCGGCGTTCACCGCGAGGTAGCTGGAGTGGAAGAAACGCGGCGCTTCCTCCTCCTGCTGCGAAGGTGCTGCCGGACGCCTGCGCAACGCCTGCCGGATGGCGGTCAGCTGAGCCGGGTCGGCCGGAGCGCTGGCCAGCCAGCGCACGGTCTGCACGAAGGCGCTCGATCCGGTTCGGATCGCGTCGGCCAGGTCCCGGCGCACCGACGCCGCACCAGCGGATTCAAGCTCGCCTTCGGCGACCGGGTAATGCTCGGACAGCGCCAGGAAGATGCCATGTCCGTCCGAACGGAAATGCGGTACGCACAGCGAGACCATCGTGCCGCCGTCATACGGCGCGGCGACCAGCCGCCACAGCACGTCCTGCTCGACCGTCAGTGGCTGGCGTATCTGCTCGTCCAGCCAGCTGTGCACGTGCTGCACCTGCTGCGCCGACAGCAAGGGACCGGGTTGCCGGTTACGGGTCGGTGTCCATTCGCGCCGCGCACCGGGCACCAAGGATCGCCGCGCCGTGCGGCTCAGCCGACCCGCGTCGAGGTGCTGCCAGAGCTGTTGTAGCTGCTCCTCGGTGAGCGGATCAGGAAACCACCAGGCCAACTGGACGATCCGGGCCGAACCGAGGTCGGCAGCTGCGCGCCAGAGCATCTCGTCGGTTGGATTGAGGCGGCTGGTTTCGGTGTGGCCGCTCATCCGATCAGGCCACTCATGAGGCTGGCCGCGTAGTCGCCCAGCGCCGGGGCCAGTTTGAACCCGCTGCCGTTCCAGCCGACGGCAGTCACCAGCCCCTGCGGGTCGGGCCAGGCCTGCACCGCGCCGGGGGATTCGGAGAACGCGTCGTAGCCGGTAACCCCACCGACGACTCGGGCGACTGCCAGTTCGGGGTAGCAGTCGCTCCAGCTGGAGCGCACCCGGTCGATCTCCGCGGCGCTTACCGAGTGATTGATCGTATCGGCGCCAGCGGCGCTGGACCGGGTCCCGGCCAGCACGGTATGCCGGTCCCATGGGCGTAACCAGCCGCCGGATCGTGTGTCTACCACGGTGGGAAGTGTGTTGAGGTCTACACCACGGGCTTGGAACAGGCAGTATCCGATGCGGCGGTTGGCCAGTGGTAGCCGGACGCCGACCTGGGCGGCAAGCTCTGCGCTCGCCAGGCCGGCCGCGAGCAGCACGGTCGGGGCCTTGACCGTGACACCGTCAGCCGTACGCACACCGGCGATCCGATCGCCAGCGGTGAGCAGCTCGACCACCCTGCTCCGGGGCAGGATCGTGGTGGCCGGTGTCGCCTCGGCGAGCATCGCGGTGGTCAGCTCGGCAGCGGGCAACCAGCCCGCCTGCGGTTCGTACACCGCGACCACGCCGTGCGGCACCAGCAGGGTCGGGAACCGGCGCCGCATCTCGCTGGAGTCGAGCAGCATGGCCGGCAGGGCGGCCTTGTGCACCAGCGAGACCTGATCGATCGCCTCCTGCAGGTGCCGGCTGGCGAAGAGCCGCAGGCTGCCTGCCTCACGCACCGCCGGCCACCGCCCACGCCAGCCGCGGCGTAGGTAGATGTGGAAACCGCTGCGGGCCCAGGGCCGATATTCCGGCACCGTTTCCGAGCACCGGACCAGCCCCCCGGATATGCCGGTGGCGCCACCTGCGATCTCGGAGCGCTCGATGAGCACGACCGATCGCTTACGAGCCGCAAGTCGCTCGGCGGTTGCCACTCCGAGGACCCCGCCACCGACGATCACGGCGTCAGCGCTGATGGTCTCAGTCATCGTCCGGCGGTGGCAGGTACGGCCCGCGAACGGGCGCTGTGCGCAGCTCGCTGCGCGATCGCGGTCGAGATGTCGCTGGCCCGGGCCGAGAGCACTGCCAGGGCGCCGGCATCACCCATGCCATGGCTCGCCTCACACAGGCCGTTGAGATATAGCTTCAAGGGCTCGCCTCTGTTGGTGGTGTGCAGGTCCACCGAATAGTCACGGGCTACCTGCAGCATTCCGGTGGCGTCGGTGCTCATCCGATCGGCCAGCCCCGCGAGCAACGGATGGTAGGGCTCGTCGTTAGGCCCGGATCCGAAGTCCCGGAACCCGGTGGCCAACACCACCGCATCCGCGTCATAGCAGGAGGTCGAACCATAGTTCACGTCGCGAACCGCCAGCCGGTGCATGCCGCCGGGGGCGGTGCCGACCTCAGCCACCTCGGAGAAGGGCAGGAGTTGGAAGCGATCGGAGTTGGTCAGTGCGTACTCGTGCTGCAGGCCGGCCAGGCGGTCAATAACATCCTGGTCGCATGCCGCGTAATTGACCGAGCGCATCTCGGCCCGGATGCGCAGCTTGGCCGACGGCGGCAGCGGGTGGAAGTAGTCCACGAACTCCGGCAGGAACACCCGCCTGCTGTACGGGCTGGTGTCCTTGAGCCGAAAACCGATGCCTCGCTGGACCGATACGACCTGCCGCACGTTCGGGTGGGCGAGCAGGTCGAGGATGATCTCGATCGCGCTCTGGCTGGCCCCGATGACCGCTACCCGCAGGCCGGTTCTGGTCAGCCTGGTCAGGGAACTGAGGTATTTCGTCGAGTGGAAGATGGTCGGTCCGACATGCGCGGCGAACGCTGGAGGGATTCGGGCGGATCGCCCGGTGCCCAGCACCAGGACCTTGCCGTGATAGCTGCGACCGGAGCCGGTGTCGACTCGGAAGATCTCCGAGTCGGCGCTGTCGACGACCGACAGCTTCACCACCGGGTTCCCGTAGTCCACCCGGTCGCGAAACGCATCCGCCACCCAGCGGAGGTAGGCCGCGTAATGGCGGCGCAGCGGGAACTTCGCATTCAGGTGCAGGTAATCTGTCAGTTCTCCCCTGCTGGCGAGGAAGTTGACGAAGGTGTAGGGGCTGTACGGGTTCCGCGGCATCACCAGGTCGCGCAGCGGGTTGTTCTGGATATCCGTACCGGACAGCAGTTGCTCCTGCTGCCACTGGAAATCCGACGCCTGCTCGACGTACCTGGTGCTGCCGCTGAAACCCATCTCGTCCAAGGCCAAGGCCAGGGAGAGATTCGCCGGGCCGAAACCGATACCGACTACAGAATGCACTTCGTCTGTCATCTACCCGACTCCTCACGAATGACTTGACCGAATGAGGTACTGCTTGCTGGCGATCAGGCCATGACGGGGACCAGCTCGGATTCGACTACTCGGTTGTGTTCGTCGACGTGCACCACGGTCGGGCGGTGGTTGATCATTTCCTCCGCGGTCAGCTGGGCGTAGCTGATGATGATGACCTTGTCGCCTGGTTGGACTAGGCGTGCGGCCGCGCCGTTGACGATTACCTCGTAGGCGCCGGGCGTGCCGAGGATGGTGTAGGTCTCGAACCGCGAGCCGTTGTTGATGTCGACGATAGTGACCAGTTCGTTGATGCCGATACCGGCGGCGTCCATCAGTTCCGGCGACAGGGTGAGCGAGCCGACGTAGTTCAGGTCGCTTGCGGTGATGGTGGCGCGGTGGATCTTGGAGTTCATGAAGGTGCGGAGCATCGGAATTTCTCCTCTGTGCTTTCCGGTGCAGGGGTGAACCTGCCGGGTTGACGGGGTGGGGTTGGTAACGGCAATTCGGGTGCGTCAGATACCGCTCGGCGCAAGCGAGCGGCCAGTGGCGAAAGCGTGGTCGGCGAGGGTTTGGTGACGAGTCAGTTCGGCCGAGCACAGCGGTCCCGGCGGTGTGCGACCGATCTCGTCGAGCAGCGGCACGATGTCTTGACCGGCCGGGTCTTGACCGGCCGGCTGGCCGAAGCACCGAGCCACGTTGTCGGCCAGATCCGGTGTCACCGGCCAGGCAAGGGTACGCAGCGTCCAGAGGAAGGTCAGCACTCCGGAGATCTCGGCCGGATCGTTGATATCTAATGTTTCCAGCCGTAACGCGAGTACCTCCAGATGCAGGGCCAATGCCTCAGCGGCCCCTCGGACGCTGAAGTGCGCCAGGTCGTAGGCCGCCTCGAACCGCCTGACGGACGCATCGATCGCGCGCTGCCACCACTTCGACGGGAGGCCTCCGACCTCACAGCCGACCAGTAGGCCTAACGCGGCCTCGATGGTCGTGACTGGCTGGTCGAATAGGCTCGCCAGGGTGTCCGCCGCGACGCTCTCGACGAATTCCGCCTTCTGCACCTCAGGACTGGTCAACGCCAGCAGGAACCGAGCCCGATCTCTGCCGGCCGAGCGTAGATAGTCGCCGGCCCACAGCACGTCACCCTTGCTGGTGGAGAACTTACGACCCTCCAACAGGTAGTACTGATTGGTGAGGGTGCGGGTCTTCGGCAGCGTGACGGGTAGGCCGTGTTCGCTGCCCAGCAACGACAGCGTCAGGTAGACGAAGGCGTTGTAGAACCCGTTGTCGATGCCGATGAACTGCACCAGCTCATCGCATCCCCGGGTGTCGGCGCGAGCCTGGTTGAGCCAGTAGACATGACCCACGTAGATCTCGGGCCAGGCGTTGATCGTCTGCGGCGGCGCGTCCGGGCCGTCCCAGTCCACGGCAATTCCCCAGTCGATCGGGTAGGTGATCGGAATGTAGGGCAGCCGGTCACGCAGGGTTTCGCGCACCACCCGTTCCAGATCTGGACGCATGGCGACGTCGGATCGCTCGTACCACGCTTCGATCATCGCCCGGTAACGTTCCAGGTCAAGCGTCCAGATCCGGACCGGCCGGCGCGGCAGCCGACCGATGTCGTCGACCATGGGGAGTAGGGCTTGCGGCAGGTTGTATAGGCCGCAGGTTTCGCAGACGCCCGCCCTGGCATGAGCCAGGCAGGTGGGGCACCGGCCGGTCACGAACGCCTCGGCGCGGTAGGCACCCGCCTCATCGTCGTAGGGGAGGTAGACCTCGCGCTGGTCGAAGGCGCCTTTCTGCCAGAGCGTGGTGAAGAAGGAACGAACGAACCGCTCGTAGTCGGCATCCGGGCGTTCGAAGAGGTCCACCGCGATTCCGCCGAGCTGGAGGGAGTCGGTCATCTCCGCCAGCGCGCGTTGGATCAGGTCCTCCGGCGTCACGCCGATTCGCGCCGCGGTGGTGACGACGTAGGTCTGGTTGTCGTCGGTACTGGTGCCGAAGGCGACATCGCTGCCGAGGATCTTCTGCGACCTGGCGCAGATGTCGCTGTTCAGCACCGGGCCGGCCAGATGTCCCAGGTGTAGGTCACCGTTGGGCGTGGGCGGCGAGAACGTGACGTTGACCCGCCGCGCCGGCTGGCTGCCCGGTTCTCGATCAGGCATCGGAGGCATCCGTTGGCTGGAGCCAGTAGATGCTGACGAAGTTCAACGGCTCACTGTCGCTGGTGTTCGTGACGATGTGTTGTTGATCGTGCGGGATGTAGATGACATCCCCCTCGGCAACCGGCCTGCTCTCGCCAGCCACCTTCACGTGCCCGGTACCGGAGGTGAAGATGAACGTCTCATCCGTCGCGTGGGCGTGCTCCTTGCTCGACTCGCGCGGTCGGATCGACACCAGTGAGCTGTTCCACGGCGGCACCACGACCTCGGCCCACGGATAGATCCTGCGGAGGTCGCAGTTGTTCTCTCTCGTCTGGCCGTCGGCGGCCGCGGTTCGGACGTACATGGTTTTCCTTTCACTCGATGATGAAGCTGCCCGCGCCGTGACGATGGCGCATGGGGGCTCAGCTCAAGGCGAAGATTCTCTCGATCACGCTTCGGTCGAATGACTCTGCCGGCACGTTGAAGGGTCCCTGGAAGGTTGCTAGGCGGGACCCGGCGAGGATTGGATCGGTCGGCCATACCCGGGCGTAAGCACGGCGGCGCGCCGCTCCGGCCGGGGTGAAGGTCATGGAAATCTTCGTTCGGACCTCTCCGGAGATGCGCAGTCGGTGCATCCGGATCTCGCGTTCGGTCTGATAGTGCTCGAAGGCTTGCGGTGTCCATTCCGCGTTGTCCCGCAGCGCGTCGCGCACCATGCGAGCATCCCGAAGAGCGATGGACAATCCTTGGCCGACAATGGGGTCGGTCCAGCCGGCGGCATCACCTATCAGTACCCCACCCGGTGCGTACGGCGTGTCTGTCCACGCGTCATTCATCGGATAGAAAGCACACGCCGAGGACGGGGCGGCCGAGGCGAACATTTCTGAATGGGGAATGCATCGTAATTGAAAGGCCTTCAGGAACTTCCGGTGCCGGTCCGGGCCACTGAACCGCCCTTTCTGCGCGACCCCGTGCAACAGGTATAGGCGCGCGCGCCCGCCGGACCGGGGGAATACGAAGTAGAGCAGATCGCCCTCGGTGCCGATCGACGTCACGTTCATGGGCCAGGCATGTAGGTTCTCCACCAGTAAGCCGCCGCCCAGCGAATTGGGAGGCGTCTGGATCAGAGGTATGTTCAGCTGCCCGCGCACCGCGGAGGTGCGCCCGTCGGCGCCGACCACCAGCCGCGTCCTGACCTCGTGCGGTGTGCCGTCGTGGGTGTATCGCACATAAGGCGCGGTGCCCCCCTGCACCCGCACATCGCTGATTCCCCGCGCTACTCTGGCACCTCGCTTCTCGGCAGCGGTGGCCAATGCCTCACAGGCCTCCGGATGACCGACGTCGAGCACACCGGGAATTCCAGGCAGCATCTCGTCCAGATGCAGCGCTGCTGCCTCTGCCGCCTCGGGTTCCACCGTCTCGTCGAAACCGATGAACCTGTTCACCCAGGTGCCGCCGGCGTCCAGCACTGCGTCTTCGAGCCCGAGCTCACGCAGTTCCTCGACGCCCCAGCAGTTGATCACCTCTCCCCGGACCTTGTCGCGATAGGTGGTCTGTCGCTCGAGCAGCAGCACGTCGAGTTCGTCTTCGGCCAGCGCCGCTGCGAGGGCAGAACCCGCGATGCCACCGCCCACGATGACGACATCGGCCGTTTCAGATCTCGTCATGGATCCTCCTGACAACACGAAACGATCGGGACCGGTTAACTCGCTGAAGGGGGCTCTCGTCGCGTTCGCGCGTTCGAGGGGTTTTGAGGGCTTTTGAGGCGTTCGAGGTGTTCCGGTACAACTATCACTCCGACCGCGCTATCGATCGACGCTCATAACGGACATAAATCGCACATTTTCGGACTAACAGGTAAAGATCAACAACCGGCGTACCCCTCGCGTGATCGCCGTGCACCCCACATCTAGGCAGGGCCCTACCCCCGTAAGAGGCATATCCCCGGCCGGACACATCGTCTATTCGGAAGGCCTGACGCGGGTGCGATGCGTAGCCCTTTCCCGTGGGGAATGAAGCCTCGCTTGGCAGGCTTGGTTGGGCTGGTGGGGAGGCCGGACCGCAGGTCGCGCCGCGGGCCGGCCCCCAGCAGGTCAGGCTTGCAGGTAACTCGATAGCGGGTCGATATCGGGGCAAAAGATCACCTTGCCAGGGTGCTTCCAATCGGTCTATCGGAGTCACTCTGAACAGGCCGCGGGGCTACATCACATGTGAGGAGAGCTGATGAGCCAGCCGGTTGCCGTCCGGGTTGTCGCTACGGATCCGCTGCTTGCCGAGGGCGCCGCCAGCGCGCTCAACGCCTGTTCAGAGATCACTGTGACCGGATCTGTTCAGCCGCCCGAGGTCGCCGTGGTGATGACCGACGATCTCGGCGCGGCCGGAATTGCGCTGGTGCAAGCCGTACGGGAGAGCTGCCCCGGGGTGAAGGTCGTGCTGGTGGCCAGTGCGTTCGGCCCGGACGACGTCGTGCGCGCCATCGAGGCCGGCGTGACCGGCCTGCTGCTGCGTCGAGACGCTCGGGTTGACTCCCTGCGCCGAACGGTGGTCGCAGTCGCCAGCGGGGACTGCGCGGTACCCCTCGACGTGCTGGGCCAGATGCTGGAGGACGGTGCGGCGCTTGCGTCTGCGGCCGCCTCGACCGGTTGGTCACCGGCGCCGCTGAGCGACCGGGAGCGGGCAGTCCTCGGCCTGGTGGCGGACGGCCAGGAGACCGGCGAGATAGCTCGTCAACTCTGCTACTCGGTGCGCACCGTCACCTCGATCATGCATGCCGTCACCCAGCGTTTCCGGTTGCGTAATCGTGCGCATGCGGTGGCATACGCGTTACGAGCAGGCCTGCTGTGACAGCGGTTGTCGAGGCACTCCGCCCGCCCCTCGACCTACCGAGGGCCGAAAACAATGTAGCTGTGCGCCTGGTGGCCAGCGCCCAGTATCGTCGCCCGCTCACCGCAATGCTGTGCCAGCTCAGGATCGGCATGGCGTCTGGCTCCGCGGCGGCGGACGCGCTGATCATCGGTGCGGCCTCCGTCGACGAAGGCATCGAACTCTGTGCCGATTGGCACGGGTCCCGGCAACCACGGCTGCTCATCGCGGATCGATTCACTCCGGCCGGCGCGCTCAGAGCGTTGCGGCACGACTTCCGGGTCATGTTGAGCTTCGACGACCTGACCCCGGATCGGCTGCTCTCGGCGCTGGAATCGGCTCGGCACGGTGACAGCCGGCTCTCCTCCGACGTCGTCACCGCGCTGCTGAGAGGTGGCGGAGCCAGCAGCCGGACCGGCCGGTCGGGCGACGGGTCGCAGGTCACCGGCCGGCAGCGAGAAGTGCTGACGCTGATGGCCGTCGGTCATAGCAACGCAGCGATCGCACACCTGCTCGGCTGCTCCGAACACACGGTGAAGAACGTGATCTACGAGTTGATGGCCAAACTGCGGGTTCGTAACCGGGCACATGCGGTCGCGTACGCGGTGCGGGGCGGCCTCATCTAGCTGGCCGCACCGGCTGACGAGCGGGCCGGGCAGCGAGCCCCGTCTGGTGAGGCAGCCAGCAGCTGCATCATCAGGCACCGCCCGTCGTCCGCCGGATCTCGCCCCATCAGAAGGAGAACTGATGCCCAATCTCGACCGCCCCACCGATGAGGTGACGTCCAAGCCGCTGGTGATCGTCGTCGGCAGCGGCATGCGCCTCTATCGCGAGTACCTGCTGAAATCGATCGCCGAGCACGCCAGGGTCTTTCTGCTGACCGGCTGGCGCCCGACCTGGGAGCAGCCGTACATCGAGGGGTACGCCAAGGTGGACCTGCGCGATGTCGAGCAGCTGGTCGCCGAGGCGAGCGCGGTCGCCGGCCGGGAGAAGGTCTCCGGAGTCGTCGGCTGGGACGAGGTCAGGATGGTGGCGACCACCGAGCTGGCCTGTGCGCTCGGCGTGCCGGCGACCAGTCCGGAGTCGGTACGGCGGTGTCGCGACAAGCATGAGACGCGGCTGGCCCTGCAGGCCGCCGGAGTCGGCCAGCCCCGGTCGGCCGTCGCCGAGACCCTGGAGCAGGCCAGCCGGTACGCCGAGGACTTCGGCTACCCGGTCGTGATCAAGCCTCGTCGCCTGGCTGCCAGCATCGGGGTCAGCACCGCCGACTCGCCGGCGACCCTGCAGCGTGCCTTCGAGGACGCGCTCCACGCCATCGGCGAAGGGGTGGCGGATCGGGGCAAGGGCGTACTGGTCGAGGAATGCGTGACCGGTGAGGAGATATCCGTCGATTGCGCGCTGGTGGACGGCAGGTTGTGGCCGATGTTCGTCGCTCGCAAGATGCTCGGATTCGATCCGTACTGCGAGGAGGTCGGGCACCTGGTGGACGCCCGAGATCCACTGCTCACCGACCCGGAACTGATCTGGATGCTGCGTGCGGCACATGACGCGATCGGCTATCGGCACGGAATCACCCATACCGAGGTGATGCTGACCGCCGCCGGTCCCAAGATCATCGAGATCAACGCGCGACTCGGTGGTGACCTGATCCCGCTGGCCGCCTCGATCGCGACCGGGCTGGACATCGGTGCGGTGGTGACGGCGGTGAGCATCGGCCAGCTTCCGGTGTTGCCGGAGTACCCGGCCGAGCTGGCCAGGGTCGACTTCGTGTACCCGGAGTTCGATATGCGAGTGGCCGAGGTGACGATTCCCACCGGTGAGCTGCCGCCCGGCGTGCAGCGGGTCGCGGCACTTGCCGCGCCGGGGCAGGTGCTGCGGTTGCCGCCTCGCGGCCACGTCTTCAGCCGGTACGGCTACCTCATCACTCACGGCCAGACCGCGGCCGAATGCGAGCGGGCCGCGGCGGCCGGTCGGCAGCTGTTCACGATCACAGCGGCCGAACGGCTGGACGACCAGCCCCGGGCACTCGCGATGGCGAGCGAGTCGTCATGACCTACGCGGATAGCGCACCGAGGAGCACCTCGTTGTTCGACGCAGCCTGTCCGCTGCTGACCCGGTTGCGACCGGTGTTCGAGGGGCAGCCGAACGCCGTGGCCGTGCGCGGCCCGAACGGCTCGATGAGCTACCGACAACTCGCCGCCGCAGCCGCGGACTGGCGGCACCAGTTGGACGTGCTTGACCTGCCGCCCCGCAGTCCGGTCGCTATTCTGTCCGCCGGCTCGGCCGACCTGGTCTCGGCATACCTCGGGGTGCGGGCGGCCGGCCTGGTGCCGCTGCTGATCGACACCCTCAGTCCGCTCGCCCGCCGGGTCGAGATCCTGCGGGCTGCCCGGCCGGCCGCGGCGCTCGATCTCACCACCGGGGAACTGACCGCAACGGCAGCGGAGCCGCGCACGCTGCCGGCGGATGCCGGTTACCTCACGTTCTCCTCCGGCAGCCAGGGCGTGCCGAAGGGAATCGTGGGCAATGCCCACGGCATCCTCAACTTCCTGGAATGGCAACGAAAGCTGGTCGGGCTGGACGCGTCCTGCCGGGTTGCGCTGCTCTCAGCACCGTCCTTCGACGTGGTGCTGCGCGACATGTTCCTGCCGCTGATCTGCGGCGGCGAACTGTGCGTTCCCGCTATCCAGGTACGTTCCGACCCGAGGGCCGTCGTGCCGTGGCTGGCCGACAGCCAGGTCGAGGTGGTGCACGCGGTGCCGAGCCTGAGCACCCGCTGGCTGGCGCACGCCGACCCGGTCCGGCTACCACGGTTGCGCTGGCTGTTCTTGGCCGGCGAGCCGCTGTATGACCGGCATGTCGAGCGCTGGGCCGCGGTCGCGCCATCGACTCGGGTGGTGAATCTGTACGGGCCGTCGGAGATGACGCTGGCCCAGTTCTGGCACCTCATCGAATTGCCGCCACCGGCCGGGCTGCAGCCGGTAGGCCGGCCGTTGCCCGGGATCCGACTGGTCGACCCCGAGGCCGCCGGCTCGTTCCAGATCGCGATCGAATCCCGGCACGGCTCACTCGGCTACCTGACCGGCGCTACCGTGCCGGCCGACCAGTTCGACCTGCTGACGCGGCAGGACGGCAGCACCCGGTTCCGCACCCAGGACCGAGGCCGGCTTGATGCCGAGGGCCGGCTCTATGTCGAGGGCCGGCTGGACAATGTAGTGAAGCGCAACGGCGTCATGGTGGATCTGGGCAAGCTGACCGCGCTGGCATTGGGCCATCCGCAGGTGCGGCAGGCGTACTGCCTGCAGGTGGATCCGGACTCCTCTGGCGATGTGGTGCTGGTGGTGGAGGGAACCGGCGATCTGTCAGAGCGGGAATTCAGCAAGGATCTTCGCCGCTCGCTGGGGACGGCGATGCCCAATGAGGTCTTGCTGTTGGATGCCTTCCCCATGCTGCCTAACGGCAAGATCGACCGGCAACGGGTGCGGTCGGAGGTCGAACAGCGCCGGGCTGCACGCCGGTCGGCGGTAGTGGCGGCCGATCGGACGGTCTGACCGGGCAGCGCCGCGGCAGAGGTAGGTCGCACAGGTGGAAGCGTGCTGCCCCGAGTGTCGAACGCGAACGGCGGCGCTCCTACTACGGCGTTCCTACTGGGGCGCTCCTACTGCGGCGCCGCCTGCACGGCCCGGCCCGGCCCGGCCCGCGACGTTAGGCCGTGAAGCGCTCGGCTGCGCGGCGCCGCTCCACGCGTCCGCAGGAACGAGCCCCCCGTCCTGGGGTCACCGCATCGCGCTCATCCCCGTCCGCCGTCGACCTGATCGACCGACTCGGCCCACCGCGCCGTAGCGGGCCGATGACAGGCGCCGGCAACAAGTCAGCTTTTCGACCGGCCGTTGACAATCGTCGGACGCCACTACTCGAAAGCGACTCGATAGGGCCGTGACAAGGCGTCTTCCTAACCTTAAGAGGTCCCCAGCAACCGACCGCATCTCGCCGGTCATTCCTCAAACTGAAGGAAGTCTCTACATGCGTATGGTCTTTGCTTGCATGGCTGCCGTGCTCGGTCTTCTCAGCGCGGGTCAGCTGGTCACTGCGCCAGTTGCTGTCGCCTCCGTCGCGACTCCAGTCCGTGCACCGGGGACGGTGACGCCTCAAGACTGGCCCTGGGGCTGATGGCACAGCCTGCGGCTCAGAAGCACGGAATGGGACTTGGAGCTTGCTGATGATTGTCGCGCTCGGACGTTGTCGAGTTCCCGGCGAACTCGAGAACGTCCGACCGCGTTACCTTGGCGGTCGAAAATGGCGAAAGCCTGCAGCAGTAACTGTTCGGCGTGCAGTAATGCGTTGCGTCTCGAGGACACCAGCCCGAGGCCGAGCAACGCATGAGCGTGCGCATTGCGTTCATCGGCGCTACGGCAGATCTCCACGGTTTGGGAGAAGTAATGGTGAGCCTCGTCCAGCAGACCGTCGCTGAGCGCAGCGTCACCCAAGCCGTTGAGCGCGTAGGACTGGCCCACTCGATCCCCGAGCAGTCGGGTGATCTGCAGCGTTCGTTGGAAGACTTCCTTGGCGGCCTCCGCCTGCGACTCCCGAATGAACACCTCGCCGAGACGGTACAGCGCCTGCGCTTCTAACCTGCGGCTGTCCAGCCGGCTACCCAGCATCAACGAGGCCTTGGCGAGTTCCTCAGCCTGGCCGGGCAAACCCAGATCCAGATAGGTTCTGGCCTGCCCGCTCAACACATGGCATTGCGAGCCTTCGTCATTTTGGGACCGGAAGAGATCCAATGCACGGTCATAGCGTTCGATGGCGTCCTCGAGCCGTCCCTGAAGCCGATCCAGATGGGCGATATTGCGGAAGACGACCGCCTGACCGAGCTCGTCGTCTACGGTCTCGAACAAACGTAACGCCCGATGGAGTCCGACCGTGTAGTCCTGACTGTGCTGGGCAATCCCCAATGAGCCCAACGAAGCGAGGACGGCAGCTTGGCCGCGCAGATTGCCGGCCGCGCTGGTTGCTTCTAGGGCAACTTCATGGGTGGACCGCCATTCGTCGAACCAGCCGAGCGCCTCATAACCAGTGACTGCGGCGGTAGCGAGCTCCCAGCACAACTCATCCAGACCCAGCTCCGCAGCTTGCCGGACGCCCGGTTCGATGTTCAACCACTCCTCGTCGATCCATACCAGTGGATCCTGCATGCCCTCTGAGAGCTCGCCATTGCGTCCACGCCACCGCGAAGCTGTGCCCCGAATGGCGGTGCAGTGCTCGCCGTGCAGCCGGAGCCGCGCTTCTTCGGCAAGGGTCAACATGCCGCTGAGCACCCGAGCGATGCCGCTCAGCCAATCCGTGGAATGCTGGGCAAGCATCTCCTTGGCGAAGATCCGCACCAAGTCGTGGAATCGGTAGCACGGCCGTCCGCTCGCCGACAGGACGCTGACCTCCAACAGCCGGGCGTCCGCGAGCTCGTCGAGCAGCATGCTGGCCTCGTCGGTGCCACAGTCGAGAAGCGCCGCGGCCGGCCAGCTGGCGAACCTGGTCATGGTGAGTGAGCTCAGCAGGCGGAAGAGTAGCTTTGCAGGCTCGCTGAGCGAGTCGTATACATCGGACAACAAAGAGCGCACGCCGACGTCGCCGTGAACCAGCTCGTCCAACCGGGAATGCTCGTCCTTGAGTCGCCGAACCACGGCCTGCACGGACCAGTGGGGGTGTGCGGACAACCGGACGCCCGCGATGCGGAGAGCCAGCGGCAGGCCCCCGCACAAGCTGATCAGCTCCATCGCAGCCGGCTGCTCGGCTGCGACCCGTGCCTCGCCACAGATTTTGCCCAACAGATCCAGGCCTTCTCGGTCGGTCAGCGTGCCGGCCTCAATGAGCAAGCTACCCGGGATGCCGGCAAGCCGGGAACGGCTGGTGGCGATGACGGCAGGCCCGGCCAAGGCCGGCAGCAGGCCGCTGACCTGTGACTCGGAGCCCACGTCGTCCAACACCACCACTACCCGTCGGCCGGCCAGGGTGGACCGCAGCAATGCCGCCCGCTCCTCCGGCTCGGCGGGTACGGCATCAGGTGATATGCCCAAGGCGCGCAGGAAACTGCCGAGCACAGAGACCAATGACTTGGGCTCACCGGTGCTGCCCTGCATCCGGCAGTAAAGTGCCCCATCCGGGAAGCTGTCCTGGACCAGATGGGCGGTGTGCATGGCAAGTGTCGTCTTGCCGCTGCCACCGGATCCGGTGATTATCGCGATCGGCACCGCGGGTGCGGACGGGCTGCCGGCACCGGTCAGATATCCGAGCAACCGCTTGATGTCGGCGCTCCGACCGGTGAAGTCGGGAATGTCGCTGAGCAGTTGCTGCGGTTTGACCAGGGTCTGCGCCGGTTCCGGGGCCGAGCTCAAGGAGCTGTCCTGCGCCAGGACCGCGCTCTCCAACGCGCGCAGTTTCTCGCTCGGTTCGATGCCGAGTTCCTCTATCAAGTTGTGTCGAGCCGTCCGGTAGGCCGCCAAGGCATCCGCCTGCCGTTCGGACCGGTACAGCGCGAGCATCAGGAAGGCCCACAGCTGCTCACGCAGTGGATGGGCTTGGGTCAGCTCCCCCAGTTCGTCGATCAGCTCCCGATGCATGCCCATCCGCAGCCGAATGTCGATCCGGTCTTCGGTGGCCAGCAGACGGCGCTCTTCGAGCCGGTGGGCGTATGCCTTCGCGATAGGCCCGGAGACATCGCTGAGCGCGCTGCCGCGCCACAGCGCCAAGGCTCTGTCGAGGCACACCGAAGCCTCGGCCAGTTGGTTCTTCAACGCCGCTGCCCTGGCCTGCTCCACCTGAGCGTCGAAGACCATCACGTCCAGCTGAGCGGCGTCGGCCGAGATCGAATACCCGCCGGGATGAGTCTGGATGATCTGGGAGTCGCCGAAGAGCCGGCGCAACGAGCAGACACAGATCTGGATCTGACCGCGAGCGCTGGATGGCGGAGCATCCGGCCACACCGCATCAACCAGTTGCTCGATTTCGACCGCACGATTCGCAGTCATCAGCAGGCGGGTCAGGACGATGCGCTGGCGCGCAGACTTGATCTGAGCCGTCGTACCGGCGACCTCCACGCGCAACGGACCCAAAATGCTGAACGACACCGGATGTGACTGCATAGGTAAATGTCTGTCTAAAAGCAAGGGGGTTCACCTATCCGTTATGAAACAGGACTATCTAACGGGGTCACGCACGCGGTGTTTTGGCCGGTACGCTACACCATGCAACCGCTCTCGCCAGGTAATCTTCGGTGAATCTGGGCATCCGCCTTACGGATCGCCTGAGCGGCTGGTGGCACGCGCAGAGCTAGCTTGCGGCCGGAAAGGAGCCCTGATTTCGCAACAAGGGGTTTACCCGCACAGGCCTGACCGGCTAGCATCCGAGTCGGACGAGTTATGCCGCCGCATAAATAGACACGTCTGGATATGAGGTGTTTTCGGCGCGCCCTTTACTGAATTATGTGTGTACGAATATAGTGCGCGGCGAATGCAGCGTGCCGATCGACATCGGCGGACAACTCGGCGACACCTTCCGTAGACACATTGTGTCAAGCGGGTACCTCGTTACCGGGACACCGGGACACCGGGACACGTGAACGAGAACCGGCTGGTCGGGTCGATACCTCGCCAGCGAGTTCGCCTCGGCAGAGGCGTTGGCACGCGCTCCCCCGGGACGGCGGCGGCAAGCTCGACCTCGCCACGACCAATTCGTCCACTGCGAGTTGAGACTGATCCTCGCGTGCTGTGACAGCAACGTGCTACGACAGCAGGAGGCTGCTTGCCCGCCACGCCACAGCGGCCGCGAGGAAGGCATCGTTGCTCTCCCGCGATCCCACGGAAACGCGGACTCCTTCGTCGGGAAAGACTCGCACCCCGATTCCGCGCTCGTCGCACCACTGGCCGAATGCGGTGGATCCGCCGTCGAGGCGCAGCCACAGGAAGTTCGCCTCACTCGGCGGCACCTCCCAACCGTCGTCGAGCAGTGTCGTCCGCATCCGGACCCGCTCGGCGACGATGGCATCGACTCGCTCGCACACCACGTCGCGTGCGCGCAGCGCCGCCGTCGCGGCCGCCTGTGCGGGAGTGCTCACCGAGAAGGCCAGGCACGCCGTGCGCAGCCGCGAAACGACGTACGGATCGCCGATCAGATATCCGACTCGCAAGCCCGCGATGCCATAGGCCTTGGAGAACGTTCGCAACACGACCACGTTGGGCCGGTCCCGGCACAGCGTCAGGCCATCCGGAGCCTGGGGGTCGCGGACGTACTCCCGATACGCCTCGTCCACGGCGACCAGGCAGTCGGACGGCACGCGATCGAGGAAGTCCTCGAACTCCGCCGAATGGACCACGGTGCCGGTCGGATTGTTGGGATTGCAGACGATGACCAACCTGGTGCGTGAGTTCACCTGGTCAGCCATCGACCGCAGATCGTGCACCTCGTTCACCAGTGGAACCCGCCGGGTGCGAACGCCGGCCAGATCGGTGAGCACCGGATAGAGTTCGAACGACCGCCAGGCGTGCACCACCTCGGCCTCCGGTTCGGCGATCGCCTGGCAGAGCATCTGCAACAGGGCGACGGACCCGGCGCCGAGCGCGATCCGATCAGTCGAAACCTGGTACAGCTCGGCGAGTTCGCGAATCAGCGCGGTCCCGTGGAAATCCGGGTAGCGGTTCGCCGTCGCCGTCGCGGCAGCCACCGCCTCGACCACGCCGGGTGGCGGGTCGTCCGGGGACTCGTTCCCCTCCAGCAGGTGACTGTGCACGCTGGTGCCGCGCACGGCCGGGCCCGGCTGGTACGTGGCGAGCTCGTCCAGCACGGAACGCACTCGGGGTCGGTGCATCTGTCCTCCACGACGGCAATAGATCCTCACGCTGCGGTGAGCACAATCCTCACCCGAGGCCTCAGACGGTGGCGACGAACATCCTGGCGCCGGGCATCCGGTGCTCGGTGCAGGTCACGTCGGCGAAGCCGGCCGTGTGGAACGCTTCCAGCCACTGCGCCTCGGTCGGCAGCCGGACCGCCATGAACGTGGCGTGCAGATACGTGAAGAGGGCGCTGAACTTGCGCTCACGCGGGGCGGCCGCATACGGGATCGCGTCGGTGACGACCAGCCGCCCGCCCGGCGCCATGGCCGTACGGCAACTGCGCAGGACCGCGTCGAGAGTTTCGGGATCGGCGGAGACGTCATGCATCACGAAGCCCGCGTGCACGAGATCGGCGCCGTCGACCGGCGTCGGATCGTCCACCAGCGACTCGATCTTCCGGTTGACGACCTGGAACCGGTCCGCCACGCCCACCCGAGCGGCCGCCCGAGTGGCTTCCTCGCAAGCACTTGCGCTCATGTCGAGCACCACACCGCTGCTTGCGGGGAGCGTGCGCAACACATTGATCACCAGCGCGCCGGCGCCGGCGCCGAGGTCCGTGATCCGCCTCGGCCGGCTTTCGACGATGGTGGAGAAGGCGGCCGGATAGAAACCCATCGAGCCGACCCAACGCGACGACACCGCCACCCGACGGCCGTTCCGCTGGTACTTCTCGGCGGCGCCAACCGGATCCCGGAAGAACTCGGGCGCGTGCTCGATGAACGGCCGGTTCGCGTTCAACGACCACGACAGGTAGCCCGCCTCGTAACGACGGTCGGCCAGGTCGGGGCACGACACGAACTTCCGCGGGTCGCCGGCCCGTTCCACGAGACCGGACGCGCACAGGGCCTCGACCAACCCGGTGGCGCCGTCCTCGGTCATGCCGCCGGCATCCGCCAGATCGTCCAGGGTGAAGGGTTCGGCCCGGTCAAGCAACGGCGAGACACCGAGTTCCTCGGTGATCTCGAGCAGCGCGGCCACGGCGGCCAGATCGGCTGCGGTCTCGCTGGAGTGATGACTGCTCATATTTTCGGCTCCTGATGTCTAGAGAGGGGATCACGCCGAGCGGAGGATCCGGCATTCAACCTGCGGTATTCACTGACCCGCCCGGCCCGGTCCTCAGACCGATGCCTGGGCGGCTTCGCGCAGCGCGATGGCAACGTCGACCACGAGGTCCTCCTGTCCCGCGATCACCTGCCGCCGGCCCAGTTCGAAGAACATGTCGCGTGGATCGACGCCTTCACGCGCCGCGACATCGAGCACGCGAGCCTTGAATCCCGAGAAGACACCGGCAAGTCCGCTCACCAGGCTGACCGAGCTGATCGTCGGAGGGGCTGGCATGAGTTCGCGCTCCGCGATGTCGGCCGCGTCCAGGAGGGCATACAGATCGATGCCGGTGGTGTAACCCAGCCGTTCCAGCACCGGCACCACCACCTCCAGCTGGGTGTTGCCGGCCCCCGCCCCGAAACCGCGGGCACAGCCGTCGATGATCCCGGCCCCCGCCGCCACGGCGGCGACCGAGTTGGCGACCGCCATGCCCAGGTTGTTGTGCCCATGGAAGATCACCGGCACGTCGACCGCGCCCGTGATGGCGGCGATGCGCTCGCTGACATCATCGGGCAGGTAATGCCCTGAGGAGTCGAAGATGCCCACCGCGGTAGCGCCGAACCGCACCATCTGAGCGCACTCCTCGGCCAGCCGCTGCGGGCTGGCCATGTGGCTCATCAGCAGCACGCCGTGCCCCTCCACGCCGGCATCGCGCAGGTAACCCAGGTGGCGCTCGGTGAGGTCGCTTTCGGTGCAGTGCGCGCCGACCCGGACGATGTCGACGCCGCGGGTGATGGCCTCCCGCAGATCGGTGGTGGTGGCCCAGCCGGGCAGCATGAAGACTGCCATCTTGCTGTGCTGCAGGGCTTCGCGCACGACGGTCTGCATCTCGGCGTCGGTCAGCTTCGCCAGACCGACCTGCAGCGACGAGGCGGCAAGGCCGTTGCCATGGCCCACCTCGACGACCGGGACGCCGGCCGCGTCGGCGGCGGCGGCGTACGCGCGCAACTGGTCCTTGTCCAGCTGGTGGCGCACGGCATGGTGGCCGTCGCGCAGGGACGGATCGTAGATGAGCACCCGTCGCGAAGGGTCGGCGTCGGCCCGCCCGTTCTGGTTCATGGCACCTCCGTAGCGGTCAGCGGGACTCGGCTCGCCGCATACTGCTCAGCGATGAGGACAGCGGCCGAGTTGATGATGTCGAGGTTTCCGGCGTACCTGGGAATGCGGCCACCGGACGCGGCGACCTCCACGGCCACGAAGGCCCGCTCGTCGGTCACCGTGCACGCGGTCACCCGGTAGCCGGGGACGAACGCGCGGACCTCGTCGGCCACTTCGGCCACCAGCGAACGCACCGGCTCGAGTTCCAGGCCTGGCGCCACGATGGACATCGCGACCCGGAACATCGCCGCCGGTTGGGCCGGGCTGAGGTTGACGATGGTCTTGACGTGGTCGACCCCGGTGAACGCGCGGACCGCGCCCTGGGTCGTCCCGATGTACTCGTCCAGGTTGAGCCGAGTGGCGCGACCCACGCTGCGGGTGGCGGCGGTGGTGACCAGCTCGATGTAGTCGCACCGGTAACTCTTGGCCAGCCGGTGCAGGATCGGGATGGCCGTCTGGCCGCCGCAACTGACCAGGTTGACGTTGGCGTGGGCCGCCGCGTCGCCCGCGTTGACCGTGGGAACGACCATGTGCCCGACCATGCTCGGCGTCAGGTCGATCAGCGTTGTCCCGAACGGTTCCAGGCGAGCCCAGTGCTCGGCGTGGGACAGCGCGTTGGTGGCGTCGAACACGATGTCGAACGGGCTCGGCGCCTCGACGAGGGACTCGATGCCGTTCGCGGCGGTCGAGCAGCCCAGCTCGGCGGCGCTGCGCAGGCCTCGTGCCTGGTCATCGCGGCCCACCACCAACTGGCAGTCCAGCGACGGTGATCGCTGGATCCTGGTGAGCAGGTCGATACCGATCAGGCCGGCGCCCAGCACGGCCACCTTCACGGGTGCACCCGGGTTCATGATGGCGCCGGGTCAGCCGGTCGCCTGGGGCTGCAGGTAGGACACCCGCTGGGCCACCAGGTAGGAGATCTCGGCGACGGTCGCGGTCTCGACCAGTTCGTCATCGGTGAGCTCGATGGCGAGGCGCTTGTCGAGCACCAGCGACAGTTCCACCATCGCCAGGGAGTCCATGCCGGCCTCCGCCAGGGTGGCCTCGGGTCGTATGTTGTCCTCCGCCAGTCCGATATCGTTGACCAGGATGGACTTGAGTTCGTCGTACAAGGTATTTCCCCTTTCATCTGCTTGGGATTGCGGACTGCCACGAGGTGCGGCGGTCAGGAACTCTTCAGGTCGGGCCAGACGACCGTGGCCGCACCCCACGTCAGGCCGCCGCCGAAGGCCGTGAGCAGGACCTTGTCGTTCAGCGCCAGGCAGCCGTCGGCAGTGCTCTGGGCCAGCAGGATCGGTATCGAGGCACCCGCGGTGTTGCCCACATGCTGGATGTTCTGTGCCCTGCGGTCGGCCGGGATGCCCAACTCGTTGGCGACTGCCGCGACGATGCGGGCGTTCGCCTGGTGGGCGACCAGCCAGTCGACCTCGTCCATTCGCCAGCCGGCGGCCGCGGCAGCCGCCTCGGAGGATTCGCTCATCCGCGTCACCGCCAATCTGAACACCTCACGGCCACGCATCCGGAAGTAGCCGGTCCGCGCGCCGTCCGGTTGTGGGTCGTGCGGGTCCACGGTGATGAGATCGTTGAGCTGCCCGTCGCTACCGAGCACGATCGGTCCGATCGCGCCCGGCTCGTCACTCGAGCCGCGGCGCAGCACCACCGCGCCGGCGCCGTCACCGAAGATCGGCACGGTGGTTCGGTCGAGTGGGTCCAGCAGGGTCGTGAACGTCTCGGCGGCGATGAGCAATACCCGGTCCGCGAGGCCGGCTGCGATGTATCCGACAGCTGTCGCCAGCCCGTAGAGAAAACCCGTGCACACCGCCGAGACATCGAATGCGGCGATCCCGGTCAACCCCAACCGCGCCGCGACGTCCGGAGCGGTCGCCGGGCACGGCCGGTCCGGGGTGGTCGTGGCCAGCACCAGTGCCTGGACATCGGTGCTGCCCGCGGACTCCAAGGCCCGCCTGCCCGCCTCGACCGCCAGATGGGAGGTCATCATCCCGTCCGTGGCCATCCGTCGGCTCGAGATGCCGCTACGGCTGCGGATCCACTCGTCCGAGGTCTCCAGCCGGGCACAGAGGTCCGCGTTGGTCACCTCCAGCGGCGGCAGCCAATAGCCGATGCCGCAGATGACCGCGGCGTGGCCTGGCATGCCGGCCGGCATCGCTGCGTCGGCCATCATCGGCCTCCACCGGAGCGCAGGCTCGGATGCGGCGGCTGGCGGTTCATGCCTCGCTCCCCGCGCGAACGGTGACCGAGCCGAGCCGATCGAACTCGGCGGTGAACTCGTCACCCGGGTTCATGGCGACCGCGGCGTGCAGGGCCCCGGTCATGATGAGGTCACCTGCCTCGAGCGCGATGCCGTGCTCGCCGAGGGTGTTGGCCAACCAGGCGACGACGGCGACCGGGTCACCGAGGGCGGCGGCGCCGGCGCCGGTGGCTTCGAGTTTGCCGTTGCGGGTGAACACCATGCCGATCAACCTGGGGTCGAGGTCCGCGATGGGCACGGCATGGTCGGCGAGCACGACAGCACCGTTGGACGCGAGGTCGGCAACCGTGTCGGCAAGCCTGACCCGCCAGTCCTCGATCCGGGAGTCGACGATCTCCAGGCCGGCGATGGCCTCCGTGATCACCGCGCGGGCCTGGTCCAGGTCCACGCCGGGACCGGCGAGGCGACCGCCGAGCCGGAACACGATCTCGGCCTCGACCTTGGGCGCGATGAACCTGTCCAGGCTGATCGTGTCGCCGTTGGCGAACCTAGTCGACGCCAGGACGGGGCCGTAGTCCGGCGTGTCGACGCCGAACATGCGCTGCATCGGTGCGGACGTCAGCCCCGCCTTGTATCCGATGACGCGGTCGCCGTCGGCGAGCAGCATGGCCACCAGCTCCTGCTGGATCGCATAACCGTCCGCCATCCCCAGGGTCGGCTCCCGATCGGTGAACGGCGTGATCGGTCGCTGGGTGACCCGGGCGCGATAGAGCGCCTGCGCCTTGGCCTGAACGCTGGGCATCTGAACGCTGGGCATCGTCATCGGCGGTTCAGCTCCTTTTCGTATCCCACGGTGCCGTTTTCGGCATCAACCTGGTCCGAGCCACCGTGGTGCAGGAAGGCGGGCAACCGGGTACCGACCTCCTCCTGGCGCATCGCCTCGCTGCGAACGAAGTCCGCCACGGCGAGATCGAGGACGCCCAGCCCGAACGGGGAGAAGATCGTGATCCGGTCGGCGGGACGAGAAACCGGGGCACCCCGCAACACATCGCCGAGAGTGGCCTCGATGAAGTTCCGGTTACCGGTCATCCCTTCGGCCAGGTGGAGGGAGGTGGCCGCCCGACAGACATGATCCGGGTCGTCCGTCAGGTTGACTCCGGACAGGATCGATTCGGGGGTCAGGTCGCGCAGTGACAAGTGCAGTACCAGGGCGCCCGGCCGACAGTGCTCCGTGCCTACATACGGCTGCGCCGCGGTGGTCGCGAGGCAGACCAGAGGATGCGCGCCGAGACCGGTCTCGAGCCGATCGGCCACCTCGACCCGCAGCTCCGGCCAGGCGGCAGCACATCGAGTGGCGAACGCCTCGGCTCGCGCCAGGTCGATATCGAAGAGGGTGACGGTCTGCAGGGAACCCAACGCGGATCGGAGGAAACGCAGAACCTCGAAGTTGATCACGCCGCATCCGATCAGCGAGACCCCGGCGACGGCGTCCTGGCCGCGCAGCGCCTCGGCAGCGACTGCCGCGCTGGCGGCGGTGCGCCAGGCGGAGATCATGGATGCCTCCAGCAGCGCCTCCGGCCGGCCGGTACGCGAGCAGTTCAGCACGACCACCGCGGAAGCCCGCTCGATCCCCTGGCCCACGTTGGCAGGAAAGGAGGAGATCCACTTCATCCCGGTGACCGGCTCGTCCTGCCCGAGATACGCGGGCAGCGCGATGATCCGGTTGCGTTCATCGTCCGGGAATCGCAGGAAGGTCGAGTGGGGCAGGCTGGACCTGCCCTCGGAGTGCAGTACATAGGCGCGGCGAACCGCGGCCAGGACGTCCTGCTCCCGGCCCTCCAGGATTCGCCGCACGTCCGCGGCTCCCAGGATCAGCATGGTGCCGTCTCCCTCATCGGAACGTCGACCAGCCCGGAGATGTCACCGAAGTTGGCCGCTACCCAGTCGTCGCTGTAGATCGTGTGCAGATAGCGCTCGCCACGGTCGGGAAAGATGAGCGCACAGTTCGCACCGCGCGGGATTCGGTCCCGCATCCGATCGATCGCCGCCACCACCGCGCCGGAGGAGCCGCCGGCCAGGATGGCCTCCCGGGCTGCGAGGTTTCGGCAGCCGACCACGCATTCGAGGTCGTCGACATGCACGACTTCGTTGGCAAGCCCCTCCTCGAACAGTTCCGGCCGCACCGCCGCACCGTGCCCGGGGATAAGCCGAGGCCCGGACCGTTGCCCGAAGATCGCACTGCCCACCGCATCCACCGCGACGATGGTCACCGGCAACCGATGTGCCCGGGCATACTCGGCGCAGCCACGCAGCGTGCCGCACGACGATGTCGCGCAGAACAGGTAATCCAGCCCATCCGGCACCCCCTCGATGATCTCCCGCATCGTCGTGTAATGCGCCCGAGGGTTGAGCGGGTTGGCGTACTGGTTCGGCCAGTAGGCATCCGGCATGGCAGCCAACTCCCGAACTCGAGCTATTCGCATCGGCAGGTACTCCCCGGTAACCGGGTCGACCGTGTCGACCACCTCAACGTGGGCGCCATAGGCGCGCATGATGGCGATGTTCTGGTAGTTCGTCCGCGCGTCCACCACGCAGACGAACTGGATTCCGTAGTAGCCGCAGATCTGGGCCAACCCGATGCCGAGGTTGCCCGAGCTGGATTCGACGACGACCGACCTGCCCGGGATTATCCGGCCGGTCGCGATGCCCTGCCGCAGCATCTCCAAGGCAGAGCGGTCCTTGACGCTGCCGCCGGGGTTGTACGCCTCGAGTTTGCCGAACATCCGGAACGGCCGCGACGGATCCAGCTTGGCCAATTCCACCAGGGGCGTTCGGCCGATCGTGGCGAGTACCCCCGGCTGTGGCGCGTCATACCCAGGCATGGGCGACCCGATCGGTCATGAGTGTCTCCTTGGCGTCACGGCCGCATCGTCGCCGGCCCGGCCCGACCCCCGGATGGGTCGTCCAGCCGAGCCTGCTCGAATATCGCCGGTGGACACAGGGAAGAACAGGCAGAAGATGCGGCAACCGGCCGCGGGCAGAACCTGCCGATTGTTCTCTCGTGGCCGATCCGCTCAGGCGAGACCCTGAGCAGCATGACTGCGACCGCCTCCACCTCGGCGCGCCACTCACCGGTCGATGGTGTCGGCCCGCTGCCCTATCTGATCACCTCGCCGGAGCACGCCATGCCGGCGCGGGACTTCATGCCGTCCAATCGGGAGCTCATCCGGCAACGGTTGCGAGAACACGGCGCGGTGTTGCTGCGCGGCTTCGAGGTCGGCGGGGTGGCAGGTTTCGACGACGTCGTCCAAATGATCTCCGGCGCCCCGCTCCCCTATGTGGAGCGGTCCTCACCACGAAGTCTCGTGCAGGGCCAGATCTACACCTCGACCGACTACCCGCAGACCGAGGAGATCTTCCTGCACAACGAGAACTCCTACCAGGCCAGTTGGCCGCTCACCCTGTACTTCCACTGCCTGCAGGCTCCGGAGACCCTGGGTGCGACCCCGTTGGCCGATATCCGGCAGGTCTACGCGGCGATCTACGCCGACGTCCGGCAGGAATTCGCGCGGCGCGGCTGGATGGTGGTCCGCAACTTCACCGAGGGCATGGGTGTGCCGTGGCAACAGGCCTTCAACACCGAAGACCGGCAGCAGGTGGGTCGATACTGCGAATCGAACGGCATCGAGTTGGAGTGGACGCCGACCGGACTGCGGACCAGGGTGCGTCGGCCGGCGGTCCACCAGCACCCGATAACCGGTGAGACCGTCTGGTTCAACCATCTCACCTTCTTCCATGTCAGCACGCTGGGTCCCGAACTGTGTGCCGGGCTCCGGGAGATCTACGACGAGAAGGATCTGCCGACCAACACCTACTATGGCGACGGCGGACGCATTCCCGATGAGGTGGTGGCCCATCTGCGGGCGTGCTACCGCGAGGCGAGCCGGCGATTCGATTGGCAGCAGCAGGACGTGCTGCTGGTCGACAACATGCTCGCGGCCCACGGCCGGGAGCCCTTCACCGGGCCTCGGAAGATCGTGGTGGCTATGGCTGAGCCGTATTCCCAGCCATCGATCGGCGGCTGAGCCCGCCGGTTCAGCAGCCTCTGCATCCCACCGGCACCCGCGCCGGTCAACTCGCCTCGTGCCAGCCAAGGAGAACTATCAATGGTAGTCAGCGGCGAAAGCCTGATGTCGTTCGCGCAGCAGCAGTTGTGGCTGGTCGATCAACTGGGCTCCGGGAGCGGAGCCGAGTACCTCATGCACGAGTGTTTTCACATCTCGGGACCGCTCGACATCGACGCATTGTCGGCTGCATTCACCGAGATCGCCCGGCGCCACGAGGTGCTGCGTACCACCTATACGGTTGTGGACGAAACACCACTTCAGCTCATCCATGAACCGGGCGCCGTTCCGCTGGAGGTCCGGGACCTCAGCGGGATGACGGCCGCGGATCGGCAGCGCCGGATCACCGAGATCAGCGCCGAGCAAGCCAGCACCCCGCTGGATATCCATTCCCAGCTTCCGTGGCGCATTCTTGTCGGCTGCCTCGGACCGGACGAGGCGGTGCTGATGGTGACCATCCATCACATCGCCTTCGACGGCTGGTCCTGGGGGGTGTTGGCCCGCGAGCTGCGTGAGCACTACGCCGCGGCGGTGGCCGGCACCGGGCCGGCGAGGCTCGAGCCACTTGCCGTCCAGTACGCCGACTTCGCCGAATGGCAGCGCGAGCGATGGGAGACCGGCGATCCGGAAATGATCGCCAATCTTGCCTACTGGCAACGGCAACTCGCCGAGGTACCGACGCTGGAACTGCCGACCGACCGGCTCAGGCCGGCCCATTGGCAGCCGGCGGGTGACGCCGTCGGCTTCACCGTCCCGGCCGAGCTGGCCCAACGGCTGGCCGAGGTCGGTCGCACTCAGGGGGCAACCCCGTTCATGACGCACGCGGCCGCGTTCAGCTTGCTGCTGAGCCGGTACAGCGGGCAGCAGGACATAGCGGTGGGCGTATCGGTGGCAGCCCGGTCGAAGGTGGAGTTGGAGCCGCTGATCGGTCTGTTGGTCGACACCGTGGTGCTGCGTACCAACCTGGCCGGAGCCGACTCGTTCGGTGAGTTGCTCGGCCGAATGCGGTCGGTCACCCTGGATGCCTTCGAGCACGGGGATGTGCCTTACGACCAGCTGGTCAGGGCGCTCGCACCGCAGCGCTCCACCTCACGCAACCCGGTGTTCCAGGCCAGCTTCGCCTGGCACAATGCCGAACGGGTGCCGTTCACGTTGCCCGGCACACAGATCACGAAGCTGCCGCCGCCCTGGATCGGGGCAGCCTTCGACATCTCCCTGCATATGGCCGAGCGCCAGGACGGCACGCTGCGGGGCGAGCTGATCTACCCGATCGCGCTGTTCGACCGCGACCGCGTCGCTCGGATGGCCGACAACTACCTGCGGCTGCTTGCCGGCATTGCCGACGGTGGTGCGGCGGCTGCGCTATGCCAACCATTGGTCGCCGAGACCGAGGCCGCACAACTGGCCAGCTTCAACGACCGCAGCGCGGAGGTGGCGATCACGCTGCCCGAGCTGTTCTTCCAGCAGGCCGACGCCACCCCGGATGCCGTGGCGGTCCTGTCAGGCCGTACCGAGTTGACCTACGGTCGGCTGGCTCAGCAGGTCCGGCAGCTCAGCGGCTACCTGCAGGACCAGGGAATCGGCAACGAGGTGCCGGTCGGGGTGGCGTTGCACCGCGGCCCCGACCTCGTCGTCGCCCTGCTCGCCGTGCTGGCAGCCGGCGGCGTGTACGTGCCGTTGGCGCCAGATCATCCCCGCCCGCGGACCGAGTATGTGATTGCCGACTCCGGCATCGAGTTGATCTTGGCCGACTCCACGATGCGGGCCTGGCTGCCCGCCGAGGTGCGGACGCTCACCCTGGACGAGCTCTTGCCCGAGCTGGCAACGGCGGCCGAGCCGGTGGTCCACCAGCCCGCGGCACGTCCGGGCAACCTGGCGTACCTGATCTACACCTCGGGCTCCACCGGCAAACCGAAGGGCGTGCAGATCACCCATGCCGGTATAGCGAATCGGGTTCTGTGGTCGGTCCGCCGGTTCGGGTTGGGCCAAGCCGACCGGGTGCTGCAGAAGACCACCATCGGCTTCGACGCGTCGATCTGGGAATTCCTGGCACCGCTGGTGTCGGGCGGCGCCGTGGTGATGGCCGACCCCGAGGCGCATCGGGACCTGACCCTGATGACCGACGCGATCATCGAGCACGCAGTGACCGTGCTGCAACTGGTGCCTTCCGTGCTCCGGCTGCTGATCGGTGAACCACAGTTGCGCCGATGCCGTTCGCTGCGACTCGTCTGTTCCGCCGGCGAACCGCTGTCCGCCGAACTCTGCGACGAGCTGCTGACCACCCTGGACGTGCAGATCTTCAACACCTACGGTCCCACCGAGTGCTCGATCGACTCCACCGCCTGGGCCTACCGGCGGTCGGATGAGAACGAGCGGCCCGGCGGCATGGTCCCGATCGGGGCACCACTGCCCAACGTCCGGGCCTTCGTGGTGGATGCCGACGGTCAGTTGGCTCCGATCGGTGTTCCCGGTGAGCTGCGGGTGGCGGGCATCGGCGTGGCCCGGGGCTACGCCGGTCGGCCGGACCTGACCGCCGAGCGGTTCACCCCGAATCCGTATGCAGACACGCCCGGTGAGCGGTGGTATGCGACCGGAGACCGGGCCCGGTGGCGTTCTGATGGCGCTCTTGAATTCCTCGGCCGGATCGATAGCCAGGTCAAGGTGCGCGGGGTACGGATCGAGCCGGCGGAGGTAGAAGCCGCCCTGTTCCAGGTGGCTCCGGTGGAATCGGTCGTGGTGACCGGATACCGGTCACCATCCGGCGATACCGAGTTGGCCGCCTATCTGGTCCCGGTGGCCGGTGAGCGGTTGGAGCCGGAGTGGCTCCGCGAACGGCTGGCCGAGCAGCTACCGGCGCCGATGATCCCCGCCTACTTCGTACTCTTGGACGAACTCCCGCTCGGCCCGAACGGCAAGCTCGACTCCAGCCGGCTCCCGGCCCCGGAGGCGGCGCATCCGCCCGCCGCGCCACGCACGACGACCGGTGTGGCAGCCGACTCCGGCCAGGCCGAACTCGGCAGTCCCGTTCAACAACTGGTGTGCACCGCGATGGCCGAGGTACTCGGCCAGGACGGCTTGAACCTCGACGACGACTTCTTCGCGATCGGCGGCCACTCACTGCTCGCCATCCGGCTGGTGATGAGGCTGCGACAGGCCCTCGATATCGAACTGTCCATCGCCGACCTGTTCGGCCACCGGACTGCCAGGGCGCTGGCTGCTTTCCTCAAGGCCTCCGGACGGCTGGAACCGGTCGGCACCGAGACCTCGATCCAGCAGGTGGCTCGTGACCGGGAACACCCGCTGTCCTTCGCCCAGCAGCGGATGTGGTTCCTCGACCAACTCGAGCCGGGAAGCACCGAATACCTGATTCCGTTGGCATACCGGATATCCGGCCCGCTTGATCTGAGTGCGCTCGCCGATGCGGTGGACGACCTCGTCGATGCCCATGAGATCCTGCGGACCCGGTATGCCAGTCGCGCCGGCGAGCCGGTCCAGATCGTCGATCCGGTGGGCTCGATCGAGTTCACCGTACTGGAGGCCGAGGGAGAGGCCCGAGCGCGGGAGCTGACCGATCTGGCGTCCAGCCGGCCGTTCGACCTGGCACGCGAGCACCCCATGCGGGTGACCGTCGCGCGGATCTCGGAGACCGAGCACATCCTCGCGATGACCCTGCATCACATCGCCTTCGATGCCTGGTCGATGGACATCTTCATGCGGGATCTCGATCTCGCCTACCAGGCCAGGACGGACGGCCGGCCGAGCCCGTTGCGTGCACAGCCTCTGCAGTACGTGGACTTCGCGGTATGGCAGCGCAGGCAACAGGCCGAACAGGCAATGGCGGGCCAACTGAACTACTGGCGGCAGCAACTCGCCGATCTCACCCCGCTCGAGCTGACGCCGGACCGACCGCGGACGACCCCGCGGGATCCTCGCGGTGCCACCGTGATCGTCGAGGTCGAGGAGGAGGCCGCCGCCGCGGTAGCCATGATCGCCCGCGACACCGGCGCGACAACCTTCATGGTGCTGTTGACCGCCTTCACGATCATGCTCAGCCGCTACACCGGCCGAACCGATGTCGCGGTCGGCACTCCGGTCGCCGGTCGGTCACGGCAGGAGACGGAAGAGGTACTCGGGTTCTTCGTCAACAACGTGGTCCTGCGCCAGGACCTCACCGGCGATCCGTCCGGCCGAGAACTGCTGGAGCAGGTACAGCGGACGGTGGTGGATGCCTTCGCCAACCAGGATCTGCCGTTCGAGTATCTGGTCGAAGACCTGCGGCCGGAGCGCGATCTGTCGCGCAACCCGATATTCCAGGTGATGTTCGACATGGAACATCTCGAATCGACCTCGCGATCGCTGGGCAAGGCTCCGATGCGTGGCCTACCGGCCGGTGCCGAGGTGTCCAAGTTCGACCTGACGCTCCTGGTGCATCAGCGACCGGACGGGCAGCTGCGTTGCCTGTTCGAGTACGCCACCGGACTCTTCGATCGGAGCACGATCGAACGGATGGCCGCCCACTATCTGCGGCTGCTCTCCGGCATGGCTGCTCGGCCCGAGACGCCGGTGTCGCAGCTGCCACTGCTGACCGAGGCCGAGCGGGAGGTGCTGCTCACCGGATGGTCCGATCCGGCCGCGGACCGATTGGCGACGCTTGACCCACCGGAGCGGCACCGGCTCACCGTGCCCGAACTCTTCGAACGCCAGGCCGCGCTGACACCGGACGCGGTGGCCACCGAGTTCGCCGGCGAGCAGGTCAGCTACCGCCAGCTCAACGAGCGCGCGAACCGGCTTGCGCATTCCCTACGCCGGCTCGGGGTCGGTCCGGAGGTGGTGGTCGGTTCCTGCCTGGAACGAAGCTCGGAGGCAGTGGTCGCGTTGCTCGGCGTGCTGAAGGCAGGCGGCGTCTACGTGCCGTTCGACCCGCAGCATCCCGGCGAGCGGCTCAACCTCATGCTCGCCGACGCCGGTGCCGCGTTCGTACTCACCACCCAGCGGTTCACCCACCGGATCGGCGCCGGCCGACGGCAGGTACTGCTCGACGGCGAGCCGGCGTGGGACCGTACCGAGCGGTCGGACAACCCGACTCCGCTGGCTCGACCGGACAACCTGGCCTACATGATCTACACCTCCGGTTCGACGGGGCGGCCGAAGGCGGTGATGATCTCGCACCGGTCCTACGCCCAGCACTGCGCGGTGATCGCTGATGCCTACCGCATCACGGCGGCTGACCGGGTGGTGCTGCTGTCCGCGCTCACCTTCGACGTGGCCATGGACCAGATCGCCGCTACCTTGCTGACCGGAGCAACGGTGATCGTCAGCGATCCGCTGTTCTGGACTCCGATGGACCTGGCCGCCCGACTCGCCGAACACCGGGTCACGATCATGGAGATCACTCCGGCGTACTACCGAGAGCTGATGCAGTCCGACGTGTCGATGTTGGGCCGGTTGAAGCTGATGAACGTCGGCAGCGATGTGGTCACCGTGCAGGATGCCCGGCGTTGGCAGCAGAGCGGCCTGCCCGGCAGATTCCTCTGTAACTACGGGCCGACCGAGGCCACCGTGACCTGCGTGCTGCACCCGATCACCGACTCGATCGGCGACCAGCCGGACTCCGCCGCCTTGCCGATCGGCACCCCGGTGGCCGGTACCCGGGCCTATATCGTCGATGCCGGCCTGCAGCTGGTTCCGCTGGGCGTGCCCGGTGAACTCTGCCTGGGTGGCATCCGGTTGGCTCGCGGTTACCACAACCGGCCGGAGCTGACGGCCGATCGCTTCGTGCCCGATCCGTTCAGCGGCGAAGGCGGTCAACGGCTCTATCGGACCGGTGATCTGGTGCGTTACCGGCAGGACGGCACCATCGAGTTCCTGGGACGCATCGATCAGCAGGTCAAGATCCGGGGCTTCCGGATAGAGCTCGGCGAGATCGAGGCGGCCCTGGTCAAACATCCCGCGGTGCAGGCGGCAGTCGTGACTGCCGTGGACCGGGGCGCGGGAGACAAGCGGCTTGCCGCGTACCTGGTCCTCGACCCAAGCGCGGCGATCCCAAGCCCACCTGAGGTCGGCGAGCTGCGGGCGCACCTGCGGCAACTCATCCCCGAATACATGATTCCGTCCTTCTGGACAACGCTGCCGGCCCTGCCGCTGACCTCGAGCAAGAAGGTCGACCGTCGGGCGTTGCCCGATCCGGCCGACGTCGATGACGCCGCACACCCCTACCTGCCGCCCCGGAATCCGGTCGAGCAGACCGTGGCGGAGGTGTGGGCCGAGGTGTTGGAAATCTCGCGGGTCGGCGCTGCGGACAACTTCTTCGAACTCGGCGGCCACTCACTGCTGGCCACCAGGGTGCTGGCCAGGCTGCAGGAGCGGTTCGCCCTCACGCTCCCCCTGCAGCTGCTGTTCCAAGCCGCCACCGTCGCCGACCTGGCCACGGCCATCACCGAGGCCATCGAGGCTGACATCGCCGATCTGTCCGACGAGGAAGTCGCAGAGTTGCTTTCCCGGGAAGGTGCACGATGACTGGAATTGCCGAACGACCGGACCTTCGCGCCGAACTGCTGCGTCGACGCCTGCAGGGGACGGCTCAGTCGCACCGGCCGTCGGGCATCACCCGCGTTCCCCGCGACGCAGCCGTCCCGCTGTCCTTCGCCCAACGGCAGCTGTGGATCCTGGACCAGATCAGGCCGGGTACCACCGAGTACCTGATGACCTCGGCACTCGGATTGCGCGGGCCGCTGAACGTCGCGGCGCTGCGGCAGGCGCTCGACCAGACCGTTGCTCAGCACGAGATCCTGCGTACCCGCTACCAGATCGTCGACGGTGAGCCGGTGCAGGTGATCGACGCACCGATGCCGGTCCGGTTGGTCGAAACCGACCTGACCGCGCTGGATGCGGCAGGCTGCCGTCGCCGGCTCGAAGAACTGACCTCCTCAGACCGCGAGCCGGTCGATCTGGCCACCGGGCCGGTGATCTCGGCGGTCCTGGCCCGACTGGCCGAGGACCACCACGCGTTGCTGGTGACCATCCATCACATCGCCTCCGACGGCTGGTCGGAGGACCTGCTGATGAGCGAGATCGGACGTCGCTACGGCGCGGTGCTGGCTGGCCGACCCGAGCAGGTGGACGATCAGGCGCTCCAGTATGCCGATTACGCCGCCTGGCAGCGTGCGGAACTCACCGAGACGAAGCTGGGAACGCTGGGCAAGTACTGGCGTGAACAGCTGCATGCGCTGCAGCCGTTGGAGTTGCCGACCGATCGACCCCGGCCGCCGGTCCGCGACGCGGCCGGTGCGGACCTGTCCTTCGTCGTCCCGGCGGCTGCGGCCCAGGCCGTGCGGAAGCTGGCGCAGGAGCACGGCGCCACCCCGTTCATGGCGGTCCTGGCGGTGCTGAAGATCCTGCTGTCCCGCTATGCCGGCCAGACCGACATCGCCGTCGGCACTCCGATCGCCGGACGCGACCGAACCGAGACGCAGAACCTGCTGGGCATCCTTCTGAACACCGTGGTGCTGCGTACCGACCTCTCCGGCAATCCGACCTTCGCGGAGCTGCTGCGGCGAGTCCGGGAGACGGCGTTGGCCGGCTACGCCCACCAGGAAATGCCGTTCACCTACCTGCTGGACGAGCTCGCGCTCGAGCAGAACCCGGCGCAGACGCCGCTGTTCTCGGTCATGTTCCTGTGGCAGGACGGAAACGGCAGCCTGCCTGAGTTCGCGAACCTGGCCAGCGAACCGTTGCCGGTTGCCGAGTCTACGGCGAAGTTCGACCTCACCGTCTCGCTGGCCCAGCGGGCGGACGGTACGTTGGTCGGCGGCCTGAGCTACGCGAGTGCCCTGTTCGACGAAGCCACGATGGCCCGGTTCTCCTCCGCCCTGGTCCGGTTGATCACCGCGGTAGGGTCCGCTCCGGACGCCCCGGTCGATGAGCTGGACATGCTGGGTGAGGCTGACCGGCACGAGATCGTGCATGCCTGGAACGACACCGGCGTCGACTACCCGAACACCACGCTGGCCGCACTGTTCGCCGAGCAGGCCCGCCGCACGCCGGACGCGACCGCGGTGCGATTCGAAGGCGCGTCGCTGAGCTATTCCGAGTGCGACGTCCGGGCCCGTCGACTCGCGGCTGAGCTGCGTTCGCTCGGAGTCGGACCGGAATCGATCGTCGCGGTTCGGATGCACCGCGGGATCGACCTGCCGGTTGCCCTGCTGGCGGTGGTCAAGGCCGGGGCGGCCTACCTGCCGCTCGACCCGAGCTATCCGGCCAGCCGGATCGAGTATCTCCTCGCCGACTCGCGGGCCGGCGTGCTGCTCACCGACTCACCGGCTGGTGAGAGCGCCATCCCGTGCATCGACGTCGTTTCGTTCCTTGCCGAAGCTGGCTTCGACGCGGAAGTCGATGCCGAGGTGGACGAACTGGCCTGCGTGGCACCGCATCCGGACAATCCCGCCTACTTGATCTACACCTCCGGGTCCACCGGGCGGCCGAAGGGCGTGCTGGTCAGCCATCGCAGCATCGTCAACCGTTTGCTGTGGATGCAGCAGGCCTATCAACTCGACCACACCGATCGGGTGCTGCAGAAGACGCCGTACAGCTTCGACGTCTCGGTCTGGGAGTTCTTCTGGCCGCTCGTCACCGGGGCGTGCCTGGTCATGGCCCGGCCGGACGGGCACCGCGACCCGGCGTACCTGGCGGAGGTCATCGCGGCCGAGCAGGTCACCACGCTGCACTTCGTGCCGTCCATGCTGCGGGCCTTCCTGGCTGAACCACTGGCCGGGCTGGCCTCGGTGCGCCGCCTGATCTGCAGCGGCGAGGCGCTCAGCGCGGACCTGGTGACCGCGGTGGCCGAGCGGATCGGCTGCGAGCTGCACAACCTCTACGGCCCGACCGAAGCGGCGGTGGACGTCACCGCGATCCGCTGCTCGGCCGGGGAGAAGGTGACCATCGGCCGGCCGATCGCCAATACCCGCACCTACATCGTGGACCGGCAGCTTCGGCCCGTCCCGGTCGGCGTGCCCGGTGAGCTGATGCTGGCCGGGGTGCAGTTGGCCCGAGGGTACTTCGGCAAGCCGGCACTGACCGCCGACCGGTTCATCCCCGACCCGTTCGCGGGCGAACCCGGCCGGCGGCTGTACCGCACCGGCGACCGGGCGCGCTATCTCGCGGACGGCACCATCGAATACCTGGGCCGGCTGGACCACCAGGTGAAGATTCGCGGCCACCGGATCGAGCTCGGTGAGGTGGAGGCGGTGCTGAACGAGCACCCCAGCGTGGCCGCGGCAGCGGTCGCGGTGCATGACCAGCAGTTGGTGGGCTACCTGACCGGCGATGCGCTGCAACTGGCAGCGGTGCAGGACTACCTGCGTGAACGGCTGCCGGAGGCAATGATGCCGAGCCGCTGGGTCGTGCTGGACGAGCTTCCGTTGACCAGCAGCGGAAAGGTCGAACGCAAGGCGCTACCTCGGCCGGAGTCGGAGCGGCCGGAACTGGCCGACAGCTACGTCGCCCCGCGTACCCCGGTCGAGGAGTTGATCGCCGAGGCGTTCGGCACCGCGCTGGAACTGGCCCGGGTCGGTGTCGAGGACCGATTCTCCGACCTGGGCGGTGATTCCATCAGGGCGATCCGGGCGGTCGGCGCGCTGCGAGCGCAAGGCCTGGACCTGTCGGTGCTGGATCTGCTGACCCATCAGACTCCTGCCAGGTTGGCCGGCCTGGAATCCGCGACACCGAGTGCCGCGCTGACCGAGGAATGGGTCCGGCCATGGCAGTTGATCGGCGACCAGGACCGCGCACTGCTCGGCGCCGATATCGTCGATGCCTACCCGATCGGCCAGCTCCAGGCAGGCATGCTCTACGAGATGGCCGCCGGGCAGCACGGCAACACCTATCAGAACGTCACCGGCTTCTCGATGATCGACGACGCGTCGTTCTCGCTGGCGGCGCTGCAGGCCGCGGCTGAGGTGCTAGTCGACCGGCATGAGGTGCTCCGGACCAGCTTCCACCTCACCGGGTTCAGCGAGCCGATGCAGCTGGTGCACGCGCAGGCGCCGATCGAGGTCGGCTGCACCGACCTCCAGCACCTGTCGGCCGCCGAGCAGCAGGCCACCCTCGAAGCCTTCTGGGAGGAGGCCAAGCGGCAGCCGCTCGAGCTGGAGCACGCACCGCTGATCCGCTGGCACGTGCACCTGACCGGCGAGCGCGCGTGGACGCTGACCCACGTCGAATCTCACGCGGTCCTGGACGGCTGGAGCCATCACTCGGTGATCGCGGAGTTACGCGCGAGCTACCGGTCCATCCGAGACGGCCAGGGCACCGGTCTCACTCCGCTGCCGCCGGTGCGGTTCGCCGATTTCATCCAGCTGGAGAAGCAGGCGCTGGCATCCGACGTCGACCGGGAGTTCTGGCGGGACCGGCTGCAGCGGTTCGGGCGGCTGGAGTTGCCGATGAGCCTGGTCCGCTCGACCGGCCAGCAGGCCGGCGACTCGCCGGCCAAGCACCCCGAGGTGCATGTCAGCTGGTCCGACCTAGCTCCGCGGCTACGCCGGCTGGCCGCCGAGTCGCAGACCTCGCTGAAGACGGTGCTGTATGCCGCGCATCTCACGGTGCTCGGAGCGATCACCGGGCAACGCCGCTTCCACACCGGCGTGGTGAGCAATGGCCGGCCGGAGTCGCTGGGCAGCGATCTGGTTCGCGGCATGTTCCTCAACACTCTGCCGTTCGCGGTGGATCTGGCGCAGCCGAGTTGGCGGTCCCTGCTGCGGGCGGTGCATGCCGAGGAGCTGGCCCAGTGGCCACATCGGCGCTACCCGCTGCCGGCCATGCAACGCGAGTGGGGCGAGGAGAGGCCGCTGCTGCCGGCGATCTTCGGCTACCTCGACTTCCATGTGCTGGCCGAGGAGGAGGCCAGTATGGGCGACATCACCGACGACAGCCCGAACGAGTTCACCCTGGACGTCTGGACCTTTCCTGGTCAATGGCGACTCGCCTGCCATCCGGACTGGGCAGACCAGGAACGGCTCGAGGCGATCGCGGCCGCTCATCTCGACGTGCTTCGGGCCATGGTCGCCGACATCGAGGCCGATCCGACGAGCCTGCTGCTGCCCAGCCTCACCGAGCCGGAGCAGGGCTTGCCCAGCGCTGACAGCCTGCCCGAGTGCGGCGTGCCGGAGCTGGTGGCGGCCCAGGTGCTGAACCGGCCGGATGCGATCGCGGTCCAGTTCGGCCAGGATCAGCTCAGCTACGCCGAGCTCGACCGGCGTGCCAACCAGCTCGCACACTGGCTGATCGCCCGCGGTGTCCGGCCGGAGACCCCGGTGGCGGTGCGGATGCAGCGCAGCCTTGAGCTGCCGGTTGCGCTGCTCGGCATCCTCAAGGCCGGCGGCTACTACGTGCCGCTCGATCCCCAGCATCCCGACGAACGCTCCCGATTCGCACTCGAGGACAGCGCAGCCCAGCTGTTGGTCACCCAGCCAGACTTCGCCGGCGCGTTCTCCGAACTGGACAAGATCGAACTGGAGCCGACCTGGGCCCAGCTCGCCGGCCAGCCCGACGTGCCACCGGCCGTCCGGATCGAGCCCGACAACGCCTCGGCTGTGCTGTACACCTCCGGCTCGACGGGCCGGCCGAAAGGTATCGCGCTATCCCACCGCAACATGGTTCGGCTGGTACATCACTCCAACTGGACGGACCTCGATGAGCACCAGGTGTTCCTGCTGGTCTCGCCGATGGCCTTCGACGCCTTCACCTTGGAGCTCTGGGGTTCGCTGTGCAACGGCGCCCGGCTCGCGGTGGCGCCGCCCGAGACGCCGACCGCCGATGTTCTCCAGCAACTGCTGACCGACCACCAGGTGACCTGCCTGGTCCTCACCGCCGGCTTGTTCCAGCACATCGCCGAAACCCGGCCGACTGCGCTGAAGGGGTTGCGGCACCTCGTCAGTGGGGGCGACGTGCTCTCGCCCACCCATGTCCGCACGCTGCTCGAGCTCGGCGTGGCGGTGTCCAACGGCTACGGGCCCACCGAATGCACCACGTTCAGCACGATCGCACACCTCTCGCTCGCCGACACCCAGGCGGCACTGCCGATCGGCGCTCCGCTGACCAACACCTATGTCCGAGTGGTCGACGACCAGCTCCGGCCACTGCCGGTCGGCGTGCCGGGCGAGCTGCTCGTCGGTGGCCCCGGCGTGACTCGGGGCTACCTGAACCGGCCCGACCTGACGGCGGAACGGTTCGTGCCGGACCCGCTGGCCACCCAGCCCGGCGCCCGGGTCTACCGGACCGGCGACATCGGCTGGCGTGACCTGGACCAGGTGCTGCACTTCGTCGGCCGGCGAGACGGCCAGTTCAAGATCCGCGGCAACCGGATAGAGCTGGGCGAGGTCGAGGCGATCATCCAGCAACTGCCGGGGGTAGGCAGCGCGGCTGCCGGCGTGCATCAGGACCCTAACGGGAACAAGATGCTGGTCGGCTACGTGGTGCCGCGGGCCGACTCGGACGAGCCGCTCGCCGATGTCACCCAGCTCGGTGAGCTGATGCGGCGAACGGTGCCGGACTCGCTGATCCCGACCGCCTGGGTGGTCATGACCGAGCTGCCGCTCACCCCGAACGGCAAGGTGGACCGGAATGCGCTGCCGGCGCCCGCTGCCATCACCGCGAGCGCTGACTATCTCGCCCCGCGCAACGCCACCGAGCAGGCCATCGCCGATGCCTGGGCACAGGCCCTCAGGATCGAGAAGGTCGGGGTGCATGACGACTTCTATGCCCTGGGCGGTCATTCGCTGTTGGTGCTGCGGATAGTCTCGGAGCTGAAGGAGCGGCATGGCTATCAGCTGTCGGTCCGCTCCTTCAACCAGCACCGCACGGTCGAGGCCTTGGCCGCGGTGCTGCAGGCCGAGGAGGATTCCACCGAGGCGATGGTCTGGCTGCGCCGACACGGCAGCCAGGTTCCGCTGTTCTGCGTGCACCCCGGCGGCGGCAGCGCGCACTGGTACCGGCCGCTGGCCGAGTACCTGGACCCCGAGCTGCCGGTCGCTGCCTTCGGCTGGCCCGGGCTGCAGGGTAACCGGGATTCGGTTCCCACTACGGAACAGATGGCTGCCCGCTACCTCGCCGAGTTGCGCGCCGCGGCGCCGCACGGCCCGTACCGGCTGTTCAGTTGGTGCGGTGGCAGCGGTATCGCCAGCGAGATGGCGCATACCCTGCGGGCGGCGGGCGAATCCGTCACCTTCATCCTGCTCGATCCGGGTCTGGACGGTCACCAACGACCGGAGTTGTGGAAGGAGTACCGGCTGATCCAGCGCTGCGTGGACGTGCTGGAGCTGCTCCGGGACGCGCCGGCCTCGATGGACACCACGGAGCTGCGCGACGAAGCCTTCCGGCTACTGGAGCACCTGGTGGACGACGTCGACCCGGCCATCGGCATCCAACTGCCGGAGCGTGGCGCGGGCGAGATGTGGTTGCCCGAGGCGAAGATGTGGGAAGAGGTCATGCTGATGGTGTTGAGCTACCGGCACCGACGCTACGACGGCACCGTGCATCTCATCATCAGTGATGAGCTGGCCGACGGCGCCCACGAGGTGGCCTCCGGCCAGACCTACGAGCAGTACTTGGCGGGGTGGCGGGAGGCGGCCGAGGAAGTCTCGGTGCACCGGATGCCTGGTGATCACTTCTCCGTGGTGCGGCCGCCGCACGTCGCGGAACTCGCCGGGCTGATCAGCGGGCTGCTCGACGGCGCACGCTGAATCTGTCTCGCATGGGTAGGGCCCGGCCGGTGCGGCCGGGCCCTACCCATGCAGACCGACCTCGCTGGCAGTAGGCATGGCATCACGCCACGGGCAGCGCGGATGGCTGCTTCTGGCTCGACGGAAAGTAGAACAGTCCTGGACCGGCGCCGGGCCAGGATCCTGCCGCTATCCCGGGTTGCCGGCGGTGGCTGACCAGCTCGGTCTCGATCCGAGCCCATCGGTGCGTTCAGCCACCACCGGCCTACGGCTGCTAGGCGGGCAATCGGCACCTCATGGCAAGGCGATCGGCACCTCATGGCAAGGCGATCGGCACCTCATGGCAAGGCGATCAGCACCTTCTGCCGGCCGGAACCAGCGCCAGTGGCGTCGTCCTCAGCAGGCTGATTGGCTGCGCGCCACGGCCGTCTGATCCACCGCGATCACCCGGAGCTCAGACGTATAGCTCTGGCCCTGGTCGTCGGTGAGCCAGACCTGATCGGGACCGGGCAGCATCTCGGTGATGCAGAGCTTGCCCTGGGGATCCTTCAGCGCCAGCCGGCGGGCTGCCTTGGCGAGGATGTTGACATAGATCGGGCTGTCGAAGTCGACGTAGAACGGTCGTGACTCGATCGGGGAGGTGACGAAGACGAACCGCGGCAGGCCCTGCTCGGTCCGCCATTGCCGGGCCTGTACGAACCGTTTCGACTCGGCCTTGGCAGCCGGGAAGTCCAGCTTGGATACCTCGAACCGCCATGCCTCTCGGGCCAGCACCACCTTGTCGACGGTCACCCGCGGCGAGTGGTCGGCTTCCGGCATGATCCGGCAGAGGTCGATCACCATGGTGCCGAGCGAATGCGCGAACACGTCCACCAGGTCGAAGACCGCACCGTCCGGCAGCGTCACCACCAGGCGGCCGTCGGCATCGCTGACCATGGCGTCCGCACTCATCACCGTCCGGGGCCGGCCCGGGTCGGCCGTGTAGTCCATCAGGCCGATGTAGTAGTCCTCCGGCCGTACCAGGCTCTGCCGGATCCGAGCCGACAACCTCGTCCGGTTCTCCTTGGCGACCAGTGGCAGCAGCCTCGGTCCCGGATGGTCGAGGTCCGTTTCAGCCAGCAGCTCGGTGCGGTCCGGATGCTGAGTGAGGAACAGCGAGGCGCCGATCGTGTTGATGGCCGCATGGAATTCGCCGACCACCAGGGTGTAATCCCCGCGCGCGATGGCGTTCGCGTCGTCAGCGGCGATCATCAGGTCGGGGCTGACGTAGCGAGCCGCGGGCCAGCCGTAACCGGATGCGGTGAACATGGTGTGCGCCGCAGCCTCGATGTCGGCGTAACGCAGCTGGATTCGGGCCGCATCGGCAGGCACCTGCAGGATCTCGGCCCAGCGCCGCCAGAACTCCTGCTGCAGATCGGCCATATCGGTGACCGCGTCGCCGTGCAGGACCGGCATGCAGCCGAACCAGCAGCTGGCCAGGTCGACCGCACCGTCGCCGCTCTCGGTGACCAGCCGCTCGTAGACCTCACGCGCGCGACCCATCACCCGCTCCGCCAGGTTGGAGGTCAGCCAGCGCGCGCTCGACAGCAGCAGCTCGAGCGGCGCCATCGCGGCCAGCACATCCTCACCGATCCGTACCGTGGCCGAGCGCCGGCTGTCGGAGTAGACCAGGCCGCGGCACGGGGCCGCCTCGCCCTTCTTCCGGGCGGCCGGCTCCTCGGTCAACTCGACGAAGGTCTCCTCCAGGCCTTCGATGGCATCGGCGAACTCGGCCGGCCCGCGCGCGATGCGCACCAGGTCTCGGCCGCGTTCGAGCCGATCGAGCTGGGCCAGGCCGTGTTCCCGTGCCTCCGAATCGGGTACTCGACCGAGCCAGTCGCGTAGATAGCGCTCCGGATAGGGATCAGCCGGGATTTCCAGTCGCCAGGTGATCCAGCGGTGGTCCAGCAGTTGCTGCAGCGCCGCGGCGATATCGACACCGCCGAACTCAGCCTGCAGACCCGCCTGGATCTCAGCCGGGAACCGAACCCCGTCACACGCG
>Ga0157372_10000291_pt1 | contig 55930 bp, 52 predicted proteins | sample C55metaG_FD_115307 | JGI IMG/M metagenome (GOLD analysis project Ga0157372, IMG submission 115307) | Corn rhizosphere microbial communities from Kellogg Biological Station, Michigan, USA - C5-5 metaG | ecosystem: Host-associated > Plants > Roots > Rhizosphere > Soil | place: USA: Michigan... | reverse complement strand
GTGCTGGTGGACACGGTTCGGGACTGCTACGCCACCCTCGGCGCGATCCATGCCAACTGGCAGCCGGTGCCCGGCCGGTTCAAGGACTTCATCGCGATGCCGAAGTTCAACATGTACCAGTCGCTGCACACCACGGTGATCGGGCCGGGCGGCAAGCCGGTGGAACTGCAGATCCGGACCCACGCGATGCACCGGACGGCCGAGTTCGGCATTGCCGCGCACTGGAAGTACAAGGAGATCGCCGGCGCCGAGGCCACCCCGACAGCGGCCAGCGACGAGATGGCCTGGCTGCGCCAGCTGCTGGACTGGCAGCGCGAGGCGCAGGAGCCGGGCGAGTTCCTGGACACCCTGCGCTTCGACCTCGGTACCCGCGAGGTCTACGTCTTCACCCCCAAGGGCGACGTGATCCCACTGCCGGCCGGTTCCACCCCGGTCGACTTCGCCTACGCCGTGCACACCGACGTCGGGCACCGCTGCATCGGCGCCCGGGTGAACGGCAAGCTGGTGGCGCTGGAGACCAAGCTCGATCACGGCGACAACGTCGAGGTGTTCACCTCCAAGGCCGAGGGCGCCGGGCCGTCCCGGGATTGGCTCGCCTTCGTCGCCTCGCCGCGGGCCAAGACCAAGATTCGGCAGTGGTTCGCCAAGGAGCGCCGCGAGGACGCGGTGGAGGCCGGCAAGACCGCGCTGACCCGCGCGATGCGCAAGTCCGCCCTGCCGATGCAGCGGTTGCTCGGCGGCGATCAGCTCGTCACCATCGCCCGGGACATGCACCTGGCCGACGTCACGGCGCTGTACGTCGCGATCGGTGAGGGGCACGTCTCGGCGCAGTCCATCGTGCAGAAGCTGGTCGCCTCACTCGGCGGGGTCGAGGGGGCCACCGAGGATCTGGCCGAGACCGCCATCCCGATGAAGGCGCCGCGCCGGACCGGCAGCAACGCCGGAGTGATGGTGTCCGGCATGTCCGACGTGTGGGTGAAGCTGGCCAAGTGCTGCACGCCGGTGCCGGGCGATGACATCCTCGGCTTCATCACCCGCGGCGGCGGGGTGTCGATACATCGGCAGAGCTGCACCAACGCGGGCGCGCTGCAGAAGCAGCCGGATCGGCTGGTCGACGTCGAATGGGCGCCCTCGGCGGACTCGGTGTTCGTGGTCTCGATCCAGGTCGAGGCGCTCGACCGGCATCGCCTGCTGTCCGACGTGTCCCGGGTGCTGTCGGACGAGCGGGTGAACATCCTGTCCGCGACCGTGTCCACCAACCGGGACCGGGTGGCGGTGTCCCGGTTCACCTTCGAACTGGCCGAGCCCAAGCACCTGGCCAACCTGCTGCGCACCGTGAAGAACGTCGAGGGCGTCTACGACGTCTACCGCATCCACGCGGCCAACTGAGGCAGGTCGGTGGTTGCTCCCTAGCGCAGGGGTTCGTAGCTTGACATTCCAAGCTGTACGACAGACTGTATACAGATGACGAAGCCTCCGTCGCGCACTCGCAGCGCCGCGTACTCGCCGCGCCCCGGCAAAACCGCGAAGTCGACCGCTGCAAGTGCGGTTACGCAACCCCGCACTCGGCGCGACGTTGGGACCGACATAGCGGGAAATGACGACTCGCAGGTCACCCTGATCGGTGGCGGAACGACGGGCAGGTCCGAGGTGTGGCAGGCGCGCATCGGTGCAGAGTTGGCCGAGCAGTTACGGTCTGACGCCGAGGTGCTTGGCCTTGACGGTCGAACCGACATCGTCAAGGCCGCCTTAGAGCTGTTACACCGACGAGCAGCCCAGGAGCGGATGGCTCGCTCGCTCGACGAGTATTACGGCGACTCGGCCCCTCCGCTTCCGCTAGGTGTCATCCCGCCCGATGCCAGCTCCTGAACCGTTCCGGGCGCAGGTATGGGACGTCGGCTTCGAGTTCGGCATCCATCCAGCCGTCGTCATCAGTGTCAACCCACTGAACAGCCGGCTGGGCCATGTGGCAGTCATCCCGATCACGGGTACCCCCGGTCCGCCCGGAACTCACATCCCCCTCGACGCCGGGGCCGGGCTCACGAAGTACGACGAGTCCTATGCCGATGTGACCTCATTGCGACCTGTCGCGAGGGGACGCCTGCGCAAACAGCGTGGTTTGCTCACACACGCCGAAATGGCTCGCATCGAGGCGCAGCTTCGCACCTATCTGGGCTTGTGACTCAGTCGCCGGCTGATCCGGGACCTGCATGCAGCCTGCCGGCTATGACCGGCCCGGCGCATGCAGGTCCGCGTCCTGGCTAGGCCTTGAGCCGGACGGTCTTGAAGTACAGCGGGATGTTGGGCTTGCCACCGCCGGCCTGGTTGGAGCCGTCGTCACCGCCGGCGGCGACCTTCTGCAGGATGTCCAGGCCGGCCGTGACGTGCCCGATCACGGTGTAGTTCTTGCCGAGGCTGCCGTTGGAGTCCTTGGTGATGAAGAAGAACTGGCTGCCGTTGGTGTTCGCGCCGGAATTGGCCATGGCCAGCGTGCCGGCGGTGTAGCTGGCCTTGGCCAGGTTCTCGTCCCTGGTGCTGTAGGTCGGGCCGCCGGCCGTGGTGCCGCTCGGGTCCCCGCACTGCACCACGAAGATGCCGGAGTTCACCGACCGCGGGCATCCGGTGTTGTCGTAGAACTTCTTACCGATCAGGTAGACGATGCTCTGCACGTTGCAGGGCGCGTTCTTGGCATCCAGCGCCACCGTGATGGTGCCCTGGTTCGTGGTGAACACCGCCGTCCGGGCGGTGGTCGGGGTGGGCTTGGGATCCGGCGGCAAGCCGACGTCGAAGAGGTTGCCGGCGGTCAGCTTGCTGGCGTTCTCGGCATACTTGCACGGCCCGGACGTCTTCTTCGCCGCCCGCGCCTTGATCGGCGGAGCCGCCCGGCTGGGCAGCGGCGCGGCGGTGCTGGACGCCGACGGCGAGGCCGAGGTGGTGTCCGAGCTGCTGGACGCGGCGTTCGCGGTGGAGTTCTTGTTGTCGTGTCGGAGCATGATCGTGGTCACCACGACCACCGCCACCACCACCAGCACCCCGATCACCGAGGCGATCACGTTCAACTGGCGGCGGCGCACCTCGCGCTGCTGGCGGCGCACCAGCTGGCGTTCCAGGTGGCGGCGGGCGGCGTCGCGGCGCTGCTTGCTAGTCGGCACGCGGGGCATCCTTTACGGTTCGGCCGGTGGTCGGCGGCTTCGGGACGGGCAACGGTGCCGAATTCTACGAAACGCGGCCGACCGGTGCCTTCGGTGAGGCTATGAGTCGGCTCAGTAACGTGGATGCCGGTAGCAGACATCGTCAGGGAGAGAGCGCGTGCTGATCGAGTGCATCGAGGCCCAGGTGTTCGGCACCAACTGCTTCCTGGTGGCCGACGGCCCGGGGGAGCAGTGCGTGGTGATCGATCCCGGGGTCGGCGTGACCGGTCAGCTGGAGGAGCTCATCGCAGACTACCGGTTACATCCGGTGGCGGTGTTGCTCACCCACGGTCATCTCGACCACACCTTCTCGGTACTGCCGGTGTGCCAGGCCCGGGACGTGCCGGCCTACATCCACCCGGCCGATCGCCGGGCGCTGGCCGACCCGTGGTGGCTGATGGGCCTGCGGGTCGGCGCGCCGATCTGGGGGGTTCGGAACCTGACCTTCGCCGAGCCGGAGGACGTGCGAACCCTGGACGACGGCGGTGACCTGGAGCTCGCCGGGCTGCGGTTCACCGTCCGGCACGCACCGGGCCACACCGAAGGCTCGATCCTGCTGCAGACCGACAGCGTCGAGGCGCCGGTGGCCTTCACCGGTGACGTGCTGTTCGCCGGGTCCATCGGCCGTACCGACCTGCCGGGTGGCTCGATGCCTGCGATGCTGGACTCGCTGAAGAACGTGGTGCTGCCGATGGCAGATGAAGTAATGGTTTGTCCCGGACACGGTCCGCGCACCACCATAGGTCGGGAGAGAGCCACCAACCCGTTCCTGAAAGAGTTGATGTGACCACATCCGAGTCGACCTCAGCCGAATCGGTGCAGACCGGCAGACCGGCGGCGACTGCGCCGCGAGCCGGCAAGCCCATGCCGCTGAGCGGCTTTCCGGAGCTGTTGCCGGCCGAGCGGCTGGCCGAACTGCAGGTGCTCGAGCAGCTCAGGCAGACCTTCGAGCTGCACGGCTTCGCGCCGATCGAGACCCGGGCGGCCGAGCCGCTGGAGCAGTTGCTGCGCAAGGGCGAGGTGGACAAGGAGGTCTACCTGCTGCGCCGGCTGCACGCCAGCGAGACCGAGGACGTCGATTCCGCCGCACTGGGCCTGCACTTCGACCTGACCGTGCCGTTCGCCCGGTACGTGCTGGAGAACGCGGGCAAGCTGGAGTTCCCGTTCCGCCGCTACCAGATCCAGAAGGTGTGGCGTGGCGAGCGGCCGCAGGAGGGCCGGTACCGGGAGTTCACCCAGGCCGACATCGACGTGGTCGCCCGTGACGTGCTGCCGTTCCACCACGACGTGGAGGTGGCCCGGGTGATGGCCGAGGCGCTGTCCGCCCTGCCGGTGCCGGCGCTGACCCTGCAGGTCAACAACCGCAAGCTCATCGAGGGCTACTTCCACGGCGTCGGAGCGCCGGAGCCGGCGGCGGTGATGCGGGTCATCGACAAGCTGGACAAGGTGCCGGCCGAGGTGGTGCTGGCGATGCTGGTGGACGAGGCCGGGCTGTCCGCCGAGCAGGCCGGCCAGTGCCTGGCGCTGGCCCAGATCCGCACGTCCGACTCCTCCTTCGTCGAGCAGGTGACGGCCCTCGGGGTGACCGATCCGCTGCTGTCCGAGGGCCTGACCGAGTTGGCCGCGGTGGTGGACGGCTGCTCCGGGTTGAACAGCGAACGATTCAGCGTCGTCGCCGACCTGCGGATCGCGCGTGGCCTGGACTACTACACCGGCACGGTGTTCGAGACCCGGCTGGCCGGCTTCGAGAGCCTCGGCTCGATCTGCTCCGGCGGTCGCTACGACTCACTGGCCAGCGACGGCCGCACCAGCTATCCGGGGGTCGGCATCTCGCTCGGGGTGACCCGGATGCTGGTTCCGCTGTTCGCCCGCAAGAAGCTCACCGCGTCCCGGTCGGTGCCGTCGGCGGTGCTGGTCGCGCTGCCGGACGAGTCGTCCCGACCGGCCAGCGAGCGGATCGCGCAGCAACTGCGCGGCAGGGGAGTGCCCTGCGAGGTGGCGCCGAGCCCGCAGAAGTACGGCAAGCAGATCCGGTTCGCCGAGCGGCGCGGCATCCCGTACGTCTGGTTCCCGGTCACGACCGGACCTGATGGAGTGGAGCAGGCCGATTCGGTGCGAGATATCCGCACCGGCGAGCAGCTGCTGGCCGATCCGGAGAGCTGGCTGCCGCCGGAGGAGGATCTGCGGCCGCAGATCGTCCGGCCTGAGCTTTAGCAAGCCGGTACGGGGCCCGAGCTGCAGGAACCCGAGCCGTAGGAAACCGCCCGCTCCCGCGATGGGAGAATGACATTCACGACATCGAAGGGAATCTCTGTGCTCCGCACGCATGAAGCCGGGTCGCTGCGCGCATCCGACGCCGGTCAGACGGTAACCCTGGCGGGCTGGGTGGCCAGCCGCCGCGACCATGGCGGGGTCGCCTTCATCGATCTGCGCGACGGCAGCGGGGTGGTGCAGGTGGTGGTGCGTGACGATGCCATCGCGCACAACCTGCGCAACGAGTGGTGCGTCCAGGTCACCGGTGCGGTCCGGCAGCGGCTGGAGGGCAAGGTCAACCCGAACATCCCGACCGGCGAGGTGGAGGTGGTCGCCGACAAGCTCGAGGTGCTGAACCCGGCGGCGGCGCTGCCGTTCCAGATCGACGAGCACACCGAGGTGGGTGAGGAGGCCCGGCTGAAGTACCGCTACCTGGATTTGCGCCGGCCGGCGCCGTCGGCCGCGTTGCGGTTGCGGAGCAAGGTGAATCGGGCCGCCCGCGAGGTGCTGTACACGCACGGCTTCCACGAGGTGGAGACGCCCACCCTGACCCGATCCACGCCCGAGGGCGCCCGGGACTTCCTGGTGCCGGCCCGGCTGCAGCCGGGCAGCTGGTACGCGCTGCCGCAGTCACCGCAGCTGTTCAAGCAGTTGCTGATGGTGGCCGGCATGGAGCGCTACTTCCAGATCGCCCGCTGCTATCGGGACGAGGACTTCCGGGCCGACCGGCAGCCGGAGTTCACCCAGCTCGACATCGAAATGAGCTTCGTCGAGCAGGACGACGTGATCGCGATCGCCGAGGAGGTGCTGCGTGCGCTCTGGCGACTGATCGGCCACGAGGTGCCGACCGAGATCGCCCGGATCACCTACGCGGACGCGATGAACCGCTACGGCTCGGACAAGCCGGATCTGCGGTTCGGGCTGGAACTCACCGAGTGCACCGGCTACTTCGCCGAGACCCCGTTCCGGGTGTTTCAGGCCGAGTACGTCGGCGCGGTGGTCATGGCCGGTGGCGCGTCCCAGCCGCGCCGGCAGTTGGACGCCTGGCAGGACTGGGCCAAGCAGCGTGGCGCACGCGGGCTCGCCTACGTGCTGATCGGTGAGGACGGCGAGCTGTCCGGGCCGGTCGCGAAGAACCTCTCGGACTCCGAACGAGCCGGGCTGGCCGAGTTCGTCGGTGGCCGGCCGGGCGACTGCGTGTTCTTCGCCGCCGGTGCCCGCAAGAGTTCGCAGGCGCTGCTCGGTGCGGCCCGGCTGGAGATCGGCCGTCGGGCCGGGCTGCTCACGCCGGGCGACTGGTCGTTCGTCTGGGTGGTGGACGCCCCGCTGTTCGAGCCCAGCGCCGAGGCCACCGCGAGCGGGGACGTGGCGGTCGGTTCGGGTGCCTGGACGGCGGTGCACCACGCGTTCACCAGCCCGAAGGCCGAGTTCTTCGACACCTTCGACACCGACCCGGGCAGTGCGCTGGCATACGCCTACGACATCGTCTGCAACGGCAACGAGATCGGCGGCGGTTCGATCCGTATCCACCGGCGGGACATCCAGGAGCGGGTGTTCGCGGTGATGGGCCTGTCGTCGGAGCAGGCGCAGGAGAAGTTCGGGTTCCTGCTGAACGCCTTCGCCTACGGGGCGCCGCCACACGGCGGCATCGCCTTCGGCTGGGACCGGATCTGCGCGCTGCTCTCGAACACCGACTCGATCCGGGACGTGATCGCCTTCCCGAAGACCGGTGGTGGCTACGACCCGCTGACCGAGGCGCCGGCGCCGATCACGCCGGAGCAGCGCAAGGAGGCCGGGGTGGACGCCAAGCCGCAGGCGCCGGGCAGCCCGTCCGCCGCCACGGCCACCGAGACCGGCGCGGTGCCCACCGAACCGTCGAGCTGAGGCCGATTTCGGTTATTGCGCTGTTGCCCTTGTGATGAAAGCAGATTTGGCTTCGGTGTAGGCCTCGCGATCGTCGGCGTGGGTAGCTGCCAGTTGCCGTTTCAGCGCGGCGTATTCGGCCCGCAGCGCCGGATCCGCGAGCAGCCGGTCCCGGAAGTCCAGGTGCCGCTGCCAGTCGGCGGTGCTTGGTCGCATCAGGTGCAGGTGGGCGTGCCGGCGGCCGCCGACCACATGTACGAAGAACCGGCGGGACGGGCGCTGGTCCAACTCCGGTGGCAGGTAATGCCAGCCATGCGCGGCCAGCACGGCGGCTATAGCGGTTGCCTGGTCGAGGTCCGCGGCGCCGGCCATCAGGTCGAGGATGGGCTTGGCCGGCAGCTCCGGCACCGCGGTGGATCCGACGTGGTGGATGTCGGTGGTCAGCCAGTGGTCGAGCAGGCCGACGAGCTGCTTGCGCAACTCGGCGGCCTGCGCCGGCCAGCTCGGGTCCGGGTCGACGATCGTGATGGGCTCTGTTGCCCACTGCGGCACCGGCTCGTTCACTCCTGGCAGGCTACCCGCGCGCCACTGAGTCATCCGTACGCCGGCGCGCTGCTATTCGGGGTCGCTCTGTCGCGGACTGTTGCGGCTGGTGAGTAGCTCGGGGTGGTGGAGGTAGTTGCGTTGTGGTCGCTGGTCGGGGTGCCAGGCCGGTGGTTGCCAGTGCGGTACGCCGTCGATCAGCATCGTCTGCCAGCCACGTTTCGGCGCCTCCGTGTTGTGATACCCGCAGGCTATTGCGAGATTGTCCAGGTCGGTACGGCCACCGTTGACCCAGTCGATCGCGTGGTGGATTTCTGATTGGGCGGCGGTGCGGGCGCAGCCGGGGAAGGTGCAGCCACGATCCCTCGCGAAGAGGGCTTTGCGCTGGCCGGGCGAGCCGAGTCGGCGGCCGATGCCGTAGGCGAGGATGCCGCCGGCGTCGGTGAGGATCGCCGGCAGCACGTGACCGTCGGCGGCGAGCCGCAGCGCTTCGTTGATGCTGAGGGTTCCGCCGTGGTGGGTGGTGGCGCGTCCGGCCCGGCGTTCGAGGTCGGTCAGCGTCATGGTGATGATCAGCTGGCTGGGTAGTCCGGCGTGGTCGGGCAGCTCTCGAGTGGCGAGGAGTCGGCGGCCGGCCTCCTCGAACGCGTCGTGCAGCCGCTGCGGAATCGTCCGGTCGTCCGGGCCGAGCGCGTCGTCCGGTCGGGCGGCGGCCAGTGGGGTCAGGATGGCTTCCCAGATCGCCTGACAGGACGGGGACAGCCGTCCCTCCAACAAGCCGGTGCCATCTTCGAGCCGATTCAGACTCACTCGCCGGTGTGCCTGCTGCAGCCGCTGCTCGTCCGGGCTCGGCCCGTCCGGATCCAGATGCGCGAGGATCCGCTGACCCAGCAACCGGATCGTACGCGGATCACTGATCCGAGCATGCTCCAGCAGCGTCGTCTCGACTCGTTCCGCGTGCTCGGCCCGCTCCCGGTCGGGATGGCCTGCACCGTCTCGGCAATCGCCGCCGCATGATCGGCACCGATCTCACCTATTGCGAAAGCCTCGGCGGTAGCAGGGTAGTGCGGATCCAAGGCTTCTCCGGTCAGGCTGCGCCGGGCACCGAAGCGCTCCACCGCCTGCGCTCGCTTACGCGCCTCGGACCGAGTGCAGCGCAACTGTGCGCTGATCAGATCCGCCAGCCCGCGAAAGCCCAAAGTGCCCGGCACATTCCGTGCGTTGAGCTCGGCCAGTACCGAAAGCTGCCGGAACTGCAACCGGACGAGCTCCGCCTCAAGCTCCACGATTTCGGCGAGCAGCGCATCGTCCGTAGCGGTAGCAAGCTGCTCGATCACATATTCGATTTTACTGGAACGAACAACGATAAGCAACCATCAACATCCCTGAATTGCCTTGCCAACAAGGGCGAAACCGCAAGTCGGCAACGAGGCTCGGCAAGAACGTAACCTCCTCATCGCTGCGCTTTTGCTTTGATCTTTAGGATCAACGCCAAACATCAACGATCGGCGTGGCCCCACCGAGCTCCGCCAAACCATAGGTAGCCTCCAGGGTGCGCAATACCCGATAGTGGCTGACCCGTTCGGAAAACCGGCCCACCTTCACCGACTGGCCGTAGAAGATGGTCGGAATATGATTGCCGGCGCTGCGATCGTCCTCGTCCCAGGTGATGATCAGCAGGCTGTTATGGGTCAAAGCCCACCGGGCGTAGCCGTCGAGGTGCGCCCTGAGCCAACGATCGCCGCTGGCAACGCCACCGTCGTGCATGTCGTCGTCCAGGTTCGGGATGACGAACGAGACGGTCGGCAGCGCGCCGTAGTTGCTGTCGAACCTGCTCAGCGTGCGATTGTCGGACGCCGGCACGTTGGAGAAGTTCACCCACGGGTTGTGCTTGCGGGCGTACGGGCCAGCGCCGCAGCCGGAAAAGCCGTCGGACGGCATCGACTCGGAGTAGCCGGCGAAGCTGAGCCCCACGCCGATCAGTTGCGAGGCGAGGTTCGGGGCGGTGTAGCTGTGCGGGCAGGAGTCATCGGTCAGGCCGTGCGTGGAACCCGAGAACAACGCCAGGTAGTTCGGCTCACTCGGATGGGTTACCGCGAACGATTGGGTGAACAGCGCCCCGCCTGCCGCCAGCGAGTTGAGGTACGGCGCGGCCGACTTGTCGATGATGTCGGCGTAGGGGCGGTTCTCCTCGACGACCACTACCACGTGATCGAACCGCGGGACGGTCCGCTGCCGTGTACCGGAAGCCGGCGCTGAGTTCGCACGGGAGCTGGCAGGCGAGTTGGAAACGGGCCTACCCGAGGTCGATGCGCTCGCCGCGGTCGAGGTGCTCGCCGCGGTCGAAGTGCTTGACGTGGTCGGCTTTTCTGCCGACGAGGATGAGCGTTCTGCCGATGAGGGTGAGTTGCTTGCCGGCGACGGTGAATGGCTTGCCGGCGAGCGCGAGTGGCTTGAGCTGCAACCGGCCAGGGCAAGCACAGCGACCAGCATGATTGCTCGAACGGCACGGCCGGTACCCGTCATCGAAGCCCCCCGTAGCTAGGTGACCAGCTCCTCGCCGGCATAGACGTTCATTCGTCCGCCACGAACCATGCCGACCAGTACGAGCTGATATTCCCGGGCCAGATCCACCGCGAGGTCGGACGGCGCGGAGACTGCCACGATGCCCGCGTAGCCACCGGCCACCGCCTTCTGCACGATCTCGAAGGAGACCCGGCCGCTGACCACCAGCAGCAGGTCGGTCAGCGGCAGCCGGTTCTGCAGCACCGCCCAGCCGGTCACCTTGTCCACCGCGTTGTGCCGGCCGACGTCCTCGCGCACCACGAGCAACCCGCCATCGCCGGCGGCCACCCCGGCGGCATGCAGCGAGCCGGTCCGGGCGAAGGTCTTCTGCTGGCTGCGCAGCGCGTCCGGCATCGCCTGCAGTATCGCGGCGGACACCGTCCAGCCGGGAGTGTGCGGGTCGTAGCGGCGCAGCGGGGACAGGTCCAGCACGTCGGCACTGCAGACCCCGCAGGCGGCGCCGGTCACCCAGGCGCGCGGTCGAGGCGGGCTTACCCCGGCCCGGATACCCAGGTGCACCTGGTCCACGCCACGGCCGCTGATCCCGTCGGTGGCCCGCAGGCTCAGGTCGTCGGCGGTGCGGCACTGCCGCAGCCCGAGCAGGTCGTCGCCGGACCGGACCCCGGACTCCACGGCCAGCCAGCCGGCGGCAAGTTCCAGGTCGTGACCCGGGGTACGCATCAGGGTGGCGATCGACTCGCCGTCGCAGATCAGGTTGAGAGGTGCCTCGACGGTCAGCTCGTCGCCCTCCTGCGCGACCGTGCCGGAGCGCACTCGGGTGATCCGGCGCCGGGAGGTCATCACGGCCATCGCAGCTCCTCTCCTCGACGTACCAATCTAGTGTCGGCCGGGAGCATTAGGGTGGCGGGCGTGACCCTGTTCGGCGACCCCGATGCCGACCAACTAGCCGACTACTCGAGGGCTGGCCAGGCCGGCCTTGACGCCGGACCCGAGCCGATCCCGGACAACGCCCCGCTGGCCGTCCGGATGCGGCCGCGCAGCCTGGACGAGGTGATCGGCCAGCAGCACCTGCTGGGGCCGGGCTCGCCGCTGCGCCGGCTGGTGGAGGGCGACGCGCCGATGTCGCTGATCCTGTTCGGGCCGCCCGGCACCGGCAAGACCACACTGGCCAACATCGTCTCGACCGCCGGCAACCGCCGGTTCGTCCAGCTGTCGGCGCTGAACGCCGGGGTCAAGGACGTCCGGGCGGTGATCGAGACCGCCCGCCGGACGCTGGAGCACGGCGGCCGGCCGACGGTGCTGTTCATCGACGAGATCCACCGGTTCTCCAAGACCCAGCAGGACTCGCTGCTGGCCGCGGTGGAGGCTCGTACGGTCACCCTGGTCGCGGCCACCACCGAGAATCCGTACTTCTCGATGGTCTCCCCGCTGCTGTCGCGCAGCCTGCTGCTGACCCTGCAGCCGCTTACCGACGCCGATATCGACGTCCTCATCGAGCGCGCGTTGACCGATCCGCGCGGGCTGGACAACCTGGTCAGCCTGGCCGAGCCGGCCCGCGAGCACCTGGTCCGGCTGGCCGGCGGCGATGCCCGACGGGTGCTGACCGCGCTGGAGGCGGCAGCTGGCGCGGTGCTGGCAGCCGCCGGTTCGCAGGACGGCGTCCCGGAGATCGGCCTCGCCGAGCTGGAGCAGGCGATCGACCAGGCCGCGGTCCGCTACGACCGGGACGGCGACCAGCACTACGACGTGATCAGCGCCTTCATCAAGTCCATCCGCGGTTCGGACGTCGACGCCGCGCTGCACTACCTGGCCCGGATGATCGTGGCCGGTGAGGATCCGCGTTTCATCGCCCGGCGGCTGGTGGTGCATGCCAGCGAGGACATCGGATTGGCCGATCCGACCGCGCTGCTCGCGGCAACCGCGGCGGCGCAGGCGGTCGCGCTGATCGGCATGCCGGAGGCCCGGATCAACCTCGCCCAGGCCACCATCCACCTGGCGCTGGCGCCGAAGTCCAATGCGGTGATCACCGCGATCAACGAGGCGATCGCCGACGTCGAGGCCGGCAAGGCCGGCTCGGTGCCGCCGCCGCTGCGGGACGGCCACTATGCCGGCGCGCGCAAGCTCGGCCATGCCGAGCGTTACGTCTACCCGCACGACCTGCCGGAGGGTGTGGCCAGCCAGCAGTATCCACCGGACGAACTGGTCGGTACCGACTACTACCGGCCCGGCCAGCGCGGTGCCGAGCGCGCCATCGCCGAACGGGTCGCCAAGCTGCGCTCCGTAATCCGCGGCGAGCGCGGAGCCGAGCGGTCAGCGTCGAAGGCGACAGCGAGTGAGCATCGCAGGAGCGTCAGCGACGAGGAGCGCAGCGAGCGCGGAGCAGAGCGGTCGACACGGCCGACGGAACCGAGCGGGTAGGGTGCTGGCGAGCCCGAACTCGAAGGAGAGCCCGTCGTGCACGCTGGAGCCATCGCCGCGCTGATCGCGGCCGGAGCCTTCGTCCTGCTCGTGTTGCTGCTCGCCATTCCGCTGCTCAAGCTGGGCAAGACGCTCGATGAGGCCACCCTCGCGCTGCGCAAGACGCACGAGGGAGCGGTACCGCTGCTGACCGGTGCTCAGGCCACGGTGGCGGGAGTGAACAGCCAGTTGGCCCAGCTGGAGGACATCACCCGCGGCGTCGGCTCGATCACCAGCAACGCGGCAGCGCTCAGCTCGATCGTCTCGGCCACCGTGGGCAGCCCGCTGATCAAGGTGGCCGCGTTCTCCTACGGCGTGCGGTCCTCGGTACGTAAGCGGCACGATGCGCAGGCGGTGGCGGACGCGCGGCGCAGCCGCCGGACGGAGGCCCGGAGCAGCAGTCGCGCCGGCCGGCGCGGAGTCCGCTGAGATGCGCCGGCTGTTCTGGCTCGCGTTGGGTGCCACGGTCGGCGTGCTGCTCGTGCGCAAGCTGTCCCGAGCCGCGGAGAAGCTCACCCCGCAAGGCGTCGCGCACAGCTTCGCCGCCGGGCTGAACGAGCTGTCCTACGCGCTGCGTGACTTCATCACCGACGTCCGAGAGGCGATGACGGCTCAGGAGACCGCGCTGCGCGAGGCGGCCGGCCTGGACGGCGGATCGGTCGACTCCGCCGGCGGCGGCACGGTTGGCCGAGCCGGCATGCCTGGCCCAGCCGGCGTGACTGGCCCAGCCGGCGTGACTGGCACGGCCGGGGGGCCCGGCAGCGCCGGCCACCTCGACAGCGCCGGCCACCCCGCCGAAAGCGATTGAGAAGCCGCATAGGCTTGCGGTACTGCCGCAACCGACATGTACGGCACTGATCGACCGACGAAGGAGTTCACCCATGCGCTCAGCCGAGATCCGGCGGCGCTTCCTCGCGCACTTCGAAGCCAATTCCCATGTGGTGGTACCCAGCGCGCCGCTGCCGTTCGACGACCCGAACCTGCTGTTCGTCAACGCCGGCATGGTGCAGTTCGTGCCGTACTTCATCGGCCAGCAGGCCGCTCCGTGGAAGCGGGCCACCAGCGTGCAGAAGTGCATCCGCACCCAGGACATCGAAGAGGTCGGCAAGACCACCCGGCACGGCACGTTCTTCCAGATGAACGGCAACTTCTCCTTCGGCGACTACTTCAAGGAACTCGCCATCACCCTCGCCTGGGAGTTGTCCACCAAACCGATCGACGACGGCGGGTTCGGCCTCGACCCGGAACGGATCTGGCCGACGGTCTACCTCGACGACGACGAGGCGGTCGATATCTGGCACCGGGTGATCGGCGTGCCGAACGAGCGGATCGTCCGCCGCGGCAAGGCCGACAACACCTGGGACATGGGCATCCCGGGACCGGCCGGCACCTGCAGCGAGCTGTTCTACGACCGCGGCTCGGAGTACGGGCCGGAAGGTGGCCCGGCCGTCGACGAGGACCGGTACCTGGAGTTCTGGAACCTGGTGTTCATGGCCTACGAGCGGGGCAAGGCCACCGGCCCCGGCAAGGGCGAGTACGAGATTCTGGGCGACCTGCCCAACAAGAACATCGACACCGGCATGGGCATGGAGCGGATCGCGGCCATCCTGCAGGGCGTCGACAACCTGTATGAGATCGACGAGACCAGGCCGATCCTGGACCGGGCGGCCGAGCTGACCAGCACCAAGTACGGCGCGCACTCCGGGCACACCGCCGCGGCGTCGCACCCGGACGACGTCCGGCTGCGGGTGATCGCCGACCACGTCCGGACCGGCCTGATGCTGATGGGGGACGGGGTCACCCCGTCCAACGAGGGTCGTGGCTACGTACTTCGCCGGATCCTGCGCCGAGCGGTGCGCTCGATGCGGCTGCTCGGCTTCGCCGACCCGGCGCTGCCCGAACTGCTGCCGGTGGCCCGCGACTGCATGGCGCCGTCGTACCCGGAGTTGGCGACCGACTTCGACCGGATCGCCATGATCGGCTATGCCGAGGAGGAGACGTTCCGGCGGACGCTGGCCTCCGGCACGACCCTCTTCGACACCGCGGTGGCCTCGGTGAAGTCGGCCGGCGGCGCCACGTTGCCCGGGGACCAGGCGTTCCGGCTGCACGACACCTACGGCTTCCCGGTGGACCTCACGCTGGAGATGGCGGCCGAGCAGGGCCTGTCGGTCGACGTCGAGGGCTTTCGCCGGCTGATGACCGAGCAGCGCGAGCGGGCCAAGGCCGATGCCAAGGCGAACAAGAGCGCGCACGGCAACTCACCGGCCTTCCGGCAACTGCGCGATGCCGGCGAGACGGTGTTCACCGGCTACACCGAACTGCGCACCCAGACTCGGGTTCGCGGCGTGGTGTCCGACGGCGAGTTGGTGCCGGCGGCCCGCTCCGGACAGATCGTTGAGGTGGTGCTCGACGAGACGCCGTTCTACGCCGAGTCGGGTGGCCAGATCGCGGACGAGGGCACCATCTCCACCGACGGCGCGCTGCTGCGGGTGCTGGACGTGCAGAAGCCGGTCAAGGGCCTGATCGTGCATCGGGTGGAGGTTGCCGAGGGCGAGCTGGTGGCCGGCGCCGAGGCCGATGCCCAGGTGGATCCAGAATGGCGCCGCTCGGCGCGGCAGGCGCACTCCGGCACCCACGTGGTGCACGCGGCGCTGCGCGAGGTGCTCGGCCCGACCGCGCTGCAGAGCGGCTCCTACAACAAGCCCGGCTACCTGCGGCTGGACTTCGCCTGGGGCGGTGCGCTGTCGGAGACCAGCAGGCAAGACATCGAGGACGTGTCCAACCGCGCGCTGCGGGCCGACCTGCCGGTCAGCGTGCAGTACATGCCGCTGCAGCGGGCTCGCGAGATCGGCGCGCTGGCGCTGTTCGGCGAGACCTACGACGCCGAGGTACGGGTGGTCGAGATCGGCGGGCCGTGGTCGCGTGAGCTGTGCGGTGGCACCCACGTCGAGCACTCCTCCCAGGTCGGCGCCATCACGCTGGTTGGCGAGTCCTCGGTCGGTGCCGGAGTGCGCCGGGTGGAGGCGTTCGTCGGCCTGGAGGCGCTGCGCTACCTGGCCACCGAACGGGCGCTGTTGAACGCGGTCGCGGAGACGCTGAAGGTGCCCGCCGACCAGGCGCCGGACCGGGTCGCGGCGCTGGTCGAGCGGCTGCGCACGGTGGAGAAGGAGTTGGAGCGCGGCCGAATGGCCGCGGTGCTGGCTGGGGCCGGCGAGTTGGCCGCCCAGGTGGTCGACGTCGGCGGCGTGCAGTTGGTGGCGGCGCCGGCGCCGGACGGGGTGGGCGGTAACGACCTGCGCACGCTGGCCACCGACGTTCGGGCCCGGCTGGACCAGGGCCGACCAGCGGTGGTGGTGCTCATCTCGAATGTGGACGGCAAGGCCCACTTCGTGGCCAGCGTCAACCCGGCTGGTCAGCAGGCCGGCCTGGCTGCCGGTGAACTGGTGCGCGAGTTCGCCCCGGTGCTGGCCGCGCGTGGCGGTGGTAAGGCGGACCTGGCGCAGGGCGCCGGTGGTGACCCGGCGAAGGTGGCCGCGGCCCTGGCGGCGGTCACCGCCGCGGTGGCCGGCCGCGGGTGACCGGACCCGGCGGTGTTCCGGACCCGACCGGAGCCGGCGGTGTTCCGGACCCGACCGGAGCCGGTGGGCCACCGGTCGGGGTCTGGCTCGGCGTGGACGTCGGTGCGGTCCGGATCGGCGTCGCGCGCAGCGACCCGGCCGGCATCCTGGCGGTGCCGCTGGCCACGATCCCGTTCGATCGGCGCCCGTTCGATCGGGGGAAGCAGGCTTCAGCTGAGCAACGCACCGACCTGGCGGCGGTGCGGGACCTGGTTGCCGAGCACCAGGCGGTCGGCGTGGTGGTGGGTCTGCCCCGCACGCTGGCGGGCCGCGAGGGGCCGGCTGCGGTCGCGGCGCGGGCGTTCGGGGAGGCGCTGCGACCCCTGATCGAGCCCGTCGAGGTGCGCTATGCCGACGAGCGGATGACCACGGTGCTGGCACAGCGTAACCTCAGCAAGAGCGGAGTGCGGGCCCGGGCACAGCGTGCTGTGGTAGACCAAGCGGCTGCGGTGGAAATTCTGCAGTCCTTCTTAGTAGGGCTGCACCGAGTTCGTACCGAGCAGCACGGCACGGGAAGTACCGAGCACGGCACTTGAGAACCACCGGTAACACCCGAACCACCGAGCAATCAGATGCTGAGTAACCAGATGCTGCGCCGCAGCACCGGATAAGGGGCCAACACGCGTGGAGGGTTCGATCGACGAGCTTCGCGACGACGATCATCCGCTGTTCGGGTCCGACGAACCGGCGAATTACGTGCCCGGTGGCGCCAAGCGCTCACACCGCCACCAGGTCAAACGTCGTCGCCGTCGCCACCGGGTGTTCCCGGTATTGTCGCTGGTCGTCATCCTGGCCCTGATCGGCGCCAGCTACGTGCTGGTCCGCTCGGCGGCTGACCACTTCAAGACGCCGGACTACGTCGGCAGCGGCACCGGTTTCACCCGGATCACCATCGCGCCCGGCGACGGCGCCAGCGATGTCGCGGCGGCGCTGGTCAAGGCCGGCTCGGTGGAATCCAGCAAGGCCTTCATCAACGCCGCCAAGAAGTCCGGCCGGGCCGGTGACATCCAGCCCGGGGTGTTCCGGGTGCCGCTGCACGCCTCGGGCGCCGCGGCGATGCAGGCCATCCTGGATCCGGCCAACAAGCTGATCACCCAGGTCACCATTCCGGAGGGCTACACCGAGAGCCAGGTGCTGACCACACTGGCGACCAAGACCGGCCTGCCGGTCACCGCGTTGAAGGCCGCCGCCGGCAACATCGCCGACCTGGGGCTGCCCGACGGATTCAAGCCGACCACGGCCGAAGGCTTCCTGTACCCCTCGACCTATCAGTTCAATCCGGGTAGCACGCCCGACGAGGTGGTCCAGCAGCTGACCAGCCAGTTCGGCACCGAGTACGTCAAGCTCGGCATCGGCCAGGCAGCACATGCGGCCGGCATCACGCCGTACCAGGCGCTGGTCATCGCCTCGATCATCGAGGGCGAGGCCAAGTTCGACGCGGATCGGCCCAAGGTGGCCAGGGTGATCCTGAACCGGCTGGCGGCCGACCGGCCGCTGCAGATCGATGCCACCAGCGTGTACGGGGCCAAGCTGGCCGGCCTGGATCCGAAGCAGGTCGACTTCGCGACCCTCAACTCGCCGTACAACTCCTACACCCATCCCGGCCTGCCGCCGACGCCGATCGACAACCCGGGCGTCAGCTCGCTGCAGGCCGCGGTCAAGCCGGCAGCCGGCAGCTGGATGTACTACGTCAACGGCGACGCGGCCGGGCACCTGAGCTTCTTCACCGATGAGAACGCCTTCCTGCAGGCCGTCGAGGTATGCAGGACGAACGGCTGGGGTTGCGGCTGAGCCGGATGCCTCAGCCTGATCGGCCGGGCCGGCTGGCCGCGGTGCTGGGCAAGCCCATCGAGCACAGCCTGTCACCACTGCTGCACCGAGCCGCCTACCAGGCGCTCGGGCTGACCGGTTGGCGCTATACCGCCATCGAATGCGCGGAGGACGAGCTCAGCCGGGTCCTTGCCGAGCATCCGGACGCGGCCGGCTTCTCCTGCACCATGCCGCTCAAGCGGGCGGCGCTGCAGCTGGCCAGCACCGCCGGTCCGACCGCGGCCGCGATCGGCGCGGCGAACACCCTGCTGCCGGCGGCGACCGGCTGGCACGCCGAGAACACCGACTGGATCGGCATCCGGACGTCCCTGCTCGAGCGTGGCGTCCGGCCGGATCGGGTGGTCCTGCTCGGCGCCGGCGGCACCGCCCAGGCGGCGCTGGCTGCCCTGTCCGCGGTGACCGAGCCGGCGGCGCTCGGTGCCCCGTCCGCGCCGGTGGGGAATGCGGCGACCGTTGCTGGTCAGCCGGACATCACCGTGCTGGTACGCGAGCCGGCCCGTGCCGCAGAGTTGCTGGCCACCGCCGAGCGGCTGGCGGTACGGGTACGGCTGGCCAGGCTCGGCGACTGGGCTGCCGGCCCGACGTCGCCCGACCTGCTGATCTCGACGCTGCCGGCGGGCGCTGCCGATGCACTGGTCGGCAGCCTGCCGCTCGGGCCGGGCTGCGCGGTGCTGGACGCGATCTACGCCGGCTGGCCGACCTCGCTCGCCCGCGCGGCGCTGATCACCGGCGCGCCGGTGATCAGCGGCGCCAGCCTGCTGCTGCACCAGGCCGCCCGGCAGGTCGAGCTCATGACGGGGCGTGCAGCTCCAGTCGAGGCCATGCGAGCGGCCATGCGGGCAGCCGTCCCGGGCTGCGGCTGCTGATCCGCTGCTCGGCGGCGCTGCGGTCATCGGGGGTGTCGACGTCGGCGGAACAGGCGTCGAAATCCGGCACGTGGCCGATGTCGGCCCTCTCGTACAGCGCGCGGACCGGCAGGCCGACCGGTGGGCCGACCGCCGCCACCGCGGCTCGCAACGCCTCGGTACGCCACACCGCGGCCAGGTAGTTGGACCGTCCGGTGGTGTCGACCAGCAGCCCGACGTCCCGGCTGCCGACGGTGACGCACTGGCTGAGCTGGTCCAGCGCACCCCCGATGAACGGCAGGTCGCCGGCCAGCACCGCGACCACCGGCCGGGTGACCAGCGGCAGCGCGGCGGCGATCGCCGCGACCGGACCGGCACCCGACGGACGCTCGGTGCAGAACACCGGCGAGCCGAGCGCGATCCGCCGCGGACCGACCTGGATCCGGGTGCTGGCGCCGCTGGCCGCGAGCAGCACGTGGTCGGCCAGCGGCCAACCGACGAGCGGGATCAACGCCTTGGCGCCGAGCTCCTGGCCACCTAGCCGGACGCCCCGGCCGCCGGCCAGCACGATCGCGTCCAGGCCGAGCTTGCCGCGAACGGTCGCCAGCGCCTGCTCGGTGCCGGCGATGCTGGCCGGGTCGGCGAATCCCCGGCGCATGGTCAACGCCAGTTCGAAATGCATGGCGGCCCGGTGCCGGTCGCCGTAGTCGTGCCAGCGCCTGCCGACCTGTTCCAACGTGGTGGCCTGGCGGTTCCGGGTGAGCGCGTGCGGCCAGGCGCGGGTCTGGTAATGCTCGGCGAGTTCGACGTCGTAGCGCCAGCGGTGCAGGTCGCCGGTGAGCAGCAACACCTGCCACGGGTCGGCGGCGACGGCCGGGTCGGCGAGCAGTCGAGCGGCCTCCTCCAGCGCCTCGTCGATCCGGCCGAGTACGCCGAGTAGCAGCAGTCGGTCCACCGGGCCGGCCTCGGCCAGCGTGGCCGCCACCCGGTCGCGGTCCAGCACGATCGGATTCAGCGTGTCCGGGTCGATCGCCCAGCCCGAACTCTGCTCCACCGAGCCATTGTCGCGCGGTGCCGCCTCGGCAGTGCTGAGGCGGTGAGGGACAATGAGGGCATGTTGCGTTGGATGACCGCAGGGGAGTCGCACGGACCCGCGCTGGTGGCGATCCTGGAGGGCTTGCCGGCCGGCATCGGCGTCACCAGTGACCAGCTGGCCGGGGAGCTGGCTCGCCGCCGGCTCGGCTACGGGCGCGGCGCCCGGATGAAGTTCGAACAGGACGAGGTGGAACTGACCGGCGGCGTCCGGCATGGGCTGACCATGGGCGGCCCGGTGGCCATCCGGATCGGCAACACCGAGTGGCCCAAGTGGCAAACGGTGATGTCGGCCGATCCGGTGCCGGCCGAGGTACTGGCCGAGCAGGCCCGCAACGAGCCGCTGACCCGGCCGCGGCCGGGCCACGCCGATCTGGTCGGCATGCAGAAGTACGAGCTGGCCGAGGCCAGGCCGGTGCTGGAGCGGGCCAGCGCGCGCGAGACCGCGGCCCGGGTGGGGCTCGGCACGGTGGCCAAATGCTTCCTGGCCGACGTGTTGGGCGCAGAGGTGCTCAGCCACGTCGTCTCGATCGGCGAGGTGTCCGCGCCGGCCGGGCTGGTGCCGGCACGCGGCGACCTGGCCCGGATCGATGCCTCCGAGGTGCGCTGCCTGGATTCGGACGCGGCTAAGGCGATGATGCTGCTGATCGAGCAGAGCAAGCGGGCCGGCGACACGCTGGGCGGCGTGGTGGAGGTGGTCGTGCATGGCCTGCCGCCGGGGCTGGGCAGCCATATCCAGTGGGATCGCCGGTTGGATTCCCGGTTGGCGGCGGCACTGATGGGCATCCAGGCCATCAAGGGGGTCGAGGTCGGCGACGGTTTCGAGCTGGCCCGCAGTCCCGGCAGCCAGGCGCATGACGAGATCGAGCGGGATCCGAGCGGCGTACTGCGCCGGCGCAGCGACCGGGCCGGCGGCACCGAGGGTGGCATGTCCACCGGTGAGCCGCTGCGGGTGCGAGCGGCGATGAAGCCGATCTCCACGGTGCCGCGAGCGTTACGCACGGTCGATGTGGCCACCGGTGAGCCGGCCGCCGCCATCAACCAGCGTTCGGACGTGTGCGCGGTGCCGGCCGCCGGGGTGGTGGCCGAGGCGATGGTGGCACTGGTGCTCGCCGACGCGGTGCTGGAGAAGTTCGGCGGCGACTCGGTGGCCGAGATCCGCCGCAATGTCACCGGCTATCTAGAGCGGCTGCAGGAGCGAGGCATGTCCGCCGGCCCGGAACAGCCGGAGCAGTGAGCCAGTCCGAAACGGTGAGCCGACTCGGAGCGGTCAGCCGCGCCAGGATTCCGAGCCGGCCCAGGGCGGTGCTGGTCGGATTGCCCGGCGTCGGCAAGTCGACCGTCGGCGCTCGGTTGGCCGGCCTGCTGATGGTGCCGTTCGCTGACTCCGACCAGCTGGTCAGCCAAGCAGCGGGCCGTTCCATCACCGAGATCTTCGACACCGACGGCGAGGCGGCGTTCCGGAAGCTGGAGACGGCGGTGGTGCTGGACGCGCTGACCGGCTTCACCGGGGTGCTGGCCCTGGGTGGCGGCACGGTGACCACCGTCGAGGTGCGACGCGCACTGGCCGAGTCCGGTCTGCCGGTGGTGCTGCTGACCGCCGCCGAGTCGGAGTTGCTGTACCGGCTGCGCTGCAGTCCGAATCCCCGGCCGCTGCTGGCCGGTGACCCGGCGGGCCGGCTGGCAGCGCTGGCGGCGGAGCGGGCCGAGCTGTACCAGCAGGTGTGCACGCTCACCATCGACACCGCCGGTCGTTCGGTCGGCGCGGTGGCCGAGCTGATCCACCAGGAGCTGACCAGGTGACCGTAAGCCGGATCCGGGTCGGTGGTCCGAAGCCGTACCACGTGCTGGTCGGCACCGGCCTGCTCGCAGAGTTGCCGCCGCTGCTCGCCGGTGCCCAGCGGGTCGGCATCATCCACCCGCCGACCCTGCGGGTGAGCGCGAATGCGGTCCGGGACGACCTGGCCTCCGCCGGCTTCGAGGCGCACGTGATCGAGGTGCCGGATGCGGAGGACGCCAAGTCGCTCACCGTGGCCGGCTTCTGCTTCGGCGTGCTGGGACAGGTGGGTTTCACCCGCAGCGACGCGTTGGTCGGGCTGGGTGGCGGCGCCACCACCGACCTGGCCGGCTGGGTCGCGGCCAGTTGGCTGCGTGGGGTTCGGATCGTGCAGGTGCCGACCACGCTGGCCGGCATGGTGGACGCTGCGATCGGTGGCAAGACCGGCATCAACACCGAGCACGGCAAGAACCTGGTGGGTGCCTTCCATCCGCCGGTCGGCGTGCTGTGCGACCTGGCCACGCTGGCCACCTTGCCGGCCAACGACTACCGCGCCGGGCTGGCCGAGGTCGTCAAGTGCGGCTTCATCGCCGATCCGGCCATCCTGGACCTGATCGAGGCGGATCCGCAGGCGGCCGCGGTGCCCGGCAACGCTGTCGAGCGAGAGCTCATCGAACGGTCGGTGGCGGTGAAGGCTGACGTGGTGAGCCGGGATCTGACCGAGCAGGGGCCACGCGAGGTGCTCAACTACGGGCACACCCTCGGCCACGCCATCGAACGAGCCGAGCGGTATCGCTGGCGGCACGGCGCGGCGGTGTCGGTCGGGCTGGTCTATGCCGCCGAGTTGGCCAGGGCGATGGGCCGGCTGGACGATGCCACCGCCGACCGGCACGCGGCGATCCTGAGTGCGCTGCAGCTGCCGGTACGGTATGCCGGCGCGGGTTTCGGTGAGCTGCTGGATTCGATGCGGCGAGACAAGAAGGCGCGCGGCAACCAGCTCCGGTTCGTCCTGCTGGATGCGCTGGCGCGGCCGGTGACGGTGGGCGATCCGGATCCGGCGCTGCTGGCCGCCGCGTTCGCCGAGATCTCGGCCTGACTCGGCCAAGACGAAGCCTGGATGGAAGGAGCGGCACAGATGGCCTACCCGCGGGTGCTGGTGTTGAACGGGCCGAATCTGGGCCGGCTGGGCAGCCGGGAACCGGCGATCTACGGCCGGACCAGCTACCCGGAACTGGCCGCGCTGTGCGTGCGAGCCGGCGCCGAACTGGGCCTGGCGGTCGAGGTGCACCAATCGGACGCGGAGGCGGACCTGCTGCACTGGTTGCATCAGGCGGCCGACGAGCAGCTACCCGTGGTGCTCAACGCCGGCGCGTTCAGCCACACCTCGATCGCGCTCCGGGACGCCGCGGCGGCCCGTACCGCCCCGCTGGTGGAGGTGCACATCTCCAACGTGCACGCCCGGGAGGAGTTCCGGCACCACTCCTACCTGTCCGCGGTCGCGTCCGGGGTGATCGTGGGGCTCGGCGTGCAGGGGTACGTGCTCGCGTTGAGCTGGCTGTCGGCCGAGCTGGGCACGGGCCAACCCGGCACGGACCAACCCGGCACTGCAGGACGGGACGAGAACCAGCCGGGGACGAACGGGCAAGGCGCTCGTGCCGAGGATCCGGCCTCGACCGAGCGGACGGGCCCGGCGCACGCGGCACCGTCGTCCGAACGGCCCTGACTCTCCCGACCCTCTCGCTCTCCCGACACTCTCCCGACAGTCGCACGACACCATGGCCGGGCAGCCGGTTCGTCCCGGGCGGTGGTCTCTAAGCTGACTTGCGTGCGACGGTGGCGTGGGCTTGAGGCGATCCCGACCGGCTGGGGACGGTGCGTGGCCACTATCGGCGTGTTCGACGGCGTGCACCTGGGCCACCAGCAGTTGATCGCCCGGACCCGGGCGATCGCCGACGAGCGGCGGCTACCGGCGGTGATGGTGACCTTCACCCCGCATCCGGCGCAGGTGCTGCGACCGGGCAGCGAGCCGCCGCTGCTGACCACCAACACCCGGCGGGCCGAGTTGGCCGAGTCGTTCGGCATCGACGTGGTGCTCTTCCTGCCGTTCACCAAGGAGTTCTCCCACCTGCAGCCGGAGCAGTTCATGCACGAGGCGGTGGTCGCCGACCTGCACGCGGCGGCGGTGGTGGTGGGGCAGAACTTCCGGTTCGGCCACAAGGCCGCGGGGGACCTGCGCCTGCTGGAGCGCTTCGGTGACCGCTGGGGCTTCGACGCGAGGGGGTGTCGCTGAAGAAGACGGCGCACCACCCGATCTCCTCCACCTACATCCGGTCCTGCGTGCAGGCCGGCGACGTGGCGGCCGCCGCGCAGGCGCTGGGCCGGCCGCACCGGCTGGACGGCGTGGTGGTGCGGGGGGACCAGCGCGGCCGGGATCTGGGCTTTCCGACCGCCAACGTGCGTGCCGATCCGCAGGCCGCGGTGCCGGCCGACGGCGTCTACGCCGGCCGGGTGGTACGGATCGACGAGTGGGGCAATACCCGCACCGACGTCGAGCCGCGGCCGGCGGCCATCTCCGTCGGCAGCAACCCGACCTTCGAAGGCATGCACCAGTCGGTCGAGGCCTACGTGCTGGACTTCGACGGCGACCTGTACGGGCAGAACCTGGGGATCGAGTTCGTGCAGCGGCTGCGCGACATGCAGCGCTTCGACTCGATCGGCGACCTGGTCAACCAGATGGCCGCCGATGTGGCCCAGACCCGGGAGCTACTCGGCTGAACGGAGGGTGGTCAGCGCCCGTCCGGTCGGCTGATACCCTGGTGGGAAGCGTTCCCGGGGTAATCATTCGAGGACGCCCTGCAGCGCGCGTTACAGGACCGACCGTGACGAAGACCGGGCGGGCGCCGCTGCGCCACATGAGCAGAGGAGCTGCGCCGGTGCCGCTGGCCCAGGACGTCAAGAAGCAGATCATCGCCGAATATGGCTCGAGCCCGGCCGACACCGGCTCCGCCGAGGTCCAGATCGCGATGCTGAGCCGTCGGATCGCCGACCTCACCGAGCACCTGAAGGTGCACAAGCACGACCACCACAGCCGGCGAGGCCTGCTGCTGCTGGTGGGCCAGCGGCGACGGCTGCTGAACTACCTGATCAAGACCGACGTGAACCGCTACCGCTCGATCATCGAGCGGCTCGGCCTGCGTCGATAGCCGTGCCGCTGAGCGGCCGGTGCTGACCGGCCGCTCAGCGCGCCGCACCACGACAACTCCATATCCATCGCCGAGTCGGGCACTGGCCAGCAAAGCACTCCTGTCGAACCAGTGCGGCTCAACGAGGGTCGGTCCTCGGTAGTGGCGCGCCGACTGTTACGCAGTCGGGCGCTTCGATCGAAGACCGGCATCGCACACCGCCGAGCTCCGATCGGCGAGGATGTGCCGTTTCCTGCGCAGTGTCCGCCCGGCCCCGAATCCACCGCCCGATCGCGTGCGGTGTGACAGAAAGGCGGACACGTATGTCCGAAAGTAGCGTCTACGAAGCCGAGGCCGTCATCGACAACGGCTCGTTCGGCAAGCGCTCCATCCGGTTCGAGACCGGTCGTTTGGCCAAGCAGGCGGCAGGATCGGTCGTCGCCTACCTCGATGAGGACACCGTCCTGCTCTCGGCCACCACGGCCGGTAAGAGCCCCAAGGACCAATTCGACTTCTTCCCGCTCACCGTCGACGTCGAGGAGCGGATGTACGCCGCCGGGCGGATCCCCGGCTCGTTCTTCCGGCGCGAGGGCCGGCCGTCCGAGGACGCGATCCTGACCTGCCGGCTGATCGACCGGCCGCTGCGGCCGACCTTCATCAAGGGCCTGCGCAACGAGGTGCAGGTCGTCATCACGGTGCTGGCGCTCAACCCTGACCACGCCTACGACGTGCTGGCCATCAACGCCGCCTCGGCGTCCACCCAGATCTCCGGCCTGCCGTTCACCGGCCCGGTCGGCGGTACCCGGGTGGCGCTGATCGACGGCCAATGGGTCGGCTTCCCGACCCAGTCCGAGCTGGAACGGGCCACCTTCGACATGGTGGTGGCCGGCCGGGTGGTCAGCGGGTCGGGCGACACCGCTGAGGTCGCGATCATGATGGTGGAGGCCGAGGCGACCGAGCACGCCATCGAGCTGATCGCCGGCGGCGGCACCAAGCCGACCGAGGAGATCGTGGCCTCCGGGCTGGAGGCGGCCAAGCCGTTCATCGCGGCGCTGTGCCAGGCGCAGTCCGAGCTGGCCGGCAAGGCCGCCAAGGAGACCGTCCAGTTCCCGATCTTCCTGGACTACACCGACGACGTGTACGCGGCGGTGAAGGGCGGCTACAGCGAGGCCACCGCCACCGCGCTGACCATCGCCGACAAGCAGGAGCGCGAGGCCGAGCTGGACCGGATCAAGGAGCAGGCCAAGGCCGAGCTCGGCGCCGAGTCTGGTGGCTTCGCCGGCCGGGAGAAGGAGATCAGCGCCGCGTTCCGGTCGCTGAACAAGAGCCTGGTCCGCCAGCGCATCCTGCGCGAGAAGGTCCGCATCGACGGCCGCGGCCTGACCGACATCCGGACGCTGTCGGCCGAGGTCGAGGTGCTGCCGCGGGTGCACGGCTCGGCGCTGTTCGAGCGCGGCGAGACCCAGATCCTGGGTGTCACCACGCTGAACATGCTGGGTCTGGAGCAGAAGCTGGACACGCTCAGCCCGAACCGCACCAAGCGCTACATGCACAACTACAACTTCCCGCCGTACTCCACCGGTGAGACCGGCCGGGTCGGCTCGCCGAAGCGTCGCGAGATCGGCCACGGCGCGCTGGCCGAGCGGGCGCTGATCCCAGTGCTGCCGGGCCGGGACGAGTTCCCGTACGCGATCCGGCAGGTGTCCGAGGCGCTGGGCTCCAACGGCTCGACCTCGATGGGTTCGGTGTGCGCCTCCACGCTGGCGCTGCTGAACGCCGGCGTGCCGCTCAAGGCGCCGGTGGCCGGCATCGCGATGGGACTGGTGTCCGATGAGGTGGACGGCAAGACCCAGTACGTGGCGCTGACCGACATCCTTGGTGCCGAGGATGCCTTCGGCGACATGGACTTCAAGGTCGCTGGCACCTCGGAGTTCGTCACCGCGCTGCAGCTGGACACCAAGCTGGACGGCATCCCGTCCGAGGTGCTGGCCCAGGCGCTGTCGCAGGCCCGGGACGCCCGGCTGCACATCCTGGACGTGATGGCCGAGGCGATCGACCGGCCGGACGAGATGAGCCCGTACGCGCCGCGCGTCACGGTGCTGAAGATTCCGGTGGACAAGATCGGTGCGGTGATCGGCCCCAAGGGGCAGATGATCAACTCGATCCAGGACGAGACCGGCGCCCAGATCACCATCGAGGACGACGGCACCATCTACGTCGGTGCCGCCGACGGCCCGTCGGCCGAGGCCGCGGTGGATCGGATCAACGCGATCGCCAACCCGCAGATGCCCAAGGTCGGCGAGCGGTTCCTGGGCACCGTGGTCAAGACCGCGGCGTTCGGCGCGTTCGTCTCGCTGCTGCCGGGCAAGGACGGCCTGGTGCACATCTCCAAGCTGGGCAACGGCAAGCGGATCGGCAAGGTCGAGGACGTGGTGAACGTCGGCGACAAGCTGCAGGTGGAGATCACCGAGATCGACCAGCGCGGCAAGATCAGCCTGGTTCCGGTACGCGACGATGCCCCGGCCGCCGAGGCCGCTCCGGCCGCGGCCGACTCGGAGTAACACCGACTCGGAGTAAGTAGCACGCCGAACGGGGCGGGGGAATCATTCCCCCGCCCCGTTCGCGTCGCTCGCTCCTGGTGTTCTGCCGGTAGGCACCTGACCGACGCGGCTAGCGCCAGCTGTCGTTCAGGGTCAGCGTCGCGCCGCTGCCGGTATTGGCCGTCCGGTTGGACGAGCCTTCCCAGGTGATCGTCCCGTCCGGGTTCTTCTTGATGTACTTGTACTGGATGGCGGTGTTCTTGGGCAGCCAGACGGTGCTGGACCAGACCGGGTAACCGCCGGAGGACAGCGCGGTCGCCAGGTTGGGGTTCCAGACGCCGAGCAGGGCGTGGTCGCCGACCACGAAGACGTTCTGGCCGAACGACGTCGTCGCGTTCTCGTTGAAGGTGACCGCCACCGCGGTGCTGGTCGAAGCGGTGGAGTCGAGGTCGAAGGCGACCGCGCCCTGCGCCGGCACCGTGATGGTGGCATTGTGCGAGCTGTCGACGGTGATCAGTGGTCCGCTGCAGGTGCTGCCGGACGGGGTCCCGTGGATCACGTCGCAGTAGGTGCCGGCCGCCATTCCGGTCGCGAAGGTTCGGGTCACCGCCGCGTAGCTGTTGTTGATCGCGACGAAGCCGGCCGAGCCCCGGCTGAACGAGATCACGTTGCTGCCGTCGCTCCACCAGTTGGCGACCGACTGGCCGGCCACCGCGTTGTGCCAACCGACCATGCCGGTGATGGCCTGCTGCCGGTCCTCGCACAACCAGGTGCCGATGCTGCCGCAGTCGGTGGCGGTGACGAAGCCGTTGCCGTCTGCGGGTGGCGACTGGTCGCTGCCGGCGAAGGTGAAGCTGGCGTACATCTGCGGCTGGCCGTACCCCCAGGCCAGGGAGAAGATGTTGGCCAGCTGATAGACGCTGCCGTTCTTGTAGTTCAGCGTGGAGCCGTTGCGATCGGTGTCGTGGTTGTCCACGAAGGTCACCGAGGCGCTGCTCGGTTCCATTCCCCAGGACTGGCCGAAGGTTTGCAGGTTGGCGATGCTGCCGCCGAACTGCTCCTTGAGCTTTTGGCCGTAGACGAACTCCAGCACCTTGCCGATGCCTTCGTAGGCCGGCGGGTTGACCGCGCCACCCGGCATCACCTCTTGGTAGAGCAGCACGGACTTGGTCAGCTGGGCCTTGATCGCGGAGATGTCGGCGGCGTTGATGTGCTTGGCCGCGTCCAGCCGGAAGCCGTCCACGCCCAGGCTGATCAGGTCGTTGAGGTAGCCGGCCAGCTTGCCCCGTACGTAGCTGCTCTGGGTGCGCAGGTCGGACAGCTGTGACAGTTCGCAGTTCTGCACGTCGGTCTGGTTGTTGTAGTCGTGGATCTGCCCGTCGGAGTTGGGGCAGTCGGCGGGGTAGTGGTGGAAGTCTTGTGAGCCGTACAGGCCGGGGTAGGTGTACTTGTCGGTGAAGGTGGTGCCGGCGTAGCCGGTGTTGCCCTGGCCGGTCATGTGGTTGAGCACCGCGTCGGCGTAGACCTTCACCCCAGCGTTGTGGCAGGCCGTAACCATCGCGGCGAACGCGGTTCGGTTACCCATCCGGCTGCTCACCTGGTAGCTGACCGGCTGGTAGACCTCCCACCACGGATGGGATTGGCTGGCCAGCGTCACCGACTCCTCCGGCGGTGCCACCTGGACGCCGCCGTAGCCAGCCGGGCCGAGCACGTTGGTGCACTCGCTGGCGATCGAGTTCCAGCTCCACTCGAACAGGTTCGCGATCACGTCGCCGCGGGGCGGGGTGACCGCGGCTGCCGCGTTCGGCAGCCGAGCCGGGTTGGCGGTCAGCCCGAGGGCCGCGACCAGGGCGAGCACGACGCCGACGGCCAGCCGGCCGCGCGCGGGGATGCGAAATCGACGCATGAGCGCTCCTGGAGTGTGCGGATTACGCGGTGACTGCGCCGCCACCATCTAACGGCAGAAGTCATCCTTTATCAGCTGCCTGGATGGCGTCAATACATCGATACCTGCTATCCGGCTTGTCTAGCTTCCCTGGTTTCTCCAAGGAATTTGGGACAATGCCGGGGTGGAGATCTCAGCGAAGAGCGACTATGCGGTACGCGCACTGCTGGTGCTGGCCGAGCACGCCCCGCAACTGGTGAAGATCGACATGGTCATCGGCGAGCAGCAGCTGCCGCGCAAGTTCGTCGAGGCGATCCTCGGTGATCTGCGTCGGGCCGGCATCGTCCGGTCCATGCGCGGTGCCGACGGCGGGTACGCGCTGGCCCGGCCGGCAAGTGAGATCTCCATCGGCGCGGTGATCCGGGCGGTGGACGGACCACTGGCCGAGGTGCGCGGGCTGCGACCGGACGAGATGAACTACTCGGGCCTGGCCCAGCACCTGCCGGGCCTGTGGGTGGCGGTGCGGGCCAGCCTGCGCAAGGTGCTGGACGAGACCTCGCTGCAGCAGTTGCTGACCGGCAAGCTGCCCGCACATGTACGCAAGATGGTGGAGGATCCGCAATCCTGGGCTCGCCGGGCACTGTAGCGACGAGTGCTGTAACGACGAGTGCTGTAGCGACGAGCGCTGCAGGAGGCGGGCGCGGTAAGAGGTGAGCGCCGCAGGAGGCGGGCGGGGGTAGGGAGCAACGCATGCGACTGGAACTGGTCAGCGGCGACATCACCGAACAACAGGTGGATGCCATCGTCAACGCGGCGAACTCCGGCCTGCTCGGTGGTGGCGGGGTGGACGGCGCCATCCACCGGCGTGGCGGGCCGGAGATCCTGGCGGAGTGTCGGGCGCTGCGGGCCGGCCGGTATCCCGAAGGGCTACCGGCCGGCCAAGCGGTGGCCACCACGGCCGGCAAGTTGCCGGCCCGCTGGGTGATCCACACGGTGGGGCCGGTGTACTCGGCCTCGGTGGATCGCAGTGACACGCTGCGCTCGTGTTATCGGGAGTCGCTGCGGGTGGCCGCGGAACTCGGCGCGGCCAGCGTGGCGTTCCCGCTGATCTCGGCCGGCGTGTATCGGTGGCCCCAGCAGCAAGCGATCGAGATCGCCGGTGAGATCATCACCGGCACCGAGCAGGACGGCATCGCGCGACTGGTGCTGTTCCAGCCGGAAACCGCGGCCCTGGCCCGGCGGCTGCTGGCCGGCGCATAGGCTGATGCGATGACCGCTCGCGCCTCCACCCGCACGCTGCCCGCCTCCGGCGGCGGTGTCATCCGGCGCACGGTGCTGCCCGGTGGTTTGCGCATCGTCTCCGAGGCGATGCCCGGCGTTCGGTCGGCCAGCGTCGGCGTCTGGGTGGGCGTGGGTTCTCGCGACGAGCAGCCCTCGGTGGCCGGTACCAGCCACTTCCTGGAACACCTGCTGTTCAAGGGCACCCGGCACCGCTCGGGGCTGGAGATCGCGCTGGCGATGGACGCGGTCGGCGGCGAGTTCAACGCCTTCACCGAGAAGGAACACACCTGCTTCTACGCCACCGTGCTGGACCGAGAACTGCCGCTGGCCGTGGACATCATCGCCGACGTGGTCCTGAACGCGACGATCGCCGCCGCCGACGTGGACACCGAGCGCGCTGTCGTGCTGGAGGAGATCCTCATGCGCGACGACGACCCGTCCGACCTGGTGCACGACGAGTACGCGCTCGCGCTGTTCGGCGACACCCCGCTCGGCCGGCCCATCCTGGGCACCGAGGATTCGATCAACCGGTTGAGCCGGACCCAGATCCACGGTTACTACTCGCGCCGCTACCGGCCGTCCGAGATGGTGGTGTCGGTGGCCGGCAACATCGACCACGCCGCGGTGGTCGGGCTGGTTCGCAAGGCCTTCGACGGCCGGCTGGCGGCCACCGGCGGCGGGGCGCCGCGCCCGGACCGCCGGCAACACAGCGCGCCGACCCGTCCGGTTCGAGTGGTGTCCGACGACACCGAGCAGGCCAACATCGTGCTGGGCGGGCTGGGACTGTCCCGGTTCGACGAGCGCCGGTTCGTCCTCGGGGTATTGACCACGGCGATCGGCGGCGGCACCTCGTCCCGGCTGTTCCAGCAGATCCGCGAGCAGCGCGGGCTGGCCTACTCCACCTACGCCTTCACCTCGTCCTATGCCGGGGACGGCCTGTTCGGCATGTACGCGGGCTGCCAGCCCGGCAAGGCGGACGAGGTGGTGTCCATCATGTCCGCGGTACTCGACTCGATCGCCCGGGACGGCCTGACCACCGACGAGGTGACGCGGGGCAAGGGTCAGCTGGCCGGGGCCATGGTGCTCGGGCTGGAGGACTCCAGTTCCCGGATGAGCCGGATCGGCAAGGCCGAACTCTGTTACGGCGACGTACTCGGCCTGGACGACCTGCTCGCCCTGATCGACGCGGTGACGCCGGCGGCGGTGAACGAGCTGGCCGCCGAACTGGCCGGTCAGCGTCGCTGCTTGACCGTGGTCGGTCCGTTCGGCGAGCACGACTTCGACGCGGCGGTGGGCTGATGGCGGCTGACACTCCGATCCGGGTCGGCGTGCTGGGTGCCCGCGGCCGGATGGGCCAGCAGGTCTGCGAGGCGGTGGAGCAGGCGGCGGATCTGCGGCTGGTGGCCGCGCTGGACCTCGGCGACCAGCTCACCGAGCTGGCCGACGCCGAGGTGGTCGTCGACTTCACCCATCCGGACACGGTGCTGGACAACCTGGAGGTAGTGCTCGGCCAGGGCCGGCATGCCGTGGTGGGCACCACCGGCTTCACCGCCGAGCGGTTGGACACGGTGCGCGGCTGGCTGGCCGGCAAGCCCGGCCTTGGCGCGGTGATCGCGCCCAACTTCGGCATCGGCGCGGTGCTGTCGATGCGCTTCGCCCAGCTCGCCGCGCCGTATTTCGAGTCCGCCGAGGTGATCGAGCTGCACCACCCGGACAAGGCTGATGCGCCGTCCGGCACCGCCACCCGGACCGCGCAGCTGATCGCCGAGAGCAGGCAGGCGGCCGGGTTGGCCGAGCCGCCGGATGCGACGTCGACCGGTCTGGAGGGCGCTCGCGGCGCGGACGTCGACGGCATTCGGGTGCACGCCGTCCGGGCGGCCGGCCTGGTCGCCCATCAGGAGATCCTGTTCGGCACCCGCGGCGAGACGCTCACCATCCGGCACGACTCGCTGGACCGGGCCTCGTTCATGCCCGGGGTGCTACTGGCGGTCCGCGAGGTGGTGCACCGGCCGGGGCTGACCGTCGGGCTGGATCCGCTGCTCGGGTTGTGACTCGGCCGGTGGCAGGCGGCCGGCGGGGAAGCAACCCGCTGGTCGTGGTGATCGTGCTGGTGGCCGCGCTCGCGGCGTACTTCGTGCTGATCGGCTTTCGCGGGGTGTATCTGGTCAGCCGGCACGACTGGATCCCGCGGCTGCTCGGCGCGGCGGTGTTGCTGTTGCCGCTGATCGGGATCTGGGTGGTGGTGGCCGAGCTGCGGTTCGGGCTGGCCAGCCAGCGGCTGGCCGAGCGGCTCACAGCCGAGGGTGTGTCGGCGGCACCGCCGGACGTGCCTCGGTTGCCCTCCGGACGGCCGGACCGGGCCGCCGCCGACACGCTGTTCGCCTCCCAACGTGCGGTGGTCGAGGCCGCGCCGGACGACTGGCGCGGCTGGTTCCGGCTGGCCCAGATCTACGACCTGGCCGGCGACCGGCGGCGCGCCCGGGAGGCCCTTCGTACCGCCATCGAGAAGAGTTCCTAGCCGGCCGGACCGGCGGATCAGGCTTTACGCATGCACCCGGCTGGTCGGAGCCGGCGATGTGCCTGCAGGTCCGCCTACCCGCCGCCTACCCGCTGAACGGCTCAGGCCTGGCCCTTGCGGGCCACCGGCAGGTCGGACGGGCCGACGTGCTTGTCCAGCCAGTCGATCAGCGGCCGCATCGACCGCCAGGCCTTGACCAGCTCGGTCTTAGCGCGCGGGGTCTGCAGCCAGTCCGGGCAGCCGAAGTCCCGGGTGGCCCACAGCGATTTGTGCTTGAGCAGGTCGGCGCGCGGATGATCCTTCGGATAGCCGGATGGCACCCGGGTGAGCAGGTCGCCGTTGATCCGTAACGATGCCTTCTTAGCCGCGGCGATCACCTGCGCCAGCGCCTCGCCGGGCAAGTCGTCGGCGACCGCCCGGCGGAACCGGTCGACCTGGTCGGAGGCCATCTCATAGATGCCGCCGCTGGCGTACATGCCGGACGCGGAGATCTGCAGATAGCGCCGGCTCTCGGCGAAGTAGACGCCCTGGTGGTCCTTGTACGGCGTCTTGTCCTTGGCGAACCGGACGTCGCGGTAGGGACGGAACAGCTTGGCCGGGCCGAACTCCCGCTCCAGCTCGGTGGCCAGGGCCAGCAGTGGCGCCTTCACCTGCTCGTCGTAGATGTGCTTATGCGCGGTCCAGAACGTCTTGGAGTTGTCGGCCGCCAAGTCCTCGTAGAAGTCCAATGCGACAAAGGAGATTCCGGCGAACGCCATGGTTCATGCTTCCTGTTCGGTCAGTGCGGTGTGCAGCCGCAACTCAGCGACGGTACCCGCTCCGGTGTCCAGGCTGCGCTGCAACCCATCGGGCGCCCAGCCGGCCGACCGGTAGAAGTCCAGCGAGGCGGTGTCGGCCGCCGGCACCCAGGCGATCAGCCGGTGCACCCCGTCGGCCCGGGCGAGGTCGCTGACCGCGGCCAGCAGCCGGGATCCGTGTCCGCGCCGTCCCCAGCGCGGCTCCACCAGCAGCGTGCTGATCGCCGCGGTGTGTTCGGGGTCGGGATCGGTCGGCTGCCGGTCGGCGTCCGGGCCGAACGCGGCGAAGCCGACCCGCTGCTCGCCTTCCAGCGCGACCAGCACGTGATGGGCCGGGGTCGGCGGCCGGACGATGGCCGCCTGCCAGCTGGCGGCGAACCGGTCGGCGTCCAGGCTGACCAGCACCTCGGCCGGCAGCACCGTGCGATAGGCCAGTTGCCAGGTCTCGTGCTGCAACCTGCCGATCGCGGTCGCATCCTGCTCGGTTGCCGGTCGCACGCTCACATCCGCCACAACAGCTGAGCCTACGACGCGCCGCTGCTACGAGTCGCTGCCGACCTGTGCGCGTGCCTGCCGGCGCCGGTGCACGATCAGCACCACCACGATCAGTACGGCCAGCGCGGCCAGCGGTACCCAGGTCAGGTACTTCTCGAGCTGGTTGAGCGCCGAGGCGAACGCCCAACCGAGCAGGATGCAACCACCGCCCCAGAGGATGCCGCCGGCGGCGTTGTAGAGCAGGAAGGTCCGGTAACGCATGCCGCTCATTCCGGCCATGGACGGCATCAGTGCTCGCAGCAGGGCGGTCAACCGGCCCAGGAACACCGCCTTGCCGCCATGCCGGTGCAGGAACCGATCCACCGTCGTCCAGCGCTTCTCACCGACCCAGCCGCCGAGCCGGGTACGGCGCAGGCCAGGCCCGAACTTGCGACCGAACTCGTACCCGACCGAGTCACCCGCGATTGCGGCTCCGATCGCCAGCGGAATCATCACCACCAGGTCCAGCACGCCTTCGTGGCAGAAGTAGCCGGCCACCAGCAGCGCGGCCTCACCGGGCAGCACCATGCCGATCAGGATCGCCGCCTCGCTGAACGCGCAGAACGCCGAAATCAGATACAGCCAGGCGCCGACGTGCTCGCCCAGATGCTTCAGGAATTCGGTCACCCCGGCATCGTCCCATGGTGATGCTGAGGAGCCGAGCCGCGTGCGGCTCGTGTCCGGGGTGTCCGCTTCTGTCAGAGCCACGTGATGCAATGTTGGCGTGTCCGAGATCCAGCTCACCGCAGCCGCCGCCCGGCGGATCGCGCTGGCCGCGCAAGGATTCGGTCGGCCACGACCGGCCGGGCCGGTCACCGCGCGGCACATCCGCAAGGTCGTCGACACGATGGGCTTGCTGCAACTGGACTCGGTGAACGTACTCAGCCGGTCCCATTACCTGCCGGTGTACTCCCGGCTGGGTCCCTATCCGCGCGAGATCCTGGACCGGTTGACCGCACACACCGCGGGCCGGTTCCAACGCGAATATGTCGAGTACTGGGCGCACGAGGCGTCGCTGGTTCCGCTGCACACGCATCCGCTGCTGCGCTGGCGGATGGCGCGGGCGCACGAGGAGGCCTGGGCGAACGTTCGCCGGATCGCCCGGGAGCGGCCCGGCCTGCTCGACGAGGCCAGGCGCCGGGTGAAGCTGGACGGCCCGCTGCGCAGTTCCGACCTGGGCATCGAACGGGAGGCCCGACAACCAGGGCAGATGTGGAACTGGCACGACGGCAAGGTCGCGCTGGAGTACCTGTTCTGGGCCGGCGAGCTCGGCGCGGCCCGGCGGGTCAACTTCGAGCGGCACTACGACCTGATCGAGCGGGTGCTGCCGCCGGAGATCCTGGCCACCCCGACGCCGAGCGAACCGGACGCGCACCGCGAGCTGCTCCGGATCGCCGCCCGCGCCTACGGAGTGGCCACCGAACCCGATCTGCGGGACTACTTCCGGCTGCCGGCGGTGTCATCGCGCAAGCGGGTCGCCGAACTGGTCGAGGCGGGGGAGTTGCTGCCGGTCACGGTGCGGGGCTGGAAGGCACCGGCCTACCTGTGGCCGCAGGCGCGCCGGCCGCGTCAGATGGCGGCCCGGGCGCTGCTCAGCCCGTTCGACCCGATCGTCTGGTTCCGGGACCGGGCGCTGCGGATGTTCGACTTCCACTACCGGATCTCGATCTACACGCCGGCCGCGCAACGGGTGCACGGCTACTACGTGCTGCCCTTCCTGCTCGGCGACAGCCTGGTGGCCCGGGTGGATCTGAAGGCCGACCGGCAGGCGGGCCTGCTCCGAGTGCAGTCGGCCTGGGCCGAGCCGGGCGTCGATCAGCCGTTCGTGGCAGCGCAGTTGGCCGAGCAACTGACCGAGCTGTCCAGCTGGCTGAACCTCGGCGATGTCGTGGTCGGTGTCGCTGGGGACCTGGCGCCGGCCCTGGCCCGGTGCATCGGCTGACGCGCACGGGCAGCGCAGACCGATCTCGCTCAGTTCGAGACGGGGACGGCCCGCCGGACGATCACGTCACCGGCACCGGTACGTACCCGGATGGTGATCGCATCGCCGACCGGCCGGGAGTCCTGCATCGGCATCTCGGTGTGCAGCCGGCCGCTGCCGGTCGCGACATCCAGCCGCGCCTGCTGGCCGGCCCGCAGGCCGATGGTCACCGGCCCGGAGCTGCTGGCGATGTCGACGTCCCGCTCGGCCGCCTCGATCAGCGTGCTGCCCGAGCCGGACCGGATACGGACCGTGTCGTGCGCCGTGCCGACCGCCACCTCGCCGCTGCCGACGGAGATCGAGAGTGCGCCGGCAACCTCACCGATCCGGACCTGGCCGCTGCCACCACGCACCGAGCAGGCGCCGGTGACCCGCTGCGCCGAAAGGCTGCCGCTGCCCCCGCGCACCTGCAGCGGGCCGTCCACCAGTTCGAGCTCGATGTCCGAGGCACCGCTGCTGATACTGGTCGGCCCGATCGCGCCGGTGGCGTGCACGGCCGCCGACAGCACGGCAACCTTGACCCCGGAGTTGGCCGGCAGCTCCACCAGCACGTCCACCTCGGTGCGACCGAAGATCCGGTCTCGGGTGAAGGTTCGCAGGTCGCCGCCGAGCACCGCCTGCAGCCACGAGCCGCCGTTCTCGGGACGCTCCTGCACGTCGAGCCGACGGCCGGTCAGCTCCACCCGGAACAGTTGCTCGACCGGGAAGTCGGCCTCCCGCGGCGTGATGGTGACCCGCGCCTCGGTGAGCTCAGCTCGGGCATGCACGGTCAACGAACCGCTGCGGAACTCGCAGTTGAGGTCGAGCGGGCCGGAGACCGGAAAAGACTTGTCAAACATGGCAACTCCTCGCGTTCGCCATCGGGAAATCTGAGATCGGTTCGGATCAGCCGGGGATTCGATGAGCAGTCGTCAGCCGGTCACCCAGCCGGTGAACCGGTGACCGGCGCCGCTGGAGTGCCAGCCGCCGGGCGCCGCGCCGCCGGGCCGGAGCGCGCTCGAGGCGGCCCGGACCAGCCAACTGTTCACCGACAAGCCGGCTTGGCCGGCCGCGCGTTCGATCTCGACCTTGAGCGCGTCGGTGAGACGCAGTGAGATTCGGGCGGTGGCGTCCCCGTCGTCGGATCGGCCCGCGACCGGTTCGGCCGTCTCGACGACCGGCGCGGTGGTGACGGTGAAGCGCACCTGGTCGCCGGATAGCTGCAGGCTCACCGCCGGTGCTGGCTGCGCGTCACCGGAGGCCGAGTGCAGCGCGTCGGTGACCTCGGTGGTCGCGGCGGCCAGCGCGTCCAGGATCGCCATCCGTACCGACGAACGGGCCGTGGCCGACAGCGCGGCGGCCACCTCGCGGGTGCGGTCGTCGCCTAACGCGGCCGCGGCGGTCAGTTGCTCGGAAACGTCCTCAAGGAACGGGTCCAACTCCATGACGTCATCATGACATCATCGATGGCGTCATAGCAAGTCATTTCGAGCCACCAGCGCTGCCATGGTGCTGTCAACTCCTACACTGGGCCGGTGCCGGAGATCGTGACCCCGCAGGTGCAGTTGATCGCGTGGACGGAATTCCACACCCCAGCCGGAGTGGACTGGCAGACCGACGCCGACGGTGGCGCCGCGCTGGCCGAGTTCGCCGGCCGCAGCTGCTATCAGGCGTGGGAGAAGAAGGTGCCGGCAACCGCCAGCAACGCCGGCTACCTCGCCCACGTCCTGCAGGTCGGCCACCTCGCGGTACTGGAGCACGCCAGCGCCACGTTCTACCTCACCGGCATCTCCCGCGCGCTCGCCGGCGAGCTGACCAGGCACCGGCATTTCAGCTTCTCCGCGCTCTCACCTCGGCATCAGGCCGAGCGGACGGACGTGGTCGAACCAGCCGCGGTGGCAGCCGATCCGGAACTGCACGAGGCATTCCTGGCCGGTGTGACCGCGGCCGAGACGGCGCACCGGGAACTGCTGGCGGCCCTTGCCGAGCGGCACGCCGACAGCGAGCAGGCCGGTCTGCGGCGCAAGCAGCTGCGGCAGGCGGCGCGCACCCTGCTGCCCGGGGCCACGGCTACCACCCTGGTCATCACCGGCAACCTGCGCGCCTGGCGTCAGCTGATCGCCCTGCGGGCCGCCGAGCATGCCGACCACGAGATGCGCGCGGTGGTGATCGAATGCCTGCGCCAGCTACGCGACCTGGCGCCGTCCGTCTTCGCCGACTTCGTGATCACCAAACTGCCGGATTCCTCAGAACTCGCCTCCTCGCCGCTGGTCAGCGAGTTGTGACCGTACCGGTGCGTGAGCTCGACCGGCTGGTCGAGCGCGCCCGGCTACTGCTGGCGGCCGGTGGTCGCTCGATCCTGGGGATCACCGGGCCGCCCGGTGCGGGCAAGTCCCGGCTGGCCGGTCGGCTGGTGGCCGAACTGGCCCCGGCGGCCGCGCTGCTCGGCATGGACGGCTTTCACATCGCCGATGCCGAGTTGCGCCGGCTCGACCTGCGTGACCGCAAGGGCGCGCCCGAGACCTTCGACCGGGCCGGTTTCGTCGCGTTACTGCGCCGGCTGCGCAGCGAGTCCGGCGTGGTGTACGCGCCGGTCTTCGACCGTGGCATCGAGGATTCGATCGCCGCCGCCGTCGGCATCCCGCCGTCGGCCGGCCTGGTGGTCACCGAGGGCAACTACCTGCTCCATTGGCCGGACGTCCGGGAAGAGCTGGACGAGATCTGGTACCTGGATCCACCACCGGACCGCCGGCGGGCCGCGCTGATCGAGCGGCACGCCGCCTTCGGCAAGACCGCCGAGCAGGCCAGCGAGTGGGTACGCCGGTCGGATGATCGCAACGCCGAATTAATCGCCGCCGACAAGCCGCTCGCCGACCAATTGGTTAATTGGGGCGATTGGTAACGGTAATCCAGCAGCCGCGACGGTAGCGTTACGGCATGCCTGCGAACTCCGAGCCGCCGTTCGGCAGATTGCTGACCGCCATGGTCACTCCGTTCACCGTTGCCGGTGAGTTGGACACCGACACCGCTGGCAAGCTCGCCAGCTATCTGGTCGACACCCAACACAACGATGCCTTGGTAATCAACGGCACCACCGGCGAGTCGCCCACCACCACCGATGCCGAGAAGGCGGAGCTGGTCTCCGCGGTGCGCGATGCGGTGGGTGATCGGGCCAAGGTGGTGGCGGGGGTAGGGACCTTCGACACCGTGCACAGCATCCAGCTCGCCGAGCAGGCCGCCAAGGCTGGCGCGGACGGGCTGCTGGTGGTCACCCCGTATTACTCCAAGCCCCCGCCGGCCGGCATGCTGCGGCACTTCCGGGCGGTCGCGGACGCCACCGACCTGCCGGTGATGATCTACGACATTCCCAAGCGGACCGGCACCCCGATCGCGCCGGAGCTGCTGGTGGAGTTGGCCGCTCACCCGAACGTGGTCGCGGTCAAGGACGCCGAACTGGACCTGGCCCGCTCCGCCCAGGTGATCAGCCAGACCGGACTGGCCTACTACGCCGGCGATGACGCGTTCACCCTGCCGCTGCTCGCGGTCGGCGGGGTCGGGGTGGTGGGCACCTCGACCCACTTCTCCGGTTCGCTCACCAAGCAGCTGATCGAGGCCTATCTGCGCGGGGACGTGGCCGAGGCGCTGGCCCTGCACCAGCAGCTGCTGCCGATCTTCACCGGCATCTTCCGTACCCAGGGGGTGATCCTGGTCAAGGCCGGGCTCACCCTGCAGGGCCGGTCCGCGGGGCCGGTCCGGCTGCCGATGGTGGATGCCACCGAGCACGAGATCAGCCACCTGCGCCAGGACCTGGCGGCTGCCGGGTTGTAATCCGTCCGGACGGGCTGTAATCCGTCCGAGCCGGGCCGCGATCCGTCGGGCCGTGGCTGTGATCCGTCCGGCCTTCCGGTGCGGCCGCGCCGGTGTCGGTCCAACCTCAAGCTGACCTTGAGCGTTACCGTGACCGGGTGGCATCGACATCGACCAGGACCCGGCAGCCCTCCAACCGGGCTGGCAACCGCGGCGGCAAACCGTCCAATCAGCGGTCGCCGCTGGCCGTGGTGGGCCGGGTGCTCACCCGCCTCTGGGCCCTGCTCGGCATGCTGGTCGGCACGCTGGCCAGAGCGGTCGGCCGCAACGCCGCGACCGCCCGCGAGCTCGACCCGGCGCACCGTCGCGACGGAGCCGGCCTGGCGGTTCTTGCGGTCGCCGTGGTCTCGGCCACGGCGGTCTGGTTCGGCGCGGCGGGTGCCCTCGGCCGGGCGGTGACGGCCGGTTACCGGCTGCTGGCCGGCAATGCTGCCGTGCTGCTGCCGGTGCTGCTGGCCGCCTGGGCGGTGCACGTACTGCGCCAGCAGCCGCAGCCCGAACGGCGTGGTCGGCTGCTGGTCGGCGGCGGATCGCTGGCGCTCACCATCACCGGCATGCTGCACCTGTGGGCGGACTCGCCGAGCGGCCCGCGCGGCTGGTCCCACGCCGGCGGCCTGATCGGCGCGCTGTCCGGTCAGCTGGAGCGCGTGCTGCCGCCCAGCCTGCTGGTGTTGCTGCTGTTCCTGCTCGGCTGCTTCGGCACCCTGGTGGTCACCGCCACCCCGATCAGCGCGCTGCCCGAACTGCTGCACGAGCTGTTCGGCCGGCAGGCCGAGCCGTCCGAGGAGGACGAACTCACCGAGCCGGTGCCGTCGGGCCGGAGCCGCCGCCGACGGGCGGCGGAGCCGTTCCTGGACGATCCGTTCCCGCCCGAGGATGCCGCCGAGGACCTCGTCACCGAGCAGCTGCCCGAGCCGGTTGCCAAGCCGCGTACGCCGCGGGCCGGCAAGCCGCCGGTCGAGGAGGAGCTGCCGCCGATCACCCGGCCCACCCAGCTGGAACTCAACGGCGGCGCGGGGCTGTACACCCTGCCGTCCACCGAGCTGCTCGGGGCCGGCAGCCAGCACCTGGCACACACCAGGGCCAACGACGAGGTGATCGCCGCGCTGTCGCAGGTGTTCGAGGAGTTCAACGTCGACTGCGCGGTGACCGGCTTCAGCCGAGGGCCGACGGTGACCCGGTACGAGGTCGAGCTCGGCCCCGCGGTGAAGGTGGAGCGGATCACCCAGCTCACCCGCAACATCGCCTACGCCGTGAAGAGCCCGGACGTCCGGATCATCAGCCCGATCCCGGGCAAGTCCGCGGTCGGCATCGAGATCCCGAACAGCGATCCGGAGATCGTGATGCTCGGCGACGTGCTGCGCTCCAACGTCGCGCTGCGTGATCACCACCCGATGCTGGCAGCGCTCGGCAAGGACGTCGAGGGCGGTTTCGTGGTGGCGAACCTGACCAAGATGCCGCACCTGTTGGTGGCCGGCGCCACCGGCGCGGGCAAGTCGTCCTGCATCAACACGCTGATCCTGTCGATACTCACCCGGGCCACGCCGGATCAAGTGCGGATGGTGCTGATCGATCCGAAGCGGGTCGAGTTCGCCGCCTACCAGGGCATCCCGCACCTGGTGACGCCGGTGATCACCAACCCGAAGAAGGCCGCCGACGCGCTGGCCTGGGTGGTGCGCGAGATGGACCTGCGCTACGAGGACATGGAGGCTTCGGCGGTCCGGCATATCGACGACTTCAACCGCAAGGTGCGAAACGGCGAGCTGGTGGCGCCGCCGGGCAGCGAGCGGGTCTACCAGCCCTACCCGTACCTGCTGGTGATCGTGGACGAGCTGGCCGACCTGATGATGGTCGCGCCGCGGGACGTCGAGGATGCGGTGGTCCGGATCACCCAGCTGGCCCGGGCGGCCGGCATCCATCTGGTGATCGCCACCCAGCGTCCCTCGGTGGATGTGGTGACCGGCCTGATCAAGGCGAACGTGCCGTCCCGGCTCGGCTTCAAGACCTCCTCGGTGACCGACTCGCGAGTCATCCTGGACCAGCCCGGCGCGGAGAAGCTGCTCGGCAAGGGTGACGGGCTGTTCCTGCCGATGGGCGCATCCAAGCCCGCGCGGATCCAGGGCGCGTACGTGACCGACGCCGAGATCGTGGCGATCGTCAAGCACTGCAAGGAGCAGCTGCAGCCGACCTACCGGGACGACGTGACCGCGCCGGCGGCGGCCAAGAAGGAGATCGACGCCGACATCGGGGACGACCTCGACGTGTTCCTGCAGGCGGTCGAGCTGGTGGTGTCCACCCAGTTCGGTTCGACCTCGATGTTGCAGCGCAAGCTGCGGGTCGGCTTCGCCAAGGCCGGCCGGCTGATGGATCTGATGGAGTCCCGCAACATCGTGGGGCCGTCGGAGGGGTCCAAGGCTCGCGACGTGCTGGTCAAGCCGGACGAACTGGCCGGACTGTTGTACGCGCTGCGCAACGGTGGCAGTGCCGACGACCTGGTTGTCGATGATGCCGAGGACGGGGACTACGAGGAGGACGTCGAGCAGCCGTGAGCCGCCCGTGGCGATAATGCCTCGGACAGCAGAAGGCCTCGGTCACCGGATGGCGACCGAGGCCTTCTGCTTGTTCGCGCTGCGTGTTCAGCGAATGGCGTGCCGCGCCGTGTAGAACAACCGTCGCAGGGTCAGCCTGGCTCGTTCGGCGGACGCGTGCCGGCCGGCGGGGACCGGCGACTCGGCGGCTGGCGTCTGCGCGGGTTCGGACCATGGCACCTGCGTCGGCACCACCGCGGGACGCGGCCGGGTCAGCTGGAAACCGGTCATCACAACACCTCCGGCAAGCACGCTAGGGCGTTCCGCCGCTGTAACAGTTGAGGCGCGCGGGGCAGAACTTAATTACTGATAAGTACTGCCCGAATTTTCATAATGTAAGCAGCATCCGGGTGTTACCCAGCGTGTTCGGTTTGACGTACTCCAGGTCGAGGAACTCCGCGATGCCGGCATCGTAGGAACGGCGCAGCTGCGCGTACGTCTCGGTGTCCACCGGGGTGCCCTCGATCTGGACGAACCCGTGCCGGGCGAAGAAGCGGGTCTGGAAGGTGAGCGCGAACAGCCGGCGCAACCCCAGCTCGCGCGCTCCCTCGATCAGGCCGGCCAACAGCTGGTCGCCGATCTTGTGGCCGCGGAACTCCGGCTTGATGGCCAGCGTGCGCACCTCCCCGAGATCCTCCCAGAGCACATGCATGGCACCGCAGCCCACGACCTTGCCGTTCAGCTCGGCCACCCGGAACTCCTGCACGGTCTCGTACAGCGTGACGGTGTCCTTGGCCAGCAGCAGTCGCTGGCCGGTGTAGAGGTCGATGAGTGCCTTGATCGCGGGCACGTCGAGGGTGCGGGCACGGCGAACGCAGATCGGAAGTGCGGATTGAGCCACCCTGCGAGGGTATCGATCCTTCAACGGCTCGGCGGCTGCAACTGGTTCAGCGGGACCAGGCTGAGCCCGGTGCTGTCGCGTGGAATTCCGTGGCCTGCCCGCCGGGTAACCTCTGGGGTGTGAGCGGGCAGCAACCGGGCAACGTCGCCATCGTGACCCTCGGGTGCGCCCGCAACGAGGTGGACTCCGAGGAGCTCGCCGGCAGCCTGGCGGCCAAGGGCTGGCAGCTGACCGAGGCCGACGATGCCGAAGTGGTGCTGGTCAACACCTGTGCCTTCATCTCCTCCGCCAAGAAGGACTCGATCGACACCGTGCTGTCCGCCGCCGACGGCAGCCGGAAGGTGATCGCGGTCGGTTGCCTGGCCGAGCGGTACGGCAACCAGTTGGCCGACGCGCTGCCGGAGGCCGACGCGGTGCTCGGCTTCGACAGCTACGCCGAGATCGACGCCCGGCTGGCCGACGTGCTGGCCGGCCGTCCGATCGCCGCCCATCAGCCGGTCGACCGGCGTACCCGGTTGCCGATCAGCCCGGTTCGGCGGCCGGCCGCGGCAGCCGAGGTCGCCGTGCCGGGGCACGGCTGGGGGCCGACGACGGCCCGCAAGCGGCTGGCCGACTCGGCGTCCGGCTACCTCAAGCTGGCCTCGGGCTGCGACCGGCGGTGCACCTTCTGCGCCATTCCGTCCTATCGCGGTGCGTTCGTGTCCAGGCCGCCGGCCGAATTGCTGGTCGAGGCGCGCTGGCTTGCCGAGCAGGGCGTCCGGGAGCTGGTGCTGGTCAGCGAGAACTCCACCTCCTACGGCAAGGATCTGGGCGACCTGCGGCTGCTGGAGAAGGTGCTGCCGCAGTTGGCGGCGGTGGACGGCATCGACTGGATCCGGGTCGCCTACCTGCAGCCGGCCGAGTTGCGACCGTCGCTGCTGGAGGTGCTCGGCGGCACCCCTGGCGTGCTGCCGTACTTCGACCTGTCCTTCCAGCATTCGGCGCCCCAGGTGCTGCGTCGGATGAAGCGGTTCGGCTCCACCGAGGCCTTCACCGAGCTGATCCGCGCGGCCCGGCAACTCGCGCCGGAGGCCGGTTTCCGCAGCAACTTCATCGTCGGCTTCCCGGGCGAGACGGAAGCGGACGTGGCCGAGCTGGAGCGGTTCCTGGACCTGGCCAGGCTGGACGCGGTGGGCGTGTTCGGCTACTCCGACGAGGACGGCACCGAGGCCGAGCGACTGCCCGGCAAGCTACCGGCCGAGGCGATCGCCGAACGAGTGGAGCGGGTCTCGGCGCTGGCCGAGGAGCTGATGAGCCAACGGGCCGAGGACCGGATCGGCGAGACCGTGACGGTGTTGGTGGAGCAGGTCGGTACGGAGCAGGTCGGTACGCAGCAGGTCGGTACGCAGCAGGTCGGTACGCAGCAGGTCGGTACGCAGCCGGCGCGGACGCTGTCGGCGACCGGGCTATCGGGCGGAGTCGAGATCATCGGTCGGGCGGCGCACCAGGCGCCGGAGGCCGACGGCGCGGTGAACCTGACCGGCGAGCCGGCCGGGTTGCGCGCCGGGCAGTTCGTGCAGGCGAAGGTGGTGGGCAGCGTCGGGGCAGACCTGGTCGCCGAGCTGTTGCCTGGAACGACCCGATGACCGGTGTCGACCGGCCGTTGGCGCGGCCGGCGACGGGGGTCGATCACCTGGCCGATCCGGTTGTCCCGACGGTCTCGGTGTGGAACCTGGCCAACGGGCTGACCATGCTTCGGCTGGGTTTGGTGCCGTTCTTCGCGCTGGCGCTGTGCCAGCGCAATGGCCATTCCGGCGCCTGGCAGGTGGCTGCCTGCGGGATCTTCGTGGTCGCCAGCCTGACCGACCGGATCGACGGGGACCTGGCCCGCAGACGTGGGCTGATCACCGAATTCGGCAAGCTCGCCGACCCCATCGCGGACAAGGCCCTGATCGGCACGGCGTTGGTCGGGTTGTCGGTGTTACACCGGCTGTCCTGGTGGGTGACCGTGCTGATCCTGGTCCGTGAGATCGGGGTGACGCTGCTGCGGTTCTGGGTGATCCGGCACGGCGTGCTGCCTGCCAGCCGCGGTGGCAAGGTCAAGACCACGGTGCAGGCGGTGGCCATCGGGCTGCTGGTGTTGCCGCTGGCCGATGGCTGGCGCACCGGGGCCGAGGTGGTGATGTGGTTGGCGGTGGCGCTGACCCTCGTCACCGGCGTGGACTATGTATTCCGGGCGGTGAGCCTGCGCCGGGCCGGCCGGCTGCGGGCTCGACGAAAGCAGAACCGGGCCGCATGAGCGGCTGGTCGAGCGAGCATGCCGGAGAGCCGGCCGATGATCGGGCCAGCGCGGTCACACCGGCAGTTGCCGAGGACGTCGTTGTCGAGGGCGTCGCGGTTGCCGAGGACGTCGCTGTCGAGGGCGTCGCGGTTGCCGAGGAGGTGGCGGTTGCCGAGGACGTCGCGGTGCAGGCCGCGCGGCTGCACGGCGTGCTGTTGGACCGGCAGCAGACGGTGGCGGTGGCGGAATCGCTGACCGGCGGCCTGGTGGCCGCGGCGTTGACCAGCACGGCCGGTGCCAGCGCCACCTTTCGGGGCGGTCTGGTGGTGTATGCGACCGATCTGAAGGCTAGCCTCGCCGGCGTCCCGGACAGCCTGCTCGACCGGGTCGGCGCGGTGGACCCGCAGGTTGCGCTCGAACTGGCCCGCGGCGCGCGTAGCCGGCTCGGGGCGAGCTGGGGGATAGGCGTGACCGGCGTGGCCGGGCCGGATCCGCAGGACGAGCGGCCGGTCGGCAGCGTCTTCGTCGCCGTGGTCGGCCCGCGCGACGCCGGCGAGACGGTGTCTGAGCTGGAATTGGCAGGAGACCGGAACAGCATTCGGCGGCAGACCGTTGCACATGTCGTAGCGTTGTTGCTCAACGTCACGGAGCGTATGTCGATATAGCAAAGGCGAACGTCGACATAACAAACGAGGTTCGCTTTGAGCAAACAACCAGCCTTCCGCAACGGGTCGGTCTTGGAGCGGACTAGCATCGAGTAAGCGGGCTGGAATGTCGCAACCGCCGGGCTCGGGTTGTCGGGCGAGGGAAGGGGTGTCGCAAGATGGCAGTTTTGCGCCATGTAGTCGGCGAGACCCTGCGTGCCGTGCGGCTGCGTCAGCGGCGTACGTTGCGTGAGGTCTCCGCTGCGGCCCGGGTCAGCCTGGGCTATCTGTCGGAGATCGAGCGCGGCCACAAGGAGCCGTCCTCGGAGTTGCTGGCCGCTATCTGCGACGCGCTCGACGTGCCGCTGTCCGAGGTGTTCACCACGGTGTCGGACAGCCTGCGCCGGGAGGAATTGATGGCCGAACGGGCGGCCGTGGTCGGTGCTCGGCGTGGCGCGCCGGTGCTGGCGCCCGCACCCCGGCTCGGACCGGATGGCCCGCAGGTACGGGCTCTGCCCAACGTCGCCGCCTGATCGGCCCTGCTCTTACCCCGCCGGACGAGCCTGGCGTAATCAGTCGGCCGCGGCGAGCCCGCAGCTGCACGCCGCAGCTTCGAGACCATTCGCCTGCCCGTCGACTCTCAAGGGCAGCTTGAGACTACTGGGCGTGTCGGTGCCAGGCTGCCGCTCCGGTGCGAGCGCCGCTTCTAACGTGGCCGTTATGAGCAGTCACGGAGCATCCCCCCGACCACGCCGGCCGGATCCGCTGGTCGACATCGTGCTCTGCCCCACCACCGGACGAGCGGTGCCCACCGCGCCGCCGGCCACCGGCGATGGCGCCGTCGAGCCCACCGCGCCGACCGTTCCCCGCGGTGGGGTCGCGAATCGCAGCCGCGCCGCCATTCTGGACGGCGCCCGAGCGGCGGTGCTGGCCAACGGCACCAGCATCACGATGGCCCAGATCGCGGCTCGGGCGGGGGTCGCCAAGGCCACCCTGTACAACCACTACCGGGCTCGAGAGGACGTGCTCGCGGAGCTGCTGCTGGTCGAGATCGACCAGTTGATCGCCTCGGTCGCCCACCTCCCATTGCCCGTCGCGCTGACCCGTGCTGCCATCGCGGTGTCTGAACACCCGCTGCTCGAGGCGCTGGGCGACAACGACAGCGCCGCATTGTCGGTACTCGCCCGGGTGGACGTACGCGCCGCGGGCTGGGGCCGGGTGGCCCAGGCAACCGAGCGGTTGCTCGCCAGGCGTGGCCGGCGCGGCACACCGACCGTGCTGCGCTGGCTGGCCTCGTTCGTCATCGCGCCGGCCGATCCGGACGACATCGCCGCTGACGTGTCGGTGCTGGTGGCTGGTCTACCGCCGACCCGCTGAGGTCTGCTCCGAGGAGCCCGGCTGGCTGCCGAGGAGGAAAGTTGCCGGGCGCTGAGCCGCTGCTGCCGGCGCTCCTCCGATGAGGCAGACTGAAACGGTCGGACGTCTCCGCCCGGCCGCGAGCCGGTTGTCTTCAGGAAGGTCGTAGGGAAGCGATGGCCAACGGTTTCGCCAAGGCATGGAACTACGTATCGGCCTGGTTCAGCTCGAAGGTCGACGAGAAGGCCGACCCGAAGATTCAGATCCAGCAGGCGATCGAGCAGGCCCAGCGTCAGCATGCCAGCTTGACCGCGCAGGCGGCCAGCGTGATCGGCCAGCAGCATCAGCTGGAGTTGCAGCTGGACCGCAAGCTTGCCGAGATCGAGTCGTTGCAGCAGCAGGCCAGGCAGGCGTTGGTGCTGGTGGACCAGTCCCGGGCGCAGGGGAACGAGGCCAAGGCGGCCGAGTTTGAGGAGACCGCCGGCCATATCGCCAACCAGCTGGTCACCGCCGAGGCCGATGCGGCGAACCTGAAGCGGCTGCACGACCAGTCGATGGGTGCCGCCCAGCAGGCCAAGCGGGCGGTGGAGGAAAACCGGCAGCGGCTGCAGGAGAAGCTGAACGAGCGGACCAAGCTGCTCAGCCAGCTGGAGCAGGCCAAGATGCAGGAGCAGGTGTCGGCATCGCTGAGCCAGATGAGCGAGCTGTCGGCCTCCAGTAACACGCCATCGCTGGAGGCGGTCCGAGACAAGATCGAGCGCCGGTACGCCAACGCCCTCGGTCAGGCCGAACTCGCCAACGACACGACGGCCGGCCGGCTGCAGGAGGTCAAGCGGGCTACCGCGAACCTCGCTGCGCAGTCGCGACTGGCCGAGATCCGGGCGTCCATGTCGGGAGAGCAGCTGACCCAGGCCGGCCAGCCGGCGCAGCCGCTCTCCGCCCAGCAGCAGGCGATCGAGAACCAGCCGGCGCCGCCGCCGGCCGGGCAGCAAGCCACCGGACAGTCGGCGACCGCGCAGCCGGCAGCCAGCGAGCAAGCCGCCGAGCAGGCACCCGGCCACGCCGACCCGGCTAACTGAGGCATTGACGCTTAGCCGATCGGGCAAGTACGCGCCGGCTCGGTCGTCCTGGTCGGGGCCGGCTCGGTCGTCCTCGGCGGGGCAGTCCGATCCGGCTCAGCCAACCCGTTGGCAGGACGGGCAGTAGTAGGTCACCCGGTCTTCGGCCACGCCGATGGAGCTACCCGGTCCGACATCGCGCTGGATCTCGGCCCGGCACCGTAGGCATGCCTTGCCGCCCCGGCCGTAGACCCAGTACTGCTGGCCGGCCTGGTGCCAACCGGTGGTGGAGCGGTTGAAGTCCCGAAGGTTGCCTGCCAGCAGCCGCTGGGCGTCTGCCAAAATGGCCCGCAGCTCGGCGACCTCAGCCACCCTCAGGTATGGGCTCGTCCGGTGTAGGAACAGCAGCTCGCTCTTGTAGACGTTGCCGATGCCGGCAACCAGTCGCTGATCCAGCAGTGCCTCGGCGATCTGCCGATCGGGCTGCTCGGCGAACCGGCGCAGCGCCTCGTCCGGGTCGAAGTCGGGTGAGAGCAGATCCGGTCCGAGGTGCCCGACGAGTTGGGCCTCGTCGGCGGTGGGCAGCAGCTTCAGGTCATGTAGCCGGAAGCCGGCAGCCAGCCATTCCTGGTTGCCGACCAGCGCCCGGATCTCGTACTCCCGCCCGCGCGGCCTGGCGGCGGCGCGACCTACCCGCCAGCTGCCGTCCATCCGCAGGTGGCTGTGCAGGGTGTGCTCGGTGGAGAACCGCATCATGATGTGCTTGCCACGCGGCACCACTTCGAGAACGGTGGCACCGGTCAAATCTGCCAGCGCCAACTGAGGCATCCGCAATTCGAAGCGGGTCACCGGCCGGCCGGCGAGCGCGCTGTGCAGGCGCCGGCAGGTGACGAACACGCTGTCGCCCTCGGGCATCAGCCGTCGACCTCAAGCATCAGCCGCCTGACCTTAAGCATCAGCCGCCTGACCTTAAGCATCAGTCGTCGACCTTAGGCAGCAGCCGTCGACCTCAGGCACCGATTGCACCGCGCAACCGCAACCCGCGCGGGGACGGCCGGAAGCCGGCCTGTTCCAGCGCCGTCGCCAGCGCCGAGTTGCCGACCGCCTCGCCGTCGGCGGACTCGACGTGCAACTTGCCGAGCGCGCCTTCCCGCACGCTGACCGCGAGAGCGCCGGCCGCGATGGCCAGCCGATCCGGATCGGCGCTGAATGACAGCAGCGTCCGGCCGCCACGCTCCACGTACAGCACACACTCGCCGTCCACCAGGACCACCAGGGCGCCGGCCTTGCGGGCCGGCTGATGGCCTCGCCGGCCCGCCTCGGCCTCCGGCTGATGCACCCGCTCGGGCCAGTCCAGTGCCGCACCATAGGGATTGGCCGGGTCGGTGGCGGCCAGCACCATGGCCTCGGCCGGGCGGCTGGAGGCCCGTTCGGCATCGCTGACCAGCGAACGCAGCCGGTCGATCGCTCCGGTCAGCCCGAACTGGGCCGCACCCAGCCCTTCGACGAAGTAACCGCGGCGGTAGCGGCCGGCGTCCTCACCCTGGCGAAGCACCGGGTAGACCGCCGAGAACCCACCTGGAATGTTCTCCGCGGCAACCTCGCCGCGGGTGAGGATTCCGTACCTGTCCAGCAGCACCTCGGTGCGCACCAGCGCCCGCTGGGTGTCCTCGGGGCTTCGCTCGGGCAACCGGGACCACCGGCCGGGCAACTGAAGGCCGCCAGGCCGACCCGCGGCCGAGCCGGTCGGTCGACCGAGGTTCGGCCGGCTGAACCTGCCGTACCGGACTCGCGGTGCCGGCCGGTTTCGGGCGTGCGCGGTACGGCCACCGGACAGCCGGGACCGTACCGGTGCCAGCGTGTCGTTGGTCAGCCAACCGGCGAACACCAGATCCCATACCGCGGCGGCGATCTCGGTGTCGCTCGGCAGGGCAGCCGGGTCACCCGCCGGTGCTCCTCCACCTGCTGGCGGCCTTCCACCTGCTGGCGCTACTTCACCAACCGGCGCTCCGGTATCTGCTGATGCTCCGGCATCTGCTGGTGATCCGGCGTGGTAGCCGGTAGCGACCCGATCCACCAGCGCACGCAGGAACAGCGCTTGGCCGTCAGCCAGGGCCCGCAGGATCCCCTGGTGCACCTCGCTGAGCTCCAGCTCGGTTCGGGGTGGTAGCAACAGTTCGGCGGCCTCGGCCGGCACCAGGGTCAGCCAACCATCGTTGCCGGCCAGCGTGCCGGCCCCGGCCCACAACACCTCCCCGGCGCTGGTCAGCTCGTCGAGCATGCCGGGGGAGTAGTCCGCCACCCGGGCGGGCAACACCAGGGTTTCCAGCGCGCTGGCCGGAATCGGCACGCCGGCGAGTTGCTCGACCACCCGAGCCAGCCCATCCACCCCCCGGCCCCGCCGGGAGCCGCCGACGCCCTGCCACTGCGGCAGGAACCGAGCCAGCATTGCTTGTGGAGCCGGCTCGACCTCCTTGCGCAGGGCGGCGAGTGAGCGACGCCGAATGGTGCGCAGCATGCTGGCGCCGCAGTACTGCCGGCCGTCCCTGCCGTGGCTGAACTCACCCGCCACCACTTGGCCGGTCGCGACCAGCCGTTCCAGCGCGGCGTGCACCACCGCGGTACCGAGCCCGAGCCGGGCCGCCGGCTCCGCGATCGTGAACGGGCCGTGGGTACGGGCATAGCGCGCGAGCAGGTCGCCGAGTGGGTCGGCCACCAACTCCGTGAAGGCCTCCGGGATGCCGACCGGCAGCGCCGCTCCGAGCGCGTCCCGTACCCGGCCGGAGTCCTCGATGGTCAGCCAGCGGGGTTCTCCGCCGATCCGCACCTCGATGATCCGCCGGTCTGCTTGGAGTTGCCGCAGTTCCGGCTCGGTGGCCCCGCGCGCGATAGCCTCCGCGGTCGTCAGGTCACCCACCTCGCGCAACAGGTCGTGGATCTGGTCGGGTCCGCGCACCCGACGAGACTCGGTCAACCGTTGCGCGTCGGCGATCGAGTCGGCGATGGCCTGCTCATCCAACAGATCCCGCAGATCCGGCGAGCCCATCAGCTCGGCCAGCAGCGAGGTGTCCAGGGTGAGCGCCTGCGCCCGGCGCTCGGCCAGCGGCGCATCGGTGTCGTAGAGGAACATGCCGACGTAGCTGAACAGCAGCGACTGCGCGAACGGCGACGGAGTCGGCGTCTCCACCTCGACCAGCCGGATCTCGCGGCTGCCGATCTGACGCATCAGCTCGGCCAGCCCAGGCAAGTCGTAGACGTCCTGCAGGCACTCCCGCATGGCCTCCAGCACTACCGGGAATTGGCCGTAGTCCCGGGCCACCTGGAGCAGCGAGTTGGCCCGTTGTCGCTGCTGCCACAGCGGCGCCCGGCGGCGCGGGTCACGCTTGGGCAGCAGCAGCGACCGGGCTGCGCACTCACGAAAGCGGGAGGCGAACAGTGCCGAGTTGCCCACCTCGGCCGTCACCAGTTCGCTGACCTCGCCCGGCTCGAATACCGCGATGTCGGCGCCTGGCGGCTCCGCGGTGGTGTCGGCCAGCCGCAGCACGATGCCGTCGTCGGTGTGCATGGACTGCACCTCCATGCCGAACCGTTCACGCAGCGCCGCGGAGATGGCCAGCGCCCACGGTGCGTTGACCGGAGCACCGAACGGCGAATGCACGACCAGTCGCCAGTCACCGAGCTCGTCCCGGAATCGTTCGACCACGATGGTGCGGTCGGTCGGCAGTTGGCCGGTGGCGGCACGCTGTTCGGCGAGATAGGACACCAGGTTGCCTGCCGCCCACTCGTCCAGCCCGGCCCCGCGCGCACGTTGCAGGGCGGTCGCCGGTTCGGCGGCGCTGAGTTCACGCACGAACGCGCCGAGCGCCCGCCCCAGCTCGGCCGGCCGACCGAGCGAATCCCCTTTCCAGAACGGCATCTTCCCGGCCTGACCGGGGGCGGGGGAGACCAGCACCCGGTCATGGGTGATGTCCTCGATCCGCCAGGACGAGGAGCCGAGCAGGAACACCTCGCCCACCCGGGACTCGTACACCATCTCCTCGTCCAGCTCGCCGACCCTGCGGCCAGGTCCGTCGGCGGAAGCAAGGAAGACGCCGAACATGCCGCGATCGGGAATCGTGCCGCCGGAGGTGACCGCCAGTCGCTGTGCGCCGGCCCGCCCGGTGAGGGTTCCGGTGATCCGGTCCCAGACCAGCCGGGGGCGCAACTCGGCGAAGGCATCGGACGGATACCGCCCGGCCAGCATGTCCAGCACCGCCTCCAGCGCCGACCGGGGCAGTGTCGCGAACGAGGCGGCCCGCCGGACCAGCGTCGCCAACTCATCCACCGTGATGGTGTCCAGCGCGACGATGGCGACGATCTGCTGGGCCAGTACGTCGAGTGGATTGCGCGGGTACCGGAGCGACTCGATCTGACCGCCGCTGATCCGTTCCGACACCACCGCGCACTCGAGCAGATCGCCACGGTACTTCGGGAAGATGACGCCGCGGGACTCGGCACCGACCTGGTGCCCGGCGCGACCCAGCCGCTGCAGGCCGGCTGCCACGGACGGTGGTGACTCGACCTGCACGACGAGATCCACCGCACCCATGTCGATGCCGAGTTCGAGCGAGGAGGTCGCCACCACGGCCGGGATCTGGCCGGCCTTGAGCTCCTCCTCCACGAGCTGGCGCTGCTCGCGGGACACCGAGCCGTGGTGCGCCCGGATCAGCGCGGGGCGGTCCGGCTCCCGCTCCATCGCCAGTTCGTTCAGCCGGGCGGTCAGTCGCTCGGCCAGTCGGCGGGAGTTCGCGAACACGATGGTCGACCGGTGGCTGTCGATCAGGTCCAGCACCCGCTCCTCGACATGCGGCCAGATCGACGACCGGCGCTCCGGACTGCCGCCGGGATCCAGCTGCTGGTCGCCCAACTGGCTGAGGTCCTCGACCGGCACCACCACGGACAGGTCGAGCCGCTTGGTGCTGGGCGGCTGCACGATGCTGACCGGGCGGCCGCCGGCCAGGAAGTTGGCCACCTCCTCGATCGGACGCACGGTTGCGGACAAGCCGATGCGTTGCGCGGGATGCTCCAACAGTGCGTCCAGCCGCTCCAGGCTGAGGGCCAGGTGCGCGCCACGCTTGGTCGCGGCCACCGCGTGCACCTCGTCGATGATCACCGTCTCGACGCCGGCCAGCGCCTGCCGGGCAGCCGACGTGAGCAGCAGGAACAACGATTCCGGCGTGGTGATCAGGATGTCGGCACCGTGCCGGGCGAACGTCCGACGGTCCTCGACCGTGGTGTCGCCGGACCGCATGGCGACCGTCACCGCGGGCTCTGGCAGACCCAGCCGGCGTGCGGCCTGGGAGATTCCGACCAGCGGCGAGCGCAGGTTGCGCTCGACGTCGGCAGCCAGGGCCTTGAGCGGGCTGACGTAGAGCACCCGGCAGCGCCGTTTCGGGTCGTCCGGGATAGGCAGGGCGGACAACCGGTCGATCGCCGAGAGGAAGGCGGCCAGCGTCTTGCCGGAGCCGGTCGGAGCCACCACCAGCGTGTGGTCGCCCTTGCTGATCGCCTGCCAGGCACCCAGTTGTGCCTCGGTGGGTTGCGCGAAGGCACCCTGGAACCAGGCGGCGGTGGCCGGGCTGAAGAGGGCGTCCATGGCTACCAGTGTGCGTGATGGGTACGACAATCCCGCCAGCCGCCGCTGCCGCCCGGCCGGCCGGATGCGCTGTCACGCCGGCGGCACGGGCTAGGCTGGCCGGGTGCGGCTGAGCGACTTCTGGAAGCGGATGGAGGCCCGGTTCGGGGTCACGTACGCGCACTCGCTGGCGGCCGACTACCGGGTGAACAGCCTGGGTGCGACGGTGCGGGACGCTCTCGAGCGGGGCGACTCGCCGCAGTCGGTCTGGCGCGCCGTGTGCCAGGAGTTCGACGTGCCGCAGAAGCTGCGCTGAGTCGGGCCGGGTACTGCGCCGATTGGGCAGCCCCCGAAGGTCCGCGGAGCCCCCTCGAACCGCTTCGAATGCTCACATCATCGGCGTGTCGAAACCTATCAATCGAACAACTGTTCGTCTAGGCTGTGGATGATCGCGCGGGCTGTCCACAGATCGAGCGCGTCCGGCAGAAATGTCGGAGGACCGATCTAGCGTCATTGCCACGTTGATTCACAGCGCACGACGAGATGGAAGAGGTAGCAGAAATGCCCGCAGCGTTTGACCGCGACAAGGCTCTCGAAGTCGCGCTCAGCCAGATCGACAAGCAGTTCGGCAAGGGGTCGGTCATGCGTTTGGGTGAGCGGCCGTACGTGCCGATCGAGGTGATTCCGACCGGCTCCATCGCGCTGGACATCGCGCTGGGCATCGGTGGCCTGCCGCGCGGCCGGATCGTCGAGATCTATGGCCCGGAAAGTTCAGGTAAGACCACCGTCGCACTGCACGCGGTGGCCAATGCGCAAGCCGCCGGCGGGGTGGCCGCCTTCATCGATGCCGAGCATGCCCTCGATCCGGAGTACGCCCGTTCGCTCGGCGTGGACACCGACGCGCTGCTGGTCAGCCAGCCGGACACCGGTGAGCAGGCGCTGGAGATCATGGACATGCTGGTTCGCTCCGGCGCCCTGGACATCGTCGTGGTGGACTCGGTCGCCGCCCTG
>Ga0157372_10000290_pt1 | contig 55966 bp, 45 predicted proteins | sample C55metaG_FD_115307 | JGI IMG/M metagenome (GOLD analysis project Ga0157372, IMG submission 115307) | Corn rhizosphere microbial communities from Kellogg Biological Station, Michigan, USA - C5-5 metaG | ecosystem: Host-associated > Plants > Roots > Rhizosphere > Soil | place: USA: Michigan... | reverse complement strand
CGATGACGGTAAACGATGCGAGCACAGAATTGAGTGATCTGCTGGATGCCGCCGAAGCATGTGGCACATCCAACAACGCTCAAGCCGATGCCCTGCGCACGCGCATCGATTGGGTGATCTGGGGCATCACGCACTAATACCGGTGTTGTCGGATCCGACGATGACATCAAAACGGACTACGGAGACAGCGTCACGCACCTTGCTGACGCTGCTTGCACAGGTGGAACAATGAACAAGAATCGATTGAGCAAGCTGCAGGCCTTTGCCATAGGCCTCGTAGTCGCGTTGTGGACGACCGCTGGAGGGCTCGCTGCGCCGCTCTCATCGAGTCATGCACAACGTGTGACAATGCGTTCCGCCGCTGATACTGCCACGCCGACCTCGACCCCTACGCCAGTCGATTCGCTGTATTCAGCGATGGAACGTCTCGCGCAAGCGCTGCATGCGATCAATGCACCAAATAATGGTGGGTTGCCGAAGCTGCGCGCCTACACCGATGCGTCAAAGCTCGCGAATGAAGTGCTCGGCATAGCCAGTACGCTGCGCGACCAAAACACGTTGAACGCGGCGGTGAATACAGCGATCACCGCACCGGACGACGGCCGGCGCGCCGTGCTGGCCGACTTGCTGCAGCATTACAACCAGTTCGACTCGATCCTCAATCGACTCGACAAGGCACACCACGGTAACGACGCATCCGGTCGTTTCAACGCGCTGGTGGATCTGGCGCGTCTGCTCGACGTCGAGCCCAAGAACAAACCTGCCCACAAGTTCAATCCGAAAACCGTACACGGCCAAGTCGTCGACAAGAAGGACGTGCGCGCGCCGCTGATGACGGCGACCGAGTTCCAAGCAGCTGCAGCGCCCAACGCGGTATCGCTCGCCGCGAACAATCCGCCGACGCCGGCCGATTTGGCGGAAACGGATGAAGTGCAGTTGACCGTCAACAGCCGCAATCAGGCACAAGCGCTGGGCAACAGCCCGCTGGCGATCCGCAACTGGGTCTACAACAACATCGATTTCGTGCCGGGTTTCGGCTCGACGCAGAACTCGCAGCGGACACTGTTGGCCAAACGCGGCAACGCGTTCGATATCAACTCCCTGCTGATCGCCTTGTTACGTGCCGCTGGCACGCCGGCCCGCTACGTCTACGGCACGGTAGATATTCCTGCCGACCAGGTGCGCAACTGGGTCGGTGATGTTGCCGATGCCAACGCGGCTGCCGATCTGCTCACCAAGTCCGGAATTCCAACGATTGCTCTGGTGTCGGGCGGAACCGTGCGCGCGCTGCGCATCGAACATGTCTGGGTCGAAGCGTATGTGGATTTTTCCCCGTCACGCGGTGCGCGAAACAATTCGCCGAACACCTGGGTGCCGATCGATGCGAGCTTCAAGGCGTACAACACGACACCCGGCCTACCGGTCCAGGATCACATCAGTTTCGATCCAAGTTCAGCGCAAGCGGCCATGCTCGTCGGTGCCAAGCAGGGAACCGATTGGATCACCAGCATCAGCCCGACCGCGGTGCAGGGCGTAAACGATCAAATTACGCAGCAGGTCGCGACCTACCTAGGTACGCAGAGCAACGTCACACCGGCAACGGCGTTCGGCACGCGCACGATCGTAGCAAACAATTCACCGCTGCTCGAAGGCTCGCTGCCCTACAAGATCAGCTCGGCGCAGACCTATCGCTACGACGCGTTGCCGACCAATCTGCAGCATACGATCAGCGTCAGCCTCTACGACGACTCGTTCTCTGTTGATGGCGATTCGCCCGAATTCACGGCAACGATGCCGTTGGCGAGAGTCGGCACTCAGGCATTGCAAGTCAATTATGTGGGCGCGTCCGCCGCGGACACCAGCGCGATGCAACAGTACGTCGCAGCCAACTCCACGACGTTGTCGGCGGGTTCCCTCAATGTCAAACCGCAATTGACGCTCGGCACCACCGTGCTGAACACCGGGGCCGCAGTCACGTATGGCACCCAGCAGTACTGGCGCGCGAACATCGTCGATCCGATCGGCGCATTCGCGACTCCGCCAGATGCCAGTGTGTTTCCCGCGGGCACGACGATGGCGTTTGTCGTTGACACCACTGGCACCACGCCGGACTACACCGCCGCATTGACGCAAGGCTACGACAACACCGCAAATTTGCCGATGGGTGATGCGCTAGCGTTCGGCGGTTTGCAGTACTTCCTGCTGCATGACTATTTCGATGACATGGTCGCGCAAGCGCACCATGCGGTTTCCGTGCGATTGCCAAGTGTCGGCACGTTTGCGACCGCGGCGCGTGTCAGCTATTTCTTCGGCGTTCCGCGTACCGGCACTACCGAAGGGTTTGTCACGGATGTCAAGGCGCTGCGCTTTGCCGTGGCGGCACCAAGTGCTGAAGAGGGCACACGTGCGCTCAGCCAGATGGGCGCACTCGGGTCGTTGAGCGAGGGCATGACGTGGAGTCTGCTCACGGGTCGCGATGTAGCCGGCTCGCTCTCTGCTGCGACCCTGCTGTTGCGCGCGAACGAAGCCCAGATTCCGATCTATACGCTCAACGCGAACAACGTCGATGCCGACCTGCCTAGTTTGGCGTTGAACGATGATGACAAGACCGACATCGCCAATGCAATCGCCGCAGGTGATGACGTCGTTGTGCCGCAGCGCGAGCTGCGCATCGGCGCGTGGAGCGGTGTGGGTTATCTCGTGATTGATCCGACGACGGGCGCGGGCCTTTGGCGTGTGTCCGGCGGCTTGAACGGCGCGATTGATGTGGGCTGCATCGAGAAGGCGATTTCGTTGAACGTTCTGTGCAAGCTGATGTTCAACAAGCTGCTGAATCAGTTCATCGCGTCGCTTAATCCCGCTGCACTACTGAAGAGACTTGCCGAAAGGGCACTTATCGCTTTCGTACCTATTGTGGGTGAAATCGTCGCCGTCGTGCAGCTTGCGTTAGAGATCATCGACATCACGATGCAAGTACTCCAGTGGGTACGCGGCATCATGAATATGATCGAGGAGCTGCAGCAGGGGGATCTGGAAGCACTGGGCATTACCGCGCTCAACGACCTCATTTGCTCGATAGGAAGCCCGTGTTTCGGCGGAGGTGGTTTCTTCGGCGGGGGCGGATTTGGAGGCGGAGACGGCGGCGGTGGATTCGGCTTCGGCGGCTTTGGGTTCGGTGGTGGTGCACCAGGCGAACCGGCCGCCGGCAACCCGGTTGCTATTGGCACCGGGACCAAGTGGCAATGGGAGCATGACTACGACGGCGACGGGGCCTATCCGCTGCACTTCGTGCGCACGTACAACAGCCTGCTGACCAACGGCAGTGTAATGGGCAACAAATGGTCACATACGTATCAGAGTTCCATTCACGTCGCGCCCGCACCACTCGGCAGTGACACCACACCCGCGACCGCGGTCGATGCTGTACTCGTGCAACATGGCGATGGCACGTACGCGCAGTATGCACGTCGTGGTTCTGCGTACATCTATGAAAGCAACCTGCCCGAACCGCTGGTACGCCTGACCGATTCGGCAGGCAACACGGCGGGCTGGGAAGTCACGCGCGTTACCGACGAGGTCGAGCACTACGACAGCGACGGCCGCCTGCAATGGGTGCGCAACCGTGCGGGTCTGCGTCATACGCTCGCTTACAACGCTGATCATCAGCTGCTCAGCGTCAGCGACGACTTCGGACGCTCGCTGCAATTCGGTTATGACCCAACCACGGGTCAATTGAAAACGATGACCGATCCAGACGGCAAGGTCACGTCATACGACTATGACACCAATGGCGACGGTACGGGCGTGCATTACCCGGATGGGAAGTCCCGACAGTATCTGTTCGAAAACGTAATGCTGACGAGTTACCTCACCGGCATTGTCGACGAACGCCACATCCGTCTCGCTACGTTTGCATACGACTATCGCGGTCGCGTCGTGCTCGATACGCACATCCTTGACGCCGGCACGCTCACCTTGAGCTATGGCGATAACACGACAACGGTGACTGACGCGCTCGGCGCGGTGCGCACGTATACCTACACGCTGATCAACCAACGTCCCTATCTGATCCAGGTCGATCAACCATGCACATCCGGCTGTTCGGCTGGAGGTATCAGCGCGCAGACGTTCGATGGCTATGGTTTCGTTGCCAGCAAGACCGATTTCAACGGCAACGTCACGACCTTCGCGCATAACGCGCGTGGTTTGATTGAAAGCCGCACGGAGGCTTACGGCACATCGCTAGCTCGCACTACGACGGCGCAGTGGCACCCAACTTGGCATTTACCGGCACTGGTCACGGAACCGCTGCCGAATGGCGCCGCCCGAACCGACACTTACAGTTATGACGGCACAGGCAGCCTGCAGACGCTGACGGTCGCGGCGCCCGGCGACACGCGCGTCTGGCAGTACACGAACAATGCGCACGGTCAGGTGCTGACCGCGACGAGCCCGCGTACGGATGTCACGAGTAAAGTCCAATACACGTACAACGACGCGACCGGCAACCGTTCGACGATGAAGGACGAAGTCGGGCATCAGACGACCTACGACATCTACGACGCACATGGCCGCCTGAAACAAAAGACCGACGCGAACGGCCTGATAACGAAGTACGACTACGACCTGCGCGGCCGGTTGCTCGACGTGACGGAGCAAACCTCCGCAAGCGATCCGGGCGAGTTGACACAGTTCCACTACGACCCCGCCGGCAATCTGGACAAGCTGACGTTGCCGGATAGCAGCTTCCTGAGCTACAGCTACGACGATGCGCAGCGTCTGACCGACATCACCGACAGCCTCGGCAATCACGTGCACTACACGTTGGATGGCGTGGGCAATCGCACGCAGGAAGACACGTCCGATCCGGCGAACGACCTCGCGCAGACCATGAGCCGCGTGATGGATGCGCTGGGGCACATGCAGGAACTGCACGGCGCACTCGGTACCGAAGTCACAAAGTTCACCTACGACGGCGTCGGCAACGAAAAGAGCGCAACGGACCCGCTCATTCACGTGACCGGCAGCATCTACGACGCGCTGAACCGCCTGCAGGAAATCGATGTCCTCGCTTCGGTCGATCCGGACCACGCGGTGATCGGCTACGGCTATGACGTGCGCGACAACCTGACGCGCGTAACCGACCCGCGCAATCTGCCGACCACGTATGCGTATTCCGGATTCGACGAGCTGAACACGCTGACGAGCCCGGACACCGGAACCACCGGCTACCAGTACGACCTAGGCGGCAATCTCACCATCCAGACTGATGCACGCAATTATCGCGGCGTGTATTCCTACGATAGCGCCAATCGCCTGAGCCAGATTCAGTACGGCACCGCCGGCAGCGGCAACACAGTAACGAGCATCGAGGAAACGCTGAGCTTCGGTTATGACGAGCCCAGCGGTGGCCCCGGCGCGATCGGGCGCCTGACGCATGCGGATGTGACGGGCACGCCACTGGGCACGAGCCACTTGGCGTACCAATACGACACGCACGGCCGCATCACACAGAAGACCCAGCAGCTCGCTGCAAATCCCGCGCTGACCACCAACACGCATTACAACGCGCAGGGCCAGAAAGATGAGGTGACGCTTCCGTCCGGCGCGGTGATTGCCTATAGCTACGGCACCGATGGCCGAGTGCTGACGATCACGGTCAACGGCATCGTCATCGTCAAGGACATCGCCTACTTCCCGTTCGGCGATCCAGAATCCTGGACCGAGAACACGAACAATAGCGGAGCGCCGTACATCAGACATTACGATACCGATGGCAGAGTTTCCGACTTCCGCGACGGCAGCGTCAGCCGGCACCTGGGCTATGACCCGGCCAGCCGCGTCACGGCGATCGCCGACTTCGGCAGCAATGTCACGGCGAACTGGACAGTCGGCTATGACGATCAGGATCGACTGATCAGCGCGAACAATACGGCAACGACGGGCACTACTGCGGGCGTCAACGAAGGTTTTGCCTACGACGCCACCGGCAACCGTACCAGTGCGACGAATAACGGCACGGCGACGAGCTACACCACTGACGCGGCAAGCAACAAGCTGAGCCAGGTCGGCAGCGTATCGCGTAGCTACGATGCCGCCGGCAACACGATTAACGACGGCAGTCATGGATATGTTTACAGCGCTCGCAACAGACTCAAACAATCCACACTGCCGGGCAATATCCCGCTGGCAACTTACGCGTACAACGCCTGGGGCGAGCGTGTTGCGAAGCAAGGTAATAGCACTACGCAGTTCGTCTACGACGATGACGGGCACCTCATCGGTGAATACGATCCTACCGGACATCTGATTGAAGAGACGATCTGGCTAGACGACTCGCCGGTTGCGATCCTCAAGCTCAAGACCGGCGCGAGCAACGGTGGACCGAGCGGCAGCGGCAGTGCAACACCGTGGCAAGGGCTGTCGGCAGGCGGCGTGGAAGTGTTCTGGATTGAGCCGGATCAGCTCGACGCTCCGCGCGCGATCGTCAATCTGACGCATCAGCTGGTCTGGCAATGGGACAGCGATCCGTTTGGTACGACGGCGCCAAATCAGAATCCGGGCACGCTTGCGGCGTTCACGTATAGCCTGCGCTTCCCGGGGCAGTATTTCGAGGCCGAAACGTCAACGCACTATAACTACTTCCGTGACTATGAGCCAGGAACAGGACGATACGTCGAAAGTGACCCGCTTGGCCTAGGCGGTGGCGTAGACACCTACTTGTATGGCGCGGCGACGCCACTGTCGACGTTCGACAACCTTGGTTTGAAGTTCAGGCCTAAGCCAAGACCCAGTCCGAAACCGAAGGTCCCGCCGCCAGCGAGCCCACCCCCTCCCGGAGGCATGGGGGTGTATGCAATTATCGACTGTCACGGTGAGATCCTCTATGTAGGGCAGACCAATAATTTTAGGCGCCGCTGGAGCGAACATAGAACATCAAATACTGGGAAGATTCGGGAGTTCTATTCTCCGTGCTGTCCTACAAGAATGGTCCCACTTGGCACATTCTCTTCGTGGGATCCGAAGATCTTCCGAGCGATCGAAGGCGATCTAATTAAAAAGATGAAACCGACGGGAAATAGCGCAGGCTGCTGTGGGAAATGAACTATGGCTTACACTGGAATTGGTCCTCTCGATAACGACTCCGCGGCAGATTTGCTTGCGGAATTGTCCAAGAAGAAAAATCGGGCAGTATTGTCGAGCTTGATCGAAAAACGAGTCGATGATTGCCTTGCCGTGCTAACGGGAGAAAGAACAAAACACTACGTAGATCAAGGCAACGTTGATGCTTTGATCGGCATGTACGGATCGCTTGAGAAAGTCAGTGAAAGAATTGGGTTAGAAAGAGACTCCATTGGCTATTACATAGTTGAGAACAGAACGTTGGCGGCCGACGAAATGGTTTTTTTTGCAGGGCTCCTGACCAATGAACGTCTTCAAGACAGCTATATCATTACGAAGGCTGCGAGACGACTTGCTGGGGAAATGCCATCGAGTGTCACCCGAAAAATCATGGCCGGTCTGCAGATATCTCTCAGCGATGATTCTGTGACGTCAGAGTGGCTAAGGCACCTTGGTCAACAAAAAATTGACCTAGTCGCAAAAATTAGAGACGCAGTGGCGAAACTCAACTGAGTTCATGCATATTGGGCCCCGCTTGAATAGCCGGTGGCCGCTCTCGACCCGAAAGCGTCGCTCACGAATGACAGCTCTGCGGCAATCCGCTTAGCACGTGGCAGCGCCCGGGATCGACATTGCGTCAATCGCACACCTTCTCTTTGCGGTCATTAAGTTCATAGTGGGGCTTGTTGGTTAATCTGACTGGATTGGCATGGCTCGCTAGATAATTGCTCGGCTTGGGCCACCGGCGTCGACGGTCGCTTCCAGTTGAAAACAGGCAGAGCGCAGATATGCGCCAAAGTTGCAATACGTGCGCATCGTCGATCGAGTAGACGGGAGGGTCGAAGCCCCCCTGAGGCAAGCAGAAATCCGTCAAGGCTTAGCTCCTAAATTTCTAAGCAGCCGAGCGAAATATTCATTCCTTTCTGGCGGAAGATAGAAAGCGTATTTCTTGGTTCTGAAGGGGCTTTCCTGGACGTTCACAACGTACTTGCCGTCCTCGACGATCATGACCGGCGCATACCGGCCCGGAAATGTCCGCGCGTCCTCCGCACGTCCAGCGCGGTCTGCGCAATCTGGCCATTGGAGCGGTAGTCCTCGATACCAACTTGGATCGCCGCAAGCGCGTTTTTGAGGATGCACATGCGAATGGCTCCAATTGTTCAGACTGAGCAGATGCGATTTGGCGAAATCATAGCACCACTCGTTTTGCTGGGGGCCGCGCCTTCTCAACCGGCTCCGCCAACCTTGGGAGCATCGTCGCTCACAGCGCGCAAGGTCTTTACAGAAACTAGATGGGGCGCCGGCCATGCCCGAATCACGCCGATGTCGGCACTCTCCTTTAGAAGGCGCTCGGCGTCATTGAATAACCTCGAAACGGTGACTGCTCTGAAGTCCATCAGGAATACGGGATGCTCGCAGTGTTCTACATCGTTCGGGGGTAAGATCGATGCGACTAGCGCTCCCGTCATCGCGGAGTGGTCTGGAAGCTGAGAGCGATCCCACAGATACCCCAATAGGATTGTAAGCGTTGAAAACATCGATCCGACGTGTTCACGAGATCGACATTCCGGGGTCGCTTCGATACTCAAGATCATTGATGCATTCAATTCACGAGCGACGGACCGCGGTTGATTGGCACTATAGCCACCGTCCACGAGGTCTGCTTTTTCCTTGCAGCCATAACCGCTTGGAAGGCTTTTCGGTGTCGCCGGAAATATCGGAAACGGTGAACCGGACGCAGTTGCCGCGCAAATCAGGCGGTCTATTGTAGTGAGCGTATTATTCTGCTTATCCGCGTGTAGCTCTCCGCAGGCGTTGACATCATTGTTGTTCGGCACACCTAACGGGCCTGCTAGGACGAGTTTTTCTCCTTTGATCTCGTCAGAAACTGGGCGCTGACCATTGGGGTCGATCGTCACGAGCATTTGATCGTGTATTGGACATATCGACGACGCTCCCTTCGGCGCTACTGGCATCTCTGCTTGCGTATCACCGAGGACGGATTCAACCAATACGAGACTTGCACGCTGAGAAGAAGTAGGGGATACATTGGCACTCTTGACGGCTTGTCTGACCTTGCGGAATGCCACGTCGCCGCCGTAGAGCGATTGAACTGGCAGTGCTGCCCAGAGCCCCCAACCGAGCAGTGTGAGCGATAGGAAAACCGACGCCGGTCGTATGCTCCAGTCTTGTGAGATGTATGAGAGCTCGCGGTCGAGGCGCGAAAAGTTTCTGTAGATGTACCGTCGCAATCCGGGGTCTGAACCGCGCAGGAAGCGAATGATCGCAGAGAATAGGCTCCCGATGGCGCCAGCACAAACTGCCAGCGCTAGCCAGTATCCAGATGAGAATTCGAACTGCGTAATCCTTCCAGTAAATGTAATGAGCCAGACCAATCTCGCCGTAAGAAACGTACCCAGCACCACAAGGCAGATCAACACGATATGTGGCCGGCAGTTTCCGAATCGAGTACGGGATGCGTGGTGAGAGCGATCACAATACGCAGCTATGAGAAGCGACCATACGAGCAGCAAACCGGCGCACACAATGGGGTCGACTAGAGCCGAATAAGTGAGCCAAGCGCAGATCGCAATTGCTGCTGCACCGAGAATCAGTCGCATCGTGATTGCGGATCGCCAATCTCGCCCGTCTGATCTGATAGACGTCCATAGCCATCTGATAACAGCGAATAGGTAGAGCGCAGCGCCAAAAGAACATAGCGCGACGAGCACATGATGGTCGGGCGATTGCACGGCTTTGCACACAGGTTCCGGTGCCATGCTGCACACGACTGAAGCGCTGCTCAGATAGAGCAGATAGGTGCCCCCCGCAAGAACCGTCGCATCAGTGACGACCAGCCACCAAGAAAATCGTCCCGTCGCCGCGCGTACCTTGTTCTTGAGCAAGAGAACGAGACAAAAGTACGCGGACACCAACAGGGCGACGTATGCTCGACCGTTCTCGGGGTTTAGGGAAGGTGTGGATTTCAGCCAGACAAGAAGCGGTACTGCAATCACGATGGCAAGCGTTATGGTGAACCCCGCCTTGCTAACAGCGCTTACGAACTTCTTTCGCACACTTCTCGCAGGAGAAGTGACGCGCAGTACGATCAGGATGATCGAAAACGAAACGATGAAACTCAAATAACGCAGCACGCTAAAGAATGGAAAGATATCCGCTTCCGAAATATTCGAGGTGGCCGTTCCGTCTTTCGCGATGGAAACCCAATTTCTCGTGAGCTTTCGATCGCTGCCGCTGGGCAACGGAGAATCTTGTTGCGCGACTCTCTCTTCAGCAAAAGGTCGTGGCGTGTCATACACCAGCCACGTCAGGAGTCCGTTGAGAGCTCCGCCCGACGTTCCGATGATAGGCGAAACAGCGACTGCTTGTGCTGGATCGGATGAGTTTAGACGTTCTCTGGCGTTGAAAAGGCGACCCTTGGTATACAGATAATCAAGAACCACCGATTGAAAGACACTTTTTACACCGCCGCCACTTAACGTAAGCGCTAGGGATTTTTTGTCCTTAGCCTGCTGCCGGCGCAGCTCAGCCATGAGGTCATCGATCGTGAAGGTAAAGATGCCCTCGTCATACCAATTCGCCATGCGATAGTCGAGGCTCGGCTCTTTGCGCAATTCTTCGAGCATTTGCTCGAATGCTTCTCTAACGCCAGTCTTTTTCGGCGCTGTAACGTTGCTATAGCCGTGCTCGCCGATAAAGCGCTGCTTGTCCCGCGAATCCGGAAGGAACTTGATACCTGTACCCACGCGATCGGACCACACGAGTAATCGATCGAATGGCACGCGAGTGGGAAAGGCACTATCGGGAAGATCGCTCCGGCGATAATCTGTAACTCGATCTTGATTACACCCAACATGACGCGACGTGAAGGTAATACGAGTTTCGTCAATGAAGCATTTGTCTCCTGGCTCGTCGGACGGCGTACGAAATTTGATCTGAGCCAAGAGCTTCGTCCAAAAACGTTTTCGCCTTTCGATGAGTTGCTGACAAGAGCCGTCATCATCGCGACAACGGTGCGTACGGTTGAACCATGCGCGCGCCACGATGAGAGGAAAGACGAATCGAGCGGACGAGAGCTGGGAAGGTGCCTCGACAAATGTGGTCGACTGCTTGCAGTCCTGCTCGCAATCGATCTGCGCAAAAAGATCGTCTAGGCCAATAGCTTTGCTGCCTCTCACGTAGCCAGGTATTACGCCTTCGGAATCGAAGGACTTTCCGTCGGCTTTCTCGGAGGGTAATTCAACCTTCGCTTCGATTCCCGATATTCGACGTAAGGCATAGTCCGACACGGCGGAGACAATCGCTGCATCGACCTCTCGTCGGCGAAGCCAATCGGTAATCTCCCAATGATTGCCAATTACTAGCTTGATCGAGGACCCGACACTGAGGTCGCTGTTGGCGACCATCCAGCGTACATATTCGCAGCCCTGCGCATCGCTTTCGCTGCCGACGCACGGTGTCTCGCCGGGCTCAGCAATCAATGCGATTCGGAATTCTATTGGTTCGGGAATTGCCTCCGCACCGTAGATCGCCGAAGTCGCGCTGAATAGAAACAGAAAGAATGCGAGCGCCCGCGTTATGGTGGATGTCCGCGAATGGTCGGACTTACCGCGAATCGGTGGGCTCATAGCGTGCAACATGACGGTCGTCAACCGATATCGTGTTATCAGTGGCACGGAGAACGAAGGGTTTTCCCGTCCGCTCCACAGACGATCACCCGGCGTACGGCTTCGTTGGTGAAATAGCCGCTGTGTGCGGTAGCTGGATTTTCGACAACGCCAGCCCACCGCGTGCTGTTTTGTACGAACACGTTGGCGAAGTCCATATCGAGATAGACACTTGAATCCGCGTATGGAACGGGCAACGCCCAAGTCAGCAAGTCGTTCGTGTCACTGAATGCTACGATGTGGAACGTCGTTGCTGCCGCCGGGTTTACGCCCTTTGCCTTTGCTTCGTTCTTCTTGGCGGCAATGTACTGCGCGAAGCACAGCAGTGAATATTGGCGGCAATCGATTCGAGCGATGTTTTTTTCGGCGGCACTCAGGGTTGCAGGCGAGCTAACCATACCCTGTGCGGCAGCCGCTCTTGCGACGCGAGTTTCCAACGATTCCGAACGCGCGCCGATCGCTTGCGGCTCCATCAAAGGTGCTGCCGAGGTCAGTTTTAGGAACGGGTGTGTCTGATTTTCGTTGCGGTATTCGGGTGGGATGTATACCAGGCCCAACAGCGGTAGCTGATTGGCCATCATGTATGCGGCGGAGCTGTCTTCGCCAATGGCGAGGGCGACCTCTCGCTTTGCCGCGGCATCAGCGTCTGCATTGCCGCTGCTACCACTTGCATTGTTGGACTCCGCGATCTCGCCTGCTCGTGTTCGCAACTTCTGCCCGGCAAGTTCGAGCAAAGTATCGTAGACAATGCGGCTGCCCAAGCTATGGGTGACGAAGACCACGCTGCGCGGTTTCTTGGTGATGGCATCCTTGGCTTCGCTCCACGCGCACGCATCTTGCCTAAAGTTGCCCGTCAGCGCCCGACAGATAGTTTCGCCCATAGCATCATTGATCTTGCTTCCGTTGCTTCCAACGTACAGAAGAGCATCCGCCAACGAACGATCGAGAACATCCTCTTTGAGCGCGCGATTGAGTGACGCTCTTTTCTGATCGTCCTCCGCCATGTGCGCTTTCAGGCAGGTAAGGAGTTGACCTTCGTCTCGGAGTTTGGGCGGCTGCGGACTCGGTGCGGGCACAATCGGCGTGGTCAAATCGAAGCCGAGTTGCTTAGCCTTTAGCCATTGCGTCAGGCCAGACCAGGTCAGCTCCACTGCCATGACCTTCTTGGATTCGTCGGAGCGAAGATGATAGTTACTATGCGCAATAGCAAACCACGAAGGGTCGCCGTCGTCTATGGGGCCGCCGCCATGCGCGGGGTCACGTCGCCACAATGGATTCATTCCGCTGGGGGGTGTGTTTGATGATTCGGAGACCAATCCCAGGAGGGTCACGATCGGCGAGTTCAGCCAGCCGACATCCTCGTTAAGTGCATAGCCGGGACAGTGATCAGCTACCCCGTGGACAAAAATGACCAATACCCCGTTGTCGCTGTTCTTGACCAAGTCCGCCAGTGCCGCAACGGAGCCTGCTTCCTTAGGCTTTGCGACTTGTCGGACGACGAACTTGGATGACGAGCACGCGGCGAGAACAAGCATCGCCAACACACTGACGACTAAGCGCATGAGTATTCCCCTAGGCAGCGGGCTTGATTCGACTGTTGCCAAACTGCATGGTGGAGCATGCGCCCACTCGACCTCAACCGCAATGTCAAATATGACAGTCGGTTTGACCCTTTATCCATTCAGTAGCAGTCAGAAGTAGAAACTTCCGGCTGCTTTGGAATCGCCGCCAACGACGAATTGCGATGACGACGGGCGAATTCTGCAGGCGTTTCCCAGTTCAGGCCTTGCTCGCGGTAGATGCGATACACGCGTTTGACGTTGTCTCGGTGGCTGACTGGTCGCCGAAACCTTCGCAGGTACCGAGCGCCCACGCCATGATCTCGGCGCACGCTCGGGCAACGTAAAAATAACGACGCGCAACGAATGCCTGTCAGCGGACCGCCACTCTTTTCAGACGCCAGGTCCAGCGCCTCCACTGCGTCAAAGTGTGCGCTGAGATTGAGATGCCCAACATCATTCCACAGGCCTGCGCGAAAAGCCGCGCAGGCCGGTGAATTCAAGCGTTGAATGACCGCTTCGCAGAAACTCGGCTAATCAAGCGAGCGTCCAGAGTTGGCCGATTCCAGCCAAACGATTAGGGAACCTTATCGCGGGTAGGGAAGGGAGCTATCAGCCCAAACAGACGCTCGCCGACGATCGTGAAGGCCTCGTATTTGTGCGAAACTCTCTCCATACGTTCTTTGCAACGGACGCAATCACAATGATCACTAGGGGATTTTATCTTGGCCAAATAATCGATGAACTCGCTTCGATAGGCGCCCAGATCAAGATGCGAAATGCCTTAGGGCTCACCGATCTTACAATCTTTGCGGAGAACTTCTTTCGAGACTTGCTCAATATTCTCTTGCAAGCGAGGCTGGAAAATCTCAACAAGGATCGTTCCAACGAGCCGGGCCTGGATCTTGGAGACGAAACGTCAGGATGGGGCATCCAAGTGACGTCGACCGCGGGCTCCTCGAAAGTCAACGACACATTGAAGGCGATTACCGCAGAGCAGACGAAACGCTATACGAAAATTGTGGTTTTGGTGCTCGGCACAAAGCAACCCGATTACTCGCTTGACGAAAAACTTGCGACCTCTTTCAACTTCACCAAGAAGAAGTGCATCTGGGACTTGAACACGCTGGCGCGAAAGGCGCTCGCACTCGAGCTTCGAGAGTTGCAGGCTTTACATCAGGTCGTAGTAGATGAAGTTGCAAAACTTAAAGTTGAACTCGAGGTGCCAGACGCGGACGGAAAATTCCCTACCAATGGATTTGATAAATGGGAAAAGCGGGTTAAGCCAGGCATCGGAGCGGGGAAGGTCTTTCGGGCCTTCTTCATTAAGGAATATGGCATCGACCAGGATCAGCTGACGGAGCTGAGCACTCGTTCGCAATTGGAGGAAGTGTGCCGACGCCTCTCTTGCCTTCCCCGCGTAACACGGGAATTCCTCGCGATGTTGTATGAACGCCGAGAGATGGGGTCGTCAAAACGCTTCAAGGATGCTTGGATACATCTACTGTACGACAAGGTCGAACGCGAATACCGGGGCGGCGATATGAAGACTGAGCTCGACATTCTTGAGCACGCCGATTTTGTCCGGCTCGACCATGACGATCCCCGTGATTATGGGCCACCCGAGATCGGAGTTCGCCTCTCGCTCAAGAGCGAAGAACTCTCTGACGGCTTTCTTGAGTTCATACAACGCAAGAAACTGGATCTTCGCAAGGTGATTGGTCAGGTCGATTTTTCGGCCTTCTGAGGTCTGCCAGCGAGGCGTGGGATGATTGGCCATTCTTATCGCGGGCAGGGAAGGGCATCGACGGATGCTTGCCAGGGTTCGCTCCAGCTTCTAGGACGCCTGCTGCTGAGGCCACGCCTGCAACACCAGGTCAACTATTCGCCTGTCGCATTTTTCCGGCGACAGGCGCGCAAGCAGATTGTTGCTGACGACGTTTCGAGCTACAGCGTGACCGCTCTGGAGAAACCGCGGCCATGTTGACAGGTCGGAGAATTCGACCACCAGGGGAGCTGTTGCTGTTGCAGCGATCGCGTCGTAACGTTCCCGCAGGTCGGCGAGCGCCATCTGCGGTCGGGGCCGCGCCACGATCGGCGCGTGCGCATATACAAGACGTGCCATGACGAAGTGCTGCAACTCGCACCAGGCGTCGAAGTCGACGCCAAATTCTGAAAGGCGGAGCCCTCCCTTGGTGTGCGCCTTGATGGAACGAAGTTTCAGGATCTCCCATGGTTCAAGAGGGCGTGGAATCGTCACTACGCAGAACAATCCGTTTCGTGTACTGGACAACGTAAACAGGAAGACTTCCTTGCGCGCGGCCTGCGCGAGAATCTCGGACAATTGGGGGTGATCGAAGTCCTGAAGTGCGGCGTGGTCCGCCGGAACCAGCATGGCTTCGACCGGCCCCCACTCGTATCGCGTGCAAGAAGCGATCGCAGCGTCCGTCACGGGCGCGTGCAGGTCTCTGGTGACATCTGCGAACGTTGCTATGATGTCGGCGGGGTCGGAGTCCGGCTCCGCCGGTGGTTTCGCCTTGGCCGGCGCCGGCACGGGCGTTTCCTTCGGTGGCGGCGGATAGATGTAGCTGCCCGGATCATCCAGCAGGGCCGGCTTGTACACCGGCAGCACGCAGATAGAGATTTCCGTGATATGCCCGTCGACAACTTTGAAACTCACCGTTCCCTCAGCCTGTTCGCCCGTAAACAGGATGACCAGCGGCAGGCCCTCATCGGGATGTCGCGTCGCGACGCCAATGCGCGCCGTATTAACACGTCCGGTCGACTCCGCCGAGCGAATCTTCCCGCGTAATAATTTTGCGACCGCCTCGCGCGTGTCAAGTTCGGCCATGACCCATTGTGACCGGTAGTTCACGCCGGGATGCAGTCGGTCCAGGAACGGTTCCGGATCCAGCTCATTGACCAGCCGTGCGTAGAGCTTGGCGGCATCGAGCTCAGTGAAGGTGCGTGGCGTCGAGGGAGACTGTGAGATCACGGGCCGGTTCCGATTCAGAAGGGGCATCGCGTTTCGCGCGACAGTAGGGTATTGGGCGTCCTACGAATCTCACGAGCTGCGACGTGAACGTGCGATCTTTGGCACAAGCAGATGTAACTCGACCGCTCGAAAACGGCTCAGTTTTCGGCGACACTCGGTCTAAGCCCTTCGTTCGGTAACCCGTCATGTATCAAGGGTACGAGCTGCACGATCTGCGCGCATATATTGATACGCGGTCGGAGTTCTTCCGAGAGGCCACGCCTCTGGAAAGAGCCAGCTCGGGGCTCGAAGAACACCATGTTCCCTATCGACTCAACCCCGACGCGGGCGTCCGAGAAACAGCGCTCGCACCACCGAAGAGTAGCTCATCGTCGGCGGACGCACTGGCGACAGGCATGCCGATCTTCGACTTGGGTTTGTCCGCTGAAGAGACAAAGGAATTGTTGGATTTGGCGCGGGGTGAGTTCGGCGAGCACTACCGGAGCCGAATCATCGACCGCGGTATCGACGCTTTAGGCTGGTATGTGTCTTTCCATCTGCGCGGCGCGCAATTCGGAATCTACATCAAGGTGTCTGGTTTGGCGTGGCTCGCGAACCATCTGTTGTCTTTTAAGCCAGACTCGATCGACCCCGTTCACGCCGCACAATCTGCGCTGGACAGCATTGTCTTGCACGAATGGGCGCATTTCCTGGTGGATCGGATGGTGCTGCAGATGGAGAACGCGTACGGAGTCCCCATCTGGGCGGAGCAGTACGACAAGAATTTTCCCTTGCGCGACCGCGAAGAGGGTATCGCGAACGCCTACATGTTGCGCAGATCGTTGTTGGGTCGATCTCGCAACGTGCCACCACTTCGCGCCGCAATGCTCAATTTCGTGAAGCAGCAGCCGAAAGCCTATCGAGACGCCCTGTCATTTTGGAAGATCGGTAGTGCGTGCACCATGGAAGTCGTTAACTTGGCCTATGCCCTGCGTGAAGAGATCACGGACAAGGGAGTAGCCGAGTGGGAGCGGCTTGGGGGTTTTGATGAGTTCCCCAACTGGAAAGATGTCCCTGTCATTTTGGTCGATGATTGCCTACGCCAGCGCCTGCATCTTGCGCCAGCGTTTATTCACGCCATCGAGCGCATCGATGAATCGAAAGCGTTCGAAACGGCGCTGGGTAAGCTGGGGACACAGGCTGCCACGCGGTGGGATAAGACAAAGGGAAAACTGGCTGCATCTACCTTTGGGAATGGCCTTGACTTCAAGCCGTGGCCGAAGGGCGGGAAAGGAATGTTCAGCGTTAGGGTGAATTCCGAACTGAGAGCCCATCTTCGCTTTGTTTCGCACCAGCTCCCATGGATCGCTGAAATGATCGGCCACCATGGCCCAATGGGGCACGGGTAACTTACCTCGCCGGTTGGCGAGATTTTCAAGGCGATTGAATGCCTGGAGAAGGGGCGGACTGTCCGGCGCGCACGAGTCTGCCGTGAACAGGTCTGGCGACCCTCGTTCCGACGAGGTGGGCAGGCCGAGCTCGCTTGGCGAGCGGTTCGACAGCTTTGTTCGGTAGAATCCCCAAAGACAATGGGGAACCGCGAGCAAGATGATCACTGGCGAAATTCGCAACCAGGTCGACCGTATCTGGGATGCTTTCTGGAGCGGCGGCATCTCCAACCCGATGGAGGTCATCGAGCAGATGACCTACCTGCTGTTCATCAAGCGGCTGGATGAATTACAGACGGTCAAGGAAAAGAAAGCCAGCCGCACGAAGCAGCCGATCGAGAGTCCGATCTTCGGGCCGAAGCAGCAGAACCTGCGCTGGTCGTTGTTCCGGCAACTCGGCGACGCGGCGTCGCTGTATCGCATCGTCTCGGAACAGGTGTTCCCGTTCATCAAGAATCTTGGCGGTGACAAGGACTCCACGTACGCCAGTCACATGAAGGACGCGCGATTCACCATTCCCACGCCGGCGCTGCTGGCCAAGGTGGTGGACATGCTTGGCGCGATTCCGATGGAGGATCGCGATACTAAGGGCGACCTGTACGAGTACATGCTCGGCAAGATCGCCAGCGCCGGACAGAACGGGCAGTTCCGCACGCCGCGCCACATCATCAAGCTGATGGTGGAGATGATGGCGCCGAAACCGTCAGACGCGATCTGCGATCCTGCCTGCGGCACGGCGGGTTTTCTCGTCGCCGCGAGCGAATACCTCAACCGTCATCACCAGAAGGAAATCTACGGCGACAAGAAGTCGACGCAGCGCTTCAATCACGACACCTTCCACGGTTTCGATTTCGACAGCACGATGCTGCGCGTCGGCTCGATGAACATGTTGCTGCATGGCGTCGAAAATCCCGCGATCGAAAATCGGGATTCACTGAGCGAGAGCCACGCCGGAGTCGAAGGCCAGTTCAGCCTGATCCTGGCCAATCCGCCGTTCGCCGGATCGCTGGACTACGAGAGCTGCGCCAAGGACCTGCTCGCGGTGGTCAAGACGAAGAAAACCGAGCTGCTGTTCCTCGCGTTGTTCCTCCGCCTGCTGAAACCCGGCGGCCGCGCCGCGGTGATCGTGCCGGACGGCGTACTGTTCGGATCGAGCAACGCGCACAGGGCACTGCGCAAGATGCTGGTGGAAGAACACAAACTCGACGGCATCGTCTCGATGCCTTCCGGCGTGTTCCGTCCCTATGCCGGCGTTTCGACCGCGATACTGCTATTCACGAAGACCAACTCCGGCGGCACGGATCAGGTCTGGTTCTACGACATGCAAGCCGATGGCTATTCGCTCGACGACAAGCGCAACGTACTCGACCAGGCCAAGCACGAGAGCAACAACCTGCCGGATATTCTCAAGCGCTGGCAGCATCGCGGTGCGGAAGCGAAGCACGCGCGCACCGAGCAGAGCTTTCTCGTACCTAAATCCGAAATTATCGGCAATGACTACGATCTGTCGATCAATCGCTACAAGGAAGTGGTGCACGAGCTAGTTCAATACGACTCGCCAAAGAAACTTCTGGCCGATTTGAAGAAGCTCGAAGCAGAGATCATGCGGGGAATGGAGGAGTTAGAGGGGATGATCGGTGCATAAGCTCACCGAGGTGGCAGACATCAATCCTCGGCTGGATCGCGAGCGAGTTGACGACCTCGATGAGATTGTCTCGTTTGTCCCGATGGCCAGCGTCTCGGATACGGGAAGCATCGCATCTGAGGAAAGTCGTCTGGTCGCTGAGGTGTTGAAGGGGTTTACGCCGTTCAACGATCGAGACATCTTGGTCGCGAAAATCACGCCGTGCTTCGAGAACGGGAAGATTGCGCACGCTCGAATTGCGCGTAGGCTGGGTTTCGGGTCCACCGAATTTCACGTGATTCGTGCAAGGTCAAACAAACTGGACGACCGATACCTTTATCACTTCCTCCGTCAGCCGCGCATCCGAGTGCAAGGCGAACGACGCATGACAGGGAGCGCTGGTCAGAGGCGTGTTCCGAAGGCTTTCCTGGAGGACTTGGAAATCCCGGTGCCGCGACTATCCGAACAACGTCGCATCGCGGCGATTCTGGACAAGGCAGACGCGCTACGGGCCAAGAACCGCGAAGCCACAGCCAAGCTCGATCACTTGACCGCATCTTCATTTCACATACTTTGCGGCTCATCCTATGGTCCACCCATCTCTATTGGAATGCCATCGCAAGCCGACGCTGCCAAATACATTCCGTTGCGCGACGTTGCTCGAATGGCGACCGGCCATACTCCCGACCGTAGCATTGCCGATTATTGGGGGGGTGACATCCCATGGATCGGCTTGTCTGACATTCGACGGCTAGATGGAAGGGTGGCGATGGATACAGCCCAGCGAACGACGCCCTCTGGTATTGCAAATTCATCCGCCGTAATTCTGCCCAAAGGGACAGTTTGCTTCTCCAGGACTGCATCGGTCGGCTTTGCAACAGTCTTAGGGCGGGAAATGGCGACCTCTCAAGACTTCGTCAATTGGATATGCGGCGATCGAATTGAGCCACTGTATTTGCTCGAAGCCTTTAGGGCATCGAAGAAGTATCTCGTGTCTAAGAGCACGGGTTCAACGCACAAGACCATATATTTTCCCGTCGCTCAAAGATTTCACGTCTATCTGCCTCCACTAGGTGCTCAGGCGAAGTTCTCGAACGTTTTGGAATCGATATGGCGCCAAGAGGAAAGGATAGTGAAGGCTCAGGTAGCCACTGACAGGTTGTTCGATTCGCTGCAACAGGCGGCGTTTACCGGACAGTTGTGACGCGCTGACATGCCCAACTTCCAGTTCCTCCAACCCGAATTCAAGCAGCTCTACGAGCCGGCCAAGGGTGCGGAGCAACTGGTCTACTCTGACGCACGCGCGTGCTGCATGCGCGTGCGCCACGCGCTCGAACAGGCAGTGCATTGGCTGTACGAGAACGACCGCGATCTGCGCATGCCGTACGATCGCAACCTCAATGTGCTGCTGACCGATCGCGATTTTGAGCACCTGTTGCCACCGCCGATCCTGCAGAAGACGCGACTGATCCAGCGCTTCGGCAACCAGGCCGTGCATTCGAACCAGCGCGTTGGTTCCGGCGACGCGCTGATGCTTGTGCGCGAATTGTTCCATGTGCTGTTCTGGCTCGCGCGCACATACACGCGCGCAAGCGATCCGAAGTCGATCGTGGCGAGCTTCGATGAGAAGGATGTGCCGCGACTGGTGCGCGCCGACGAAGCAGTGGCGTTGACGCGCGACGAACTGAAAAAGCAGGAAGCGCAGTTCCAGCAGCAAATCGACGCGCAGCACGCCAAGCTCGAACAACGCGAAGCGGCCATTGCCGAACAGGCTGCCACGCTGGCCGAGCGCGAAACCGCGCTGGCGCAAGTCAACGCGGAACTCGCCGCGCTGCGCGCCGAACTGGCCAAGGCCAAGGCCGCCAATATCAAGGTGCCGGACGAGCACGACTACGACGAAGCCGACACGCGTCGCTTCTTCATTGACGTGCTGCTGCGCGAGGCCGGCTGGGAGATCGACAAGAACATGTCGATCGAGGTGCCGGTCATCGGCATGCCGAACGAGCAAGCCGAAGGTTTCGTCGACTACGTGCTGTGGGGCACGGATGGAAAGCCGCTCGCGGTGGTCGAGGCCAAGCGCACGCTCAAGGACGCCGACGTCGGGCAGCAGCAGGCCAAGCTGTACGCGGACTGCCTGGAGCAGATGAAGGGCCAGCGTCCGGTCATCTTCTACAGCAACGGCAATCACACTTGGATGTGGGACGACCGCCGCGCGCCGCCGCGTGAAGTGCAGGGTTTCTACACACGCGAGGAACTGGAGCTGGCGATCCAGCGGCGCAACCTGCAAACGGACGTGCGCAGCCTCAAGATCAACAACGTCATCGTCGAACGCCCCTATCAGCACCGCGCGATCCGCGCGATGGCCGAGTCGCTCGCACACGGACGCCGTGCGGGCCTGCTAACGATGGCCACCGGCACCGGCAAGACCCGAGTGGCGATTGCGCTGGTCGAGTTGCTGATGCGCGCCAACTGGATCAAGCGCGTGCTGTTCCTGGCCGACCGCGTCGCGCTGGTGAAGCAGGCGCGCAACGCGTTCACCACGTTCCTGCCGGATTCCAGTCCCGTCAACCTGGTCACCGAGAAGAACGGCCAGGGCCGCGTCTACCTGTCCACGTATCCGACGATGATGGGCCTGATCGACCAGATGGAGGGCGATCGCCGCAAGTACGGCACCGGCCACTTCGACCTGATCATCATCGATGAAGCGCACCGCAGCGTGTACCAGAAGTACGGCGCGATCTTCCGCTACTTCGACAGTTACCTGCTCGGCCTGACGGCGACGCCACGCGATGAGGTGGATCACGACACGTATCACCTGTTCGGTCTCGAAACAGGCGTGCCGACCGACGCCTACGGGCTCGACGAAGCGGTCGCCGACGGCTACCTCGTGCCCCCTAAATCGCACTCCGTGCCGATCAAGTTCGTGCGCGAGGGCATCAAGTACGACGACTTGAGTCCCGAGGAAAAGGAGCATTGGGAGTCGCTGGACTGGGGTGATCGCGACGCGGCCGATCCGCCCGACGAAGTGTTTGCGTCCGAGGTAAACAAGAAGCTGTACAACGAACACACCGTCGACCTGATGCTGCAGCACGTGATGCAGAACGGCCTCACCGTCGAAGGTGGCGACAAGCTCGGCAAGACGATCATCTTCGCCGTCAACCAGAAGCACGCCGAGTTCATCGCCAAGCGCTTCAACCACCATTATCCGCACTATAACGGCGAGTTCGCGCGCGTCATTACGCACGCAGTGAACTACGCGCAGAACCTGATCGACGATTTCAGCAACGCGAAGAAGCTGCCGCAGATCGCCATCTCCGTCGACATGCTCGATACGGGCATTGATGTGCCGGAAGTGTTGAATCTCGTGTTCTTCAAGGCCGTGCGCTCGAAAGTAAAGTTCCTGCAGATGATCGGGCGGGGCACTCGCCTGTGTCCTGATCTGTTCGGCCCGGGCGACGACAAGACCGAATTCTTCATCTTCGATTTCTGCGGCAACTTCGAATACTTCAATGAGAATCCCGCCGGCGCCGTGGCGAAGGGCGCCGAGCCGCTGACCAAGCGGCTGTTCAAGCGCCGCCTGGATTTGCTGGAAGTGCTCCCGAGACCGGGCCTCGCGAAGGCGTCCGGTGTCGAGGAAGATCCTGCAGACTACGAAGCGCTGGGAACGCTTCGAAGTGATGTGATCGACCAGCTGCACGGCGAAGTCGCGGCGATGAACTTGGACAACTTCATCGTCCGGTCCGAGCGCGAGCATGTGGGCCGGTTCGCCAAGCGCGAGAGCTGGGTACAGCTCGACGACACCGCACTGACCGATCTGCGCAATCATGTCGCCGGACTCCCGAGCGAACGTAAGCCCGAGCACATTACGGCCAAGCTGTTCGACCTGATCTGTCTGAATCTGCAGCTCGCGCTGGTCCGCGGCAATTCGGATTTCGTGAATCAGCGCGACAAGATCATCGGCCTGGCCAGTGATCTGGAAACCAAGGACACGATTCCAGCGGTCAAGGACCAGCTCGCATTGATCCAGGAACTGCAGACCGAGGACTATTGGAAGGGCATTACCCTGCCAATGATCGAATCGATCCGACGCAAATTGCGCGGACTGATCCAGTTCATCGACCGCGGCAGTTTCAAGCCGGTCTACACCGTGCTGCAGGATGAAATCGGCACGTCCACCGAAGTGCGCCTGACCGATTTCAGCACCGGCATCAATCTCGCCCAGTACAAGCGCAAGGTCGAAACCTACATCCGTGCGAACGAAAGCCACGTCGCGATTGCCAAACTGCGATTCAACAAACCGCTGACCCCCTCCGACCTCGCGGAGCTTGAGCGCTTCGTCTACCAATCCGACGCCGTCGAGAGCCGCAAACGCTTCGAGGAGTGCTACGGCACCGACAAGCCCCTGACGGTGTTCATTCGCTCACTCGTCGGACTGGATCGTGGCGCTGCCAAGGAAGCCTTCGGCAGGTTCCTGGATGAAACACGCTACAGCAGCCGGCAGATCCGTTTCGTCGAGATGATCATCGACCGGCTCTCGCAATCTGGAGTCATTGACCCAGGCCAGCTCTATGAGCCGCCATTTACCGGCGTCCACCATGAAGGGCTGGATGGCGTGTTCCCCGATGGCGACGCCGATGCGATCGTGTCGACGATTGAGGAGGTCAACAGGCGTGCCGCGTAGCGATGAACTGCATCGGATCTAATTGCCCATGACGCAAGTCAATGGGGTGCTCGCGCAGCTCATAGAGGTTCGACTACTTTCTCTTATCGCGGGTAGGGAAGGGCAGCTATCGGCTCAAACGCGTACACGTCAACCGACTTGCCGCGAAGTCCTAGGGCCAAGTTCCTTCAGGCCGTTACCACAGAGGGGGACATGTGAAGACGCGGACGTAGTCGAGGCTGGCGGTCAGAGTCCGCGTTGATCGCGTCGACAGCGATTGTCTGGACGTGCGCCGCTGCAGGGAGTGCATGGGGCACCAGCCGGCCTGCTAGCCCGCGGGAACGTGTCGGCCACGTATTCACGTGCAACGTCATCGGCAAGTGTGGAATTGGGGTCGGGTTCCAGAGCACGCGTCGATGGACGGCCCGACCGTCTACAAGCCAGAGAATCTCATCGGGTCCCCATTCGATCGCATACGTATGGAAGGCCTTTGATGCGTCGAACCCCAGATCGATGCTAATTGGCGTGCCACGGTAGCCGTAGTCGAACCTCGCGTCATCCGAACCCGGGTTGTAAAACACGTTTGCCAGAATCCGGTCCGGGCGGTCGCCTGTGATCTCGACGTCGATCTCTTGTCGAGGTGAATCCCGATGGAGGAAGAAGCCAGTTACCAGGCCGGGGACATCCGTGGCTTGCAGCGTTGCCTCGAATCGACCGTACAGGAAGCGGTCTCGACTGGAGACCGCCGCCGCGCTAAGGTTCCGAACACCAAGCGACGCCTTCGCAACCTGCAATTGAATGCCACCGATTGGGCTCATGCTGACATTCGCGGGCCGAAAAAGCGCGAGGTTCCCCGGAAACGTGTCGTCGCGAAGTATCCAGCGCGACGGATTGAGCGCGACGAGGTTGTCGTTGAAATGCGCCCACGCGATCGCTGAAGACACTGGTTGCTCGTGAGGAAGCACGTCGATACCTTCCCAGGCGTGTTGAAGCGGCGCCACCCACGGTGAAACATCATGTCGAAGCCGCTTCCCAGTCGTTGCCGCCGGTCTGGTCATTACAGTGCGCCGAAGCATGCGGTGTCCACGTTCGGGAACGGTCGGGAAGCGAGCGATCGGCGGTGCAAGGCGAAGGTACTCACAGAGGGCCCGCCAGTCCCCAGCGCGACTTTCATCCACGTGCAGCACGTCCTCCCCGGCCGAAGTGAGAAGAGCTGCGATCTCGGCGGAGTGAGGAAGGCCCCGCCCGTATACGATGAACCTCGCTCCCGAGTATTGTTGCCTTAGCATCGCAATGTGCGGAGCAAGCGAGGCAATGTTGACGTAGGCGTCGAATATGCGACCGCGCCGCCCGTTGAGCAGTCGGTCGAGCTCCGCGTGTGGCAGGTCGTCTAAGTCACTGCAGCAGCGATAGCCGAGCATCGACAAAGCCATTGCCAGCGACGACAGGCCGGAGTTCGGCGCTCCGAAAGCAAATACGGGAGTCCCCAGCGACGACGGCCGGGCTGAAAGCCATCGATTGCTGCAGCGGCAGAAATGCGCGTGTGCGTAGAAAGAACGAATGTAAGAGTCGCTGCATGACTCCCAACGGCTTAAACAAATTCATTGCAAATCCCGCACTGCAAGCTGGAAAGGCTTGCCATTCGACAGGCGCCAGTTCCGCGCGTCACGACGGTAGCTCAGCGGCCACCGCGAGACGGCGATCGAATCCCAGTCGTGCAGTACCAGAACCTGATTGTCGATCACGGATGACGCTCCCAACTCGAAAATTGTCCTCGAAAGGTTGCCGGGCCCTGTGGTTGACTGGATTTCAGGGAACTCCCCGTTCGCAAAGCTGTGTAGAAGCTGAGTCGCCCGCTCAAGCGCGCGCGCGATGACTAGATCTCCTTGAGTCGCAATGAGTGGATTGTTGTTGAAGTAGAAGATCCAGCCTTCGCCGTTTGCGCCCGGTTGCAAAAATTCAGTTGAGCTCACCATCGAGTCCGATCGCATGTCGTAACAAAGAGGCTGGACCTTAAGTTGGCGTCCGTCGAACAGGCTCGCGATATCGCTCGCTATGCACACATCATCAGCATCGACATACAACCCACCTTCGACGAACAGATAGCACAGTCGGAAATAATCGGCCTGCATCGCGGGGTGATAGCAGCGCTTGAAAGCACTCGCATGGTCCGGGCCTAAACAGTGGCTGATAAATTCTCTTGCACTCGTCGTGTCGAACACACGGTGGGTGAAGCCGCAGGTTTCCCACTTGGACCATGTGGAAATGCACTCCCAAACGTCTCCAGGTACCCGCGAAGTGTCGTGCCAGAACTGCACGATAATGTTGGGGACGCCCGGCCCTTCGTTGTCGGCGTTCTTCGTTGCCCGTGAGTCTTGGATGAGGCTCTTAATGAACTCCGAGCGCTGTCGATGATGTTCGGGACTATCGGATTCGGTTCTCATGCGCTAGCGGTTAGTCGTCCTTGGACGAAAGTGAATGCTCTGTGACATATTTTTCAATACCGTGAGAAAAAGCCGCAACAGCAATGCCTGATAGCGCGACAGACGAAAAAAATAACCAAACGCAGTCCGGATTGAGGTGAAAAATAAGGCTGCCAATCGAAACCAAGGATGCTAGGCCTGCGATGAGAAACATTAGGCCAAAGAACAGAAACCCCTTATTGCGATAATGCGTATAGCTTCGTGGACCAATGAGTATGTAACTCTCCAAAGCGCCCGCTAGGCAAAACCAGATAGGGGTGCCGACAGCCGCGGTGCCGACGGAAAGATCGATCGGGCCGGAGTGAAGCTGTCCCTGTGCGATTGTAAGGATCACGAGAAGGCAGGTGGCAGAACCACCCAAGCACAGGTTTCGCAGCATTAGGAACTTGGATTCGCTTAGATACCGAAGTGAAAGCTGCGAAAGATCTCGTTTTTGCGGTGTATTCATAATGGCCCGCTTAAAGACGCATAGCGAGATCCTCTAATCGCCTGCAAGTGGATATCGGAGCTTCGTGTGGCGCATGAACAGTGATTCACAGCAGCCAACGGAACGGTAAGCACCCGTTGGCCACCACCGAATTGCAAATAGACGCGCTTAGTAGGTTGCGATTCGCCGGCGGCCAGCTTGTACGCCTCCACGGCGATCATTAGCCCTGCCGCGTAGGAAAGAAAAGGGAGCGACGCATCCACAGCAACTTCACTGACGGGGTCTATGACTTGGCCGGTCGCGCACACGGGCTGTGCAGCGGCCCCGCTATCCGGGAAAACGCATAGGGAGCATGGATCGATAACAGGGATGTGTCGAAACACGGCTGCTTGCCAATTCATTCCAGTCGACGCGTGCAGTTGCACCGGCGGGAATGCAACTTCGATGTGCCAACGGACATGATGCTCGTTAGCAGTCGATATCAATAAATCAGGAAGACCAACTGGTCGGTCTTCCCAATCACCCGATAGGTGGAGCCAAGTCGGGCGAGAGCGGCGAACCGTGATTCCTCGCTCCGCGAGGAATCTGGAAACGATCTCCACTTTAGGATCACCCTCCTTGTCAGCTGAAGAAAATACTGGCGATCGAGATATGTTCTCGAGTTTGAATTCGTCACCATCAAAGAGCGACGGAATGAAGATCATCTGAGACAAACACAAAAAATGAAGCGCAGACGAACCTACTGAGCCGACGCCGACGACCCAAATTTCTCCAAGATCAAGGCCAGCCCGCCAGGCGGGACCTGCGGCCGGTTCAGAATTCCAGTTCCACAGGTTTATTGTGTCCGCGTGCACCACGAGTGCAGCATCGTTGGCCAGACGAAATGCTTCCCCTGCTGCGAGAATCGCTGACATCGCAGCACCGAAAGGATTCTCGTCTTGGTGGTCAGGCTGTCTGGCTTCAACTTCGCCGACAGTTGCCGTCCAGCCACGCCCGAAAAAGCTCACGTCGCATGGTGTCGCTCCATAGATGATACGTAGGGGCCGAATACCATCGTCACGTGACTCTGGCTCTCGCAGCTCTTGAGGGCGAGCAAGTTCTAGCTCACGGGCCAGTGCCGCTTTGAGGAGCCGTTCTTTGCCCGGGATCTTCGGATGAACCTCGGTTGCATCAGAAATGACAAGCCGCACCTTTCCGAATTGACGACCCAGAAGCGAGGCGGCGGTGAGCAGAGCGACCTGCGCTGTGTATGTTTCAATGAATTCAGCGTCACAACCCAGCTCGATGCAGGCTGCCGGCGCCTCCGCAAGGCCACAGTATCGCCTCAGGCGGTCTTCATATCTGGCGGCAAGTTCATTTTGGCTCATAGGGCAGCAGGAACAACGTTGGCATGCCCAAACGGGATCTGTACGAACTCGTTTTCGTGCATGCTAAACATAAATGCGACAGCGCCTGATAGGTTTGGCATATGAACGCCGTAGTCGGGAAGCACGATAGAAACGAAGCCATCGAATCGAATCTGGGCGCCGTCTTCATCACCCTCGCTGTGATAGGCCACAGAAGGATGCGTGTGAACTTGCCCGACAACCTGGAGGCCGAGGTCATTCGCAATGTTTACGACGCGCACCATCTCTTTTGCCGAAACGAAGAAGCTGCCTCGTGTGCAGCGCGCATCCACAGGCACACAAGCAAGCAAGCACGTATGCAATCCGTCCGTACGTCCAAGGAAGTAGGCAATACCTTCCACACCGCGTCTTCGGGCGGGAGCGATGGCTCCATCAATGGCCTCAATGACGGCTGGCGTGGTGAAGCAAGTTCGGTGCATCGACTTGGCGGTCATGGCTATCGCTGACTCAAGCGGCGCTCATATTTTGTCATGGCTTCGAGCGCAATCCGCAACGCCATGGCTGCCAAGGTGGTAGCCGCGCCCGTATATGCGTTCGCTTTCCAATCGCCTTCAATCGCCCAATCTGGATGAGGTCCTCGGTCGTCGACGCTCTTATAAGCCAAACGATTCCATGGAGCACAGATCACGCCGTTGCCGTGGAAGAAATTTCCTCCAACGGGAGTATGAGCACGCTCGCCCAGCGCGCCGGTTTCCGGATTTAGCCAGTGCCACGCAGGCGGAATTCGCGCGTAACCATCAAGAAACACCTTCAGGTGCAACCAACTGTTGTCACGCGCTAGGACGCCGAGTGTGAACTCGGCGTCACCGGTGCGTGCGAATGTCCATCCCTGCTGTTCCGCGTTCGCCTTGAGGTCGGCCAGCTCAGTTTCGATTGCAAGCTGTTGGACATTGAGCACGGATCAAACTCCCGAACCGGTTGCGACCAGGGTAAGCTTGGCGGGGTTGGGCAGGTGGAAGCTTTCCAAGGGGCGTTCCTCCGGGGCAAGGCGCTGATCGCCATACCAAAGCTCAAACGATGCGTCCTTCGGCAGTTCGAGCGTGTTCTTCACGGTGTCGATGACCTCCGACACCTTGGTCGTGAGTGAGAACTCGCCCTTGAACGGACCCTTGGGCGTGGCAATTTCCAGCTGAATGGTTTTGCTTGGGGGGTGTACAGTACTCATGTTGGTCTCCGAGAGTTCTGGTCGATCCACCGGCGAACCACTCGCGATGAGGACCATTAACAATAGAGGCTCCTCGCCGAGTGCGCCGCCGACACGAAATTCATGTCGGCGGGAGATGCACAATGGAGCCTAGCTATCGCAGGGGATGAGACCCACAGCAGATGCATAGCTCACCTGATATACGCCAGATGCTCGCGCAGTTCTCACAGGCTGATCGCGTGCGGCTTCTTCTTGTGGCGCAACGTTTCGCATTTGGGTGCGCAATGATTCCTGAAGACCTGCTGCAGGAGGCGTGTTCGCGGGCCCTTGCAGGCACGCGAAAATGTAAGAATGGACTTGAGCTCCGAGCGTTCCTTGTCGGCGCCATGCGCAGTATTGCTTTCGATGAGCGAAAGAAGGCCAAGACGCACGCTCTGGATATGGCTGTAGCTGTTGAGTCGATCGACGAGTCGGAGATCGAGTCGGCCAGTAACAGCATCGAATATGCGATTGAAAATGAGGACGAGGCGGTCGAAAAAGTAGCCCTTCTTCGTGAGCTGGTGAAGAACAATGAAAATGCTGCTCTCGTGATGGAAGGCCTCTTGGATGAACTTGAGCCTGCTCAGATTCGAAGTGCGACTGGCCTCACGCAAACACAGTACGACTCTGCGCGTACCTATATTCACCGCCGACTTACGGACCATTTCAAAAAGCGGGTCCAATCATGAACACCAAAAGCCATCGCGCACGCCTGCACTACACTGTCGACCGCTTGGTCGAAGACATCATACTGACATCCGACGAGGACCTTATCAAAGGCCTTAACACGTGGGGGGAGAGCGTTGCCGAACTGGACGAACGTGCAAAGGCAGCGATCGGCGCCGCGGCAAAGAAAGCTGGTCGCGAACGTTTGGCAGCCGCACGCGCGCAAGTTGCGCAGCGTCGCCCATCTAACGATCTGAATATGGGACTGAACCTTTCAACTGCGCGGACGATCTACAATCGCGTGCGCAGTCGCAAAGCTGACATGAGAGAAACGTTGGCGGCGCGTAATGGCTCCGAGCTTTCGGATCAGCAGATGCTTGATATTCTCAAGGATCTACTGGCGCTGGGGGCAATCTCCTCGAAGGATTTGGAAGGGTGACTGCACTGACCTCCGCGGAGATCCTTCTGCAGGATTTCGGCATTGAGACGCCGAGCGAAATCGACCTAGAGGCCATCGCCTTTGCTTTGGGTGTTGAGGTTAAGAGGGCGCCTCTTTCTGGTCATGAGGCGCGAATAGTCGGTGTTGGTGATCGCGCTATCATCTGGGTTGACTCGACCAAGAGCTTTAGACGGCAGCGATTTTCGATAGGCCACGAGATCGGTCATTGGCAGATGCACAGAGGCTCACTGCTGCTGTGCGCGTCATCGGATATCGGTAGCGAACGCGCCGTGGACGCGGAACGGATGGCGAATCGATATGCCGCCGACCTGTTAATGCCGTGGTATCTATTCCAAGACGCCGTCGGCGCGTTCGGATCTGCTACATGGGAGACCGTTTCGGACTTGTCCAAACAATTCAATGTAAGCCGTCCCGCTGCTGCGATTCGTCTAATTGACAGCGGACGATATGCCGCCGTTCTTACGTGTCATCGGAAGAGTGGCGCGAGATGGTTCAAGCGATCGCCAAGAGTTGCTGAGAACTGGTACGTTAACGAGTCCCTTGATTCGCGAACCTCAGCATTCGAGGTGCTGTACGGAACCGTCGTCTCAACGCCACGGAGGACGATCAGCGCAAGTTTGTGGTTTTCGCGCAAGGACGCTAGTCGCTTCAAAGTGACCGAGCAATCTGTTCGCTCAGAACAGGAGGTCTACACGTTGCTGAATCTGACCGATCGGGACGCAACTTTGTAAGTTAGCTATCGTTCTTACCAGGGATCGCGAACACTGCAAGTCCACACGGCCCAAGAAGCTATTATCTAGGTTCAGGCAAGAGCGCGCGTAGCGAAATTGTATATGCCTCATGGAACGCGCCATCGACGTAAACATCGCACTTTTCCACTGCTTGTTTTGGGATATTCAGCACCAAGTGAACGCCGGCGGCGTAGCCGTACGCGCCCTGATGCGCGGTCAAGCCCATGAGTTTCCAAACGTCGCGTTCGAAGTCCGAATTCACGTGGCGTTTGATTTCAACGACTAAAAGATTGTCCCGCGCGCCGATCCGATGCACTATGAGGTCGGGTGTGATGTCGGCTTCGAGCAGCTCGCCCGTGCTTGGATTCGAATGTGAGGGACGTTTTCTTACTTGCTCTCGGCGGTCGTACTCGTTGCTAACGTCCCAATCGGGAAATCGCTCGCGTAATCGAACAAAGAGCTCGCCTACCACGTGTCTCTCGCCAGGATCGGCGTATCGCAGAGCCTCTAGCGATAGGACTTCTATAACTGCCGACGAAAATGTTGCGAGTATCTCAGGGATATCGTGACGCATTCGCGTTGCATTCCTGACCCATAGATATGCTGCGTATTCCATTGCCGAAGCGTGCCCGCGCGATGTTGACGCAACTTTCCGGAGCCAACGACTTTCTCGCGATGAAGCACGCCTAGTTTAGTGAATGTATGCCCAGGTCAGCGTTGCTGCCTGATGCGCGAACTCAAGTTTCCAATAGCGATGCCGCAGGATTCATCTCTGCCGCTCCCGCCTGAAAATATCCCACCACACTCGACACCGCCCGATGTTCCGTCATCGCCATCACGGCGGCCAACGGAATGTTTTGCTTTCCCGCTTCGGTGACAAAGCCCGAGCGCAGACTGTGACCTCCAAAATCCCCCTTGAGACCTGCCAGTTTTGCACGCCGCTGCACGATTGCGCCGACAGCAGCTGGTGATAGGGCAGCCCCCATCCGTCGCTTCCATAGCCGCCGAAAAATCGCGCCTTCTTTGATGCCCGATTCATTCAACCATTTCGCGAGAGCATCTGCCGCCCGGTCCAGGATTGGCTTGTCCGGCGTGGACCCCGCCTTTACGCCGGCCTGCTGGGTCTTGCTGTGCTCAAGGCGATAAATAAAGGCCTGTGGTCCGGTCCGCCGCAGATCACGCATGTCGGCGGCGGCGATCTCACTGCGCCGGCGGCCGCCGCTGGCGAAGCCAAAGCAGAGTAGGGCGCGATCCCGAACTCCCTCCAGCGAATCGTCGCACGTGGCCAACATCGCCTCGAGTTCCGCTTTGGCGATCGCGGTCTTCTTGGCCGGCCGTTCGCCGCGTTTGACCGAGGCGCGACGCGCGCGCCCGAGTACGGTGCGGACCGCGGGTTCTTCGCACGGATTTATTAGCCGTTTCAGGCGATGCGCCGTCGACAGCACCGCGACCCGATGCACGACGCTGGCGAGCTTCCACGGCCCCGTTTTGGATTTCAGCTTGGCGGCCACAAGCGCCTGGTCGACGGCCGGCGGCAATTCCCATTTCAAACCCGTCTTGCCTCGGCGCGCCACATGATCGACGACGAACTGCATGACGACCGCTTCAGTGGTCGGCAAGGTCAATTCCATCCCGTAACGCGCCCGGTGCCAGCCAGCCCAGTAGCGCAGGGCGCTGGAATAGCTGCGGGTGGTGTTCGCGGCGGCCGCTTCGGCGAGCAGTTCGCGCACGGCGTTGGCGGCCTGTTCGGCCAATTGCGCTGGCAGCAGCAGTTGGGCGGCGGGTGAGGCGAGCGTAGAAATGGATTTATTTTGTTTCATACTATGTAGCGTATACTACGCAATGGAGCGTGTACAGGCGATAATCATCACTTATCGTCAGTACGATGGCAAAAGAGTAGGGGATCGCAGTCGGAGACGCAAATGGCACGCGGCATCACCCAAACACAAGTCAACGACGCGGCCGATGCGCTGCTCCAACGCGGCATTCGGCCAACGATCGAGAAGCTGCGCGCCGAACTGGGAACGGGCTCCCCGAACACGTTGATGCGCATGGTCGAGACGTGGTGGTCGCAGTTAGCCGAACGGCTGGCCGCGCAGGCGCGAGCGGATGTGCCTGGTCTGCCCGAGCCGGTGCAGCGGGCGATGCAGGTCCTGTGGGCCGAAGCGGTAGTCACGACACGCCAGGCCGCTGATGCGCAGGTCGCCGACGCGCGCAAGGTGCTTGAAGAGGAACAAGCGACATTGGTGACCGAGCGTTCGCGCTGGACGGCCGATCTCGACCATGCCCGTGCGGATGCGGCCAATGCCAAGGACGCCCAAGCCGTTTCAGAGCAGCGCCTTGCTGACCACCAGCGCCTGGTCGAGCAATTGCAGATCGAACTGCACGATGTCAAAGCGCAGCGCGACAAGCAGCAGGAACAACTCGAGCTCTTGGCCGAGGACATGATTCGGCTCAACGCCATAAGGGAAAAGCAGCAGAAAGAATATGCCGCGGAGCGAGTTTCGGCCGCAACACATATTCGCGCAGTCGAGGACCGCGCCCACGCTGAGGTCGACCGGGCCCGCGCCGAGATCAAGGTGCTCCGCACCATGCACACGCAGGCGGAGCGCGCCACTCGGACGGCTCGCGATGCTGCTGCGCGCGAGCACAAGGAACACGCGCAGCAGCTACGGGCTGCGGAGTGCGAAGCGGCCGCTCAACGCGCTCGTGCCGAGGCTCTGGAAGGTCTACTCAAGCGTATTGCGCATTCGATGGCGATGACCTCGCCTAGCAAAGGGCGTGTGAGCCCGCGGATAAGACACCGGTGATCGATCCATTGGTGGAATTGAGAGAAGATTTCGAAGCGTTGGTCGCCAGAATGCACAGGCCTAAGGCGCGAGCAACGGGTGGCGCATTGTCTGCTGCCACTGGAAAAATGTCGGCGCCGAGGGCTCAAGCCTATGCGTTTATGCAGTGCTCGGTACGACCCATTTGCAATTTACCGAAGTCGGTAAAAAGTGGTAAATCGGAACTTCGCGACTGTGCTCTTGGACGGTTGAGCAGTTGGAGATCGGTGCTGATGGGGTGTTGTTGGCGGCAACTGCGGCACCGGAAAGTTGTCTCTGGGGTACCTTAATGGCGGGAATCAATTGCGCATTGATTGCCAAAGTGAATACCAAGGCGTCGGATCGTCCGGAAAAAGATCTTCGGCAGCTGCCAGCATATCGGCCATTCCACAAACTTCATCGTCAACATTGACAAGCCCACCCACCGTTTTCAGGAGTGCTAGAGGAGGTACGTAGCCCTGCTGTATTAATAGTTGGCAATGTAACCACGCGCGTTGATCCGAGATCGATCCGACCTTTGCAAGCTCGCGGAAGATCCGAACAAGGGCACGCAGGCGAGTTCGCACCATATGCGGCTCACGTCCTGAACAATAAACAATCAGCTCTATGTCTTGGCGCGACAGTCGCGCGTCGGTCTGGAACGGACGGGTGGTTGCCGATCAACCGTGGGGCATCTTGTTGGCAGATTTGTCACCCGCGGGGCATTGGCGCCAATCAGGGCACCTGTAGGCCGTTGCTGCGGCATCTCATTGGTAGGAGTCACGCGCTATGCGCTTCACTTCAAAGCTGGGGACCGACTGCGACTGGGGGTAAGCACCATCTGACCAAGCGCCACAAGTAGATTTTGCGTTCTAGATGATCTATTACACTGACAACATGGTGCGCGCAGGTAGGCGCGAAGGGCACAGTGAGGTGATTCAATGCCTCAGGTGACAACTGGGCAAACGAAATCGGACCAGGCGCGCCAGCGGTTGGAGCGCCTAATTGGGTTTAGTACGCTGTCAAATCCTTACGAGTCTTTGTACTCCTACGTTTCGCGACTCATCCGCGCCAATCTGCTGAAGGATGCCGAAATTCGCTCCACACTCCCGGCTCTGTGGATTGAGCATGCATTCGCACCGAATCCTCCCAGCCTAACAGCGGCGCTCACACGCAGCATTAGAAGGTACTGCGAGAAGGCTCTTGATTTGCCGCTCAAGTTGTCCGCGCGTTCATGGTTTCTGTTTCCTGAGCTAAACAGCTCACCCCCAGAGTACTTGCGCGGCTGTGCAGATTGTTTCGCCGGTGGCTATCACAGCTATGCGATGCAAGGAGATCTCATCGCGCGCTGTCCGCTTCACGGAACAGCTTTGTCGTTTCGCTGTCGTCACTGCGACACGCCTCTGCTCTGGAGCAACTGGAGCCCGACCGCCGGGGCATTCCAATGCCCGCGCGGATGTCTCATGCTGAAAGGCCTGCACGTGGGGATGACGCCAGAGTCCGAAGTGCTTTCGCAAGCATTTGCGAAGCACCTCGCGTGGATTAGCGAGATCAAGGCGATGATGAGCTTTGTTTCCGGTCCTGTTCACGTCGCATACCCGCCTTATGCGACCGTCGCCAGTATCCGCACACCACCGTTGCCATCACCTGGGCTTTTCCCAGCAATCAGCGATGCGCTAAGGCATGAGGGAATTGCAATCCCCAAACCAGAGCAATTCCACGCGACTTCGCACGGTATCTGGAAGATAGAGGTCGCACGCTGGCCCCATAGGAGGCAAAAAGTTGTCGGCGATCTGAGGGAGGCAATGCGGCGCTCGTTTCGACGTGGCGTCTACCATACACATCTTCCTCTCGTGAGCCGTGCGCGATTTGCGAAGTGGTTGAAGTTGCCCAACGTCAAGGAATTCGCTCATCGGGGAAGTCTCGAAAAAGGTAGTGGAGTGGACGTTTTTTGCGTGCCGTCTTACTTGCTCACCAACAACGAAATATTCGCCCTTCGAAAACTGCTAACGAGGGACGCCGCGGAAGAAGAGAGCGTATGTCACTATGAGAGTTACTTAGTCGATTTGCTCAAGAATGCTTTTGATCGAAGAGGCGCATTGGATCGGATGACCGTGCCGAGTAAACTCCTGACCGTCGCAGAGACGTTTGATGGCATCCTTTGTGTTGGGACTGGATACTGGCGCGTGTGCGGGCACACGCATGCGGATCATTCAGGGCAGCAGACTTGGGAAAAGTTTCGAGAGCGAGCGGAAGTCCCGGGTGGCATCATTCACGTCGCCGACCGCGATGGCCCACCTTGATGACTTCACGTGAGAGCTGAAGTGCGCCTCCCACAGTTACACGGGCTGCTCGCGCTATTTGAACAAGCATGCTCTGTTCCCGAAATTCGCGCTCGTAGCCCTTACGAATCCATCGGGGGGAAATCGTTGTGCGTCCCTCAATATCCGCAAGACCGGCTCGCTTTGCTAACAGACGGACGCGTCTGCACGTCCATTGATGAGACAACTCGGTGATCCGTGTCCCATGCCATCGAACAAGAAATGGATCATCGCCAGATATTTCGGATTGACGAATCGCACCCCATGCTTTGACGACGTCGGCATCGTTATGGAGAAAACGAACCCGACGGTCAGCATGCTGCATCGCGCTAATGGGTTGTTCGATCAAGAACTCGACCACCGGAACTAATTGCTCTGCTTCGGAAATATAGCCTGGAGTTAGGTCTTTGAACTTTAGGGCTGCCGCTTGCTGCGGCGTGACTCGCTGCAGCATCACCAACAGAGCAGCATCACGAAGCCCCTCGCGATCGCTGCCGCAGGCCTTCACGAGGCTCGAAATTATTTGTGTAACCGACATGGGCAGAGTTTCCGAGCCTTGGACGGCTACTCGCTCAGCCTCCCAACTTGCGTACAAATCGCTGATCGATAGGCGCACGATAGGTCCGTGCAGCTGACGGTACCAATAGTCTCGCCGCCATTCGTCTTCCGGCAGAGGCGCATGTTCGTACGCGGTGTTCAACACGCTCATACGAAATTCGGTTGTACGAGGAGAGGGAACGCCGCGACGGCCGTTGAACCCTGACTCTCTTAACGCCACGAATCTTCGTGTCGGCATCGTCAGACGCAGTAATCCGTTCTCAGTTACGTAGGCATGCTCGTTCAGAAAGGCATTGACCATCTCTTGCTCACGAGCACGAGGCGGTTTTTCGGCGAGCGGAAGTGGTGCGTTGTAGCGAAGCCGGTGCCATGCGTCCCAATACCGAAGCGCATTGGCGTAATTGGCCCTCGTTAGCGGGAGTACGTCCATTCCGGCCAACAAGGTTTCGATCCAGTCGGACACGGGCTAGCCCAATGCAATAGAGCGCAAGGGACGCGGTCAGAACAGGATAGACGGTTGCGGCGGGAAAGGAAGGAGGTTGTGGCGGAAAAGGATACAAAATTGTGGCAAGAGGACAGCCTGACTGACGAACAGATCGCGACACTCTATTATTTGACATAATATACAAAGGCGTCACACAAGCGGCACCTGCGCAGCCGATCCTTTTTCGGAAGAGCCGAAACTTAAGGACAGCTCTCCCCCGTCGCAGTATCAAACCCGTGGCGAAAAATCACGTCGCACTGGTACGGCTTGCACGCCGAGAACTGCGAGGTGTTGCCGTAGGCGTCGGTGGCCGTCGCGGTGATGTAGCGGCCGGTGAGGCTGAATGGCGACGTGAAGTCGAATGAGATATCCCCGGTGCCGTCATAGTGATGCGCCGAGTCCTGGCCGGCAACGGCAGTTGAGCCGCGCGGATTGTGCGCAAACGCGCCGCCGGCTTCGCAAGTCGGCGACGAATACACTTCGATCGCGTAGGTGCCGTTGGTCGCGCGCAGATTGCCTGTGATCGTCCCGCGGCTCGAACTGCCGACGACGCCGTCGATGATCGGATAATTCAGGTAACCGTTCGGTGGCGGGTTGGCTGTCAGGCTGTAGCTGGTGCTGTAGGCGTAGCCGTCCAGATTGATTTCCGCTCCATTGGCGGCCCAGCTTGCCGGATTGCCATAGATGCTGTTCGCGGCAATCTCGTTCCTGTACGTGCCGCTGTCGATCAATTCGATGCCGTACAGCGTGTTGTTGGTGATGGTGTTGCCGGTCACGTAATTGGTGTTGGCGCCTTGCCAGAAATAAATTCCGGCCTGGTTCGGTTCGGCGGCCGGCGGCGAACATGGCGCAATGACGCACAGCGGTTGTTCGGTGATGCCGAGCAGGTTGTTGAGTATCGAGTTGCCGCTGGCGCCGCTGCCCAGCACCTGGATGCCATTGTTGTTGCCGCCGATGACATTGCCGCTGATCGTGTTGTTGGCCGTCTCCAGCTGGACGCCTACGCCATTGCCGTACGCTGTGGATTCGAAGCCGTCCAGTCCGATGATGTTGTTGATGATGAAGTTGCCGTTCGATCCGCCGCTCGACGAAATGGCGATGCCGCTGCCGGCGTAGCACGGCGGCGCTGCACATGATCCGGCACTCGCGGCGCTGTCGATGATGTTGCGGCTGGACGGATCAGTGCCGCCGACGCTGGTCGTCGTCGTACTGCCCCACAGCCAGATGTCGATCGCATTCGGCGACAGCGAAATGTCGCCCGCAAGTGCGTACAGATTGCCGCCGAACTGGTTGCCCCAGACAGCATTGTTCTGGCCGGCCGACATGTTCAATCCGATGTACCAGCCTTCGAAGGCCAGACCCTGAACCAGATAGAAGGCCGATGACGCGCCATAGAATGTCAGCCCCATGCTCGAGCCGCGTCCCTGGCCGTTGAGCACGATGCAGCGCTGGGCGATATCGCCGTCGAGGAAGGTGTTGCGTTTGCTGCCTGGCTGGGTGAAGCCGTTGATGTACAGCCCTGACGTCGTAACCCACGGCAGATCGCTAGCCAGATTGATCACGTACGGGCAACTGCCCATGCTGCCGTCGGTCGGAATATTGAACTCGATGACGTGCGTGCCACCCGACGCGTTCGCATTGGTGATCGCCTCGCGCAGCGAACCCGGACCGCTGTCGCTGATATTGGTGACGGTGATCGTCGTCGCCACCGTGTCGTCGACACTCGACTCGTACGCGCCCAGATCCACCGCCGAACCGACCACGCGCGGATTGCCGACGAGATCGGTCGCGGGAACGCCCGGCGCATTCGACCTGCCGACATTGATCGCCGGCGAAGCGCTCTGCAGCGAGAATTGTGGCGGCATCGCGGACGATGCGCCGACGAACAGCGGATCGGTGTTCTGCGTGCCGCTCGAGCTGCCGGCTTCACTGCCGAAGAAGCTTCCGGTGTTGTAAATGTTGTTGATGAAAAGCGCGGTTCCGGGCGTCCACGGCGCCTGTTCCAGCTGGCCGGTGCGCAAATACACGTCCGTATTGCCGTTGTTCCAGCTGATGTTGTTGTAAAGGCTCGCCTGCGTGCTGCTGTCGATATGGATGCCATTGCCGCTCGCAGCCGACACGGTATTGTTGGTCAACGTGATCCCGGCCGCGCCAATCGTGTGGTTGGGCGGGCCCTGAAAATTGTATTTGTTGCACTCGGTTTGCACGAAAATGCCGTCGCCACCGGAATGCGCTGCCAGATTGTTGTCTATGTTGACCGTCACATTATCCGTGCAACTGACGTCGACCCACAAATTGGAATACCAGAATTCGTTGCTGCGGACGGTCACGGACACCCCGTCGATGCCGACATCTTCGAGGTACATCGACGTGTTCTGAAAATGGATGCCCTCGATCGTGACGCTACCCTGCACGGAAAGCCCGGCATCCACATTGCCCGAGCCGTCGAAAATGGTGTTCCCCGGAACCAGCACGCGATCGGCGCAGTTGGCGGTGTAACCGCCCAGCAATTTCACCGCGTTGACCTCGGCGCCGCATTGCTTGCAGTTCGTGTGCCCAAGCCAGGGTGTCTGGCTCAGGGAATATGTACCCTGCTGGACCTCGATCACGGTGGTGTCCGACGCCGACCCGGCGAGCTGCAATGCCGTGTTGAGCGTCTGCTCGTTGTTGACGCATTGGATGGTGTAGGCCAGCGCGGAATGGCTCGCGCACAGCGCACACGCTGCAAAAAGCCAAGCCGCGCGCAACATGGACATCGTCGTTCTCCAGGTCTCTCACTCTTTGGGAATGCAGCACCGCAAGCGAATCGCACAAAACGTGGTGGCTCCCAGTTGTGCAGACCCGGACATGTCTGCGACATTGCACGCATGAGTGTTCCGACCGAACAGCTGCTGCGCCGCATCCGCGAGGGCGAATCTGCCGCGCGCCAGGCGCTGTACGAGCGCTGTCTGCCGCTGCTCACGCGCTGGGCGCACGGGCGCATGCCCGCGCCTGCGCGCGATATCGCCGATACCGACGACCTCGTCCAGGTGACGCTCCTGCGGGCACTCAGTCACCTGGAGGAATTTCAAGCCAACGGTAGCGGCAGCTTCCTCGCCTACCTGCGCCAGATCCTGCTCAACGAAGTGCGCGCGGAGCTGCGCAGGCGCCAACGCGGCGTCACCAAAGTCGATATCGAAACCCAAGTGCTCGCCGACGACAGTTCGAGCGTCGTCGAACGCCTCGTCGGCCACGAGCGCCTGCTGGCCTATGAAAAGGCGCTGGCCGCTCTCGACCGCCGTGATCAGGAGCTGATCGTCATGCGGCTGGAATTCGGCATGAGCTACAACGAGATCGGCCTCGAAGTGGATGCCGAACCGAACACTGTGCGAATGCGGGTCACGCGTGCATTAAAGGTGGTGGCGGACCGCATTGCCGCGCACCAGGAATGAGCACCGTGATCGACAAGCAGGACCGCGACCGTGCGCTCGGCGACGCCTTTCGCGCAATTGCGGACGGCACTCCGCTGGACTGGCGCGGCCTGGAAACCACCGATCCGGGCCAAGCCGACGTACTGCACCTGCTCGACGACATTGCCAACGCCTATCGCGCCAATGTCGATGCACCGGCACCGCAGAACAGCGATGTGTTGTTTCGCTGGGGCGGCCTTGCCGTCGAGCAACGGCTCGGCGAAGGCAGCTATGGCGAAGTCTGGCGCGCGTACGATCCGTGGCTCGGTCGTTACGTCGCGCTAAAGCTTTTCCGCCGAGCCAGCAGCGGCGGCCTCGATGAAGCGCGGCGACTGGCCCGGCTGCGCCATCGCAGCGTGCTCAGCGTCTACGGCTGTGGTGTGCACGACGGCCGCACAGGTTTGTGGAGCGAACTGATCGAGGGACGCACGCTGGCCGACACAGTCGCCGCCGAGGGCGCGTTCAGCCGCGAGGAGGCATTGCGTGTCGGCCGCGATCTCGCCCAGGCGCTCGCGGTCGTGCATGCGGCCGGACTCGTACATGGCGACGTCAAGGCCGAAAACGTCATGCGCGAGTCCGGCGGCCGCATCGTGTTGATGGATTTCGGCGCCGGCGGCGACGAGCGCCTGTTCGCGAGCCGGCGCCTGATCTCCGCCACGCCGCGTTACCTGCCGCCGGAAGTGCTCGACGGCGCGCCACTGGGCATTGCCAGCGACATCTATGCGCTCGGCATGCTGCTGTTCTTCCTGTTGAGCGGAAAGTTGCCCTACTCCGCGACGGATGCTGCCGCGCTGCGCGAGCAGCAGCGGGCCGGCGATCGTTTGCATCTGCGTGACCTGCGGCCCGAGCTTGACGTCGCATTCTGCTCTGCCGTCGAAAGCTGCATTGCCGATGATCCGCGGCAGCGACCGCCGAGTGCGCAGGCGCTCGGCACTCAACTGTCCGAGTTGCTCGCACCGCCCGCCCAGTCGTCGCGGCGCATGTCGATCGTCGCGCTGGCCGCGGCGGGCGCCGCTCTCGTTGCGGTCGCGGCACTCGCCTTGTGGCCGCGCCTCGCGCCGCCGACGTGGGAGAACAGCGTGCGCTTTCTGCGCGTGGAACGTGCCGGCGATGTGGAAATTGCGGCAAATTCCACTTTGCGCGTCGGCGATCGCCTGCGCCTGAGCCTGCGCAGTTCGCGCGATGCCTGGGTCTATGTGCTCAACGAGGACGCCGCCGGCAACGCCACCGTGCTGTTCCCGCTCGTGAACGGCATGCAGAACCCGCTGCACGGTGGCGCGGCGCTGACACTTCCGGGCGGCGCCGATTCCACGCTCGCGTGGGAAGTCACCGCCGATTCCGCACGCGAGGAATTCGTCGTGATCTCCTCGCTCGCACCACTGCCCGCGCTCGACGGCGAATTGGCGGCGTGGCAGCGCGCCCATGCGGCGGACGCTACGCGTGCGGTCGGCGCCATCGTGAACGCACCCGCCGTGCAGGTGCGAGGCGAGCACCTGCGCCGGGTTCTCTCTGTCCTCGACGCGGATCACGTACGCGTGTGGAAGTATACTTTTGTGCACGCCGACTGACCAGGATCACGGTAGATTCTCTTAACCCGTGTTTGTTAGCCTTCCTGCTCGGGAGGGTTGTTATGCGCGGACACATCGGTTCCGGGGCGATTTTCGGCATGTTGTTCGCATCTGTTGCCATCGCGGCACCGGCGACGGTTCCGTTGCAGGAACGTCTGGCCGCCGCACACGCGGAATTGGCCGCTGCGGAGGCGAGCAAGAAAGCGCAACGCGACGAACAGGCCAAAGCCGTCGAACACCTGTTCGACCTGCTCGACCGCGCGGGGCAACTCGGCACCGACGAGTCGCAGCAGCTCGTCGATCACGACCTTGATCTGCGCCACACGGATGCTCCCGAGGGTTCGCGCGACTATGCGCTCGCGCTGTGGCGCAGTGCGATCGTGCTCGGACAACACAACCGGTTTGCCGATGCGACCGCAACTGCGCAACGCGCGCTCACGATGTTGCAGCAGCGGAAACCGGTCGACGCCGCTGCCGCCGCGACCGTGCGCATCACGCTCGGCGCGCTTCTCACCACGCAGCGCAAGTTCGCGGAATCGATTCCGTTGCTGGAAGGCGCCATTGTCGAACTCGATGCACAACGTGTCGTCAGCCCGGTTCTCGGCTACGGTTTGAAAGCGCTCGCGTTCGACTACATGGAAACGGAGAAACTCGAACTCGCCCAGGCCGCGATCGAACGCGCGATCGGCATCGGCTCTGCGCTGGAAGGAAACGACAGCTATCTTGTCGCCAGCTATCAGCTGGTGGCGGCGAACCTGCAGCGGATACGCGGCGATACGGCCGCCGCGATCGCGATCCTGGAACGCACGCTGCCGATCCTGCGCACAGCCAAGCCGCCCGTGCAGCGCGAACTCATGCTGGCGCTGTTGACGCTTGGGCAGACACTGAAGGTCAGCGGCGATTGCGCGCGTGCCGAACCGCTGCTGCGCGAAACGATCGGTATCGAAGATGCACATCCGAGTACTGGCGGTGAACGCAACCTCGCCAGCTCGCTCAATTCGTTGGCTCAATGCCTGCGCGACGACGGCCGGCGCGCGGACGCACTGGCGATGTACGAGCGCGCCGCAGCGCTGTACCGCAGACTCAGCGGTGCCGAGTCGCAGGCGACGCTGATGGTGGAAAGCAATCTCGCCAACGCCTACGAGGATGTTGGTCGGCGCGACGAGGAAATCGCGATGTTGCGCCATGTCATTGAAGTGACTGACAAGACGCGGGCGAACGGTGCGCCCGACCTGACTCCGGCACGCGCGAATCTCGGCTACACCTACCTCTGGCTGGGCCGCTACGCCGAAGCGGAGCAGTTGTTCCGCGATTACCTCGCGCACCTGGGCCCCGGCCGCGACCTCAGCGAGCGCGATCCGCGCGGAGCAATGGCGGGACTCGCGGTCTGCCTGTGGGCGCAGGGCCATGCCGACGCCGCGTTCGCCGAAGCCGTCGCTACCGAACGTTCGCGACAGAAGCTCGTGCGCACGGCCGGCGCCGATCTGAGCGAGCAGCATGCAGTGAAGATGAGCGAAGCGGCAGTTAATGGCCTAGATTGGGTTCTCGCCATTGCAGCGCAGGACGGACGCGCCGACCACGCCCAGGCCGCGTGGGAGCTTGCGCTCGAATCGCGTGGCCTCGTCAGCGCGATCAGTGCGCGGCATCTAGCGGCGGCGCGAGCCGCCTCGGATGCCACGCTGAGCGCGGCGTGGAACGCATGGAAGCGCAGCGACGAAGCGCTGGTCCAAGCGCGCATGGATGCAGTGCGCAACCCATCGGCGGCGAGTGCAACTACGCTCGATACGGCGGAACATCAGTTCGATGTTGCCGAACGCGCCTTGGTGCGCGCCGAAGGCTCGGGCGGCGAGGCTTTGGCCCGGGCCCATGCGAAGCCCGAGGATATTCGTGCGGCGTTGCCGCGGGATACCTTGTTGGTCAGCTACTTCGAAGCCGATGCGAGTCAGCCGCATGATTTTCTGCACCCCCTCGACTGGACGCAGCATGGACGTCTATACGCCTTTGCGACCACACGCCAGCGCCCGCCGAAGCTGTTCGATCTCGGTCCGCGCGAAGCCGTGCAGGATGCCATGCGCGACTGGCTCGATCAGGTCGTCGACCGCAACGGCGCGGCGCCGGCGCGCACACGGGCCGGCCAGCGCGTGCGCGAATGGGTCTGGGATCCGATCGCGAAGCTCTGGCCGCAGAAACGCGTGCTCGTCGCCCCGTCTGCAGTCTTGGAGCGCGTGCCGTTTGCGGCACTCCCAGCGGCGGACGGGCACTATCTTGTCGAAGGCGGCTATGCCTTTCACCTGCTCGATCACGAGCGCGACGTACTGGTGGCCAAAACACGATCCGCGACCGATGCCACATTCGCCCTGATCGGCGCGCCGGATTTTTCAGTCGATGCGCGCGTGGATGGCAGTGGCACGCGTGGCGTATGCGCGGGATTGCGCGGCGCCACGTTCACGGCGCTGCCGCAAGCGGCGCGTGAGATCGAGGCCCTGCGCGACGTGTGGTCGCGCCGCGCGGACGCCGCCACGCCGACTGTGCTGGAAGGCGCCGACGCGACCGAAGCGCGCGCGCGCAAAGTGCTGCAAGGCAGCCGCATCGTCCACTTCGCCACGCACGGGCTGTTTCTCGGCGACCAATGCGACGTGCCGGCGCCGGATGCTCGCGGGCTCAAGACAATCGACACGGCACCACCAGTTCGGGCCATGCAGGATTTGTCCGCGCTCGTGCTGAGCGGCGCGAATCGTCCGGCGACCGACACCGAAGACGACGGCCTGCTTACGAGCGAGGAAATCGCCACGCTCGATCTGACCGGTACCGACTGGGCCGTGTTGTCGGCCTGCGACACCGGTATCGGCAAACATGTTTCCGGCGAAGGCGTGTTCGGTCTGCGCCGCGCGTTCCGTCTTGCCGGCGCGCATACCGTCGTAATGAGCCTGTGGCCGGTCAGCGACGCGGCGAGCGCCGACTGGATGCTCGCGCTGTATCGCGCACGGCTGCAGCAGCACGCAACGACCATCGATGCGGTGCGCACCGCCGATCTCGCCTTGATCAAGCAGCGGCGCGACGCGGGTCTCGATCCGGCGCCGTATTACTGGGCGGCGTTCGTTGCAACCGGCGACTGGCACTGACGCGGGCATCCGCCCGAGGTCGTCAATTGAATCCGTTCTTGAAGATATCGTCCGGCTCGAACTCCTTGAAGCCGCCATTGTCGGTGCCGCCGGTGGTGCTGAGATCAGGCGCGCCGCCGAACGCGTGATTGCCGTCGATCGCGACGCTGGTCCCAAGCGCATCGGCGCCGTGCGGAAGATCGTAAAAGCTGAGCAGGCTCTCGACCCACACGGTCGAGCCCAGGAAAACAGTCGGGCGGTAGACGCGCGCCGTGCCTTCGCCGGTCACGAGACCATCGCTGTGCGGGCAGCCGAGCACGAAGCCATTCAACACGGCGTCGACATTTAACGATGCGCCGCAATCGCCGCCGATCGTGGCTGGCGGCCCTGGAAAGTATTCATTGATATAGCTTCCGGCTCGAGAATAGATGGTGACGGAGCCTACGCGGCCGGAACCGTTGTCGCGTCCCGGCGCACCGAAGTAGAAATAATTCGCATCGACGCCGACACTGCTGCCGAATGCGTCGAGGAATGCCGGATTTTGCGCGCCGAACGTACCGACTTCGGATATTGGACTGGCGCCGGAAACATAGACGTGGACGAGGCCAGCCAGTGAGTTGACGTTGGTCGCGGCCGGAGCGCCGGCCGTCATGACGAAATACGTCGGCTCTTCGTACAGCGCGATCGAATCGCCAAGCTGCTCGCCATTGCTTCCGCAGACGACATTGTTTGCCGGAAACGGCACCCAGCTATTGCTGGAAGAATTGAGGTGCCACGTGAACACACAACCGTTGTCGGTGGACAGCACCTTGCCGCCGGCGCCCGCATAATGAGACGTGATCGCGACACTGCTGCCGAGGTGCTGGTTGGCCGCACCGGTGCGGCTGTTGCGGGCGGCAAGCGTGCCTGCATTGTTGGAGAAAAAGTCGATCTCGCCGGCATTGGCGAATGAATCAAGCGTATCGGTGTAATCGGGCCCGCCGACCAGGATGTTGCCGTCGCGCGCGGCCACGCTTGCGCCGAAATGCGCGCCGGCCTGCGGCCCATTGATTGAAACGAGGCTGTCGACCGGCGTCACACCGCCCGGGCTCGACTTGAAGACCAAGACAAGCCCGGCTTGCGCGAGTCCGTTCACATTGGCGTTGGGCACGCCGACGTAGACGTAGCCTCCGAATGCCGCAATCGCAGTGCCTTCGCGGTCGCCCGAATTGCCGAAGTCATATTGCCCGAAAGGTATCCAGTAATCCGCGTGAGCGGACGATATCGAAATTGCGGACAAAGCGACCAGCGCGACCGAGCGAATGAGGCAATGGATGGCCATGAAGCGACTCCTTTGGCAGATGGTTCCTGTCAGGAATGCGGCACGAAGGAGAAATCGCACACGCGTCATTCGAAGCGATCCGATCCGGTCGAACACCCGGCTCAGCGAAAACTGGCTCGAATAGCCGTCTGCGCTTTCGGTATGCCTTGATTTGCCGAGCTGTGAGCATCGCTGATAAATTAATTGACTGTATGTCTCCGAGGCGTTGTAGGAGTGAAGATGCCGAATGCGCCCCTGCACTTTCCCACAAGCCTGCCGCTCCCCGCGTTCCTTGGCGCGATCTTCGGGCTTGCTCCGATGCAGTCCGTCGCTGCCGCAACACTGCTTGTTTCCAATTGCGGCGATGGGGCGGATTCGGGAACTCTACGCAACACGATAGCCGGCGCGCCGGACGGTTCCACCGTCCAGATACCGCTGGCGTGCAGTACGATCACGCTGACCAATGGGGAAATAATCGTCAAACCTATCGCCGATATGACCATCGTGGGCCAAGGTCCGTCGGCCACGCGCATCGACGCCAACGCCAACGCCCGCGCGTTTGCGAGTGGACATACCGGCACGCTGAAGTTCAAGGACCTGACGATCGCGCACGCGAGTCATGCCGGCGCAGTGTTCCCGGCGGGTGGCTGCATCTACGGCCTTGGCAACATCTACCTGGAGAACACGGCCGTAACCGACTGCCAGCTTGCACCGACGACAGGTTCGGCAACGGCGAAAGGCGGCGGGATCTTTTCATACGGATCCGTCACGCTGGCCCAGAGCAGCGTCACTGCGAGTGTCGTGTCGGGCGCACCGGGGAGAAGCAGCGTGGGCGGTGGGATATACGCCAGCCAGGGGATTCTGGCCGTATACAGCACAGTCAGCGGCAATGCAGCGTACAGTGGCGCGGCTTCTTCCAGCTTGTCCACCGGCGGCGGCATCTACTGCCCCGCGCAATCCGTGCTGATCAACAATTCCACCATTTCAGGCAACAAGGCCGATGTCGATTCTGCGCTTCACGTTTCCGGCGACCCGGCCAGCTCCGCGCTGATACTAATCAGCAGCACGATCTCGGGCAACATTGCCCGCCAGGCTCAAACCGTAGGATCGAATGTGCCGGTGTTCGTCACCGACAGCACAATTGCTTTCAACCGCGCAGGGAATACGCTCAGTGTAGAGCCGGTAGGACTCTTCAGCAGCCAGCAGATCTCGATGAACAACTCGATTTTTGCCAACAATACTTCACAGGGCACCACCAATGATGTGTTTTCAGAGGCGTCTTTTGATCCTCTGATCGGCTCCGACAATCTCATCACGGGAACGAGTCAAGCCGTGCCGTTGGGAACAGTGAGTACCTGTCCACGACTCGGACATCTGTCGAACAATGGCGGCCCGACGCCGACGATTCCGCTTTTGGCGAACAGTCCGGCGCTCGACGTCGGCGCCGCCAACGGCCAGAGCACGGATCAACGCGGCACGGGATTTCCCCGTACCGCCGGCTCGGGCACCGACATCGGCGCCTACGAACGGCAACCCGGCACGATCGACGACGTCATCTTCTTTGGCGAGTTCGAGTCGCGCTGCGACTGACGAATGCGCCTATCAAGACGAGCAGCTCGCGCCAGGGCGGCCGTAGCAGTGTCCGGTTTTGGCGCATGACCCTTCCCTGCCCGCGACAAGAATGGCTGATCGACTGGGTCCACGGCGCGGTACCGACCCTAATCTAGTCGGTCGGCGAATGTCCGCTTCGGGGCGAAGGGAATTCGAATGCACAAGCTGTTGATTTCGAGTTTCGCGTAAGAGCGCTTTTGACTGAGGGAAATCACGCATGGCGTCGGGCCTGGATCGGAGTAGCCTTTGCATCGGCTGATGAGACACAGCCGACCGCTTGCTCACGCAAAGACATCGGAGGAATCGTCATGAGGCGTTTTGCAATCATCGTGGCGGCGGCACTGTGCGCACCGACCCCGGCGTTCTCAGCTGAGCGCAGCGTACAAGGCAAATTCGTCATCAACGGAAAATCGATTCCGCTCACGCACGTGTACGCGATCGCGCGGCCGGACACCTTTCACAAGGAGAAGGAAGAGATTCGTGTGATCCTCTCCGACGCACCGATCGGCGAGGACGCTCTGCGTCACGCCCCCGACCAGCTCCCCAAGCTGGCTGCTACGGGCAAGCTTCACGCCGTTGCCGTAACCATCGGCGACGACATGTTCGGCCATGGAAAGAGCGCCAACGGCACTGAGATCTATACGGTCGAAATCAATAAGGGCTGGATGAGTACTGGTGGGCTCGATCGGTTCGAGCAGAAATCGCTCGATGCCAACACGATCGCCGGTCATCTGCAGACCAAGAGCCCGCACACTTTTGATGACGATCACGCAACGTTCGAGTACGACGCGACGTTTAACGCGCCGATCGAGCGCTAGATGCTCGACCGCTGCCTATCCAGAGAGTGTCCGGCCGCGCGTATTCTTGAGGAAATCGCGCCGGCCGATTAGGCGCTCCCGGAATGCGATAGAGGTCGAGAACTGCACGACGGCCAGCGCGATCCTATGCCCAGTGGCGCTGCGCAGCGACCGAATGCAATTCTCCGAGCGCCTGCGGTCGAAGTGGATCTCATTTGCTAGCGTCGCTCATCATCCTGATTGCGTCGGTCGTGGGCTGGCGTAATCGTTGCGCCGTCGAGATTCGCCGCGAACGTGATCGCGCTGGCCGAGTCCGCAAAGGCGAGCGCATCGGCGATGGCTTGTCGCAACGTGCCTGCGCCGCTATCGGCATTGCTGGTGACAGTAAACGAGGCCGCTTGCGCCACCCCAGCGGCCACAGCCGACGAGAAGAACGACAGCGCGAAAGATACGCATGCGACCCCCTCCAGACGTCCGCGAATCCTACACCCTTCGCCATCAGCAGCCGAAATCTGACGACCGACTCAGGCCACGTTCGTAAACGCCTGCACGTCGCCGAGCGACCACTAGGCTGGTCGATGCCCGCTACGGTTCACAAAACAAGAGCGGTCCGGCAGGATAAGAGACGGGCAAAGAAGAAGGCGTCATCTTTTTCGGGCAACACATGCTGACGATCAGCTGTGTTCAGCGCTGCGTTTGCTCCGCGCCGTTTCGATCTGCTCGCGCAGCCAGGGCCGCGCGGTTTCGACATCGGAAAAAATCGCAAGCGGAACACCGATCGGCTCATAGATCCGATGCCACTGAGCGTCGGCAATCGACAGACCACCGCTATCGATGTTCGGGATCACGAAAGCCACGGCAACCATGCCGTGCCGTGCCCGGTATTTGGCGGTTTCTTTGAGCGACGCTTCCACGTCCGGGCCTACGATGGGCGGTGATTCGAAGCGTGTCATCACGCCGAAGACCGGCGGCATGCGTTCGATGATGCTCACCATTGCCGCGGCATACTCCTGTGCGGCTTCCAGATTGAATTCCGGCGACGACCAGAGGTTGATCACGTCACCGTCCACGATGATTTCGAACTGACCAATTTTGCGGAACGAAGTCACGTCAAGGCACCAGCAGATCGCAAGGTCTTGCCGCGATCATACCTAAGCCGCGCTAAACGATGTAACGAAACGAATCCCTCGCGAACCGGTTGTCAGGCGCGTGCTCTGGCGACCGCCGATCGATGTCTAGCAGATGGCGTTGGCACGACACGAACGGCTCGCTGACGCACGCAGAATGCTCGATCCCGAGGCAAATCGACGGCGGGCTCCCCCGCGCTTTCCGATCTATGAAGGCCGCCCCTATGCCAGAACAAACTTGCGCGGGTTTTCGGCGCGAATTTCTCCGAGAGCATTGCTTGACTGCGCAGGTCGTACGCTATGACCAGAAACCGACGGCCACGGCCCCCTTCTTCTTCCGGGGTTTGCTGCGCGCAGTCGATCGTATCGATCGGTGTGGATATCCAGGCGCCCAGAATTGCCGCACCCGCCGTGAACAGGAGCAGCATGAAAGCGGCGACGTCTGAGTCGATCCGCAATAAACTGAGTGCGCAAACGCCGACGCAAAGGCCCGCGAGACCGCCCGTTGTCGCTCCCGGTCCGGAACGAGGAATCAGGACGGCCAACGAATTGGTAAACAGCTTCCACGCCCTCGCCTCGCCGGGAACAATGGAAATGTCCTCGGGGCGCAATCCATGTTTGCGGAACTGTTCGAATGCGTGTTGCGCGGCGGCGCAAGAATCAAAAGCGTACAAGTAACGCTTCATCGAACCCCCTCGGAAGTTTGAACTTCCTCCAAGTCTGCAGACTTGCAAATCCAAGTACCGTGCCATTGCCAACGCGGGGGCGAGTTGGCTGGCGTTCACGGTTTTCCGGAGTCGCTAACGCTCTCTCGTGCGCCGGATTTAGTGCATTTTGGTTGCACCTTGCACGCAGGCGATCAGGGTTGCATTGCAAATTCCCGATCTCGGAATTGTCACAAAATCAAATTTGGTTGCCGACAATCAAAAAGAAAAGATTCGCACCAGAAACAGCGAAATCTGGCTTGCACTTTGCTGATCCATATCCAGGTAAGACCCATAAGTTCATAACAAGAATATTTCATAACAAAATGGGAGCGGTGCGATGCTCGGGTGTGTCTACACCTTTGAAAGCGTTGGCAACCAGACCGGCGGTTACGTCTCGACGGCGGCAGCGGCCATCATAAAGGCCGCCATACGTGGCCACTCCGAAATTCGATTTGAGGAGCTGACGGCTGCCGACGATGTGCGGCCGATGTTTGCCGTGTTTTTCGAAAGCGCGGAAGGCAAGACATTCTTTGAGGCAATGTTTGGTCCGCTGTGCGAGATCTCCGGCCTGCACGTCGGCCTCGTACGCCAGCTGGTCAATGGCAAGCTCGAGCGAATTCCGGAAGAGGAGCCGGACGCTGCCGTGCGGCGCCGCAAATTTGGCTCAGGATCGTAGGCAGTCCGACTCCCTCCCGAATTTCCGCTACCCGGATTTGTTGCCGCCACGCGGGAGCTGCTTTGCCATCTGCAAATGCTGTTGCAGCGTCGGCAGCGTTTTCTGCGCAAACGCTTTCAATTCGGGATTGCTGCCGGAGTTCGCTTCTTTTTCGAATAACGCGACATCCTGCTCGTGATCCTTGACCATCTCGCGCGCGTATTCCGCATCGAACTTGGTGCCCTGCAGCCGGCTGAGTTTATTCGCGGTCTTTTGTTCGGCCTTCGACGGCTCAGTCGGAAGCGTCAGATTTTCCTTCTGCGCGATCTGCTGAAGTTCATCGTTCGCTTTTCCATGGTCCTCAACCATGCGTTGACCAAACTGCTTGATGCTCGGATCGCTCGCCTTGCTGGCTGCCATTTGTCCGACGTTGACTTCGGCCAAGCCACCTTGCGCGGCTTTCTTGAGGAACGTCTGGTCCTGCGTCGCGCCTTTGCCCGCCGCGAACGCGAACGCACAGGGAAGCGCCAGCCCCAGCAGTAAACAATGTGTGTTTTTCATACCGTACCTCGCTTTTTGACGAGCGAGACGGAGCAAATTGTGTGCCCGCAGCGATCAGGGTTCGGCGTCCGCAAACCGCTCGCCAGCGAGGGGTGAATGCGACCGCGAAGGGTCCCATGCGCGGACACTTCGGCCAAGGTGGCGTTTCGGCGTTTTTCATCGCCTAACCGTTGCGGTGTGACGATCGCAGCGGCGCAATTGTGTGCCGGCCGGCGCCGTGAAATAGGCTTCACTTCAAAAGCGCTACGAACATCACAAAAACCCTTTTATAACCGGATCAATATCCTTTCAGCCCGCTTGTCTGCAAAAGACAACCACTGATCTGCTGGAAACGTGCGTAATTTACTGATAGGTTACGCCGCCGCCTCCATCCCGCAGGGAAGCATTCGTATGGCTCGCCAGCCTGGAAAGCAGATCGCAGCGCGCACGACACTTGGGTTCACCCTGGCCGAATTGATGGTCACGGTGGCGGTGGCTTCGATACTCGTCACCATCGCCGTGCCAAGTTTCCGCGGCTTGACGATTTCAAATTCGCTTACGGCAGCGGCGAATGATGTGGTCGGCGCCCTCAATTTCGCCAAGATGGAAGCGATCAAGCGCAACGCCAGCACGCAACTGTGTAGCAACGTCGCCGCAACGAATACTTCCGACACGCTTGGCGCGGCTTGTGGGACCGAAGGCGCGGCAGTTTATGTGTTGACTGCTGGAACTCCTTCGACGGTTCAAGTGCGTGGTGCTTCGGCCGGAATCCAGGCGCCAGTGCAGCTTCACGGCAGCATCGCCGCGATTCGTTTTGGCGGGCTAGGTATTGGTTACAAGCCCGGTTCGCCGACGACGCCCTACAGCGACACGGTCATTGACCTCTGCAGCTCCGCCATCAGCAGTGACAACCATCGGGTCGTCGCGATGTCGACCGGCTCTCTGATTACCACCACCACGAGCACGGGGGCGTGCCCATGAAAATTCCTGCACGTTCGGGTCCCTTTCGCCAGCCGAGCGCGCAAGGGGGCGTTGGCATGATCGAGGTGCTCGTTGCGGTTCTGGTGCTGTCAATCGGCTTTCTCGGCATGGCTGCGTTGCAAGCCATGTCGCTGTCGACCAACAACAGTGCGATGGCGCGCAGCCTGGCGACGATCAACGCCTATTCGATTCTCGACTCCATGCGAGCCGATATTACCAACGCGAAAACCGGGTCCTACAACACGACGGTCACTGCGGACAGCTGCCCCGCCGCCGGCACCACGCTCGCAACCCAGCAAATCAATGGCTGGTGCCAGTCACTGGCAGCGGCGCTCGGAGCTGTTGCGGGCACGACCGGCGCGATCAGCTGCTCGAGCACCGGCGCCTGCACGATAACCATCTCGTTCGATGATAGCCGCTCGGGCGGAAATCTCGGCAGCAATACACAGACGTTCACGACCGAGGCGATGTTATGAGCCGTTTCGCAACGCGCAGGTCGTCTCGCGCCAGTTCCGCTCCCGGCATCCCCGTGGGCTTTAGTCTTGTCGAACTGATGATTGCTCTGGTGATCGGACTAATGGTCACGGGTGGAGCGGTCAATGTTTTTCTAGCCAATCAGCAGACCTATCGCGCGAACAGTGCGCTAAGCGATTTGCAGAACGGGTCGCGGGTGGCCTTCGAACTGCTGGCTCGCGATCTGCGCGGGGCTGGCCTTTCCGGATGCAACAGCACGAGCGGCCGCGTTGCCAATGTCCTCAATCCGAGTTCCGCGAACTGGTTCGCGGACTGGGCCAATGCGCTGCACGGCTATGACGATTCCACCACGGATCCGGCGCTTTCGGCACTTACCGGCAACGGGGCGCCCGTCGCGGGAACCAGTTCCGTGCATGTGCTGAGCACCGGCTCCGTATCGGCAACGGTGCAGATCGACAATGAGCCGGCTGCACCATTCAAGCTCAATGAAACGACGACCGATCTGCAATCCGGCGACATCGTCATTGTCTGCGATTACGACCATGCCGCCATCATGCAGATCAGCAACTACAACAGCAACAATGCCACGGTGGTGCACAACACCGGCAATTCCATCTCGCCCGGCAATTGTTCCAAAGGCCTTGGCTATCCGACCACGTGCACGGAAAACGGCAACATCTATAGCTATCCCCCGAACTCGCAGATTGCCAAGCTCACCGGACATGTCTGGTACATCGGCGCCAACCCCGTGGGCGGCCGTTCGCTATACCTGCTCAATGCCGTGAACAACGGAGGTTCCATTGCCGTCACCCCGCAGGAAATGGTGCGCAACGTGACCGATATGCAGATCACGTACGACCAGCCGCCCGCAACCTCTTTCGCCAAGGCGGCAAACGTGACGGACTGGAGCGTCATCGCATCCGCCCGCGTCACCCTGAGCGTGCAGAGCACCGATCCGCGCGCCGGTGTCAACGCCAAGCCGATCAAGCGCCAGTATGCCGCCACCACCACACTGCGCAACCGGGTGCAATAACATGAACCGCAACAACCTTCCTGTGATACCGGGGCTTTGTCCGCGTACTCGCCGCCGCCCCCCAGTGCATGTCTCAGTCCGGCATCAGCGCGGCGTCGCCCTGGTAGTTTCGTTGATGTTGCTGATTGTCGTCGCGCTGGTTGGGTTGGCCGGGGTGCGCAATACGATCATGCAGCAGAAGGTCTCATCCAACCTGTACGACCGCGAGCAGGCGTTCCAGTCCGCAGAAGCGGCGATGCGCGTAGCCACGGCGCTGTTGCCGAGCAGCCCGGGGTTGATCGCACGCAATTGTCAGGCCGGCGGCGTCGTCTGCCAGGGCAATCCGTTCACCGATCCCAATCTGCCAGCGAACGTCATCCAGACGGTTGCCACCGGAACGTCGAGCACGACCTTCACCGCCGGCAAGGTTGCGAAGGGACAGCCGCAGTTCGTCATCGAGAACATGGGCAATTATGTCGATCCGCAAAGCGCAGGCTTCGGCGACACCGCCAATTCGTCCAATTACGGCGTGCAGGGCTCCAATTCCACCGTCATTTACTACCGCGTGACCGCACGTAGCGGAGACCCTGCGCAGACCGACGACCGAGCCGTCGTGACTTTGCAGGCCACGATCAAACAAGGCTGATCAAGCGAGATTCGAGTGTAAGAGAGCGCCACCAGAGCGGCAGTAGCCGCGACACCGGGGAAAACGGTAATCCTATGGACATGCTCAATAGCAAGCCCCTCGGCGATCTAGGCCGACTGCTCACTACCGCGGTCGCGGTGTTCATCATTGGGCTGCTGAATCCGCCAGCCATGCGCGCGGCAGAAGCAGCGGCGGCGGCACCGGCAGCGGTCGCAGTCGATCAGCAACCGCTGACCGTACGCCCACAGATACCACCCGACATTGTGCTGATGCTCGACGATTCGGGTTCGATGTCATGGAATTTCATGCCGGACATCTGCTATCTGCAAGGCGTTACCTGCAGCAAAGGCAATGTCAGCGCGTACACCCTCACGTCCGACAATACCAATGCGGCGCT
>Ga0157372_10000289_pt1 | contig 55971 bp, 50 predicted proteins | sample C55metaG_FD_115307 | JGI IMG/M metagenome (GOLD analysis project Ga0157372, IMG submission 115307) | Corn rhizosphere microbial communities from Kellogg Biological Station, Michigan, USA - C5-5 metaG | ecosystem: Host-associated > Plants > Roots > Rhizosphere > Soil | place: USA: Michigan... | reverse complement strand
GCCGGTGTCGAAATCGAAATCGTAGACGCGGCCGGTGTTGTTGTTCTTGTTCGAGAACGCCATCAGCTCGAGCAGGTTCTTGTCGTTGATGTGCCAGTCGATCTTGCCGCCCCAGAAGCCGTCGGGCGAACTGCCATAGGTGATGTCGCTGCCGTCGTCGCTGGTGTTGCGCGGTTTGTGGTCGCGTCCTTCGTACATCAGGAAGAAGAACAGCTTGTCCTTGACCAGCGCGCCGGACGCGTACACGTTGAGCTTGGTCAGCGCATCGCGATCGTATTGGTAGGCGACATTGAGTGAGCCATCGGCGTTGTAGGCATTGCGTCCGGACGACTGCCAATCGGCCGGGCCGTACGTGAGCTCGGCGCCGTAGTGGAAATCGTTGCTGCCGGAGCGCGTGACGGCATTGACGACGCCGCCGGTGCTGCGGCCGAACTCGACCGAGTAGCCGCCGGTCTTGACCTGGAATTCCTGATAGAACGAAAACGGCGCTTCGGAAAAACCGTTGCGGTTGTAGAAATCGGTGACGTTGAGACCGTTGACGTAATACGAGTTTTCCGCAACCGACGAGCCGCCGAACGTGATGCCGCCGAAGCTCGACGTGCCCTTGTTGACGCCGGGCGCGAGCGTGGTCACCGCGGTGACATTCTGGTCGACCGGCAAGCGCGTGAGTTCCTCGCGCGTGATGTTCGTCGCCGATTCGGTCGAAGTGACGTCGACGGCGGAGACGATGTTGCCGGTGACCGTGATCGCGGCCAGGTTCGTCGTTTCACCGACGTTCACCGTGGTCGCATTACCGAGCGTGACGGTGACGTCGATGGTCTTGCCGAGCGGCTTGCCGTCCTTGCTCGCCTCGAGTGTGTAATCGCCGATCGGCAGGAACGGAAAGCGATAGCTGCCTTTGGAATCCGCGGTCACGGTGCGTGTCAAGCCAGTCGAGGGACTCGTCACCGTGATCGTCGCGCCGGCTTCGGTGTGGCCAACCACGGAACCGTCGTTGTTGCCCGCCAGCGCGGGCGCAATGGCCAGCATCGATACGCACCATCCCATCGCCACGCACAATGCGTGCTTGCGCCATTGCCGTCTACTGTTGCCCATCGCTGATCTCCCCATCATGAAGTGCTGTCATGTGAATGTCGTCATTGGCCGGCGCGCGCGGCGTGCACCGGAAGCATTTGCCAGGTGAAGTCGTAATCCCACTGATCGAAATACAGATTGCCGCCATCCCATTCGGCCTCGCCGCGTTGCAAGTCGACGGGCTCGGAGCGGAAGAATTTCTTCGGCGGCACGAACTCCCGGCCGTAGTCGTCGTTGAACGCGATGCGGTAGGCGTCGAGTCCGCCGAGATAGAAATTGGCGATCGCCGGGTCCGCATCGTTCAGACGCCCGAACGTCACGTCCATCGGCAGCCAGCCGTACGGCGCGATGTAGAGCCAACCCCAGTCGTGCAGGTTGTTGTAGTCGCCATCGGAATAGATCATTCCCGACTGCCAGCGCGACGGAATGCCGTTGAGGCGCAGCAAAGTCATCAGCAGCAACGTCTGCTCGCCGCAATCGGCATGCCCGGCGTGCAACGCGTAGTCGCCGATATTGGTGATCGTCGAATACTCACGCGCGCCGGCCCACGGCACCTGATCGACCGCCGCGTACAATTTCTGCGCAATGCGCCACGGGTTCTTTTCGTCGCCGACGATCTGGCGCGAAAAAAGCTGCATGTCTTCGCTGAACACGATGTGCGGCGGGCGCTCGGCCACGAATGGCGCGAGTTCGGGCGTGATCGGCGCCGGCACGACCTTGTCGGCATCGATCGCCTGATACTGCGCGTAGACGGTGAGCTCGTACGTCACCGCAAATTTCGTCGGCTGGCCGGCTTTTGCCGCCTTTTCCACAAATACCGTCCGCTGCATCGCGGATTCCGGCGCCAGCGTGTGCGCCGCCGGTTCGCTCGAGACGAAGCGCAGGTTCTCCTGCTGGCCGACGATCGCACGCGGGTACGGTATCCAGGCACGGATAGTCTTGCCGGCCGGCACCGCATCGGCATGTACCGTCAGCGATTGCGTCACGCGCAGGCGCCGCGGAGCGACGCTCGCGTGGTGTTGGGCAAGCGCCGCGTCGCGTACTTCGCGGTGGTGCGGATTTGTCACTTGCAGCGGACTGTCGTGAAACGGCGTCTGCACTTTGCGGCGCAGGCGCGCCTGCTCGCTGAGGCGAAACAGATTGGAGGCAGCCAGATGGAAATACAGCACGCGGCCGTCGACGAGCTGCGTTTCGAACAGACCTGCGGCTTTCCAGGCCGCGAATTCGGCGTCGGTAAGATCGGGAATCTGCTCGCGCAGCTTCGTCTTGACCTGGGCCTCGCTCAACGTGAAGTCGAGCAGGATGCGGCGCATGCGCTCGCGCTGGAATTCCAGCGCGTCGCGAACCTCGCGAGACGGATTGGCCGAGAGCGCCTGATCGATTGCCGCGCGCCCCGCGGCGAACTGCCCGGCATCGATCTGCGCCGCAACGATCGCGACACTCGGCTGGATGGCTGCTTCGGCGGACCGCGCATCGGCTATGCTCATCGCCCGCGCCGCCCCGAAAAACAATCCGAACGCGAAAGCGGCCATGGCGCAGCCAGCGCATCGCGCGAAGTGCTTTGTGACTGCCGACCCCGATTTCAGGCTCACCCGATCTCCCCACCGGACCATCCACATGTGCTGTCTACCACGGTTGCAAATTGCCGTCAATAATTTATGCTTCACGAAACTTGTCTAGGAATTATTTATTCCATGGGCGCTTACGGTGACGGGGAGGACAATCAATGACCTGCACGATGAAGCCCGGCCGCACGATGTTTTCCGCGGTCGTTGCGATCCTGGCTGCGCTATGCGCTTGCGCTGCGGCCGGCGCCGAAGGCACGGCTGTCGCGGTGCCGGCGCATGGGGTAATCGGCGTCGAGCCGGCGCAGCTCACGCCTGAATTCTGGATCGCGCGCCTTGCCGATCCGGACAAGGTACTGCTCGATGCCGACCAAATCCGTGCACGCAATGCGCATCTGCTGCGCGTTGACACGACGATGCACGACCTGCGCGCCCTGCCGGCCACGTTATCGCGCCAAAAAATATCGGAAATGATTCAAGCACTGTCGGAACGGCCGTCGCATGAGCTATTCGACGCTGCGGGGAAACCGATACCGGCCAGAACCATCGATGCGCTGATCGACGATCTCGCGCTATCGGCAATACCCGGGACGCAGACCACGCGCTACGGACTCGTCGTGCAGCGCGCAGACCTGCGCACATTCCCGACCACGCTGCGCGTCTTCAGCACGCGCGGCGACACCGACATCGACCGCTTCCAGGAATCGGCGCTGTTCCCCGGCACGCCGGTCGCGATGATTCATCAAAGCGGGGATGGCCTGTGGTGGTTCGTGATCAGTCCACGTTATGCCGCGTGGGTCGAAAAGAAATACATCGCCGACGGCGCCGCCGCACAGGTTCTCGATTACGCCGAACGGAGCCCGTATCGCATCGTTACCGGCGCGAACGTGGCGACCGTGTTCACGCCCGAGCAACCGGCGCTGTCGCAGTTGCGCCTGGATATGAGCGTGCGCGTGCCGCTATTGACCGACTGGCCGGCCGCGCAGATCGTCAACGGTCAGCATCCGTATGCCTCGTACGTGATCCAGCTGCCGTTGCGTGGCGACGATGGTGCGCTGCATCTGGCGCCGGCGCTGCTGCAGAAGAATGCCGACACGAGCGCGGACTATCTGCCGCTCACGCAGACGAACATTCTGCATCAGGCATTCAAATTCCTCGGCGAGCGCTACGGTTGGGGCCACGCGTACGGCACGCGCGATTGCAGCGGTTTCGTATCGGACGTTTATCGCAGCATGGGCGTCGACATGCCGCGCAACACGCGCGACCAGAGCGTGAGTACGGGACTCGAACATCGGCTGTTCGGCGCGCGCGACGATCGCGCGACGCGAATGGCCGCCGCGCGCGCGCTGCAAGTCGGCGATCTCGTCTACATTCCCGGCCACGTGATGATGGCGATCGGCTCGATCGACGGCGAGCCGTACGTGATCCACGACACCAGCGGCCTGAGTTACCGCACTCGCGACGGCGCGAAAGTCCATGTTGACCTCAACGAAGTATCGGTATCGCCGCTGATGCCGCTTTTGTTCAACGACCAACAAACCTACATCGATCGCATGACCAGCATCGTGCATCCAACGAAGGCACCGACTCAATGAAGATCACCGATATCCAGTTCGGCATGTTGCGGGTGCCGCTGAAGACGCCGTTCAAGACCGCGCTGCGCACGGTCGAAGCGGTCGAAGACATCGTCGTCATGATCAACACCGACACGGGTCACGTCGGTTACGGTGAAGCGCCGGCGACCGCCGTGATCACCGGCGACACGCACGGGTCGATCGTCGAGGCGATCCGTCACTACATCTCGCCGCGCCTGATCGGCATGGACATCGCCGACCTCAATCACATCACGCAATTGATCCAGGGCGCGATGGAAAAAAATTCCAGCGCCAAGGCCGCGGTGGAAATTGCGATCTATGATCTGTTCGGACAGTTGTACAACGCGCCGCTGTATCGGCTGCTCGGCGGCGGCGATCCGGTGATCACGACCGACATCACGATCAGCGTCGATACGATCGACAAGATGGTCGCCGACTCGATCAACGCGGTCGAACGCGGCTTCGATTCGCTCAAGATCAAGGTCGGCAAGGACATCGGCGTCGACGTCGAGCGTGTCAAGGCGATCTACGCCGCGGTCGAAGGGCGCGCGCTGCTGCGTCTGGACGCGAACCAGGGTTGGACGGCCAAACACGCCGTCTACGCGCTGCAAATGCTCGAAGACGCCGGCGTGCGCCTGGAACTGGTCGAACAGCCGGTGAAGGCGCACGATCTGGACGGCATGAAATACGTCACCGAGCGCGTGCAGACGCCGATCATGGCCGACGAGAGCGTGTTCGGCCCGACCGAGGTCGTCGAGCTGATCCGCATGCGCGCAGCGGATATCATCAACATCAAGCTCATGAAGACCGCGGGTTTGTCCAATGCCATCCGGATTGCCGACATCTGCGCGATGTATCAGGTCGAATGCATGATCGGCTGCATGCTCGAGACCAGCATCAGTGTCGCCGCAGCGGTGCATCTGGCCGTGGCCAAGGCGAACGTGATCACCAAGGTCGACCTCGACGGGCCGTCGCTGTGCGCGTTCAATCCGGTCGATGGCGGCGTGATCTTCCGCGAGTCGGAGATTTCGATCACCGACGCACCCGGCCTCGGCATTCGCGAGATTCGCGGGCTTGAGGCCATCGGCTGACGAACGATGCGGAACTGAAATGTCGGCGATGCTGAAAATCCGCGCGGAACGCGACCAGATGTCGGCGATCGAACGCCGCATTGCCGACTTCATCGTGGAAAATTCGCATCTGCTGCGCGACTACTCCTCGCAGCAGCTGGCGAACACGCTCAAGATCAGCCAATCCAGTGTCGTCAAGTTCAGCCAGAAGCTCGGCTTCAAGGGTTACTCGGATCTCAAATACTCGATCGGCGATTCGATCGCGCGCGGCGATGGCGAAAGCAACGGCAACAGCGCTCCGCAGCAAGCCGATCCGCACGGTGCGCTCGCTGAAGGCCTGTGGCTGGCCAAGTCGCAGGCCGAACAGGAAACGCGGCTGATCAATTCGCCGGCCGACGTCGACGCGATCGCCGCGGCGATCGCCAAAGCCGGCAAGGTATTCATCATCGGGCTCGGTGAGGACGGCATTCCGGCGCGCGCGTTCGCGATGCGGCTGTCGATGCTCGACGTGCTGACCGTGCATCATTTCGATGCGGTGCTGATGACGGCGAGCATCGCCAGCGCGATGCCGAACGACGTGCTGCTGGTGTTTTCTGAATACGGCCAGCAAGCCGCGCTCGGCAAGATCAGCCGGCAGTTTCGCGAGCGCCGCGGCAAGGTGGTCTCGGTCACGCGTCACACCGCCAATCCGCTGCGTACGCACGCCGATCTGTCGCTGCTGGTATCGGCGCACGACGAACGACCGCACATCGAGCCACTGCTTTATCACTCCGCACTGCGTCACCTGCTCGACATGATTTTCGTCCTGCTCTGCGAGTACGACGAACGCCGCCTCGCGCAACTCGACGCGAACCAGGCGCGAATCCGCAGCCTGTTCGAACCGTGACCGTCAAATCCGTTTGGCTCTGCATCTTGCTCGCCGCGATCGCGATATTGGCGTCGTGCGCGAATGTCCATCGCGGCACACCGCTGCCATGGTCCGACGCGCGACAGCTCGTGCTCGTGATCACGCCGGACTGGAATTCCAGCAGCGGCACGCTGCGCACCTACACGCGCACCGAACACGGCTGGCGCGCCGCGAGCACTGCGCTGCCGGCCGTCATCGGCCGCGCGGGCTCCGCATGGGGCATCGGCCTGCACCCGCAGCAGCCCGGTCCGATCAAACACGAAGGCGACGGACGCAGTCCCGCCGGCGTGTTCGCCATCGGCAGTGCGTTTGGTTACGCCGCGTCGGAACCCTCCGGACTGCCCTACCTGCCGTTGAACGCGGACGACTATTGCGTCGATGTCAGCGGCTCGCCGCTGTACAACCGCATCGTCGATGCGCGGACGGTCGGCAGCGCGGCGGTCGACGGGTCGACCGAACCGATGCGCCGCGATCTGCATGCGAATGGCGATGACGCCTACAAGATCGGTTTCGTCATCGAACACAACCCACACGGCGAATCCGGCGGCGGCAGCTGCATTTTCGCGCATCTATGGAAATCGGCCGACTCTTCGACGAGCGGCTGCACGGCGATGGCCGAACCGGCGTTGCGCAGCGTACTCGCCTGGCTGCAGCCGCGCGAACATCCGGTGTTCGTGTTGTTGCCGCGCGCGGAATATGAGCGCCTGCGCACGGCGTGGAATCTGCCCGAGATTGCCGCACCATGAAAATTTCCAACACGACGCGCATCCTGGCTGGGCTCGTACTCGGCGCGGTCTGTGGACTTCTGCTCTCGCATTTCGATCCCGAGTACGCGATCGGTGCCGCGGATATCGTGCAACCTGTCGGCCGCCTGTGGCTCAACGCGTTGCAGATGACCGTGGTTCCGCTGGTGTTCGCGCTAGTCGTCGTCGGCGTCAGTGCGGCGAACGACGCGGCTGCATCGGGGCGCACCGCGCGCCGAGCGATCGCCGTGTTCGCGATCCTGTTGAGCGCCGGTGCGGCGTTTGTCGCGATCGCCGCACCGCTGCTGCTGTCGTTGCTGCCGCGCGATCCAGCCGTGCTGGAGCGCTTGCGCGCAACGATGCCGGCGACAACCGGGGCGGCAGCCTCGCCGGCGCTTGGCGAGTGGTTCGCTGCGATCATCCCGAGCAATGCGATAGCCGCCGCGGCGCAGAGCGCAATGTTGCCGCTGGTCGTGTTCGCGCTGTTCTTCGGCTTTGCGCTGACGCGCATCGACAGCGAGCGGCGTGTGCGCATGACCGAATTCTTCCAGACGATCGCCGACGTGATGATCGCGATCGTGCGCTGGGTGCTCTGGGCCGCTCCGCTCGGCGTGTTCGCGCTCGTGCTCGCGGTGTGCGCCAGGACCGGCTCGGCGGTGATCAGCGCGCTGGGCTGGTACATCGCGCTGCAATGCTCGATGTACATCACGGTGACATTGCTGCTGTATCCGACCGTTGCCGCGTTCGGCAGCGAGCGCTTGCGCCGGTTTGCAGCGGGTATCCTGCCGGCGCAGATCGTCGCCGCGAGCACGCAGTCCTCGCTCGCTTCGCTGCCGGCGATGATCGACAGCGCACGCACGCGGCTGCAGCAGCCGTCGAACGTCGTCGCCTTGGTGCTGCCGATGGCCGTGTCGCTGTTCCGCATCACGAGCCCGATGCAGTATCTGGGCGCTGCGACTTTCGTCGCGTGGATTTACGGCATCGACGTTTCGATCGCGCAGCTGGCGGTGGCGACCGCACTCGCCGTCGTGCTGAGCCTCGGCGCCGTCGGTCTGCCCGGCCAGGTCAGCTTCATGGCAGCGACGATGCCGGTCACCTCGGCGATGGGCCTGCCACTGGAACCGCTCGGTTTGCTGCTTGCGGTCGACACGATTCCCGACGTGTTCGCCACGGTCGGCAATGTCAGCGCCGATCTTGCCGCCAGCAGCATCGTTGCGCGCGCGACGCACGATCGAGCCGCAGCTGGTGATCGCGCTGCCGTTTAATCGCCGGTCACCCATGCGCGTGCGGATAGGACTAGCATTGTCCCGAGCCTGCCGCCAAGGCTGATGTGATTGAATGGCAGCGATGCTGGACGGTCTCTGATGACCCGAGGGCGGTGGGCTCGCTGCTATGTCGGCGCAGCAATCGCCTTGCGCCAGCCCGCCGGGGCCGCGCCGAATTCGCGTTTGAACGCGCGACTGAAAGCGGCTTCGGATTCGTAACCGCTGCGTTCGGCGATGCGCGCAATCGCATCGTCACCCGTGCGCAGCATCTGCGCGGCGAGCGCGAGGCGCCAGCGCGTGAGATATTGCATCGGCGATTCGCCGACGAACGTCGTGAAACGCTCGGCGAGTGCCGAACGCGACAGCGCCACCTCGTGCGCGAGCGCATCGACTGTCCAGGCGCGTGCGGGCTGTGCATGCAACAGCGCCAGCGCGCGGCCGACGTAGGCGTCGCGCAAGCCGGCGAGCCAGCCCTTGCGCTCCGGCGGAAGACCGTCGGCGTAACAGCGCAGCGCTTCGACGAACATCAGTTCGGCGAGCTTGGCCAGCATCGAGCGCGTGCCGGGCCGCGTGTCCAGCGATTCGCGCACGCCGGCCTGCAGCAGACCGCGCAACAGCGTCGATGCTTCGCCGTCGCCAATCGGAATGCGCAACATGCGCGGCAACGCTTCGAACAGCGGCCGGCACATGCTGCGGCTGCACAGCAGATATCCGCAAACGAAGCGCGTGGCCGCGCCACCGCCGCCGAGCCGGAGCTGGATGAACTCGGGATCGTTGGTGACGTCGGGTTTGCCGCCACCTTCCTCGCCGAGCGGCACGATCTGCAGATCAGTGCCCATCACATGCCTGTCGTCCTGCGGGAACAGCACAATATCTCCGCCGACGGCTTCCAGCACTTCGCCGGTATCGTTGAGGCGTACCTTGCAGCGGCCATCGACGAGAAAGTGGAAGAACACCACGTGCTCGGCGGCCACCAGGCGATCCTTGTAGAGCGACATGCCGGACTCGCCGCGCACGCACCACGGTGCGGTGAATTCGGCGTTGAGGAACACCGCGCCTTCCAGATGCACGGATTTGAGAACGTCGGATAGTGCGTCCATCGGAGTCTTGATCAAGAACCTCGGAGTTTCGGCGAATACGCGCCAGCAGCGGAAGCGGATACTGGCCACACCTGCACGGACGGGCAATTTACGCCGTTTTGGCCACAATATCCTGAGGAGACGAGCATGAGCGCGAGGACCTACCAAGGCAGCTGTTTCTGCGGCGGCGTGCAATTCACCATAACCGGCGAACCCGCCGCCATGGGGTATTGTCACTGCGAATCCTGCCGCACTTGGTCGGCCGGGCCGGTGAACGCGTTTACGCTGTGGAATCCGGAACGTCTCAAGATCACCCGCGGCGCCGACAACATCGGCAGCTACAACAAGACCGCGGCGAGCACGCGCCAGTGGTGCAAAAGTTGTGGCGGGCATCTGTTCACGAATCACCCGGGCTGGAATCTCGTCGACGTGTACGCTGCCGTGATTCCCGGTCTGAAATTCGAGCCCGGCGTGCACGTGCATTATCAGGAAACCAAACTGCGCATGCACGACGGCCTGCCGAAAATGCAGGACGTGCCGAAGGAAATGGGCGGCTCGGGCGTGATATTGCCCGAATAAGGCTTCGCGCACAGCCGACTTTCGACAGCTGACGAGCGCGGCGAAAGCGAAACCGTCACGCGCCGGTCGAGTGCTCCGAGCAAAGGCCCAACTCATGGATAATTCCGCAGCGCTGGAAACTCTCGCCGAAACGGCGTCGTACGCCGACATGAGCGCGACCGACCTCATGTTCAGCAGCGTCTACGAAAACCTGAAAGTGCTCGCGAATCGTCAACGCGCGCGCAGCGGTGCGCCGCGTACGTTGTGTACGACTGAACTCGTGCACGAAACCTATCTGCGCGTCGGCAAGACCAATTTTCGTGCGCAGAAGCCGGCGCAATTTTTTGCCTATGCGGCGCGCGCGATGCGCCACATTCTCACCGACGCCGCGCGCCGTCGCCTGCAGCCCAAGCGCGGCGGCGACCTGGCGCGTGTGGACCTGGAAGATGCTTCGGCCGACGCGATGCGCGTGGATTCCGGTCTCGCGTTGCAGCTGGATCGTGCGCTCGCCGAACTGGAACGGGAAGACGCGCGCGCCGCGCAAGTCGTGGAGCTGCACTTCTTCGCCGGACTGGATCTGCAACAAGTGGCCGACATTCTCGGCATCGCCCGACGCACCGTGGACCGCGACTGGCGCTACGCACGCGCCGCATTGGCGGCGTACGCCGAAGCCTGAGCCGGCGCGCTCCTTTCGCGCATATGCCTCCCGGCGTTGAACTCACGGCGAGCGCGAGGTTGCGCGATTTGTTCGACGCGCTCGTCGAACTCGGACCGTCGCGACGCGCCGCGAAGATCGCCGCCTTGAATCTGCCCGATGACGTGCGCGTGCAGCTCGAGTCGATGCTCGCGTTCGACGAGGTGATCGAGCTGGCGCCGGTTGAACGCGCCCGACACGTCGAAGTCCTGCGCCTGCCGGAACCGGTCGAAGCGCGGCTGCGCGATATGCTCGCTGCCGACAACAGCATGCCGGCCGCCGTGCGCGGCAGTGTTGCCGAAGCGATCGAGCGCATTTGCGCCAACGATGACGACGCGCTCGGTCAGTCGCTGATCGGCACGCAAATCGGCAACTTCCGCTTGTTGTCCATGATCGGCCAGGGCGGCTCGTCGGCGGTGTTTCGAGCCGAACGCCCGGCCGGCGATGGCGCCCAGATCGTAGCCTTGAAACTGATGCGCACCGGTTTGTATTCGGCGAACGAGCAACGCCGCTTTCGTCGCGAGCAGGCTTTGCTGGCACAGCTCACGCATCCGAATATCGCACGCCTGATCGAAGGCGGAGTCAGCGCCGCCGGCATTCCCTATATCGCGATGGAGCTCGTCGATGGCCTGCCGATCACGCGTGCCGCGATTCAGCGCGGACTGACCCTGGAGCAGCGCTTGCTCTGGTTTGCCAAGCTGTGCCGCACGATCGAAGCCGCGCACGCAACGCTGATCGTGCATCGCGACTTGAAACCTTCCAATCTGTTCGTCACCACCGATGGTGAACTGAAAGTGCTCGACTTCGGCATTGCCAAGCTCGTCGACGAGGACACGCACGTGACGCGCACGCAATCGGTCGCATTCACGCCGGGCTACGCCGCGCCCGAACAGGTGCGCGGCGGCGGTGCGCTGACGACGGCGGTCGATGTTTATGCGCTCGGAGTAGTACTCGGCGAATTGCTCACCGGCGAGTTGCTCAGCGGCGCCAGGCGCGCCAGCGAGGCCGTGGCCGCCGGCGTCGAGCCGCTACCGAACGGCTTGCCGCCGCGCGCGGTACTGGCGCGCCAACTGCGCGGCGATGTCGACGCGATCCTGGCCAGCGCGCTGGCCGACGAGGCGGCGCTGCGCTTTCGCAGCGCCGGCGCTTTCGCCGACGACGTCGAACGCTACGTCGTCGGCAAGCCCGTGCGCGCGCATCCGCCATCGCGCTGGTATCAGGCGCGAAAATTCGCGCGCCGCCACCGCCGCAGCATCGCGGTGTCCGCGCTGCTGATGCTGGCACTGCTCACCGCTACCGCGGTCGTCGCCTGGCAGGCGCGCAATCTCGCGCACGAAGCGCAGCGCGCCAGAAGCACGCTGGATTTCCTGTTGCACGTGTTCAGCGCCGCCGAACCGGCCGGTCCGCGTTTGAGCCCGCCGAGCGTTGCCGATGTCGTGCGCGCGTCGATCGGCGAAGTGCAGCATGCCGGCACGTTGCAGCCGGCCGTGCGCATCGAGTTGACCACCGCGCTCGGGGGAGTGCTGAGCAAGCAAGGCGACATGGAAGGCAGCTTGCGGTTGCTCGAGCGCAATCATCGCGACGCGATCGCGACGCTCGGCGCCGAAGATACGACGGCCCTGCTCGCCGGACTGGCTCTCGCCCAGGCGCAAGCCGAAGCAAAGCTCAGCGCGCAGGCACGGCCGCTGTTGGACACGCTGCTGCAGCACAGCGCGTCCGCCGACGTGGAATTGCGCGCGCGCCTGCTCGGGGTTTCCGCGGACGTCGCCGCCGATCGTTTCGAGCGCGAACGCGCACTGCGCGAATCGGCGCAAGCACTGGCGCTGTGCGAACAGCAATGCGACGAACGCACGCGCATCACCACGCTGATCACGCGCGGCAATGTGCTCGCGACATTTCAGGACGATGCGGCGGCAATCGCCGTTCTCGAACGCGCCGCGACGATGCAACGGCAATTGTTCGGCGGACCGCATGTGGAAATTGCCGACACGCTCGAAGCGCTGTCGCGTGCGTATCGGCGCAGCGGCCGCATCGAGCGCGCCGAAGCGCTGGCGCGCGAATCGCTGTCGATTGCCGCAGCGAGCCTGCCCGATCCGCACCGGCGCCGCGCGAGCGCGCTGGATTCGCTGCGTCAGGTGCTGATGGATTCGGGCAAGCTCGACGAGGCAATCGCGCTGGGTCTGCGCATTATCGCAATGGATGAAGTGATCTTCGGTCCGGCGCACACGAGCGTGGCGACGGACGAGAACACGCTCGGTTTCACCTACTCGATGCGCGGCGACTTCGAGCAGGCTGCGCAGCATTTCCGCTCTGCGCTCGCCATCGCCGAACGGATTCCGGACAACGGCCGCCGCGTCGCCATTTATCAAGCCAATCTCGGCCAGGCTCTCGGCCGCAGCGGGAGCGTTGACGAAGGCCAGCGTCTGATCCGCTCGGCGCTGACCGGATTTCGCCAGCAGGCGGAACTCGACTACAGCGAGATCACTTCGGCGCTGGAAAAACTCGGCGAACTGCAGCGCCTGTCAGCCGACTATGCCGGCGCCTTGGCAAGCTTCCAGGAAGCCGATGCCCTCTATCGTGAGCATCTGCAAAACGCTCCGGGCGAATGGCACGCTCGCACGCTGATCGGCATTGGCCGCGTGTTGTCGGGCAGCCGCGCCGACGATGTCCGCGCCGAACGCGAGTTGCGCGCCGCACTCACGTTGACCGCCGCCGGGGATTCGAGAGTTTCGCCGCTGCGCATCGAAGCCGAAGCCGTGCTGGCCGATCTGCTGTATCGCCGCGGCCGGCGAATGGAAGCGCGGCGTTTGTTCGATTCGGCGAACGCGCAAGCGCACTCGTCAACGCAAGCGCTGCCGCTCGGCATTGCGCGCCTGCTGCAGGAGCTGGGGTCAAAACCATGAAGGATGACGTTGCCTGAGCGCGCGCGTTTGCTCAGGGCGCTGCGCGCCCGGCTGGAAGCCGTGCAGGCAACCGGTTTTTATCGCGGGCAGGCCACACCGTCGATCGCAGTCAGGCGCTGAATCGCCATCGAACCACTGCCGTAGGCGCCGACGCTCGAGGTCCAGCTCGCCGTCGCGTTGTTGCAGTCGCTGAACGCGAAGGTCAACGAGCCCCAATCGCCGAGATTGCCCTGCACGTCATTCGGATTGAAATTCGTCGCCGGGAACGGGAATCTTGCGCCGTGAAAGATGGTGGCGGGAAGCGTGACGCTGCTCTTCGTCGAATCATACGGGCCCTGCGCATAAATCCAGTTCTGGCCCGAGCCGTCCGGCGTATAGACGAACCAGATCGCGATCAGCTCTTTCTGACTCGTGATCGTGCTGTCCGCCTGATCCGTGAACTCGAACTGGAAACCGTGACCGCCTTGCGCCGGATTGAACCAGTTGCCGCTCAGATAGCCGCCGAGCGCGATTGCCGGCGGCGGTGCCGCAGCGGCAAGGGCGCCTTGCATTATCCAATCACGAATCGCGGCCTGGTCCTGCTTGCTCAACGGCGGGGGTGGCGGCAGCTGCGGCTCGAACGCTTCCGGCATGCGGAAACCGTACATGAGATCCAGATCGGTGCAGTTGATTTTCTTGAACAGGAAACTCTTGTCCGTATCGAACGGCGTCACGCGCGGAATATCCACCGTGTTCAGCTCCGTGGCGACGTTGACCAGATCGGCCACCGCCCGACCGGGGTCCATGTCGAGGCCGCCGAGCGCGCGCGAATAGTGACACGCGCTGCAATTGGCATCGATGATCGGCTGAATCGTCGTATTGAAATCGACGTTCGCGCGCGGCGCGACCGAGCTGAGGTCTTCAGCAGTGCAGGTGACGCCGGCGTGAGCATCTGCGGTGATGCACGCTGCACCAAGCACGCCAGCCGGCAATATCCAGACAACTCTCATCAAACTTCCTCTAACGGTTTGCCACGAGCACAGAAAAATGCAACGGACGCTGGCGACTCGGCGAACGTCGCAAATTTTTCATGCAGTGGCCGCAGTTCAATCGACGATAAACAGTTTTGCCCCGATGCTCGTGCGCGAACGGTGCGCTTCGGCGTTGTCGGCGACCTGGTAGGTCATGCCGGCCTTCAACACGATTATGCGGCCGTCGGCGAGTTCGGTGTGCAGCTCTCCTTCCAGGCACAGCAGGATGTGGCCCTTGGAACACCAATGATCGGCGCAATAGCCTGCGGAGTATTCGACCATGCGCACGCGAATGTCGCCAAACTGCCGCGTGCGCCAATACGCCGTGCCGCTGTCGCCCGCATGCTCGCTGCGTTCCAGCACGGACCAATCGGTCGTCGTGAACGGAAGGTTCGCAATCCGCATCGCCGCCTCGATACCCATGCCGCCATCAGCCGCAGATCATAACGAGTTTGCCCTGTACGGAATTGCTTTCCAGCAATCCGTGCGCTTGTTGGACCACCGACGTCGACAACACGCCGAGCACGGTTATGCGCGGCGGCGCCAGTGCCCCGCTGTCGAACAGGTGGGCCAGACGCTCGAGAATCTCGGCGTAGGTGCGCCACACCGCGCGATCGCCGAGCAGCGAATACGCGTTCGCGCCGATGGCGTGAAACGACGCGTTCTTCTGGAACAGGATTTCAAAACCGTCGCGGCTCGGCGGGTCGGTGACCGATGCCAGGCTGCCGTCGATGCCGAGCAACGCGCAACAGGCGGCGAGCATGTCGCCGCCGACCAGATCGAGCGCGATGTCGAAAGGACCGCCATTGCGCCGCATGGCCTGTTCGACGAAATCTTCTCGCCGGTAATCGATGATCTGGTCGTCACGCAATCCACAGCGCTCGATCAGATAGGCGCGGCTCTTCGCGCTGCCGGCCGTCGTAACCACGTCGCGCACGCCAAGATGGCCGAGCAGGTCGATGGCAAACGTACCCACACCACCGGCGCCGCCGGCCACGAATACGGATCGGCTGGCGTCGGCCAGGATCTTGTCGAGTGCGAGGCTTGCGGTGATGCCGGCGACGGGCACCGCCGCGGCTTGCGCATGCGTCAACGAGGCTGGTTTGACCGCAAGCAGTTCCGCCGGCACGCTGACATACTCGGCATACGTACCATTGCTGGCCAGGTCGGCCACGTAACCGAACACTTCATCGCCTGGGTGCAAGCCAGCAACGTCCTCGTGAACCGCCGCTATTACTCCGGATAAATCGCGGCCGAGAATCATCGAGTGCAGGCGACTGCTCTCCGCCAGTCCTTTGCGGATCTGATGATCGACCGGATTGAACGCGGCCGCCTTGATCTTGACCAGAACGTCGCCGGCACGCAGTTGCGGCAGCGGCAGCTCCGCGTGGCGGAAATTCTCCGCGCTGCCAAAAGCATCGAGGACAATCGCTTGCATGCGCTGTGCTCGCGTGCTCTGCGAAGACCCCGGCCACGAGGGCAGAGCAGCGCAGTGCACGCGCCGTTGATTTCTCCTGTCCATCGGCGAACGCCTCAACGAGGAACGACGGGCGCGTGCGCCTTGCGCGTGCGCCAACGCGGCAACAGCATGCCGACGCGATTCCTGTATTGTCGATACTGATCGCCGAACAAGTCGATCAGATCGCGCTCCTCGAAACCGATGGCGACGAGAACGTAGCCGGTCGTCATGATCGAAAACAGCAGATGCCCTGCGCTCATCGAGGGCGCCGACCAGAACGCGATCAGGAATCCGAGATACAGCGGGTGCCGCACACTGCGATAAAACCACGGCGTCCGGAACGTCGGTTCGGGCAGGGCGCAATTGGCCGATCGAGCGAACACCTGGCTCAGACCGAACAATTCGAAGTGGCTGATCAGAAATGTGCTTGCCACGACCAGCGCCCATCCGCACCAGAACAGTGCCGTCAGCACGGCAGCGGCCGCCACCCGTCACCCAAACCACATCAGCGAGCGGACGCCATTGCCAGAACAACAGCAGCAGCACGGAACTGGCCAGCAATACATAGGTGCTGCGTTCGACCGCCTTGGGCACGAAACGGGTCCACCAGCGCTTGAATGCTGGCCGTGCCATGACGCTGTGTTGTACGGCAAACAATCCCAGTAACAGCAAATCGATGACGAATGTCTCGCCGATCGGGGCAGCGGCTCCACTATCGATGGCTTTCGGCACGCCGAAATTGCCGACGAAGCCGACTGCATACAGAAACGCGGCGAGGAATAACAGATAGGCGGCAATGCCATACAGCACGACGAGAACTGCGCGCATGTTCGAACCTTCAATAAAGGAGTCGAACATCAAAACGGAATTCCGCGGCGATGTGCGCCACGGCCTGCGCTGTTGGCGGCGTCTGGCGCCGTGAGCGGCGTTACGGCGCAATCGCATGACCGCGCCGTGGTCTGCCCGCTTACGGACCCGTATGCACGTCGATTCGGCCATACAGGCCCGCCGATTCATCGCGCGGACCGGCGGCGAAGAACAGCGTGTTGACCGGTTGGCTGGCGACGCCGTTGCCGAAAGCAATGCCCCACAGGCCATCGATCTCGATCGGGTGATGGGCGCTGTTGCGCAAAGGCCCGAGCGCAGCGCCGGAGATCGGGTCGAACGCATTGATGCGCCCGTCGCCGAAATTGCCGATCAGCAAGGCATTGCTGAATGCACCGAAACCGGCCGGCGCGAGCGCCACGCCCCACGGTGCGTTGAGATCGCCTCGCGAGGCCACGCGGCGGATCAGAACGCCATTCGGATCGTAGACGTCGACAAAACCCTGGCCCGGACCATGCTGTTCGTCTTCACGGTCTGCGTCCTGCAGCGCGTAGGTCACATAGATATTCCCGCCGATGGCCTGGATGCCGAACGGCGCAAACCCATGCGGCAGCTTGTTGTCAGTGAACGCGCCCGCCGCCAGCGTCACGGCGGCGAACGTGCTGTCGAACACATCGACCTTGCCGTTGTGGAAATCGGTGGCGTACAGCAGCTGTCCGCTGCCGCCCGCGCTCAACGCTAGGCCTTTGTAAATCGCATTGCTCGAAGAATTGTCGACCACCATCACTGCATGCGTGCCGTCCGCCGTCGGCGACCAGCCGGCGATCACGCCCTCTTCGGTAGCGAAAATGAAACGGCTCGGCCCGGACGCGGTCCCCGCCGTAACGATGAATCCGTTGGACGCATTGAACACGACTCCGGTCGGGCTGCCGCTGCTGTTGGCATCCGGGCTCGGAATATCGACGACGAGATTCACGGCCTTGCCGGTGCCGTCGTACAAAGTGGACGTCCCGCTGTGATTGTTCGCAACCCACGCCACCGCGAACGGATTGAAGGCAATGCCCCACGCGTTGAGCAGATTGCCATCGCTGTGATCGGCCGCAAATGCGTCATCGGAAACAAGGTTGTGCTGGTCGTACACGAACCATTCGCGTTGCGCGGTCTGATCCGCAGCGAAGCTCGTAACCATCGCGCCGAATGCAAGCGCCAGTACGCCGCCCGTTTGCCTGACGAGTTTCGAATGTGTGTTCATATCGTGTTTCCCGTAAGAGCGTGATGCCTCCGTGCGCGAGCGTGCGCCGGAATGCCCCAGCTAGACCGCGCATCGGCGCGGCGACTTTCGGCGCAAGCCTGTCGCGTCGTCAGGTCGACGCCCTGCCTTTCGTCAGCTGCCGGCGATTCGCAACGAACACCCACGACCAATGTCGCAATTCGGCATTCGATATCGTTCTTCACAAAGTGGGCCGTTGTATCCCCTGGCAACGACTCCGCGGACCCCGGTCGCCGCACCGACCCTCCCCCTTGCTTGCGGCGACCGGGGTTGTTTTCACCTATTCGCTTGCGTGCTGCGGATCAGGCGCGTCAGACTCGCGGTATGGGGCTCGAACTTCGCGTCGAACGGACGATCCGCGCATCGCCAGCCGAAGTATTCGCGCTGGCGCTGGATGCAGCGCGTTTTCCGGCGACATTTCGCGGCTGCGGACCGATTCCGGCACTGCGCCGCATCATCGCGCACGCACCGAACGCGGTCGGCAGCACGCGCACTGTCGAGAGCAGCGACGGTTCGCTGTTGACCGAGCGCATCATCGTGCTCGATCCACCGCATCGCCACGCCTACGCGCTATCCGGTCTGCGCGCGCCGCTGGCGTGGCTGGCGCGCGCCGGCGAAGCGGACTGGACTTTCGCGCCGGTCGGCGACGCCACGCACGTGAGCTGGAATTATGTTTTCACGCTGACCAGCGCATTCGCCTGGCCGCTGGCAGCGCCGCTGCTGCATCTGTGCATGCGCGGCGCGATGCGACGCTGCCTCGCGGCGATGGCGCATGAGCTCGAACAAGCACGCTGATGGAAAAGTGGATCTTGCTCGGAATGGCGCCAGTATTCCTCGCCCTGATCATTGCCGAGGCGTGGTACTGGCATCGGCGCGACCCGGGCAAATACAAGCTCGTCGATACGGTCGCGAACGCTGCGCTGGCATTGATGCATCAAGGGTCTGACGCGGTGGCGTGGACGCTCGTGATCGGCGTCTATTACCTCGTCTATCGACACCGCGTGTTCGACTTGCCGGCTTCGCTGTGGACGATCGCCGCGCTCGTCGTCGCGCAGGACTTCTTCTACTACTGGTTCCATCGCGCCAGCCATCGCATCCGCTGGCTGTGGGCTTCGCACGTAACGCACCATTCGTCGGAGCACCTGAATCTGTCGACGGCGTTCCGGCAAAGCCTGACGTATCCGATCTCGGGCATGTGGCTGTTCTGGCTGCCGCTGGCATGGCTCGGCTTCGAGCCGACGCACATCATCGCCGTCGTCGCGATCAATCTCGGCTTCCAATTCTTCGTGCACACGCAGGCCGTCGGCAAGCTCGGCTTCGTCGAAGGCATCATCAACACGCCGTCGACCCACCGTGTCCACCACGCGCGCAATCCGAAATACATCGATCGCAACTACGCCGGCGTGCTCGTGGTCTGGGACAAACTGTTCGGCACGTTCGTCGAGGAAGATGCGGCGGTGCCGTGCGACTTCGGCATCATCGGCCAGATTCACAGTCACAATCCGCTGACACTGACCTTCCACGAATGGCTGGCAATGTCGCGCGATGCGCGGCGAGCGCACGGATGGCGCGCCGCGCTCGGGCAACTCGTTTGCCCGCCGGAGCGCGCGTTGTCGCACCAGGAATCAGCGCCGCGCTGAAAAAAAAAAGCCCCCGGACGAGCCGGGGGCCGTTACGGACTTTTCGAGGCGTTTAGCCGCCGCCACCATTCTGCTGGTCCTTCTCGTTCTTGCGCTTGGCCTGCTGTTTCGGTGCCGGCTGCTCACGCTGATTGGTCGGACGCGGCGGCTCGCGATACTGCGCTTGTGCGCGTTGCTGCTGTCCGGCACGCGCCTGTGCCTCACGCGCCTGTGCCTGCTGTTGCTGTTGCTGTTGCTGTTGCTGCTGCATGCGCGCTTGCGCCTGCGCGCGTTGCTGCTCGCCGGCGCGGGCTTGTGCCTGCTGTTGCTGCTGCATACGCGCCTGTGCCTGCGCACGTTGCTGCTCGCTGGCACGCGCTTGTGCCTGCTGTTGCTGCTGCATACGCGCCTGTGCCTGCGCACGTTGCTGCTCGCCGGCGCGCGCTTGTGCCTGCTGTTGCTGCTGCATGCGCGCCTGTGCCTGCGCACGTTGCTGTTCACCGGCTTGCGTCGCGCGAGTCTGCGCCTGCATGCGTTGCTGCTCGGCGGCGCGGCCCTGGGCCTGGGCACGTTGCTGCTCGACTCGGCTCTGTTGCTGTGCCTGCGCGCGCTGCTCGTTGGCGCGGCTTTGCGCGTTGGTGCGTGCTTCCGCGGCGCGTTGCTGTGCAGTCATGCGTTGCTCGTTCGCGCGTGCCTCGGCCGCGCGGTTCGCCGGCGTGGTCGGCGCTGCATTGCCGCGATTGAAGCGCGCATTCGCCGACGCATTCTGCTGCGCAGTTGCCGATTCGCGCGGAGGCGGCGAACCTTGCGGTGCATTGCCGCGATTGAACCGCGCGTTTGCCGACGCATTCTGCTGAGCGGTCGCCGATTCACGCGGCGGCGTTGTCGTCGGCGCGTTGCCGCGTTGCGTGTAACGCGAAGACGGCAGCTGTCCTTGCACGCGGCCCTGGCCTCGTGCCTGCGCGTTTGCTTGCGTCTGCTGCTGGCGTGCCTGTGCCTGCTGCTGACGCGTCATCGCCGGCGTGTTGGCTATCGCTCGGGCGCTGGCTGCTGGTGTCGCGGCGCCGGCAGTGCCGGTGCCCACCACGCGCACATTGCTGCGCGCTGCTGCGCCCGGCGTGCTGGCGGTGCTGCCACCGCGGACCGGGGCGACCGTGCGCAATTGCGCCGTTGTCAGCGGCTGACCCGGATTCTGCCGGAGCAAGGCCTGTCGCTGCGCAAATGGCGCCGGGGCCGGCGCCGGCCGGTGCGCAGCAACAACTTGGCGGCTCATTACGGTGGCCGGGGGCGGCGTGGCGCGAGCGCGGCCCGCCACCAGGCTTGCCGCCGTCGGCGCGACGGTCGCGCGCGACATGATCCGCGCGTTCGCAAGCTGGGCGCGATTGACGGCGATCGCGGAGGCCGCCACCGGACGACCCGACGCGAATGCTGTCGCCGGCACCGCGGTGATCGCTCTCGGAACCGAGCGGTTCGCGAAGTTCATCGATGCGTAGTTGACGTTGCCGGATCTGTATTGGCCGTAGTAGTTGTTGATCACCGTATTGTTCACAACGGTGTTGCTGATGTTCACGCTGCGGAAGTAGTCGCGACCGACGCGATAGCTCGGAAAATAGACGTCGCGCGGACCGAGCGGGAACCAGCCGATCGGCCCGCCGCCGCCCACGGAAACGCTGACGCCGAAACCGCCGCCGCCGACGAAGGCGACGAGCGCTGGCGCGTACACCGGCCGCACGTCAACCGGTCCCGGGATCCAGCCCCAGCGTGAACCGATATAGGCCCAGCGGCCGTAATGGAACGGCGCGAAGCCCCATGGCGAATCGTCGACCCAGGTCCAGCCCCACGGGTCTTCCCATATCCAGCTGCCATCGTGATACGGCGCCCAATCGGCGGCCACGCCGCTCGGATACCAGACGTGGCCGTATTCGGGTGCCTCGTCCCAGCTGCCATACTCGTCGAGGTCCTCGTAACCGACCACTTCTTCGGAGACGTAACGGCGAGCCGGGGCGCGCTCATAGCGCGCGACGCGTTCCTGGACGTAGTTATCGAAACTGTCGTTGCTGCGCAAATCCACGGTCTGGTAATTGGTCAGCTGCGGGTCGTTGAAGACGACGCGCTGGCCTTCATCGATGCGCACGCGCGTGCCGCCTTCGCCGACCGCATCGCCAGAGCCGTGGCGCACGGAAACCGTCGTGGTCTGCCCGTTCGGATCGACGTCAACGCGATAATCACCCGGGCGATCGGCCACGAACGCGATCGTCGGCGTGTCGACTTCATAGACTTCGCCGCTGTTCAGACGCCGCACGTTGATGCTCAACGAACCTTGGGTCAGCTCGACCTGGGTCATCTGATCGTTGAGGGTAAGGAAATCCATATTGCTCTGCTCATTGAGCAGGATCGAAGACGTGCCGATACCAAGCTCCACCCGCCCGTTGTTCGTGTACAGCTTGTCGCCGGTCGCCATCGGCCGGTTGCGGTGCGCTTGCGCCCACTCGTTTTCGCCCGCGGGCGAGAAGCTCACCTCGCCGGAAATATAGGCAAGGCGAGCGACCCGACTCGGCGGATCGACCTGCTGATTCTGCGACGCCTGATCCTGATACTGGTCGCTGGAATATTGATCGGATTGGTACTGCTGCTGGGGCGGCTCTTGCGCCCACGCGGCGCACGCGAGAGCAACGGCGCTCGCCAGCACGGTGTAACGATTTAGGATAGCCATGATCATCGCTCCTGTGCCGCGGGTCGCGGCGCTCGCTATGCGATGAGCTATCTAAGTCCCCCGACGCTGAATGAGAGCCCGCAAAATGCGGATAACGAAAAGCTCATTCAGCGCGCGGCAAGCAACTTAAAGCCTGCGTTCACTCGTGATCCGCGCACCTTCGCGCATCGCGCGCGTGACCGGCGTCTTTTCGACGATCTCGAGCAGACGCCGCCATTGTTCGTCGCTGAGCGCCTGATCGGAATGCAGCACGCGATGGATCTGCACCGTGCCGTCGTCGGCGCGCGCGAGTTCGAGTTCGGCACGAAACTCGCCGAGATCCCAGCCCTTCTTCTCGGCATACATGCGCAGCGTGATCGCCGTGCACGACGCCAGCGCGGCAAGGTAGTAGTCGAATGGCGCTGGCGCCGCGCCCTGTCCGCCGAGCGCCCTGGGTTCGTCGGTTCTCAGATCGAAATGACCGGCGCGAATGTCGTGCAGGTAATTCGTGCCGGTGGAAACCACACTCGCGTGAAACTGGCCGCTCATCGCATCATTCTCCCGCCGCCGCGACGCCCGCACTGCCGCCCATGTCGAAAAACAGTGTCATGAAACCCGGCACGGTTTCCTTGCGCGCCCAGTCGCGCTGCAGTTCGCACCACAGCTGAGTGACGCTGATCATCTTGCCGCCGGCCTGCTCGATGCGGCGCAATGCCATGTCGTGCGCGACCACCGAAGTACCGCCGACCGCGTCTGCGACGACATAAACTTCGTAGCCCTCGCGCAGCGCATCGAGCGCCGGAAACGTCAGACATGCTTCGGTCCACAGCGCCGTCATGATCAGTTTCTTGCGTCCGGTATCCTTCACCGCGTTGCGGAATTCGATGTCCTCCCAGGCGTTGATCGTCGTGCGATCGTAGGTCGGAAACTTGCCGAGCACATCGCGCAACGGCTCGATCGGCGGCTTGTTGCGGCCGCTCTTCACGTTCACGGTCGAATGCACGACCGGCAACCCATACAGCACGGCCGCCTTCGCGGCGCGCACGATGTTGCTGACCAGGCGCTGGCGCTCCATCGACGCGATCGAATTGACCTGCACCGGCTGGTAATCGATGAGGATGAACGCGCTGTTCTGCGGGGTTAGCAGATCGTCCTTGAGCGGATCGCGGATTGCTTCGCTGGTCATGACCTGTCCTCCAATGAAAAAGGCCGGGGCATTTGTGCCCCGGCCGTCCTGGTTGCTACGCGGCCATGCGCCCGAACTTGCCGCTGTTGAAGTCGGCAATCGCCTGGTGGATTTCGGCCTCGGTATTCATCACGAATGGCCCGTAGCCGACAATCGGCTCGTCGATCGGCTCGCCGCTGAGCAGCAGCATAGTCGCATCGTTGTTCGCCTCGACCGAGATCTCGCTGCCGGCGCGATCGAAGCAGACAAGCTGGCCTTCGCGCGCAAGCTGCGTTGCATTCACCTGCACGGTGCCGTGCAGCACGATCAGCGCGACGGTGTGCCCTTCATCGACCTTGAACTCCGCCTTGCGGCCGTTGTTCAAGCGCACGTCCCAGACGTTGATCGGCGTGAACGTGCGTGCCGGACCCTTGCGGCCTTCGAACTCGCCGGCAATCACGCGCACGCGTCCGGCGCCGACGGCGAGATCCACCGATGGGATATCCTGATCGAGCAGGTTCTGGTAGCCGGGCTTGGACATCTTGTCCTTGGCCGGCAGGTTGACCCACAGCTGCACCATCTCGAAGTCGCCGCCGGTGCGGGTGAAATCGTGCGAGTGGAATTCCTGATGCAGGATTCCCGACGCCGCCGTCATCCACTGCACGTCGCCGGGACCGATCTTGCCGCCGGCGCCGGTGGAATCGCGATGTTCGACCTCGCCGGAATAGACGATCGTCACCGTTTCGAAACCGCGGTGCGGATGCTCGCCGACGCCGCGCGGTTTCGCCGCCGGATCGAATTTCCACGGGCCGGCATAATCGAGCAGCAGGAACGGGCTCGTCTGCGCGCCATGCGTGTGATACGAAAACAGCGATCGCACCGGAAAACCGTCGCCGACCCAGTGCTGGTTCGGGTTCGTCTGCACGCTCGTGATTGGTTTCATCTGCGCCTCCAATGGGATCGCGGCAAGATGGTGGCGAATGGCGTCGGTTCAAGCGCAGTTCGGGCTTTGCGCGGCGGGCAAGAGTGCGCTCATGCGCTGGCCTGGCTGAGAGCGGGGTTGCGCGCGGCACGGATCGGCTAGACTTCCGCAGAACCGACGGGAGATTGGCCACGAACCTGACGCGTCATCTGTATTTCTGGGTGCTGGTCGGCATTCTGCTCGGCGGCATCGCCGGCTGGCTTTGGCCGGATGCCGGCGCGGCAGCGGACGCGTTCAAGGCGTCATCGCTGAAACCGCTCGGAGACGGTTTTATCGCACTCGTGAAGATGCTGATCTCACCGGTGATCTTCCTTACCGTCGTGCTCGGCATTGCCGGCATGAGCGACATGAAAAAGACCGGCCGCGTCGGCGTGAAGGCGCTCGTGTATTTCGAGGTAGTCTCCACGTTCGCGCTAATCATCGGCCTGGTCGTGATGAACGTCGTGCAGCCCGGCAAGGGTTTCAACGCCGATCCGGCGACACTCGATGCGAAAGCGGTGGCGAACTACGCCAAGCAGGCCGGGGAGCAATCCACGGTCGACTTCATCATGCACATGATTCCGAAGACGTTTGGCGATGCGTTCACGGCCAACGGCGACCTGTTGCAGGTTCTGCTCGTAGCGATCCTGTTCGGTTTCGCGCTCGCGCGGCTCGGCGCGAAAGGCGAAGTCGTGCTCGGCTGGATGGAACAGGCTTCGAAAATCCTGTTCGGCATGGTCAACATCGTCATGAAAGCCGCGCCGATCGGCGCGTTCGGCGCGATGGCGTTCACGATCGGCAAATACGGCGTCGCCAGCATCGCCAAGCTCGCGAGCCTCGTCGGCACGTTTTACGTCACGGCCGCGCTGTTTGTCGTCATCGTGCTCGGCGCGGTCGCGTACCTGGCCGGTTTTTCGATTTTCCGGTTCCTCAATTACATCAAATCGGAATTGTTGATCGTGCTCGGCACGAGTTCGTCGGAATCCGCGCTCGTGCCGCTGATGGAGAAACTCGAGAAGCTCGGCTGCTCCAAGCAGGTCGTCGGCCTCGTCGTGCCGTCCGGCTATTCGTTCAATCTCGACGGCACCAATATCTACATGACGATGGCGTCGCTGTTCATCGCGCAGGCGTTGAACATCGACCTATCGCTCGGCCAGCAATTGTCGCTGCTCGGCGTGGCGATGCTGACGAGCAAAGGCGCGTCCGGCGTCACCGGTGCCGGTTTCATCACGCTCGCGGCGACGCTTGCCGTCGTGCCGAGCGTGCCGGTCGCCGGCATGGCGCTGATTCTCGGCGTCGACCGCTTCATGAGCGAATGCCGCGCGCTGACGAACTTCATCGGCAACGGCGTGGCGACGATCGTCGTGTCGAAATGGGAAAAGGAACTCGACCACGCCCAGCTGCAACGCGAGCTGTCGGATCCGACATTCGTGGAGCAGGCGGAAGTCGCCTGATCCTCAAGGCGACAAACTGAACGTCGAGTGCTGCTGCTCCAGATCGAGCAGGAAGCGCTTGACCGGCAAGCCGCCGCCGTAGCCGGTCAAGCTGCCGTTCGCACCGATCACGCGATGACACGGCACGACGATCGCGAGCGGGTTCTGACCGTTCGCCGCACCGACCGCACGCGACGCGGTCGCATCGCCGACTCGGCGGGCGATATCGCCGTACGATGTCGTCGTGCCGTACGGAATGCGCAGCAATTCCAGCCAGACCTGCTGCTGGAATTCCGAGCCTTCCGGCGCCAGCGGCAGATCGAACGTCTTCAGCTTGCCGGCAAAATAAGCTTTGAGCTGCGCGCGCGCTTCGTGCAGCGCGCCGGGGCCGCGTTGCCATTCCTCGTGCAAGCGCAACCGGTGGCGACCGTTCTCGAAATGCACGCGGCGCAAACCTTGCCCATCCAACACGAGCAACAAGCGGCCTATCGGCGAATCGAGATAATCGTAATACACGCTGGTCATATTACGACTCAACCCATCGAGCGCCAAAGATGCATGACCGCATAGGCCCGCCATGGCCGCCAGTCTTCCGCGAGCGCGCGCAGTTCCTTCAGCGGCGCGAGCGAACCGTCCGAAGTCACCGCCTTGCGCAGCACGAGATCCGCGGCCGGAAAAGCATCCGGATGGCTCAACGCGCGCATGGCGATGTAATGCGCGGTCCAGTCGCCGATGCCAGGCAATGCGATCCAGCTGGCGACGAATTGCCGCAACGTCTGCTCGGGACGGAAGCTGACGCTGCCATCGCACACCGCGCGCGCGATCGCATTCAGAGTGCTCGCGCGAGCGCGCGGCAGGCCGATCCGGGTGAGATCCGCATCGGCGATCGTTTGCGCTGCCGGGAACAACTGTACTTTTTCGCCGTCCGGCAAAGCTGCCGGTACGCCGAAGCGTTCGACGAGCCGCACCGCGAACGTGCGCGCAGCCGCAACGCTGATCTGTTGCCCGAGCACGGCACGCACGGCGATCTCGAACCCTTCCCAGCCGCCGGGCAAATGCTGGCCCGGATTGCGGCGCACGCACTCGCGCAAACGCGCGTCGAGCCGCAATTGCGTGTTGATCGCGGCGATATCCGCGTCCAGATCGAACATGCGCCGCACGCGTGCGCAAATCGCCTGCAGCTGCGCGGTGTCCTCGAATTGCACACGCAGGGCGAGCGCCGGTTCGTTGCGCAATTGCGTCACGCGCAATGTTCCGGCACCTTTGCCGATGGCGAAACGCCGCGTATAACTTTGCGCATCGACGATCTCGATGCCGGGAATCGCACGGCGCGCAAAAAACGCCAGCATCGCCGCAAAATCGTACGGCTCGCGATACGGCAAACGCAGCGTCAGCGCCGAGTCGCGTGCCGGCTTTTGTTCGCGACGCACGGCCCGCGGCGCGCGTTGATAACCGGCGGCGAATGCGGCGTTGAACCGCCGCAAGCTGCCGTAGCCGGATGCGTGCGCGACGCGCGTGATCGGCAAAGTTGTTTCCGTCAACAGTTTCTTCGCGAACAACAAGCGCCGTGTAGCGGCGATTTCCAGCGGCCCGGCACCCAGTTCCGCGACAAACAAGCGCCGCAGATGGCGTTCGCCGACGCCGATTCGTTTTGCAAGCGCGGCGACAGTACCGTCGTCCAGCGCGCCGGCGTCGATCATGCGCAATGCGGCAGCGACGAGGTCGCTGCGCACGCGTGTCAGTGGTGTGCCCGGCGCCGCTTCCGGGCGGCAACGCAAGCACGGCCGGTAACCTGCGGTCGCGGCCGCAGCGGCATTCGCAAAATATTCCACGTTGCGCGCTTTCGCCGTCGGCGCCGGACAGATTGGCCGGCAATAAATGCCGGTTGAGCGCACGGCGGTGAAGAACAGGCCGTCGAAACGCGCGTCGCGGCTCAGGCGCGCTTGTTCGCAGATGCGCGTTTCGATGGCGCTCGATGCATTCATCGCGCAATCCTAGCAGCGCCGCCTGTTTCGAACTAGCCGTTTTCAGCTATGGATATTTCAGAAACCGTAGCGCAGAAAGCCGCCGTCGACGGCAATGATTTCACCGCTGATGTACGACGCGGCCGGCATGCACAGAAATGCAATCGCGGCCGCGACTTCTTCCGGTTCACCGATGCGGTCCATGGGCGTGCGCTCCAGCACCTCTTCCAGATAATCCGGATCGGCGAGCGACGCTTGCGTGCGTTGCGTACGGATGTACCACGGCGCGACCGCGTTGACGCGGATGCCGTCCGCGGCCCATTCGCACGCGAGATTCCTCGTCAGCTGCGCGAGCGCCGCTTTGCTCATGCCGTAAGGCGCGCCGGTGCGCACGTGCGTGAGCCCGGACACGGAACTCACGTTTACGATCGCCGCGTTCGCGTGTTCCGTCAGATGCGGATACGCCAAACGCGATATCTCGAACGCAGACAGCAGATTCACGTCGATCAGCGCGCGCACGTCCGCTTCCGTGTATTCCAGCGTCTTCTTGCGCAGATTCGTGCCGGCGTTGTTGACTAGCAGCGATAGCGCGCAATCCAGGTCCGCGATCCAGTCGAACACTTCCAGACGCTGTTCGCGTTCAGCGACATCCGCGGCGAACGCGAGAACTTCGCGTTCGGGAAATTCCTCGGCGACTTCCGCGCGCGCGTTTTCCAGATGCGCTTCGTCGCGTGCGACCATCAAGACATCCGCGCCGAGCGCCGCGAATTCACGTGCGCACGCGAAACCGATGCCTTTGCTCGCGCCGGTAATCAGGCAAGTTTGACCGTCCAGGCGCCAGCGTGCGAGATTTGCGTTCATGGCCTTTCACTCGCAACGAATCAGGCGCAAACTTTACCGCAATCTCTGGAGACCGCCATGAAAACTGCCACCATCGTGCTGCTGAGCATCGCCGGCACACTTAGCGCCTGCAAAGCCAGCGATCCGCCGCCCGCGAAAGAACGCGCTCAGACCGAAGCGGAGAAGACGGTCTACGACACGCAGTTCAAGGCGTTACAGAAAGCGAAAGATGTGCAAAACGTCGTCGATCAACAGAAATCGGCGAGCGACAAGCAGCTGCAGGACGCCGAAGGCGGCCACTAGCACGAGCGCCTTCCGCTAGCGCAGATCGCAGAAACAATACGCAAACACGCCCGGCTTGCCGCTGCCGAGCGATTGCAGCAAGCGCAGTTGACTGCGTATTTCGGGTTGGCTGATCAGGCCGGTCGGCATTTGCGGCAGTAACGCGTGCGCGACATGTGCGAGCGCGTCGTTGCTCACGCTCAATGCGAAGCGCTCCCATGCCGACAGCGGTTTCTCCACGTAATGCACGCGGAAATTCGTGCCGAGACCGGCGGCTTGCGCGGCGGCGGTCAGCGCGTCGCCGAGGCCGCCGAGCTCGTCGACGAGCCCGCGTTGCAGCGCTTGTTCGCCACTCCACACGCGTCCGCGCGCGATCGCGTCGATTTCGCTTTCCTGCTTGTGCCGCGCCACGGAGACCTTGCCGATGAAATCCTCGTACCCTTTGTTGATCAGGCTCTGCAGCACATTGCCGACCTTCGGGTCGAGCGGCCGGCGCGGATCCAGCGCATCCGCGATCGGCGTGGTGCCGACACCGTCCGTGTGCACGCCGATCTTCGCCAGCGTGTTCGGAATATTCATGAACAAGCCGAAGATGCCGATCGAACCGGTGATCGTGGTCGGCTCGGCGAAAATGCGGTCGCCGTTCATCGAGATCCAGTAACCGCCGGATGCGGCGACGTCGCCCATCGACACGATGATCGGCTTGTGCGCCGCTTTGGTCAGTTCCACTTCGCGCCGGATCAGTTCGGACGCGAACGCATCGCCGCCCGGTGAATTCACACGCAGCACGATCGCCTTGTTCTTGTCGTCTTCGCGCGCCTGGCGCAGCAGCTTCGCCGTGGATTCGCCGCCGACCGTGCCGGGCGGCTGGTCACCGGACAGGATCTCGCCCTCGGCAATGACGACCGCGACGCGCGGACGCACGTCGAGCGCGGATTCGCGTTCGGTCAGTGCCGCGTAATCGGCAAAATCGATGTGACGGTAACCGTAGCCTTGTTTCACGCCTTGCGCGATCAGCAAGTCGCGCGCTTCGTCCGGCGTCGCGAGCTGATCGATCAGCTTGTTCTGCAGCGCGAGCTTGGCCATGTCGCCGCCGGCGGCCTTCACGGCTTCGTCGTAATGTTCGATCAGATCGGCAAGCTTGCCAGCATCCAGATGCCGCGCTTCGGCGACGTCCTTGAGATAACCCGACCAAAGGCCGTTCATCCAGTACAGGTCGGCTTCGCGCGATTCCGGCGATTGGTCATTGCGGATGAACGGCTCGGCATAGGATTTGTATTCGCCGACACGGAACAGATGCACGTCCACGCCGAGCCAGTCCAGCGCATCCTTGTAATAGCTGCGATACGCGCCGAAACCGCTGAGCAACACGCCTTCGAGCGAATCCGGGTGCAACAGGATCTGGTTCGCGTGCGCGGCCAGATAATACTGGCGCTGGTCCATGCCGTCGGATATGGCGATGACCTGCTTGCCGGCAGCCTTGAAACGATCCAGCGCGGCACCGACTTCGCGCAGCGTCGACAGCCCCGCGCTTTCGATATCGTCGGGCTTGAGCACGATACGCTCGATACGCCGATCCGCGGCCGCGGTATCGATCGTGCGCAGGATGTCGCGCAATTGCACCTGCTTGGTCTTGTCGCCGAGCAATCCGGAGAACGCGCGCTGCACCGGCTCAGTTGTATACTGTTCCACAATGGAGCCTTTTGGATCGAGCACGAGCGCGCTGCGTTCGGCCAGCTTCGTGCCGCCGTTGCGCAGCGCGACGAAGAACGCGATCAGCAGGAACAGGAAAATCAGATTGAACACGAGCCGCCGCGTGAAATTCAGCAGATTCCACAGGCCGATGAAAAAGCCGGCGATGACGCCGTGTTTCTGGTCCGCCATTTGCTCAAGTCTCCGTAGCTCTGACCGGCACCCTACACGAAAGCTGGGGCCGCCGGCACGCGTCTCAAGTCATGCCGCAAGGTTAGCAGTTGCGCGTTGCCGCTGCGTGAGGCGTGCAAAACGCATCGAAAGCAAGACCGCCGCCACGGTCAAGCCGGCAATCAAACCGATCCACATGCCGGGCGCGCCCAAGCCGGCACGGAACGCGAGCCACCAGCCGACCGGCATGCCGATGCCCCAGTAAGCGAGCGTCGTGATCAGCATCGGCGCGGCAGTGTCTTTCAAGCCGCGCAGCGCCCCGTTCGCGGTGACCTGGATGCCATCGGAAAACTGGAATGCGGCGGCGAGCAGCAGCAGTTGCGCGGCGAAGCTGGCGACTGCGGGGTCTGCCGTGTAAGCCGTCGCGATCGCGTACGGGAACAGCGCCATGATCGTGCACGACAGCAGCTGTGTGGCCAGCGATGTGGCGATGCCGACCCAGCCGGCGTAACGCACTTGTTCGTGATCGCCCGCGCCGACCGCGCGGCCGACGCGCACCGTCGTCGCCATCGCGATGCCGAGCGGAAGCATGAACGCTACCGAGGCGACGTTGATCGCAATCTGGTGTCCGGCCACGGCGCGCGCACCGAGCGAGCCGATCAACAACGCGGCGACGATGAACAGGCTCGCTTCCATCAGGACCGAGATGCCCATCGGCACGCCGAGGCGCAGCAAGTCGAAAATCGTTTGCGGCTGCGGCCAGCGGAAGTGCGCGAATGGCGCGAACTGCCGGTAATGGCGACGGCGCGCAATGTACGTCGCAAACGCGAGCAGCTGCAGCCACAGCACGAGCGCGGTGGCCATGCCGGAACCTTCTGCGCCGCGCGCCGCCAAGCCGAAAGCGCCATACATCAAAACGTAACCGATCGGGGCCAGCAGCACGAGGCCGAGAAAACCGAAATACATCGTCGGCCGCGTCAGTCCCAATCCTTCGGAAAAACCGCGCAGCGCGAAATAGCCCGTCAGCGCCGGCGCGCCCCAGGAAATCGCGTGCAGGAATTTTTGCGTGTCGTCGACGATGCGCGCATCGATACCGAACGCTTGCAACATCAATCCGGCGTGCCGCGCACCGGCGAACAGCACGAGTCCGAGCACGAGCGCGAGCCACAACGCCTGCCGGAACAACGCGCCGATGCGCTCGCGTTCGCCGGCGCCGGCCAGCTGCGCGACCGACGGCGGCAGCGCGAGCATGACGCCGATGGCGCTGACGATCGCCAGCGACCACACACTGGTGCCGACCGCGACGGCGGCGAGCGTCTGCGCGTTGTAGTGACCGGCCAGCAACGTATCGACGACGTTCATGCCGATCGCGGACAGCTGCCCGAGCACCAACGGCGCGGCCAGGCGCGTGGTTTCGCGCAATTCATGGCGCAGGCGGGAGGGGTCCGAAAACATGCGGCAGTGTAGCCGAATCGGCTAAAGTGACGCCGATGAACAGCGCGACCGCAACCGTCGAATCGAGCGTTCCCGACGCGCCAGTCGCGCCGGTGCCGCGCAACTGCCAGAACTGCGGCACGCCGATGCTCGGCGAGTACTGCCATGCATGCGGCCAGCCGAGCAAAGGCATGATCCGGCCGCTGTCGAGCATGCTGCACGATGTCGCCGATACCATCTTCAATATCGACTCGCGCATCTTCCGCACGCTCGGTCCGTTGTATGTCCGCCCCGGCTACCTGACTTGCGAATATTTCGCCGGCCGCCGTGTGCGTTATGTCACGCCGTTCCGCTTGTATTTCTTCCTGAGCGTGATCGCGTTTTTCGCGGCGCAGTTTGCGCTGAGCGATGTCAACATGAACAACGCCGTGATCAGCGATGGCGCCCCGGAGATCGGTGCGGCGCAGACGTCGGAAGAAGTCGAAAAGGCGCGCGACGACGTGGTCGCCCAGCTCAACAAGCTGACCGGCCCGGCCGCCGGCGGCGCCGAGCAGGCGATCAAGAACGTGAACCGCAAAGCCGAGAAGCGCCTGGCTTACCTGCAGCGCGCAGCAGAAGCCAAGGCGAGAGGCGAGCCGCCGCCGATCGACAAGTCCGAAGACAGCAACGATCTTTCCTTCAACGATATTCCCTGGGACGCGCAGAAAAATCCGGTGCGCGTGGCCTGGCTGCCGGTGTTCGCGAACGACCGGCTCAACGCTGCGATCGGGCACATGAAGGACAATCTGCCGCGCATCCGCAAGGACCCGAAACCGTTCCTGCTCGGCGCGTTTGGCATGCTCGCGCAGGTATTGTTCGTGCTGATGCCACTGTTCGCATTGTTGCTGAAGATCTTTTATATCTTCAAGCGCCGCCTGTACATGGAACACCTGATCGTGGCGCTGCACAGCCACGCCTTCGTGTTCCTGTCGATGCTGCTGCTCACGCTCACGGCGCTCGCGCGCGCGTGGGCCGCCGATGCGGCGCCCGCGCTGGCTCCGCTGCTGCGCCTGCTGATGGCCGGCATGTTCATCTGGCTGCCGGTTTACCTGTTGCTGATGCAGAAAAAGGTGTATCGACAGGGCTGGTTTTTCACGACGCTCAAGTTCGGCGCAATCGGCATCTGCTACACGGTGATGATCTCGCTCGGCGTCGCCGCGGCCTTCATTTTGAGTCTGGCCACGACATGATCGCCTATGAAGTGAATCTGGATGTCGACGCGGACGTGTTCGCGCCATTTCGTGCTTGGCTCGACGAACACGTGCGCCACATGCTCGCCCTGCCCGGCTTCGTCTCGGCGGAAATCCTCGAGCGCACCGACCCGCCGCCGCCGAACGGTCGACGCAGCCTGTGCACGATTTATCGTTTGAACAGCGAGGCGGACCTCACGCGCTATCTGCACGAGGACGCGCCGCGCATGCGCGCAGACGGACTCGCACGTTTCCCGGACAAATTCAGCGCGACACGACGCATCCTTACCGCGGCGTGAGTTCGGCGGCGCGCTGTTCCGGCGTCATCTGCACTATCCGCTGTCGATAGGCGTCACGCTGCTCGGGCGCCAATGCGCGCCAATTCCGGCCGAATGCGCGGCGCTGATCGGCCGTCAACGAGCGCAACATTTGTCGCGTCGGCGCGCGTTGCTCCAACGGAACCGACTGCGCGAATTCACGCATCGCGTCGGCACGTTGCTGCGCACCCGCGCCGGCGAGGAACGCGTGGCGCTCCTCTGCACTCATCTGCTGGAATTTTTCGCGCAACGCCGCGCGCTGCTCCGGCGGCAAGCTGCGGAAACGCTGAAATTGCGCACGCAAGCGTTCGCGTTGTTCGGCCGGCAGGCTCTGGAATTGCGCATAGTGTTCGCGCATTTTCGCCAGTTGCTCGGGCGTAGCCTTGTTCCATTTGCGCAGCCGCTCGTCGAACTTGGCGCGCTGCTCGGGATTCATATGCGGATAACGCCGGGCGCCGCGCTGCAGGCGCTGTTGCGCGCCGGGCGGCAACTGCTCCCATTGCGCATGCACGGGATCGAGCACTCGCTGTTCGTCCGCGCTCAATGCGGACCATGCCGGCGCGGGCTGCTCCGGCTGCGCCGATGCGGCAACGCTGCCGAACAGCAACAACAGCAACGCAATGATGCGAAAAGGCGTGTGCATATCAGCCTTGCGGTTCCTGATTTTGCGCGTCGAGCCAGGCGTAGAAATCCAGATCTTCGTAGAACTCGTCGTCATCGGCCAAAGCTTCGTTATCGCCGGCCGACACATCGACCGCTGCGGCGTCCGTTGGCGCGGGCGGCACGCGTCCATGCCACACCGCCAGCGCCAGCAGCAACGCACACGCGCTCGCCAGACCTGCCGGAATGATCCAGACCGCCGGTCTGCGGCGCTGCGCAAGCGCGTTCTGGCGCGCGAGATTCAGGCGCGACAGTGTCGCGGCGTCGAGATGCCGGGTGGAATCGTCGAGCAGGTTTTTTGCGGCTTGCAGCCACTGCGGCTTGTCGTTCATGCGTAATCCTCCAGTTCGCGGCGCAAAGCGGCGAGCGCGCGAAACAAGTGCGTTTTCACGCTGCCTTCGCTGCAGCGCATTGCGTTCGCCGTCGCCGCGACGTCGAAACCTTCCCAGATGCGCAGCAAGAAAGCCTGACGCTGGCGCAGCGGAAGTTTTTTCAACGCCGCGTCGAGCCTGCGCGCCGCATCCGAACCGACCAGACGCAACAGCGGTCCGGGCTCATTCGCGTCGGGCGCCTGCGCGATCGTGTCGGACTCGTCATCGTCGGCGCTGTGCAGCCACGCCGCAAGCCAGCGTCCGCGCACTTGGCGGCGCCGGTGCCAATCGTTGAGGCGACTGTCGAGCACGCGGAAAAACAGCGGTGCCCAGTCGGGCGCCGGCTTGCCGGAATAATGGCGCACGAAGCCGAACATCGCGTCCTGCACCAGGTCCAGTGCTTCGTCGCGGTTGCCCGTGGCCAATTCCGCCATGCGCAGCGCGCGACGTTCTACGCCCTTGAGGAAGTCGTCCAGCGTGCGGTCGGTTACGGTTTCCACGCGGGCGCTGTTCCATCTGGCCGGGGCGATCGGGATTGTAGGCATTGTCGCTACCATGACGTAAGCTCGGATCAGGATGCGATTGCGCCGCGACCGTCTCGTTCAACGCGGCCGCGAGCGTCGCGTTGACAAGACAGAACCGTCGTCCGTACGCAAGCCCTTTTTTGAGCAGTTGTGCACAGCCGCAAGAACGATTCGAGGCTGCCTGATTGCAGCCGTTCATGTAACAAAATATACCTTTTCGCAGTTTGCAAGCTATTGATTGGAAATGAATATTTCAGCTTGGTTAAAGTTTCGCCAAGCCGAAGCAAGGCGCGTCGTCATGCGCTTTGTGTGGGGTCACGCACAGTCTCATGCACAGACTTATCCACATAGGTTGTGGATAAGCAACAAATCGCTTTGACAACATGAGTTTGCCTTTCAATCTTGAGCAATTACTTACGATAATTCTGCAACTCGTGATTCCCGTGAGTTTCCGTCTGAATTTCCTGGCCGACCGACCATGCCGGTAATCCTGCGCGTCGCCGTGCCGGTACCGCTGCCGCAGCTGTTTGACTACCTGCCTCCGGCCGGAATCGACGCGCAGGCGATCGCGCCCGGATCGCGCGTGACGGTTCCATTCGGACGCAGCGAGCGCGTCGGCGTCGTGATTGAGCGGCTCGCCGAATCCGAAATTCCGGAAGACCGACTCAAGCCCGCCAGCGCCGTGCTTGATGCGCAACCGCTGATCACGCGTGAACTGCTGGCGAGCCTGGACTGGGTCGCGCGCTACTATCAGCATCCGCTCGGCGAGGTGCTCGACGCGTCGCTGCCCGCGGGCTTGCGTCGCGCGCGCGCGTTGCCGACCGAAAGTGAACCAGCGTTGATGCTTGCGTCCATCGATCCGACGACGACGAGATCCGGCAGCGCGAGCGCGCACCTGCTTGCGCTGCTGGCCGGCGGACCTTTGAGCTACGCCGCACTCGATGCGCAGCTGCCGAAATGGCGCAGCGCGGCGGCGAGCCTGCGCCGGCGCGGCCTCGTCGCGACCACGCAGGTAACCCCACGTGAGCTGCCGCGCGTACGCATCGAACCGCCACCGCTCAGCGACGAGCAGCGCAACGCAATCGCATTCGTGGCGATGGAATTCAACCGTTTTGCGCCGTGCCTGCTCGAAGGGATCACCGGCAGCGGCAAGACCGAGGTGTATCTGGGGCTTGCCGAGCAAGCGCTCGCGAACGGCAAGCAGATCCTCGTACTCGTGCCGGAAATCGGCCTGACGCCGCAGCTGCTGCGGCGCTTCCGCGAACGCCTCGCCGCGCCGGTGCATCTCATGCATTCGGATCTGGCCGATGGCGAACGCACGCGCGCGTGGCTCGCGGCCGCACGCGGTCGGGCCTGCGTGATTCTCGGCACGCGTTCCGCGATCTTCACGCCGCTGCCGCACGCGGGCTTGATCGTTGTCGACGAAGAACACGACGCTTCCTACAAGCAGCAGGACGGCTTGCGTTACCACGCGCGGGATCTTGCGCTCGTGCGCGCCAAGGCGCTGGGCATTCCGGTCGTGCTGGGATCGGCGACACCGTCGCTGGAAACGTTGGCGAACGTGGAAGCCGGACGTTATCGCAAGCTGCACCTTTCCGCGCGTCCCGGCGCGGCGCGCGAGCCGAAATTCGCCATCGTCGACTTGCGCGGCAAACCGGTGCGCGATGGCTTGTCGCCGGAACTCGTCGTCGCCGTGCGCCAGTGTCTGGCGCGTGGCGAACAGGCGTTGCTGTTTCGCAATCGGCGCGGTTACGCGCCGGTGCTCACCTGCCGCTCGTGCGGGTGGCATGCGGCGTGCGAGCGGTGCGACAAACCGCTGACGTGGCATCGCGGCGATGCGCGCCTGCGCTGCCATCACTGCGGCAAGGACCAGCCGGTACCGACCCAATGCCCGCAATGCCAGCAGACGACGCTCGCGCCGCAAGGCCTCGGCACCGAGCGCATGGAAGAAGGCGTTGCCAGGCTATTCCCCGGCGCGACCGTCGTTCGCATCGATCGTGAAACCACGCGGCGCAAGGATGCGCTCGACGATCTGCTCAATCGCCTGGGATCGGATCAACCCGGTATCCTCGTCGGCACGCAGATGCTGGCCAAAGGACATGACCTGCCGAATCTGACGCTGGTCGGCCTGATCGGCGTGGATGAAGGCCTGTTCAGCGTCGACTTCCGCGCCAGCGAACGGTTGTGCCAATTGATTGTGCAAGTCGCCGGACGCGCCGGACGCGCGCACAAGCCAGGCATCGTTTTGCTGCAGACCCATCATCCGGATCACCCGCTGCTGCGCGAGTTGCTGCGCCACGGGTACGCGCAAGTGGCGCGTGGCTTGCTCGAAGAACGCAAGCTGGCCGCGCTGCCTCCGTACGCGCATCTGGCACTGCTGCGTGCGGAAGCCAAACAGCCCACGGCCATGCAGGAATTCCTTGGCGCCGCGGCAGCGCTTGCGGCAACGCCGTCGCCCGCACTCAGCTTGCTGGGACCGATGCCGGCGCCGATGCCGCGTCGCGCCGGCATGCATCGCGGGCAATTGCTGATCAGTGCCGCCGAACGCAAGCACCTGCACGCATTTCTGCCGAACTGGCTCGCGCGCGTGCGCGAGACCGCACAGGCGCGACGCGTGCGCTGGTCGATCGATGTCGATCCGATCGACCTGTATTGACCGGCCCCGCAGGGGCGAAGGGCAGGATGCCCAGCAGTAAAAGAAACGACCCGGTTTCCCGGGCCGTTCCAATATTTGCCGCTGGATTGAAACTTAAGCGGCGAAGACGGCGCGCATTTTTTTCATCGCGTTGACTTCGACCTGACGAATGCGTTCGGCGGAAACGCCGTATTCGTCAGCCAGATCCTGCAGCGTGGCCTTGTCGCCATCACCGAGCCAACGCCGTGTGATGATGTCGCGCGAGCGCGCGTCCAGCTTGGCCAGACCCTGCTTGAGCGCGCCGAGGTCGGACTCCTCCTGGCTGTCGCTTTCCAGCGTGTGGTACGGATCGGCGCCATGATCGACGAGGTACGCGACCGGGGCGGGCCGCTCGTCGTCGTCGGCATCGGACGGCGCGTCGAACGCCATATCGTGGCCGCTCAAGCGCGATTCCATTTCCAGCACGTCGGCCGTGGAGACGCCCAGGTCCTTCGCCACCGCAGCGACTTCCTGTGCGTTCATCCAGCCCAGGCGCTTTTTCGACTTGCGCAGATTGAAGAACAACTTGCGCTGCGCCTTCGTCGTCGCGATCTTGACGATGCGCCAGTTGCGCAGGATGAACTCGTGCATTTCGGCGCGGATCCAATGCACGGCGAACGACACCAGGCGCACGCCCATCGTCGGATCGAAGCGCTTGACGGCCTTCATGAGGCCGATGTTGCCTTCCTGGACGAGATCGCCGAGCTGCAGACCGTAACCGTTGTAACCGCGCGCGACGTGCACGACGAAACGCAGATGCGAGAGCACCAGGCGCTTGGCCGCGTCCAGATCGTTTTCATCCGTATATTGATGTGCCAGTGCCTGCTCTTCCTCGAGCGTGAGCACCGGAATTTGATGCACGGCATTCACATACGCGTCGAGACTGCCGATCGGGCTTGGGATCGGCAGATTGTTTGCAACCAAGGCAGAAGCTGTCATTGCAGGACTCCTCAATGGAGCGAATGTTAGCACTCCGGTATTGAGAGTGCTAAAAGCGCTCGAAGTTCCCAAACCGGCGTCCATTCGCCGATTTTCTGAACTGCATGGTACACCAAATCCAAAGTTCTGTCACGTCCGTAGAGACCCGGCAGAAATATATTTACTTTCAAGCAATTGGAATAATGGTGCGCTGCGGGGACCGCCACCAGTGCCGGAAGCTCAGGTGTCGAGTTTCAGGGTCGCGGCCGGCGGCAGGCCCCAGTCGATTTCGGCTTGACCGTGCTCGCGCAGATAGGCGTTCGCCGCCGAGAAGTGGCCGCAACCGATGAAACCGCGGTGTGCCGACAAGGGCGACGGATGCGGCGCCTTGAGCACGCGATGGCGCTGCACATCGACCAGCCGGCCCTTGTGCTGCGCCGGATTGCCCCAGAGCAGGAATACGAGGCCTTCGCGTTCGCGATTGAGATGTTCGACGATCGCGTCGGTGAACCCTTCCCAGCCCTTGCCATGATGCGAACCGGCCAGTCCGTTTTCGACCGTTAGCACGGCGTTGAGCAGCAGCACCCCCTGGCGCGCCCAGGGCACGAGACAGCCGTGATCCGGGCGTGGAATACCCAGGTCCCGCTGCAGCTCGGCGAAGATGTTCTGCAGGGACGGCGGCGGCGGCACTCCGGGCAGCACCGAGAAACACAATCCGTGCGCCTGACCCGCGCCGTGGTACGGATCCTGGCCGAGGATCACGACTTTTACGCTGTCGAACGGCGTGGTATCGAGCGCCGCGAAGATGCGCCTGGGCGGTGGATAAATCTTCTTGCCGGCGCGCAGTTCGCCGCGCAGGAACTCCGAGAGACGCTGCATCTCGGGGCGGTCCAGGTAATCGCCGACTCGCGCCTTCCACGAAGGCTCGAGTTTCAGATCACGCGCACTCACGCCGCAGCGGGATGCTGCCGCACATGCTGCGACACGCGCATTTGGAACAGCAGTTTCGTGATCAGCAGGCGTTCCTCGATCGGCTTCTGCACCAGATCGTTGGCACCGGCGCGCAGCAGCGCCGTCTGGTTCTTCGGGTTGTCGTCACCAGTCATGATCAAGACCGGCAACCGGCCTTTGGCATAGCCGAACTCGTTGCGGATGCGTTCGAGCAAGTCGCCACCGGTCAGCTCGCCCTTGAGATTCACGTCCGACAATACGACGTCGCAGCCGACGCGGCCTTGCACCATGCCGGTTTCCAGATGCGCGACCGCATCCTCGACGCTGGTCACGTGCAATACGGTGAGGCCGTATTTTTCCAGCATGCGCCGCGTGGCCAATGCGACCACGCGGCTGTCTTCGACGTACAGCACTTCGCCTTTGACCTGCGTTTCCGGGCGCACGTAGCCGCGGATGAACGCGGCGAGTGCCTGGAAGCCGAGCGACTTGTCGAAATAATCGGTGACGACCTCGCTGAGTTCGCGGTTGATCAGCCGCTCGTTGACATCGCCGGACACGATGACGATCGGGATATACGCTTGCGGTGAGTGGTCGCGCACGTGTTTGGCCAGATCGAGCCCGTCCATGTCCGGCAACCGCAACGCGGTCGTGACGAGATCGACGACGCCCGCTTCGAGCTGCTTTTTCGCTTCTTCGCCGGATTCGCACGACAGCACCGTCACGCCCGGCAGATCGGCCTTGAGCAGCTGTTCGATCAGGCGGCGCACGACCTTGGAGCCGTCCACGACCATCACGCGCGGCGATTCGCTGGCGATATGGCGGGTAAGTGCGGCAGCCTCGGCCATGACGGTTATTTGGGTTGTCCCAAAGCGATGTGCCGCGAGGCGGCGATCAGCGCGCCGAGCCAGCCGAGCACGACGCTGGCGGCGAGTGCGCCAGCCATCGCCTGCAGCGACAGCGCGTGCACGGCGAACCGATGGTCGTAACTGGCCGTGAGCGCCGCCAGCGGCGCCGCCAGGAACCATTCGACGATTGCGATCAGCATCAGACTCATCACCCCCGCCAACATACCGTACCACAGGCCGGTATACAAAAAAGGCCGGCGCACGAAGCCGTCGTCGGCGCCGAGCAACTGCATGACGGCGATCTCCTCGGCGCGGCCGGCGATGTCCAGGCGCACGGTATTGCCGATCACCAGCAGCGCGGCCAGTGCCAGCAACGCGGCAAACACCGCGGCGCCACGCTCGCCGAGTTCAAGAATCGCGCTCAGGCGTTGGCGCCATTGCGCATCGTACTGCACCAGATCCACTGCAGGATCGCCGCGCAACTGTGCGGCGAGCTTTGCGGAGGCGTCTGTGGCGGCGGTCGCGCGCGGACTTATGACCAGCAGCGTCGGCAGCGGATTGTAATGCAGGACCTTGAGCGCATCGGCGAAGCCGGCGCGACTGCGGAATTCTTCGAGTCCCTCCTCGGGCGGCTTGACGACGACGCTGCCGACCTGCGCATCGCCGCGCAAATGCTCCGCGAATCGGTTTGCGGCGGCAATATCGATATCCGGTTTGAGGAATACGCTGATTGCGCGCGCATCTTCGACCTGGCCGCCCAAACCGCGCGCATTGTCGAGCAGTAGCCAGAACAACAGCGGCAGCGCGAGCGCCAGACTGAGTACCGCCAGGGTCAACGCAGTCGCAATCGGACGCGCGGCGAGGCGGCCCAGGCTCGAAAACAGGCTGTACAAGTGCTGCTCGCGCCACGCGCGTTGCGAGAATTTGTCGCGCTGCGCCGGCGCAGCGGGTTTCGCGCGATTTTTCTCGATGCGTCGATTCATGGACGGAAATCGTCGAGCAGTTTGCCGTGATCCAGAACCAGGACGCGTTTGCCCATGCGCTTGACGAGCGGCAGATCATGGCTGGCGACGAGCACGGTCGTGCCGACTTGCTGGAACTCGCCAAACAGCGCCATGACTTCGCCGGCGAGCTGCGGATCGAGGTTGCCGGTCGGTTCGTCGGCGATCAGCACGGCGGGTTTGGCAACGATTGCGCGCGCGATGCCGACGCGCTGCTGTTCGCCGGCCGAAAGCGTCGCCGGTTGCGAGGCCTCGTATTTGAGCAAGCCGACCTTGTCGAGCGCGGCCCGCACGCGCTTGCCGACCTCTTCGCGTGCCGTGCCGGCGATGACGAGCGGCAGCGCGACGTTGTCGAAGACGCTGCGGTCGATCAGCAGGCGATGGTCCTGAAACACCATGCCGATGCCGCGGCGCACACGCGCAACGCCGCGCCGGCGCACCTGCGTCAGATTCTGGCCATTGACGGAAATGTGTCCGCGCGACGGCCGTTCGAGCAACGCGACGAGCTTCAAAAGTGTACTTTTACCGGCGCCGGAATGGCCGGTGAGAAATGCCATTTCGCCAGCTGCGAGTTCGAAGCTCAGCTCGTTGAGCGCTTCGTGTCCGGACGCATAGCGTTTGCTGACGCGGTCAAACGTGATCATTTGACCATCTGATTCATTTCAAAAATCGGCAGCAGAATGGCGAGCACGATGAACAATACCATCGCGCCGACGAGCAGAATGACGGCCGGGCCGAGAATTGCCGTCAGCGTCGTAATCCAGCGATCGAGATCGCGCTGCTGGTTGTTCGCCGCTTCATCGAGCATGCGCTCGAGTTCGCCGGCGCGCTCGCCGCTGGCGATCAGGCGCAGCGCCACGGGGGGAAAGTAGCCGCTCTCGCCGAGCGCACGCGAAAAGCCGCCGCCTTCGCGCACCTTGACCGCAGCACGCTTGATCGCCGCGCGCATCGGCAGATTCGCCATGACCTGCGCGCCGATTTGCAGCGCCTCGAGCAACGGCACCGCGCTCGCGGTGAGCAGCGCGAGCGTGCGCGTACAGCGCGCCGTGTTGGCGGCGCGCACGAGGCGGCCGATCAGCGGCACGCGCAGCAGGAACGCGTGCCATTTGTAGCGCGCCGCTTCGGCGCGCAATGCGAGCTTGCCGCCGATCGCGGTAACGATGAGCAAAACGAGCAGCAGCCAACCCCACGTTTTGACCAACGTGCTCAGCGCCAGCAATGCGCGGGTCGGCCACGGCAACGCCTGATGCATCTGCGTGAACACGCCGACGATCTGCGGCACGACATAAGCGAGCAAGCCGGTGACGACCGCGACGGCCACGATCGTCAGCAAGACCGGATAGGCCAGCGCCGCCCAGACCTTTTGATTGAGCGCGTCGCGCGCCTCGGAGTAATCGGCCAACCGGGCGAGTACTTGATCGAGCTTGCCGGATTGCTCGCCGGCCGCGACCGAGGCGCGATAGATTTCCGGAAAACTTTCCGGCGCTTCGGCCAAGCCGGCGGCCAACGTCGAGCCTTCCATCACGCGCGCGCGCAAGCTGACGACCAACGTGCGCGCACGCGTGTCGTCGTTCTGTTCGGCCAGCGCCGCGAGCGCTTCGTCCACCGGCAATCCGGCCTTGAGCAAGGTTGCCAGCTGGCGCGTGAGCAATGCCAGCTGCGCGCCGCTCAACCCACTCGCGAACATACCGCGCTGCTGTCGCTGCGCGACTTCGGCGACTTCAAGCGGATTCAGACCTTGCTCGCGCAGACTCGCGCGCACCGCGCGTGCGGTGTCGCCCTGCAGCACGCCGCGCTGGGTTTTGCCGGCGTGATCGAGAGCTTGGTAGGCGAATGCGGGCATGCCGCGAAGTTTACGTCAGGGGCTGACGGCCAGCCGACTGTGACGCATGCCGTAGCCGAAATAGATCAACGCGCCGATGGCGACCCAGACCAGGAACACCATCCAGGTGATCGCCGCCAGCTCCGACAGCAGCCCGATCGAAAAAAGTATACCGACGACCGGAATCACCGGTACCCACGGCGTGCGGAACGCGCGCGGCAAGTCGGGTTTGCGCACGCGCAGCAGCAGCACCGCCGAGCAGATCACGATGAATGCGGACAGCACGCCGATGTTGACGAGCTTGGCCACTTCGCCGAGTGGGAACAGCGCCGCGACCAGCGCCGTGAACACGCCGAGCGCGATCGTCGGGCGGTGCGGCGTGCCGTACTTCGGATGCACTTTGGCGAACCAGCCGGGCAACAGGCCGTCGCGCGAGAGCGCGAACCAGATACGTGCCGCGGCGAGCATGAACGCAAAAATCACCGACAGGATGCTCGCAATCGCGGTCGCCGAAATCGCCGCGCCGATCCACTTCATGCCGAGTGCCTGGAACGCGCTCGCAACCGGGGCGTCGTTGGCGAGCTGCGTGTACGGCACCATGCCGGTCAGCATCAGCGTGATCGTGATGTACAACACCATCGAGATGCCGAGCGAGAGCAGGATCGCACGCGGCAGGTCGCGCTGCGGATTCTTCGCTTCTTCGGCGGCGGTGGTCAGCGTGTCGTAGCCGAATACGGCGAAGAACACCACGGCCGCGGCGGTCACCACACCCGGCAAGCCGAAATGGCCGACGCCTTGCGCGTCGACCGTGCGCTCGGGAATGAACGGGTGCCAATTCGCCGGATTGATGTAGAACACGCCCACCGCGATGACGAGCAGCACGGCGACGACCTTGATCGCGACGATGAACGTGTTCGCTCGCGCACCCCATTCGGTGCGCAACGTCAGCAGCGCGGCCACCGCCAGCGCAACGAGAGCGGCGATCAGATTGAATATGTGGCCCGCGCCCGAACCCGGCGCGCCGCGCAAGGCATCCGGGACGTGGATGCCGATCGCGTCGAGCAGGTTCAGCACATAACCGGACCAGCCGCTCGCCACCGCGGAGACGATCAACGCGTATTCCAGCAGCAGATCCCAGCCGATCATCCAGGCGATGCCTTCGCCGAGCACCGCGTAGCCGTACGTGTAAGCGCTGCCAGTGACCGGAATCAACCCGGCGAATTCGGCGTAGCACAGCGCCGCCGCGGCACTCGCGATGCCGGCGATGATGAAGCTCAACGCGACCGCCGGGCCTGCATTCGTCGCCGCCTGTTGTCCGGCCAGCACGAAGATGCCGACGCCGATGATGCCGCCGAGTCCGATCGCCGTGAGTTGCCACACGCCGAGCACGCGGCGGAAATCGTGGCGCGCGCCAAGCTCGGCCTGCAGTTGCTCAATCGGTTTGTGACGCGTCAGGTTGTCGATCAGGCTCATGCATTTCCCCGGTAGGTCGGCGCGGCGATCATACCGGACTTCCGCGGCGCGACTACAGCGAACGCGCCTGCAGAGATACCTGCTTCTTGCCGCCGCCGAGCCACTGCGTGCCGACTTCGCGAAAACCGAAGCGCGCGTGGAAACCTGCGGACGCCGGATTCGGAGGATGCACATCGAACTCGCAGGTCACCTGACGCGCGCCGCCGGCGCGCGCGAACGCGAACAGATCCTCGTACAACAGCGCGCCGAGGCCGCGGCCGTGCCGGTCGGCGCTGACGACGATGCGATCGATGTAGAGGAATTCGGGATAGCGCTGCGCGAACCAGCGGTAGTTCGGACTGTCGTAGTCGGCGCCTTCGCGAAACGCAAGCAGGAAAGCCGCAACGACGCCTTCGACTTCGACGACGCGGTGATATGCCGCTTGCGCATGCAAATGCTGCAGGCGAGCAGTATCGAGCGGACTCAGGAAATGCACCGATTCGGCATTCAAGGCGAGAATCGCGGCGAAGTCGCCAGCGACGGCCGGGCGAATCGCGACGTTCATTCCTCGCGCGTTACGCGCAACACTTCCTCGGCCGCGGTGATGCCGGCCACGCACTTGCGCCAGCCGTCGTCGAGCATGCTCGGTGTGCGTGTGCGCGCGTGGCGTTCCAGGTCCGCCTCGGCAGCGCTAGCGTGGATCAGGCGGCGCAGTTCCTCGTCGACGGTCACGTATTCGTAGATGCCGGTGCGGCCCTTGAAGCCGGCGTGGCGGCCGGCGGCTTGCGCGGTCGGTCGGTGCAGGTTCGCGACCGTTCCAGCCGGCTTGCCGAACGCGGCGAGTTCGCGCGGGCTTGCCGCGTACGCTTCGCGTGTGGCCGGGTCGAGCACGCGCACGAGCCTCTGCGCGAGCACGCCGATCAGCGACGAAGACAGCAGGAACGGTTCGACGCCCATGTCGCGCAGGCGCGTGACCGCGCCAACTGCGGAATTCGTGTGCAGCGTCGACAGCACGAGATGGCCGGTCAGCGACGCCTGCACCGCGATCTGCGCGGTTTCCAGATCGCGGATTTCGCCGACCATGACGACGTCGGGATCCTGGCGCAGGATCGCGCGCAACCCGCGCGCGAAGCTCATATCGACCTTCGTGTTTACCTGGGTCTGGCCGACGCCGTCGATGTAGTACTCGATCGGGTCTTCCACGGTCATGATGTTGCGGCTCGCATCGTTCAGACGCAGCAGCGACGCGTACAGCGTCGTCGTCTTGCCCGAACCGGTCGGACCGGTAACGAGCAAAATGCCGTGCGGGCGTTGGATCGTTTCCGAGAGCAACCCGAGCGTGTCCGGCGCCATGCCGAGCTGCGCGAGATCGAGCTTGCCGGCCTGCTTGTCGAGCAGGCGCAGCACGACGCGTTCGCCGTGGCCGGCCGGGATCGTCGACACGCGCACGTCGACGGGGCGTCCGGCAATTTTCAGACCGATGCGGCCGTCCTGCGGCAGGCGCTTCTCGGCGATATCGAGCTTGGCCATGACCTTGATGCGCGAGACGACCGCGTTCGCGATCGCTTTCTGCGGACTCAACACTTCGCGCAGCACGCCATCGATGCGAAAACGCACGACCAGACGGTTCTCGAACGGTTCGACGTGGATATCGCTCGCGCCTTCCTTGACTGCCTCGGTGAGCAGCGCATTGATCAGGCGGATGATCGGCGCATCGTCTTCGGATTCGAGCAGGTCTTCGGGTTCCGGCAGTTCATCGGCGAGCGTTTTCAGATCGAGCTCGTCGTCGAAATCGGCGACCATCGCGCGCGCGTCGTCGCCTTGCTCGTAGAGCGAACGGAGCAACTGCTCGTAGGCCGCGGCGTCGTGGCGCACGAGCTTGAGCGGCGCGCCGAGATAGCGGCGCAACTCGCTGAGCACTTCCGGTTTCACGCCCTCGCGCCACGCGACTTCCGCACCGTCGTCGCGCCAGGCGACGAGCGTCGCGCCATTGCGGCGCGCGAAACCGAAGCTCGGCCGCGCTGGGCGCGTGGTGGCGGTCAAGGCTTGCGTGCTCCGGGCGCATCCTTCGGCGCCACGTCGAGCGCCGGACTGGCGAGGAAATCGTGCACTTCCGGCAACATCGGCTGCTGGCTGCGCGGCGTGATCGTCTCGCGATTCTCGCGCATCTGCAGCTGTTCGGTGCGAATAAAATTATACTTTTCCTCGGACACCGCGGCTTCGGTTACCGAGTCCTTGAGGATGCGCGGGTGCAGGAACACCATGAGATCCTGCTTGGCGTGGTCGTTGCTGCGGTAGCGGAACAGATTTCCGACCAGCGGAATCTCGCCGAGGCCCGGCACCTTTTGCACGCTGTCCTTGACGTTGTCCGAGATCAGGCCGCCGAGCACGAGCAGCGAATCGTTCTTCACGAGCACGGTCGTCTTGACTTCACGCTTGTTGGTGACGAGATCGACCGCGCCCTGCACCGGCGGCAACAGGTTCGAAACCTCTTGATGCAAATCCAGGCGCACCGCGTCGCCGGAATTGATGTGCGGCGTGACGGTGAGCGTCAGGCCCACGTCCTTGCGCTGGATCGTCTGGAACGGATTGCCGATGCCGCTCGTATTCGTGCTGCCGGCCGTGCCGGTGTTGGTCGCGTACGAGCCGGTCAGAAACGGAACTTCCTGGGCGACCTTGATCATCGCTTCCTGATTGTCGAGCGTCATCACCGATGGCGTGGAAAGAATGTTGTTTTTGCCATTGCTGCGCAGCGCCGAGACCAGGGCGCCGAGGCTGAGCAGCTTCTTGCCGTTGACCCGGATCGTATCCAGATAGCCGAGGTTCAAGCCGTTGCCGAGCGTGTTGGCGATCGGCGAGGAGTTCAAGCCCGCGGTCGCGGCGAAGATGTTGTTGCCGGCGGTGGTGCCGTTGAAATTCGTACCGCCGATGACGTGGTCGCTCAGCGGCAGCTGCCACTGCACGCCGAGTTCATTTGCGGTTTCATCGGCGACTTCGGCGATCACCGCTTCGATCAGCACCTGCGCGCGGCGGATATCGAGCTGGCGGATCACCGAGGCGAGCGAGCGAAACACCGCGGGCGGCGCGCTGATGACGAGCGCGTTGTCGCCTTCGTGCGCCTGGATCGTCGCGGTCGAACTATTCGAACCGGAAGCGCCGCCCGTCGGCGCGCCGGCGGCGGCGGCCTTGCCGGGCTGCACGTCGCCGGTCAGCGTCGCGGCGACGCCCTGCAGGATCGGCACCATGTCTTTCGCGTTCGCGTAGTTCAAATACACGACCTGGGTTTCGCCGCCATCGTTGATCGGCGTGTCCAGATGCGTGACGAGTGCGCGCATGCGCAGACGACCGCTCTTGCCGCCGGACAGCAGAATCGAATTCGTGCGTTCGTCGGCGAATACCTTCGGCGCATCGCCGAGCGCATCGGCCTTGTTGTCGCCGGCCAGCTGCGTCATCGTGCGCGCGACTTCCGCGGCGCTGGCGTGCTGCAGCGGAATGACTTCGACGCCGGCATCCGACACCGTGTCAATGCGCTCGATAATGCTGGCCACGCGATCGACGTTGCCGGCGCGATCGGAAATCACCAGCGAGTTGGAACCCGGATGCGCGATCAGCTGCGCACCTTGCGGCATCAGCGGCCGCAATATGGGTACGAGTTCGGTCGCCGACACGTGCTTGACCGGCACGATCTGCGTGACGAGTTCGTCGGGTTCATGGCCATGCGTGCCATTGAGGCCGCCGGAGCCGTCCTGCTGCGCCATCGCTTCGGGCACGATCTTGATCATGCTGCCGGACGGGATCGCGGCGTAACCGTGCACGCGCAGCACCGACAGGAACACGTCGTAGATCTCGTCGGGTTTCATCGGGCGTGCCGAAACCACGGTGACCTTGCCGGACACGTTCGGACCGACGATAAAGTTCTTGCCGGTGATTTCCGACACCGTGGCGATCAGCGCCTGGATGTCGGCTTCCTTGAGGTTCAGCGTATGCGTACCGGGCGGGTTTGCCGGCGCCGGCGCATTACCGGGTTGCGCAACCGCGCAAGTCACGCACAGCATCAGTGCAGCGGCGAAGCAGTAACGGATCATCACTTTCCCCAAAAAAACGTCATTTCAAATTGATCGTCAGCGTCGCCGGCTTGCCGTCGCGCAGCACGGTCACTTGCAGGCTCGATGCGCTTTTCAGATTGTCCGCCATCTGCTGCAGATTCGACAGATCGGTGACCGAGGCCCCATTCACCGCGGTGACGGTATCGGTGGCTTTCAGACCCGCCTGGCTGATCAGTGCGCCGAGCTGACCGGCGCCGGACAAGCGCGCGCCGGCGAGCTTGCCATTCTCGTAAACGGGTTCGACGTGCACCTGCTTGGCAAGTTCATTCGCGTCCATGCGCAGGCCGCTCTGCACGCTGGTCCAATCCGCCGCGGCACCATGGGCCATCGTCGGCGCGATGAAAATCGGTGCCGCGCCATTGGCCTTGTTTGGATTTGCGGAAGCGGCGGTGCTCGCGCCGCTGCGCGATCCGGATTCCGGCACCGGCGCGTGCGCTTCGGGCTGTGGCAGGTTCAGGGTTTCACTGACGCCTTCGTGGCTGAGCACGACGTGATCGGCGTAGACCTCGGCGACTTTCGCTCCGGCCACGTCGTCGCCGACCTTGTATGCACTCTCGGCGCCGTGTTCGTCTTCGATCATCGCGATGCCTTGGCTTGCATCGGGCAACGCGAGCGTGCCACGCAGCGTGAGTTTGAGCGTGGTCGCCGGCGCGCGCGCGGCTTGCGCGAGCAACACGGCCTGTGGATTGCCGAACAGATGCCACTTGGCGACCGACGGCGCAGGCGGCGCGCTGGACGCCGCGGCCGGCGGCGGCGCGGCGGCGGATTCATCCGGCTGTGGCACGAACAGCCAGGCCAGGCGCACGAGCAGCCACAGGCAGAGAGCGCCGGCGCCCACGCAAACGGCGAGCGCGGCCAAGCGTGACAGGCGGGCCTGTTCGGCAGTTGAAAACGAACTCAGCATGCAACGGTGCGCGGCGGTTACTGCCACGAACTTTAGCAGGATTCACCGCGAAAGCTGTGAACTGCGCTACCCGATCAGCCAAGCGCCAGCCGGATGACGCTAAGACCGCTTGAACAAATTTCCCAGGCGCCGGAAGAAACCCGGCTTCTTGTGCTGCAGCGACGCCACCGCAGCGGCTGGCGCGGTCGTCGATACCGGTTGGTGTCCGTGCGGACGCTTCTCGGCCGGTTTGTTCGCGGTACTTTGCTGCGTGCCGTTGACGGCGGACTCCGCACCATTGCCGCGCCCACGACCGCGTCCGCCGCGACGGCGTTTGCGCTCGCCGCTACCACCCTCGCGAGCGGGAGCATGGGCTGGCGCGGATGCGTGCGCGGGCGCATGCGTGGGCGCCGGTGCGGGGCGCGGCGTGTCGCGGCGCGCGCCATGCGGGCGCGAGCCCGAACTGCGCGAGCGCTGCTTCGGCGGCGGCGCGGTCGGAATCGAGCCGTCGTCTTCTTCTTCGACCACCGGCACGTTCGCGCGCACGCGCGGCGGCGGCAGCACGAGCAACTGCGGATCGACGCGCTCGACCGGAATCTTCTGTTCGATGTAGGCCTCGATATCGGGTAGACCCTGCGCGTACATGTCGCAGGCGAAGCTGATCGCGTCGCCCTCGGCACCGAGGCGCGCGGTGCGGCCGATGCGGTGCACATAATCTTCCGCATCCTGCGGGAGATCGTAGTTGTAGACGTGGCTGACATCGGGAATGTGCAAGCCGCGCGCGGCGACATCGGTCGCGATCAGCACCTCGATCTCGCCGCGCCCGAATTTGCCGAGCAGGCTCTGGCGCTTTTTCTGCGGCACGTCGCCGGACAACATGCCGACGAGAAAACCCTGTTTTTCCAGGCGCCGCGCGACTTTCTCGGCGGCGACTTTCATGTTGACGAAGATCATGCTGCGCTTGGCGTCGGTGCGCGAGAGCAGGCCGATCAGCAGCGGCAGCTTTTCCTCGGTCGCCGGGAAATAGACGACCTGGCGCACGCGATCGGCCGTGATGTTTTCGGTTTCGACGGTGAGCTTGATCGCCTCGTTCATGTGCTCGTAGGCGAGTTCGAGCACGCGGTGCGACAGCGTCGCCGAAAACAGCAGGCACTGGCGGCGATTGCGCTCGGGCAGGCGGCGCAGGATGTAGCGCACGTCGGCAATGAAGCCGAGGTCGAACATGCGGTCGGCTTCGTCGATCACCATCACTTCGACCGCACGGAACGAGAACACGTGCTGCTTGAAGTAATCGAGCAGCCGGCCCGGCGTCGCGATGACGATGTCGACGCCATCGCGCAACTGCTGGCGCTGCTTGTCGTAATCGACGCCGCCGTAGATCAGCGCGGATTTGAGCCCCGTGTCGCGGCCCAGGCTGCGGAAATCCTTTTCGATCTGGATCGCGAGTTCGCGCGTCGGCGCGATGATCAACGCGCGCGGATCGTTGGGCCCGCGCTCGGTCAGCGCCGGCTGCGTCAGCAGGCGTTGCATGACAGCGACGAGGAATGCCGCGGTCTTGCCGGTGCCGGTCTGTGCCTGGCCGGCAACGTCGCGGCCCGCGAGCGCGACCGGCAAGGTCAGCGCCTGGATCGGCGTGCAGCGCGTGAATCCGGCGGCGTGCAGGCTGGACAGCACGCTCGGGTGCAGTTCGAAACTGTCGAAGAATGTATCGGTAAGCGGTTGGTGATGATCTGGCATGGGCCTTCCCGGCCGATTCGATATGAAAGGGCGCTTGATTTACGCGCGGCGCGGCCCAACTGATTGTCCTGACTTGATTAAGTCGGGCGCTTGGGCTGAAATGAACCGATCAGCCGTCCGGTCTGACCGCAAAGTGCCGCTATTCTAACCTAAAGCATGATGTGAGCGCCGTTTTGGCGACTTTCAACCATTTGGAGAACACCGTGAGTACTGCAATTGCACATGTGGGCGACGACCAATTCGAGGACCAGGTATTGAAATCGAGCGAGCCGGTGCTCGTGGATTTCTGGGCCGAATGGTGCGGCCCGTGCAAGATGATCGCGCCGATCCTCGACGAGGTGGCGCAAAACTACGCCGGCAAACTCAAAGTGGCCAAGGTCAATATCGATCACAACCAGAAGACGCCGCGCAACTACAACGTGCGCGGTATACCGACGTTGATGATCTTCAAGGACGGCAAGGTACAGGCCACGCAAATCGGCGCGCTGAGCAAGACGCAGTTGACGCAATTGATCGACAAGACGATTTCAGCGGCGCCTGCCAGCAAAGTCGGCTAGGTCGGAACCAAAATGAACGCCAAGCAAGTCCGGCGCGATGCCGGACTTGCTGAATAGCGCGAAAAAGCGAAGAATAGACACGAGACGCGATGCTGGACGCTTGCATAGCGTAGTGCTAAGTTAAACGAGCCTGCTGGGCGATCTGCCCGGCCCGCCCTTCCCCGATCCTTCCAATCCGTAACTACTACGGCGCCTGCACGAGGTCCGTTCGTGACTGAACCCGATAACAAAGATTCTGGCGCAAGCCATTCCAATGACGAAGCGCGTGCCGATACCAAGCGCGCGCGCAACGACGCGCCTGACGCACCGCCACCGGCTGCCGAAGGCGGCGATGTCCAAGCTCCGCAAGGCGGCCAAAACGGCGAGAACCGTCCGCAAGGCAATCGCCCGCAAGGTCGACGCGATCGCAATCGCCGTGACCGCAGCCGCGGTGGCGGCGGCGGCGAGCGTGGTGGTCAGCAACGCTTCCAGCCGCCGCAGGACGAGGAATACGACGAGTCCAAGAACGGTGGCGGCGATGGCCCGCTGATCGATCTGAATGAACTCAAGCGCAAGCCCGCGCATCTGTTGCTCGTGCTTGCCGATGAACTCGGCATCCAGGAAGGCGTGGCGCGAGCGCGCAAGCAGGACATCATCTTCCTGATACTGAAGGCGCATGCGCGCGCCGGCGGCGGCATCCAGGCCGAAGGCGTACTCGAAATCCTGCAAGACGGCTTCGGCTTCCTGCGCGGCCCGGACGAATCCTATCTCGCCGGACCCGACGACATTTATGTGTCGCCGTCGCAGATTCGCCGCTTCAACTTGCGCACGGGCGACTACATCGCCGGACGCGTGCGTCCTCCAAAAGAAGGCGAACGTTATTTCGCGCTGCTGAAAGTCGACACGATCAACGGGGAACCGCCGGAGGCATCGAAGAACAAGGTGTTGTTCGAGAATCTGACGCCGCTGTTCCCGCGCAAGATGTTTCATCTGGAGCGCGGTAACGGTTCATCCGAGGACATCACGGGACGCATTCTCGATCTGATTGCGCCGGTCGGCCGCGGCCAGCGCGGCATGATCGTGTCGCAGCCGAAAGCCGGCAAGACGATGATGCTGCAGAACGTCGCGCAGGCGATCGTGCAGAATTATCCGGAAGCGCATCTGATCATTCTGCTGATCGACGAGCGTCCGGAAGAAGTCACCGAAATGCAGCGCGGCGTGCGCGCCGAAGTGATCTCGTCCACATTCGACGAGCCCGCCGTGCGCCACGTGCAGGTCGCCGAAATGGTGATCGAACGCGCCAAGCGCCTCGTCGAGCACAAGAAGGACGTCATCATCCTGCTCGATTCGATCACGCGTTTGGCGCGCGCCTACAACACCGTGGTGCCGGCGTCCGGCAAGGTGCTGACCGGCGGCGTCGACGCCAACGCGTTGCAGCGGCCGAAGCGTTTCTTCGGCGCCGCGCGCAACGTCGAGGAAGGCGGTTCGCTGACGATCCTCGCCACCGCGCTGGTCGAGACCGGCTCGAAGATGGACGAAGTCATCTACGAGGAGTTCAAGGGCACCGGCAACATGGAAGTGCACCTGGACCGCCGCATTTCCGAAAAACGCGTCTATCCGTCGATCAACATCAATCGCTCCGGCACGCGCCGCGAGGAGCTGCTGATCGAACCGGACATGCTGTCCAAGATCTGGATCCTGCGCAAACTGCTGCATCCGATGGACGAACTCGCGGCGATGGAATTCATGCTCGACAAGATGAAGAACACCAAGTCGAACGACGAGTTCTTCAACGCGATGAAGCGCTGAATCAAAAAGGCCGGCATTGCCGGCCTTTTCTTTTCCTCATGGTGCAGCAAGCGCGAGCGTGAACCGAGGCTCGCTTCCAGCATCCCCGCGCGCACCGTCTGCGGGTAAATACTCCCCTGCCGACAAGTTGTCCGTACAAATATCCTGCAACGCAAGGTGACATCCCGCGTCACCCGCGTATAGTCCGCGCGGCAAACACGGTCCGCTGGTCTGGAAAATTGCGCCGCTCAGCATGGGGCGAGGGTGGCAACGTGCCGAAGAGCACGTGTTTTACCAATTCAATCCAATAACGGGAGAGCTTAATGCGTTCGTCAATTCTCGCACTTTGTATCGCAGGCGCCCTGGCAGCGTCTTCCGCCTTCGCCGGCGTTCCTCAGGGTTCCAATACCGAACTGCTCGGCCCTTCCGGCAAGGGTTACGGCGTTCCGGCCACGGCGGCAAATGGTAACGCCAAACCAGGTGGCGGCGGCGGCGGTACTCAGGCCGGCATCAACTACCACGGCGGCCCGGTGATCCTCGGCACCACGAATGTGCACTTCATCTATTACGGTCAGTCGTCCTGGCCGAATTCAACGCAGAAGAGCATTCTCGAGAATTATCCGAGCAGCGTGGGTGGCTCGGGCTATTTCAACATCAACACGACGTACTACAACAGCAGCAATCAGCACGTCAGCAACTCCGTGCACTTCTCCGGCTCACAGAGCCACGCCGAGACCTACGGCACGTCGCTGTCGGACGCGCAGATCCAGCAGATCGTGGCCGACGCCAATCCGAGCGACACGAACGGCGTGTACTTCGTGTTGACCGGTCCGGACGTCACCGCGAGCTCGGGTTTCTGCTCGCAGTACTGCGGCTGGCACACGCATGCGTCGATCCTCGGCCAGGACATCAAATACGCGTTCGTCGGCGACGCCGCGACGCAATGCCCGAGCGGCTGCATGGCGCAGACCACGAGCCCGAACGGCGACGCCGGCGCGGACGGCATGGCCAGCGTGCTCGCGCACGAGCTCGAAGAGGCCGTGACCGATCCGGATCTGAATGCGTGGTACGACCGCCGCGGCCAGGAAAACGCCGACAAGTGCGCGTGGACGTTCGGCACCGAGAGCAACGCTTCCAACGGCTCCAAGTACAACGTCGTGCTCGGCGGCAAGGACTATCTGATCCAGCAGAACTGGGTCAATGCCGGCAATGGCTATTGCGCGATGTCGTATTGATCGACAACTGAGCTCCGTGCTCGCGGCGGCGCGATCGCAAGATCGCGCCGCTTTTCTTTTGTCGGTACAATTATCGACATGAAACGCCTGCTGCTCGCCCTTTCCTTGGCGTCCCTCGCCGGCGCTGCCGCCGCGCAAGCTCCGACGCGCATCATGACGCTCACGCGTACCGTGAAAATTTTTTCCGAGCTCGAAAACCAGCTCGACGAGGCGCGCCGCAACCACGACGAAGTGGCATTGGCGAAACTGCTCGCGGCAAATTTCGAACAGCGCAAAGGAACAGCGCCCGCAGCGCCGACCCCGCGTGCGGATTGGCTCGCGCAAACGTCCGCACCGAAATCCGATATCAGCCAGATGGCCGTGCACGAATACGGCAACGTCGCCGTCGTCAGCTTCGCCGATGCCGCACAACGCGCGTTCGTCGTCGACGTCTGGAACAAGAGCGACGATCACTACGCGCTGTCGGTGCGCTACCTGAGTGCCGCGAACAGCGCGCCGCAGACGCAGCCGGAAAATCCGGCGAAATAACTCAAGCGGTTTTGCGTACGCGCAGATTCGGCAGGAACACGGCGAGCAATCCGATCGCCGGCAGATACGCGCAGACGCGGTAAACGAATTCAATGCCTTTGGCGTCGGCAAGTTGACCGAGCAG